>Ga0126313_10000740_pt1 | contig 16119 bp, 16 predicted proteins | sample Plot105A_FD_89954 | JGI IMG/M metagenome (GOLD analysis project Ga0126313, IMG submission 89954) | Serpentine soil microbial communities from UC McLaughlin Reserve, CA, USA - Plot105A | ecosystem: Environmental > Terrestrial > Soil > Grasslands | place: USA: UC McLaughlin Reserve, Lake County...
GACGAAGTCGAGTTGCGAGAGCGGGCATCCCTTGCAGGCCCCGAGCATCTGGATGCTGACGGAGCCGTTCTCCTCGTCGCAGGCTACGACCCTGGCGTCTCCCCCGTCGGCCCGCAGCGCCGGACGGACCTTGTCCAGCGCGTCCTCCACTCTTTCGTGCATGTCCCGCTGCTTCTGCATCTCGCCGCCGATTATATCCGGTTATGGGGACGGATTTCGTCCTCTGCGGTAGTAGAATGGGGCGCCGGACCCGTTTTAGGGAAGGACGTTTATGAGCAAAGACGAAGGGCAGAACCTGCTGGTCATCGGGGCGCCGGAGCACGATGCCGACGCTTACCATCTCTCGGGGTTTCTCGCGCCTGACGCTGTGATCTGCCTCCGCGTGGCCGGCAAGAGGTACCTGGCTGTCTCCTCCCTGGAGTACGGACGTGCCGTGAAGGAAGCCCCCCCCGTCGACGAGCTACTCTCCCACGAGGAGTTGGGAATAATCGACCTTGCCCGCGAACTGAAGAGCAGCGCCAAAGCCTACGCCGCCGCGGTGGCGAACCTCCTCGACGAGATCGGCGCCTCGAACTCCCCAATAGTCGTGCCGGCGAACTTCGGCCTCGTCTACGCCGACGGGCTGCGTGCCCGCGGCATCACACTTACGCCTGACGGCAAACTCTTCGACAGCCTAAGGCGCGCCAAGACGGAGGAGGAGATCTCCAACATCGAGAAGACCCAGAACGCCGTCGAGGCAGCCTGCGCCCACGCCGTAGAGATATTGGAGGAGTCGGGGATCGAGGACGACGGAATCCTGAAATGGCGCGGCGCGCCGCTCTCGAGCGAGCTTCTGCGCGCGGAGATAGAAATCGAGCTACTCAGGCGCGGCTGCGCCGCCGACGGCACGATCGTCGCCGGAGGACCGCAGGCGGCAGACCCGCACGAGCGCGGCCACGGGCCCTTGAAGGCGGGAGAGAGCATAATCGTCGACATCTTCCCCGTCGACATCTCGACCCGCTACTACTCGGACATGACCCGCACCTTCGTCAAGGGTGAGCCGAACGAGGGGTTGCAGGAGATGTACGACACCGTCCTGGAGAGCCAGGAGGCAGCCCTCTCCATGATAAGGGCGGGCGTGAACGGCAGGGACGTCCACCGCAAGGTCGCCGACGTATTGCACGAGGCTGGCTACAAGACAAACGTACACGATCAGGAGGAAGGCAAGCCTCTCACAGAGGGCTTCTTTCACGGCACAGGGCACGGGGTCGGACTGGAGATCCACGAGGCCCCCCGAGTCTCTCTGGCCGATGAGGATCTCATCCCCGGCGACGTAATCTCGGTCGAGCCCGGCGTCTACGACCCGAAAGTGGGTGGTGTCCGCATAGAAGACCTTGTCGTCGTCACCGAAGACGGCTGCCGCAACCTGACAACGTTCCCGAAGGTGTTTAGAGTCTAACCGTAGACGCATCTGCGTAATCGTCCACCAGGATGGACACCAAGGGACCGAAGGAGGGAAATCTATGGAGACCAGGGAGATTTCAGACGCTGTAGCGTTCTCCGAGGAGAAGATGAAGAAGAACGCCCTCTTCGACTCGCAACACCTCTTCTACGACGCCTACTGCCTCCTCCCTGGCCAATCCCAGAAGGTCCACGCACACGAGGGCTCGGACAAGGTCTACTACGTCCTGCGGGGCGAGGGCCGCTTCACGGTAGGAGAGGAGGAACGGAACCTTGGCGAGGGCAACGCCGTCATCGCCCGCGCCGGAGACCCCCACGGCGTTCGCAACGAGACGCAGGGGAACCTGGTCATCCTCGTGACGATGGCCCCCCGTCCCTCCTGAGCCTTGGCCTCGAACGAGATGCCCCGGCCACCCTACGTGCTCCTCTTCGAGGAGGTGGTCCCCGGCGCCCGACCGCTAACGATTCTCGTGGACGATCGCGGCGCCGTGCCGCTCTTCGACTCCGAGGAGAAGGCCGAAGCGTTCTTGGCTTCGACGGATTTCGGGACCGAGCTCGAGCCCGTCGAGGTCTCGGGTGCTGGCCTCGTCAGGGCGCTCGAGTCCGTCGGGGGCGAGGTCGACTACGCCGCCATCAACCCGCCGCCGGCCGGTGAGGGTACCATGAGGGTGAGGATGGGCGGCCTCGAGGAGCTCATCGATGCTCTTCTGCAGAGCCAGGAGGACGATCTCTTCGGGCTGGGTGGGATTTCCGGGGCTACGCCTTGAGCCGGTCGAGGTGCTGCTTGCGGAACTTGGCGACCTTCGGCGCGATGATGACCTGGCAGTAGGGCTGGAACCCGTTGTTGCGGAAGTAGTTCTGGTGGTAGTCCTCGGCGACGTAGAACTCGTCGAACGGCGTCACCTCGGTCACGATGGGGTTGCTCCAGATGCCTTCGGACTCCAGATCGGAGATCACCGCTTCCGCGATGCGCCTCTGCTCATCGTCGTGGTAGTAGATCACAGACCGGTACTGCGTACCCACGTCCGCGCCCTGCCGGTTGAGGGTCGTCGGGTCGTGGATGGTGAAGTAGACTTCCAGGATGTCTTTGTACGAAACCACCTCGGGGTCGAACGTGACCTGGACGACCTCGGCGTGCCCCGTCGTCTCCGAACACACCTCCCTGTAGGTGGGCTTAGGAACGTCACCTCCCGAGTACCCAGACTCGACCTTCTCGACGCCCCGCAGTTCCTGGTAGACCGCCTCGAGACACCAGAAACAGCCGCCCCCAAGCGTGGCGACCTCCCTCGCAGAGCCGTTCGCACTATCCTCAGCCGTCATGGTCCACATCTCTCCGTTCGTATCTTTTCGACGTTCTCGGTATACCGCATTCGTCGCTCTGGTGCACGGCATCGGGATCCCCCGCTACGTCATAGAGAGCTAAACGCGGCGGGTATTGGATCCTGGTCGGGTTGTCAAACGGGTCCCGATGAGGAATGATCTATGTATATGTTCGAGCAGATACACCAACACTGGCGGGAGTTCGGGGAGAGCAATCCAGGACAACGCTTCAAGGACCGTTACCGTCGTCGGCGACAGGACGGACAGAGTCACATCGTATTGAGGATCTTCCTGATCACCCTCGGCGCCGTTATCGCCGTCGGCAGCCTGGTCTTAGCCCCCCTGCCTGGCCCCGGCTGGGCCACGGTCTTCATCGGGCTCATGATCCTGGCCGGCGAACTCCTCCCCGCTGCCCGCTTCCTCGACTGGCTCGAAGTATGGTTGAGGAAGCTCGCGCGATTCATTCACAAGGTCTGGCGGGCTTCCGTTCTCGGTAAGATCGCGGTGATCCTGGCAGCCGCGCTCTGTGTCGCGGCGCTCATCTACGTCGTCTACCTCTTGCTTTTCAGCGGATCGTTGTCCTAACTACGCCGATGGCCTGGTTGGAAGTTATCAAACGTGCGGTCCGGAGAACGAGGGAGAGCTGGCGTCACTGGCGGACCTTCAGGGCGATCGACGAGGGCCACCGCTACCAGACCCGCTACCACCTCCACCAGCGACGCCGCAGGAAAGGCCTGGTGTCAGCATACTGGAGACCCTTCAGCCTCATCTGCGGCCCCATACTCATTGTCGCCGGCTTCGTATTTATCCCAACGCCGGGCCCAAGCTACATCATCATAGCCATCGGGCTCTGGCTACTCGCCGGCGAGTTCCTACTCCTCGCCCGCCTCTTCGACAGGGCAGGTGTGAGACTAGGAAGACTAGGACGGTGGATCAGAGACAAGTGGAGGGTCTCGCCCGCTGTGTTGAAGATCGTGGTCGTCCTCGCCTTGGCCGTCCTTGTGACATACGGAGCCTACACGCTGCCCGCCCTGGTCAGCACTTCAGCAAAAAGCTGACTTGCTGATTTGCTGAAATGCTGAAATGCTGATAGCTCGTTGTGCATGAGGCATGAGCCCTATACACGACGATGTTACCGCTGCGCCTCGCGGTCAAGGACCGCGACGGTTTCCCGGTAGTACTTCAGGGCGTTCTCGTGGCTGTCTCCGATGCAAACGGTGCCGACCTTACCGTATTGGGAGAGCGCTCCGATGAGGTGGAAAACGACCCCCTGCTGGGATGCGCCGTCGAAGTGCAGGCCGTTGTCGACGGCGATGTCGACGAGGTCGTCGGGGGTCAGGCCCTTGTAAGCGGGGCTCTGGAGGTTGTCCGAGGCGTAGTAGTAGCAGGGCTTTGCGGTAGGCGTGCAGTACAGTCCGTCGTCCGCGTCGTAGGTCCCGTCCGTCAGGAAACGCAGGATCAGGTACGGATGCGTGGTGCCGCCCTTCCGAAGGTTGATCTCGATGGCCGCGTGTTCCCAACCCTCCCCGCGCCTGACGGAGATGAAGTCGATGGCGAACCTTCCCAGGGCACCGCGCTCTTTCAAGACCTCCCCTACCCTGTTTCCGGCCTCCTTGATATCGCGGCTGTACTCGGCGTCAGCGGGGAAGGTGCTGCCGAGGAAGATCTGGCCGGAAGGCCCTCCCAGAACCTGGTCGTGGGTGGAGACGATGCTCGACTCCCCGAGAGGGTTGATACGGCACTGCACGGAGGGCGAGCGCACCTCCTCCCCCTCCAGCCAGCACTCCACGATGCCGCCCATCTCCTCGAACTTCCGCTCGTAACGCTCCCAGGTCTCATTAACGGCCTCGAACCTGATGCGTCCGGGCAACTCGCTACGAACCCAGGGCGCGAGATCCCTCCCCTCAGGCGCGCCGTGGTAGGGGAAGACCGCGTTCCCCTCGCCCGAGAAACCCTCGTCCAGCTTTATGGCCGCCCTTCGCAGGTCGGGTTTGCGACGTTTGAGCTCGACGACGGCCTCGACCACGTCGTCCCCGTCGCGCAGGTGCTCGAACCCGTCGGGCAGCGGGACCCCGGCCTCCCTGAACGCCTCCCTGCTGCCGCTCTTGGTCCCGAGGTAATTGAGTTCCGGGTCGTTGCCGTAGAGCGGGATGCCCAGCCGGACGGCGAGGCTCCGTTCCAGCGCCGTGCTGTTGAAACAGGTCAAGTGCGCCGCTTCCGTGTCGCTGATAGCCGACCGGATCCGCTCCACCAGGCGCGGACGGTCGAGTATCTTCTGCGTCAGCGGCGCGTCGGATGAGTCGTGGCAGGAGAGGAGCGACAGCCGGCCGCGGGCGTGACGCAGGGGGATGCCCGGGAGTAGGTGCAAATAGTAATCCACGATGGCCGTCGCGATGTGCTGGCTCGTGACGTAGACGACGTGGGTGCGGGGCCGGCGCAAGAGCATCAGCATGCAAAGCAACCGTTCCTCATAATGGTGCGCACCCTGGATCTTCGCCATCTCCTCGATGTCGAGCGTCAGGCTCGGCACCACAACAACCGTCTGTGGGGCACGCGGATCGGGGATCACCCGCCGCGCCAGCGGCTCGAGCTTGGCTTGCAAAGCCGCGAAGCGCCTGAGCTCCTCCGCCGAGCCCGGCTCGGGCACATCCACTAAAGGCGTCGGTGTAGAGATCATATTCGTCACCCCTCATCCCTGGCCGCCCATTATAACCAGGACTCCGCCGCAGCGCGCGGCATCCAGACGATTACGCGAAGATCTCCCGAACCGCAAGCTCGAAGCCGGGCACGACGTCTTCGCCGGCCAAGACGTCGGCTTCGGCGAGGACGGTGATGTCGCTCTGTGACTTGTACACGGTGGCAGAACGCTGGCGAGGGTTGATCACGACGACCATCTTCGTACCCGCATCGAGCCAGTCGAAGACCTTCTCCTCGACGTCTGAGTAACTGTCGCCGGGTGAGATCACCTCGATTGCCAAATCCGGTGCTTCCGGCCAGAACCCCTCGACCTCGCCTATGGCTTCGACGCGCGCCCGGCTTACGAAGGCTACGTCCGGCGCGCGCACGGTGTCGGGGTCGGTGGCGAGCTTGAACCCCGTCTCGGCGGCGTACACGGTGCCGAGCCGATTCTCTTCAACGTGCTGGGCCAATCGCCAGGTAATTCGCACCGCTATACGACCATGCGCACTTCCTGCAGGATCCATCTGACGCAACTCTCCCCGTACGAGTTCGTAGCGGAACCCGTCGTCGGGCAAGTGCAGCAACTCATCCGCGCTAACCTGTTGGCGTACGACGGCCATGCCCACATTCTAGCAATGGCGGAACGTCAGCGACTCCTCACCCGCAGGATCCTAGTTCTGTGTCATCTTGCGTGCGTCTAACAAACTGTCGAGCTCTGCTTCCGAAAGGTCCGTGCTTTCGCGGGCGACCTCGCGGATGGTCTTGCCCGTTTTGTAGGCCACTTTGGAGATCTCGGCCGCTTTGTCGTAGCCGACCTCGGGGGCGAGTGCCGTGGCGAGCATGAGGCCCTGCTCGACGAGATCTGGGCCGCGTTCGGTCGCCTGAATGCCGATCACGCACTGGTCTGCGAGGTTGGCCGAGGCGGAACCCAATATCTCTATGCTCTGGATCAGGTTGTACGCGATGACTGGAAGCATCACGTTAAGCTCGAAGTTGCCGCTCCCTCCGGCGAGGGCGATGGTGGCATCGTTGCCTATGACCTGCGCGGCGACCATGGTGGCGCTCTCCGCGATCACGGGGTTCACTTTTCCTGGCATGATCGAAGAACCAGGCTGCACCTCGGGGAGGGCTATCTCGGCGAGATTGGCACGGGGCCCCGCTCCGAGCCAGCGGATATCGTTGGAGATCTTCAGCAGGCTCACAGCGACGGTCTTCAGGGTGCCACTCGCGAAGACGGCCGCGTCCATCGCGCTCTGGGCCTGGAAGTGGTTCTCTGTCTCGCGTATCTCGATACCAAAGCGATTACTAAGCCTCTCGCAGACCTTGGAAGCGAAATCGGGGTGGGTATTGACGCCGGTGCCGACGGCGGTGCCCCCGAGGGCTACCTCGGCGAGGTCTTCTTCGGCCTTGTTGACGCGCACTACTCCACGTTCGATCTGGCCTGCGTAGCCCCGGAACTCCTGCCCGAGACGGATCGGGGTGGCGTCCTGGAGGTGGGTCCTCCCGGTCTTTACGACATCATCGAACTCCTGGGCCTTCACGTCGAGCGCCTCCTGAAGCCTCCGCAGGCCAGGCAGCAGGTCCTCTTTGATGGCGACGAGCGCGGAGAGGTGGATCGCGGTCGGGATGACGTCATTGGAGGACTGGCCCTGGTTGACGTGGTCGTTGGGGTGGGCCGGGCTCTTGGAGCCCAGCTCGCCTTCCAGGATCTGGATAGCCCGGTTGGAGATGACCTCGTTGGCGTTCATGTTCGTGGAGGTGCCGCTCCCGGTCTGGAAGATGTCGAGCACGAACTGATTGTCGAGCCGTCCCTGGACGACCTCCTCCGCTGCCTCCACGATGGCCTCTTTGAGCTCGGTGTCGAGTAGTCCCAGCTCGTTGTTCACGATGGCGGCTTCGAGTTTTATGGCGCCGAGGGCCTGGATAAACCGTCTCTGGAACCTAAGGTCGCTTACGGGGAAGTTATCCAGGGCGCGGCGGGTCTGGGCGCCGAAGAGGGCCTCACGGGGGACCTTGACCTCCCCCATCGAGTCTCGTTCCACGCGGTGCGGTGTCTCTTGTCCTTTCATGTAAGGGCCTCCTTCGAGGGCGATTACGCCCGCCTCATATAGTCATATAATCCCTGGTGCAACGGTCGCATTATACGAGAGGTGATGTCTTGGATTCTCTACAGCACGCGCTTAAGGAGTGGGCGGTCGCCGTAAGGGCGCTGGAGCGCACAGAGACGGCGCTCGTCGTCAGGAAGGGCGGCATAAGGGAGAAAGCCTTCGCCGTGCCCCGGACTCGCTTCTTGCTCCTCCCCGGCTACGAGCACCAGAGGCCGGAACTACTGAAAGCGGAATACCGCGGCCTTATAGCAGATATCCCCGACCTCGCCGACGAGGGACCATTGCGATTCACTTCGTTCGCAGAGGTCGAGGGCGCCTACGAGATCTCTGAGGCCGAGGAGCTCTCGGCACTCGACCCACACCACATGTGGACGCCCGAGTACGTCGAGAGCCGCTTCAAGTGGCGTCCGAAGCAGCCATTGACCGTGCTCGTCCTGCGAACCTATCTGCTTCCCGAGACGATCGAGCTCCCGTACAGGGATGAGTACGGGGGATGCAAGTCCTGGATCGAGCTGGCCGAGGGCGTCTCTGTGGAAGGGGCGCGGGCCGCTCTCTCCGATGAGGGCTTCGATAGACTGGTCGAGCCTGCGCTCGAGGTTCTGGGCAGCCTCGAGCCAGCGCCGGTCGGCTCTTAAGGGGGCGCATGGGAACGGGAGCGATAACGATAGTCTTGATCTTCCTGCTCCTCTTCGTGAGCTGGCAGACGATCTATGCAGCCAACCGCGACCTCGCGAGGGCTAAAGCCTGGGGAGATCTCGCCCGCAAAGCCCTCCCCTTCGCCGCCCTGCTATTGATGGTGCTGAGCCTGTTCTTGGTCCAGAGCTACGGACAGGGGCAGGCGCTCCTGGCCTGGATGGCCGTCTCCGCTATCTTCATTGTCGGCGCCAGCTTCCTCTCCGTTTCCTCCCTGGAGCGAAGTGCCAACAGGGCCTTCCGCAGCGGCGATTACGCACGGGCGGTCGAGCTCTACGCGGAGTTGGTAGAGGAGAAACCGCTCGCCCGTAACAAAGCGTTTCTGGGGGCCGCCCTCGGGGCCTCTGAGCGTTACGAGGAGTCCGTGGAAACCTCGACGCAGGCGATCAAAGACGACCCCGAATACGGTCTCGCCTACTACAACCGCGCACTCGTGTTGCAGCGGATGGGGAAGACGAGCAGGGCCGTCAAGGACCTCGAGAAGGCGCAGGAGACGGATCTCCCCCGCCGCTTCCGGTCGGCCTCCCGGAGGATGCTGAAAGAGCTCTCTTGAAGCTCCTCTATCCGACGATCGGCGCGCTCGCCATCCTGGTTATCTTCACACTGCTGATCGGCCGTCAGAACAGAGACCTGTTGCGTGTGCGGGCCTATAGGGACTTCTTCCTGCGCCTGATCCCACCCCTCTCCACAGGCGTCTTTGTCGCGGGCCTGCCTTTCGTGATGAACCTCGCGACCATCGAGAACTACGGCTCGGTTCTGCTCGTCTACCTCGGCGGCGCCGCCATCCTGACGGTCCTGATGACCCGCGCCGTCACCCCGGACGAACGCAGGGCCGGTACCGCCTTCCGCAAGGGCGAATACGAGAAAGCGGCCGACCTCTACGATGAGATATCCGCCCGCCGTCCCCTCCCCCGTTATTACTCGGCCCTTGGTGCCAGCCTCGACGCTTCGGGCAACCCTGGCGCCGCCCTCGAAGCCACAGATCAGGCCATAAAGCTCGACTCCAGGTTAGGTATCGCCTACTACAACAGAGCCTCGGCCCTCGCCTCTCTGGGCGAGAGAGCCCGCGCCCGCGGCGACCTGCAGATGGTCTTCCAGGTCGACTCCAGCCGCACCCTCCGCCGCGCCGCCGCAGAAGCCCTGGAGACGCTGGAGAAGAACTAGCGCGAATGGAAGACGTTTCAACGTCTTCCATTCGCGCATTTCAGCTTGTCAGCTAGTTGTATTCGCTGAAAACGGGTCGCTTGCTGCGCTGTGTATGACGCGTGCCTTCCGCACGACGAGCCCTCAGCTCCTCGGCCCATAAGCAACCAAAAGCTGACTTGCTGATTTGCTGAAATGCTGACCAGCGCGGTTTCCGGAAGTTCCCTTCCGGAAACCGCATTGACTATGTGACTTTCTTTTGAACGTTCTCCGCGGCGGCCCTGACCTCGATTCTGCCGTCGCGCACCCTGGTCTCGTAGCGAGATTGGGGGAAGACGGCCGGACCGTTGATAACCTTGCCACTGCAAAGGTCGAAGCGGGACTTGTGCAGCGGACAGACCACGGTGTCGCCTTCACGGTCGCCCGCTTCGAGCGGACCGGAGAAGTGGTTGCACGTGGCGGCTATGGCGCAGACCTCGCCGGCAGTAGAGCGACTCAGCAGGACTCCTACACCATCGACCTCGACCCGGCGTAGTTCGTCTTGCGCCAATTCGGTTTCGTCCAGGACGGGAACGAACTCGTCGGGACCGGCTTCCTCGAAGACGTTCCTGTCGACGCGCAGCCCATAGTGGTAGGAGAGTTCCCCACCGAGATGGGCGGCCATGCCGCTGATGGAGTAACCCGCCAGAAAGGTTAGACGCCCGGCGTTCCTGCGCCCGGTAGCCCGGAGGACGAGCGAGACGACGCTAAGGACGAGCCCGATGGCGTTCAGAAGCCCGTGGGCCACCCCCATCCGCCTCGACCCGCCACTCAGGTACCGCCAGTCGGAGAGCCCCGTCACGGCGGCCCCGAACGCTCCCAACGTCCCGAAAACGAGCGAAGCATCGGCCGCGTGCCTTGCGGATTCTTTGCCCGTAGCAACGTCGAGTCCATCGAAGACGAGCGCCGCGGTCCAGGATCCTATCGGCACGTCCGTGAGGGCAGGGTGCAACGGCGCCTCGAGCCAGACGCCGTCGAGCACGTTACGCGCCGTCGTGCCGCCCGCGTCGACGGCCCCCTGCACCACCGGCTGAACTTCCTCGGCGATGTCGTCCAGAAAGGGCAACGCTTCGACCACGCGCTCCATAAGGGTCTCTGCCATCTCTTCCACCTTTCCGCTAGGAAACGTTCAGCACTATACCCTAACGAAGATAGTGCCATTCAGGCGCGCGCCTCGCTACCCGTCCCCTTCCAGGGCTCCCTCGTCGCGGCCAGGAGAGCGAACCAGTGTGCGACTAGGATGTACATATAGAGCGTCATCGCCAGGGACGCCGCGATCGTACCTCTTTCGTTCCAGATCAGGGGCCACTGCGCCGGGATAGCCTGCAACGCGAGCAGCAAGAAAGCCGTCGCCGCCCTGCCCCGCGCCAGCAGCAGCAAGACGCCGGGACCGAGCAGCACCAGGTAGTTATGCCAGGCGATGGGCGAGGCCAGAAGGGAGGCCGCAACTAGCACCCACAATCCCACCTCGGGGCCATGCCTTACGCTCATGGCGGTAAGCACGATGGCGATTATCCCAAGGACGTAGGCCAGGGGGACCATCCACGGAAGGGTCGCGACGTTCTGGGCGTAGGCGTTCTCCGTGAACAGCCGCGCCGCCGCTGAAGGCAGGGACGCGTTATCCCAGTAGGCGCTGACCGAGTGCTCCATCAAGACCCCGATGTAGTCCAGCGTCGCGCCGGGTCCTAGCACGACGATCCCGATGAGCGTGGCCACCGCCCCGGAGATGAGTGCGGCCAAGAGCGCCTTCCATCTCCGCCTCGCGAGCGGCCACAGAAGTACAGGAAGGAGCGAAGGTTTCAAGGCAACGACCAGGCCGAGGGCCGCGCCGGAGACCTCCTGCACGTTCCGCCTATCCGCCACCCAGGCCGCCACGAGCCCCAGGGCCAGCACAGGATAGACCTGCCCTAGCGCCAGCGTAGCGAGCAGCGGCGAAGAGAAGAGCAGCATCACGACCCCGACCACCGTCCACCCCGGCCTCAAGTGCAGCTCCTCTACGGTCCACGCCAGATAGCCGACGACCACGATAAGCGAGATCAGGACGAAGACCCTGTACGCCGTGAGCGGCTCGAGCAGCCCAAGAGGCGAGATGAGCACGGTCCACAGTGGGGGGTTGAGGTTTACGAGCTCAACCCCCGTATCGTAGATGTTCTGTCCTTCCAGCATCGCCTTCGCCGAGCGCCAGAAGCTGTCGAAGTCGACGTGGAAAGCCATCGACTGCGTACCGATCCTATCCAGAGTCCCGCCCAGGTACTCGATATCCATCCACAGCGAGGCCGCAAGCACCCAGAAGCCGGCCGTAATAAGAGCCGCATCCCAAACCGTAGAACTCCCGCTCTTACGCACGTCTGGATCTCCACCCCGGATCAATCGAGACCATAAGGAGCATCATACGCGCTCGGAAGCATTTCAGCTGTCAGCATGTCAGCTTGTCAGACCGGTGGCGCGGGTCGTCGCTTTGCGGCGTCCGTCGAGGTGTCTGCTGTAGAGTTGTGCGGCGAGGCGCAGCCAGGTTGAGATCCTACGACGAGAAGCTGACTCGCTGACGAGCCGCCCGCAGGGCGGCGGGCTGACTTGCTGACCAGCTTTCAAACGCGGAGAGGGGGGGATTCGAACCCCCGACGCCGGGATTGCCGACGTAACGGTTTTCGAGACCGCCGCATTCAACCACTCTGCCACCTCTCCGCGCCAGAGTGTATCTACCGAGCCTCGCCCCTTCAACCACATCCCCCCTCCGCGATCATATCTGACAACCCTGTGCTTCGATCTCCGGTTTTCTCAGACGGCTCCGACTGTCTTCCGTCCTGTCTGCCACCCTTGCTCCACAATCAAGGCATTTGGAGACAAAAGACCTGCACATGGGCGTATTTGTGAGATCCGATAGGAGCAGGGATGATATTGATCGTCCAGCGAACTATGATCCTAAACTTCAGGAAAATCCTGGTCTTGCGGTGGTGGCGTGGAGAGTCTCCAAGGACAACCAGGCAGACTAGCAACCGCCTCCGGACTCTTCCCCTACGGGTCGCTGGGTTTGTGGCTGGGTTTATCGGGAAGATGGTAGAAAGTGGAGGTGTTGGCTGCGATCCCGACATTCACGGAGACTCTTGATGGTTCGCGGGGCACGTTTTCCGGGGTGAGGCGGTGACGAAGGGGAGCGCGACGAACGGGGCGACTGCGCGCCGCTACGCTGTGCTCTCGATCGCGGCTGCGGTGTTTACGATAGGGCTCAAACTCGGGGCCTATTACCTGACGGGGTCTGTCGGGCTCTTCTCGGATGCGGCCGAGTCTGTGGTCAACCTCGTTGCCGCGGTGGCGGCGCTGTGGGCACTGACTTTAGCTGTTCGTCCTCCGGACGAAGAGCACGCGTTCGGCCACAACAAGGCGGAGTACTTCTCGAGCGGGCTGGAGAGCGCCCTTATAATTATCGCTGCGGCCTGGATCGGGGTTACGGCGTGGGGCCGGCTGATGGACCCGCAACCGCTCGAGAACGTGGGGCTTGGCCTCTCCATAACGCTCTGCGCTGCGGCGCTCAACGGGGTCGTCGCGCTCGTGCTCCTGCGGGCGGGAAGGAGGTTGCGCTCGATAACGCTGCGTGCCGACGCGCAGCACCTGCTCACGGACGTATGGACCTCGGTGGGCGTCGTGCTCGGGGTCGTGATGGTGCAGCTCACCGGGTGGCTGGTGCTCGACCCCCTGATCGGGCTCGTCGTCGCCGCGAACATCGTGTGGACGGGGTTCCGCCTACTACGCGACACCGCGCAAGGGCTGCTGGATCGGGCGCTGCCGCCCGAAGAGCAGGAACTTATCTCAGGTGTCCTGTCCCGTTACGAGAATCAGGGGATACGGTTCCACGCTCTGCGCACGCGGGCGGCCGGGCAGCGCCGTTTCGTCTCGATGCACGTACTCGTTCCCGGCCGGTGGACCGTGAAGCGGGGCCACGATCTCTCCGAGAAGATAGAGGGAGAACTCGCGAACGCCCTGCAGGGAAACACCACGTTCTTCATCCATATAGAACCATCAGAGGACCCTGCGTCCTTCGAAGATCAAAACCTCGACAGGGAACGCCCGGACCCAGAAGGGGCATAACAGTGGTATCCGGAAGGGTTGACCCTTCCGGATACCACGCTGTCAGCATTCAGCTTTTTGTCTTGGCTGAAAACTGACCGCTGATGGCTGACAGCACGATTTGCAGAGGGTCAATTGACCCTCTGCAAATCGCTTTAGCTACACTTCGAGTACCCGCAGGAGTGGCAGACGACGCAGCCCTCCTGGCGGGTCAGCCCGCTGCCGCAGTCGGGGCAGGCACCGATGATCGGGAGCTCGCGGGTGTCTGGAAGGCTGTCCTCGATCAGGTAGTGCTCGGCCATGGCCCTCGCCACGCCATCGGGGACGGAGAGGACTGCGTTCGGTCCTACGCCGGCGGGGTGGCCATCCTGGATACCGCGGAGCTGGTGGACCACCTCGGCAGGGTCGGCGCCGTGGGTAAGGGCCATCGTGATCATACGCCCCAGGGCGTCCGAGAACGCGGCGGCTGTGCCGCCGGGCTTGCCGAGGATGACGAAACACTCCCTCGGCCCGAACTCGTCGTTGTTCATCGTGACGTACATCGAGCCGTGTCCGGTACGGATCTTCTTGGTCACGCCCGTCAGGGTGCGCGGCCTCCCGTTGCGCGCCTCGGCGAGCGAGGAGAAGGTCTGTGGCTGGGCCGCTGCACCCTCAGGGGGTGTAACAGGGGGTGCCGTCGGCGCCTCGGGAGAGGCGGGCGTCATGGTCGGTCTCTCCCCGCCCGTCTTGCCCGTCGACAGGACCTGAGCGTCGCGCGAGCCATCGCGGTAGACCGCTATCCCCTTACAGTTCAGGGCGTAGGCCTGGCGGTAGGCGTCCTCGACGTCCTCGGGCGTCGCGTCGTTTGGCAGGTTGATGGTCTTGGAGATACCCATCGAGGTGTACTTCTGGAAGGCGGCCTGCATCCTGACGTGCCACTCGCTAGTAATGTCGTGCGAGGTGACCCACACGCTGCGCACGTCGTCGGGGATCCCTTCGACGTCGCGCACGGAGCCGTGCTCGGCGACCGATCTCATCAACTCCTCCGAGTAGAAGGCGCGCTCCTTGGCGAGCTTGACGAACTCGGGGTTGACGTCTGGCATCTCCATGTCGGCCTGCCGGCGCATGAAGGCCACGGCGAAGAGCGGCTCTATGCCGCCCGAGCAGCCGGCGATCATCGAGATCGTACCCGTAGGGGCTATGGTGGTGACGGTCGCGTTGCGGACCCGGTCGCCACGCGCCTGGTGGCGCGAACCCACGTAGTTGGACATAACGCCGCGCTCCTCGGCGAGGGCCCGGCTCTCCTCCCAAGCCTCGTCGTCAACGAACTTCATTACCCGCTCGGCGAAGGCGAGGCCCTCTTCCGAGTCGTATGTGATGCCCAACTTTATGAGGAGGTCGGCGAAGCCCATGACCCCGAGCCCGACACGTCGGTTCCCACGGCTCATCTGGTCGATCTCGGGCAGGGGGTAGTTGTTCTGCTCGATGACGTTGTCCAGAAAGCGGATCGCGGTGTGTACCGTATCCCTCAACTCATCCCAGTCGACCTCTTTCGTATCCTCGCGGTAGAAGCGCTCCAGGTTGATCGAACCCAGGTTGCACGAGTCGTAAGGCGGCAGGTGCGCCTCGGAGCACGGATTCGTAGACTCTATCGGGAACTGCGGCGTCGGGTTGTCGTCGTTGATCTTGTCTATGAACACGACGCCAGGTTCGCCGTTGAGATGCGCCCCCTCGACGATCTTCCTGAACAGGTCCCTGGCGCGAACGGTCTTCATGACCTCCCCATCGCGGGGGTTCTTGAGCTCGAAGTCTGAATCAGCCTCGACGGCCTCCATGAACTCGTCGGTTATGGCGACGGAGATGTTGAAGTTGTTGATCTGGTCGTTGTCCTTCTTGCAGGTGATGAACTCCTCTATATCGGGGTGGTCGACCCTGAGGATGCCCATGTTCGCCCCGCGCCTCGTCCCGCCCTGCTTGATCTTGTCCGTCGAAGCATCATATATAGCCATGAACGAGACGGGGCCGGAGGAGACCCCCATCGTGCTCTTGACCAAATCGTTCTTCGGACGCAAACGAGAGAAGCCGAAGCCCGTCCCGCCGCCACTCTTGTGGATGATCGCCTGGTGCTTGAGGGTGTCGTAGATGCCGTCTATGGAGTCCTCGACCGGCAACACAAAGCACGCGGAAAGCTGCTGCAGCTCCCTGCCAGCGTTCATGAGGGTCGGCGAGTTCGGCATGAACCTCCGACTGAGCATCATCTGGAGGAACCTCTCCCTCGACTCTTCGTAGAGCCTCTGGGCCTCTTCACCCTCCTTGAAGCGGAACTCGCCCTCGGCGATGTTCGACGCGACCCGCAAGAACATATCGATGGGTTCCTCTACAGGCTCGCCCTTCTCGTTCTTTTTGAGGTAGCGCTTCGCCAGCACGGCGCGCGCGTTCTCGGTGAGTTCTAAGTCTGCAAGCCTGTTACGGTCTACCTCCATACTCATCCTCCCTATTCTACCGCTCGTTGCTCTTATTCCATCACCGGATTCGGCCCCGCTATACCCCAAATCGCGGGTCCCGGTCTCTACCTGCCGTTGCCCATCCCCGAGCCGGCGAGGCGCACGAGCTCGGTGCGGAACTGGTCCACGTCCGTGTACTGTCTATACAC
>Ga0126313_10000741_pt1 | contig 16118 bp, 16 predicted proteins | sample Plot105A_FD_89954 | JGI IMG/M metagenome (GOLD analysis project Ga0126313, IMG submission 89954) | Serpentine soil microbial communities from UC McLaughlin Reserve, CA, USA - Plot105A | ecosystem: Environmental > Terrestrial > Soil > Grasslands | place: USA: UC McLaughlin Reserve, Lake County...
GCCGCTGCCGGAGTTCCCCGGCGCGCACCCGATCGAAGACGTGCTCGCAGCGGGCGTGCGCGAATCGGCCGCGACGGTCCACTACGTCGACGAGGGCGTCGATACGGGGCACGTGATCGTCGCCGAGCGCGTGCCCGTGCTCGAGGGCGACACGGTCGAGACGCTTCGCGCTCGGGTCCAGGCCGTTGAGCATCGACTGCTGCCCCAGACCGTCCGGGAGCTCATCTCCTGATCAACCGGGCGCTGCTCTCGACGTTCGACAAGACCGGGCTCGAGGACTTCGCGCGCGGGCTCCAGGAGCTGGACGTCGACCTCGTCGCGAGCGGCGGGACGGCGGAGTTCCTCGGCGAGTGCGGGATCGAGGTCACGCGAGTCGAGGATCTGACGGACATCCCGGAGATGCTCGGGGGGCGGGTGAAGACGCTCCACCCGCGCATCCACGCTGCGATCCTCGCGCGGCGCGACCACCCGGACGACCTGGCGGCGCTCGACGAACACGGGATCGAGCCGTTCGACCTCGTCGCGGTTAGCCTCTATCCGTTCGCGCAGATCGCGGGGCGGTACGGCGTCAGCGAGGAGGACGCGGTCGAGATGATCGACATCGGCGGCCCGTCGATGCTGCGCGGTGCGGCGAAGAACTTCGCGCACGTCGTGCCCGTCTGCCGTCCCCAGCGCTACCCGCAGATCCTGGACGAGCTTCGTCGGGACGGGGCTCTGTCCGACGACACACGGCGGACCCTGGCCGCGGAGGCGTTCGCGACCACCGCGGCATACGAGGCGGCGATCGCGCGCTGGTTCCTGGGCCGCGAGTCGTTCCCGGAGCTCTTCATCCCGAGCTTCCGGAAGGTGGCGGAGCTGCCGTACGGCGAAAACCCACACCAGCGCGGGGCGTATTACGCCGAGGAGGGCGCCCGCCGACACCTCCTCTCGCGCGTCGAGCAGGTGCACGGGCGGCAGCTGTCGTTCAACAACCTCAACGATCTCTCCGCCGCGCGTCGGCTGCTGGGCGAGTTCCAGCTGCCGGCGTGCGTGGTCGTCAAGCACGCGAACCCGTGCGGCGTCGGCGTGGCGGCGTCGATCGAGGAGGCGTTCGCGAGGGCGCACGACGCCGACCCGGTCTCGGCCTACGGCATGGTGCTCGCCCTCAACCGTCCGGTCGGCGGGGCGCTCGGGCGGGAGCTGGCCGGCAAGTTCGTCGAGGTCGTGATCGCGCCCGCGTTCTCCGACGAAGCGCTCGTGGCGATGCGCGAGAAGGAAGCGACGCGGATCCTCGTCGACCGTGAACGGCGACGCGCGGAGCTCGGTGAGCGCGAGTACAAGCGGGTGATCGGGGGCCTGCTCGTCCAGGACGGCGACCGCGAAGTCGACGACCGCTCGTTGATGGATCTCGTCGCGGGCGAGGCGAGCGAGGCCGTCTGGGGCGACCTGCTTTTCGCTTGGCGGGTGTGCAAGCACGTGGTCTCGAACGCGATCGTGATCGCGAAGGACCTGCAGACGCTCGGGATCGGCGGTGGGCAGACGAGCCGCGTCGACTCGGTGCGGATCGCGATCGAGAAGGCACGGGGGTTCGGGCACGACCTCAACAGCTCGGTGCTGGCGTCGGACGCCTTCATCCCGTTCGCAGACGGGGCGGAGCTGGCGCTCGAGGCCGGAGTCGGCGCGATCATCCAGCCCGGCGGCGCGAAGCGGGACGAGGAGGTCGTGGAAGCCGTGGAGCGCGCGGGTGCGGCGATGGTCTTCACCCACCGCCGCCACTTCCGCCATTGACCCCGAGCGTCAACTCGCTTCACGGGGTCAGACCCGTGACGAGCCTGTGACAATCGCTCCATCGGAAGACGGCACGAACAGACATGCCCATCGGCTTGGCGAAGGCAAAGCTGGACGCCGCCGTCGCTCTCTCGTCACACGATCGGCGCACCTCCGACACGGGGTCTGACCCCAAGGTCCCGGCAGCAAGGGCAGGTCTAAGCTTTCGCGCGCATGGCGCGGGAGTACCCAGCGGCGCTCGAGCTCGTGGGCCGGACGCCGATCGTCCGGCTCCAGAAGATCGGCCGCGAGCTGGAGCCCGAGCTCCTCGTCAAGCTCGAGTACCTGAACCCCGGCGGCTCCGTGAAGGACCGCATCGGCCTGCCGCTGATCGAGGCGGCCGAGCGCGAAGGGAAGCTGAAGCCCGGCGGGACGATCGTCGAGCCGACCTCCGGGAATACGGGCGTCGGGCTCGCGATCGCCGCCGCGATCAAGGGCTACCGCTGCATCTTCGTGATGCCGGACAAGATGAGCCAGGAGAAGATCGCCCTCCTGCGCGCCTACGGCGCGGAAGTCGTGATCTGCCCGACCGCGGTCGACGCCGACTCACCCGAGAGCTACTACTCGGTCTCGGACCGCCTGGCCGAGGAGATCCCAGGTGCCTTCAAGCCCGACCAGTACTCGAACATGGCGAACCCGGACGCGCACTACGAGCAGACCGGACCCGAGATTTGGGAGCAGACGGGCGGCGAGATTGACGCCTTCGTCGTCTCCGTCGGCACCGGCGGGACGATCTCCGGCGCCGGTCGCTTCCTCAAGGAGCGCAACGCCGACATCCTCATCGTCGGCGCAGACCCCGAGGGCTCCGTCTACACCGCGGTCGAGGAGAGCGACATCCACCCGTACCTCGTCGAGGGCATCGGCAAGGACACTTGGCCGAGGACGATGGCGAAGGACATCGTCGACGAGTGGATCCGCGTCTCGGACCGCGACTCGTTCCTGATGGCGCGGCGGCTCGCGCGCGAGGAGGGCATCCTCGCCGGCGGCTCAGGCGGCACGTCGGTCTGGGCCGCCCTGGCGATCGCGAAGAAGCTCGGCCCGGGCGCGCGGATCCTGACCATGATCCCCGACAGCGGCCGCAACTACCTCTCGAAGTTCTACGATGACAACTGGATGCTCGACCACGGCTTCCTCCAGCGCCGTGCGCCGGTGCCGACGGTCGAGCAGGTGCTCAGCTCAAAGCGAACCGAGGAGCCGGACATCCCGGATCTGGTCACGATCGGCTCGCAGCAGAAGGTCGGGGAGGCGATCGACCTGATGCAGCGCTACTCGATCTCGCAGCTCCCCGTCGTCCGCGACGGCGACGTCGAGTCGCTCGCCGACGTGATCGGCTCGCTCCAGGACCGCGACCTGCTCGACCGTGTGTTCAAGAACGCGGACGCGCTGCACGAGGACGTCGTCGCGGCGATGCAGCCGCCGCTTGCCGCGATCGACGCCACCGACCCGCTCGACGAGGTCTTCTCGACGCTGACGGGCCAGCGCAACGCCGTCGTCGTCGCGCGCGGCGGGAGGCCTGTGGGCGTCCTCACCCGCACCGACCTGCTCGAGTTCCTCGCGCACAACAGGTAGTTGCGCGTCGCCCTCTTCTCCGACGTTCACGGCAACGGCGTCGCCTTCCGCGCGATGCTGGGCGACCTGCGCGAGCGCGGGGTCGACGCGATGGTCTGCCTCGGCGACCACGCCCAAGGCGGTCCGGAGCCCGCCGACTGCCTCGAGCTCCTGCGTGAGCTCGGCTGCCCCGCGGTCATGGGCAACTCCGACCACTTCCTGCTGACGCTCGATCCTGGCGAGGAAGAGGTCACCGAGGCGCAGATCGAGAACGCAAAGTGGTCGCAGTTGCAGCTCTCGGACGACCTGCTCGCGTTCCACCGCAGCTTCGAGCCGACGGCCGAGCTCGACCTGGGCGACGGACGGACACTGCTCGCATTTCACGCCACTCCGCGGTCGCGCGAGGAGCTCGTCAGCCCCTGGATGCAGGAGGAGGAGTTCCGTGCGCCGTTCGAGGGCGTGGACGCCACGGTGTTCGCGGGCGGCCACACGCACGAGCAGTGGGCGCGGCGACTCGGTGACGCGTACTACGTCAACCCCGGCAGCGTCGGGCTTCCGGTCGACCACCTGCAGACCGGCCCGACGCGGGCCGAGGTCAAGGCCGAGTACGCAATCCTCACCGTCGAAGACTCCGCCGTCGGTGTCGAGTTCAGGCGCGTCCCCTTTGACGCCGCCGACGTCATTCGCTCCGTCGAAGAGAGCGGGATCCCGAACCCGGAGGACGCGGCCGGGCCCTGGCGTCATCTCTGAGTGAGCGCCATCACGAGGTCGTCGCCGACCTCCTCCGCGCCGATCGTCACCCGCGTCGTGCCGACCGTCCGGAACCCGAAGCTCTCGTAGAGCCGGACCGCGACGCGGTTCTCCTCCCAGACCTCGAGGTAGACGCGCGGCGCCGCGCGCATGCGCGGGTGCGACAGGGCGGCCCGCACGAGCTCCCCGCCGATGCCACTGCCCTGCAGCGCAGTCTCGACGTAGACGCGGTGCAGCCCGGCGTCCCCGGGTTCGGCCTCGACCTCGGGAATCTTGACGTCGCCGAACTTCACGTAGCCGACGAGCTCCCCATCCGCCTCTGCGACGAGGATGGTGTCGGTGCGCAGCGCCGAGCGGAAGTAGTGCTCCGAGCGGGTCGCGTGGGCGTAGGCGGCGGCCTCGTCCTCCCGCACCGAGTCGCCGAAGGCGTCCAGCCATGTTCGCCGCGCGAGGTCCGCGAGCGCCGGCAGGTCGGCTTCGGTGACGGGTCTGACCCTCACCGCGGCTCCCCCGCGTAGCGAAACCCGAGCCCCGCGACGTCCTCGCCGTCCACCGGGTACGGCCGCCACTCGAAGAAGCGCTCCTCGAAGCGAGCGTCGAGCTCGGGGCGCATCTGGGCGTAGCCGTGCAGGCCCGCATGTTCCTCCTCCCACTCGGGCGTCATGGGCTCCAGCCGGTCCCACGCGTGCTCGTTGAGGATCAACGGGCCGCGCAGCAGGCGGACGAGCTTGTCGAGCACGCCGCCGAGATCCTCGACGTGGTGCAGCGACAGGCTGGCGACCACCGCATCGAACCGCCCCTCGTCATCGAAGGCCTCGATCGTCGCCCGCCGGAAGAACGCCCCGTCCGGCGCCTCTGGATCGATCGCGACGATCTCGTAGCCCGCAGCCTCGAGGTCGCGAGCAAGGGCACCGGAACCGCATCCGACTTCGAGCACTCGCGCCGGAACCGGAGGCAGTTGCGAGAGTACGAACTCCGTGAGCTCCACGGACATCAGCCTCGCACAGGCGCGGAGAATCGCTGTCCGCGCACAGCTCCTCGACGGGCCCTCGACGGACGTGCTCTCCACCGTCCGGCGCCTCGGCTTCCTCCAGCTCGATCCGATCTCCGTCGTTGCGCCGCCGCAGCAGCTCGTCTTGTGGAGTCGCCTCGGTCCCTTCGATCCCGGCGAGCTCGACCGGCTCCTGTGGCAGGAGCGGAAGCTCTTCGAATGGAACGCTTTCATCTGGCCGATCGAGACCCTGCCGCTGATCAGGGCACGGATGCGCGAACGCTGGGGCCACTACAAGTGGCAGCGCTGGGCCGCCGAGTTTCTCAAGGAGCAGGGGAAGCTCAGGAGGTACGTGCTCGGTGAGCTCGAACGGCGCGGCCCGACCCTCTCGCGGGACCTGGAGCACCCTGAGGCGCGTGCCGACGAGCGCTACGTCTGGTGGGGCACGCGGGCCCAGCTCACGTGGATGCTGGAGCTGTTGCACCGGCGCGGGTTGATCGCCGTCGCGGGCCGCCGTGGCGGCCAGCGCCTCTGGGATCTGGCGGAGCGCTGGTATCCGGAGACGGAAACGGTGCCGCTTGCCGAAGCGAGGCGAGCCCTCGAGGAGCAGCGGTTTCGCGCGCTCGGCGTCAAGCTCGAGAAAGGCCGCTTGCTGGTGCACGGTGAAGCAGACGCGCGGTCCGTGCCGCCGCACACAACCTTCCTCTCGCCCTTCGACCGTCTGATCCACGACCGCGCGCGCGCGGAGGCGTTGTGGGGCTTTCGCTACAGGCTCGAGATGTACGTGCCGCAGGCAAAGCGTGAGTACGGCTACTACGTGCTGCCGATCCTGCGAGGGGATCGCCTCGTCGGCCGCATCGAACCGGTCTTCGACCGCAAGACCGGGGTGCTGCGCGTGAACAACGTCTGGTGGGAAGATGGAGCGCGGCCGCTCTCACTCGAGCGCCCGTTACGGAGTCTCGCTCGTTTTCTCGGCGCGGAGGAGATCGCAGCGTGAGCCAGTTCCATTTCGAGCCAGGCACCTACCTCGAGAACATGCGGGCGGACATCCCGGTCTTCGACGAGCTCCAGGAGGAGACCGCAGCCGCCACCGAGGGCGTCGGGGTCCGGGACGTCCTCGAGCTCGGGATCGGCACGGGCATGACGGCGAGGGCGGTGCTGGAGCGATACCCGAGCGCCCGGCTCGTGGGGATCGACGAGAGCGAGGCGATGCTGGAAGCCGCCGAGCTCGAGGGAGACTTGCGCGTCTCGAGGCTGGAGGACGCGCTTCCCGAGGGGCCCTTCGATCTCGTCGTCTCGTGCCTCGCCGTCCACCATCTCGACAGCGACTCCAAGCGCGATCTCTTTCGCCGCGTCGCCGAGGTGCTGCGCCCCGGCGGCCGCTTCGTCCTAGCGGACGTGGTCGTCCCGGAGAACCCGGACGACGAAGTCACCCCGACCACGCCCGGCTTCGACCGCCCCGACCCGCTGGGCGACCAGCTCGACTGGCTGCGCCACGCCGGCTTCGAGGCCGCAACGACCTGGTCGTGGAAGGACCTCGCGGTCGTCCGGGCCGATCTCCGGGGGTAGCATCGAGGCATGGATTTCGAGACCCGCGCGATCCACGAGGGGCAGGAGCCTGATCCGGCCACGGGCTCCGTCACCGTCCCGATCTACCAGACGTCCACCTTCGCCCAGGACGCGGTCGGCGTCCACAAAGGCTACGACTACGCACGAGTCGCGAACCCCACCCGCACGGCGCTGCAGCTCTGCCTCGCCTCGCTCGAGGGCGCGGAGCACGGAGTCGCCTACAGCTCGGGGATGGGCGCCGTCACGACGCTGATGCACCTCGTCCATCCGAGCGAGCGCGTGGTGTGCGTCAACGACGTCTACGGCGGCGTCTACCGGCTCTTCTCGCAGGTGTACAAGCCCAAGGGCTACGCGTTCGAGTTCCTGTCGTCGGCGACGATCAACGAGTCCCTCGCCGACCACCTCGACGAGCGAACACGGATCGTCTGGCTGGAGACGCCGACGAACCCGCTGCTGAACGTCGTGGACATCTCCGCTGCGGCGGAGGCCGCGCACGCGGCCGGCGCGATGGTCGTGGTCGACAACACCTTCGCGACGCCGTACCTGCAGCGGCCGCTCGAGCTCGGCGCCGACATCGTCATGCACTCGACGACGAAGTATCTCGGCGGGCATTCCGACGTCGTCGGCGGGTTCGTCGCCACGAATGACCCAACCGTTGCGGAGCGCCTCTACTTCCTGCAGAAGTCGCTCGGCGCCGTCCCCGGCCCGTTCGACTGCTGGCTCGTCCTGCGCGGCCTCAAGACGCTCGCCATCCGCATGCGGCAGCACTCGGAGAACGCGCAGCGCATTGCCGAGTACCTGACGACGCACCAGTCGGTCGAGTCGGTGCTCTACCCGGGGCTGCCGGCGCATCCGGGACATGAGATCGCCAAGCGCCAGATGGACGACTTCGGCGGGATGATCTCGTTCCTCGTCGAGTCCGAGGAGGCCGCGGTCGAGCTCGTCGCGCGGACGAAGATCTGGCAGCTGGCGGAGAGCCTCGGCGGCGCGGAGAGCCTGATCGAGCACCCGGCGCGGATGACCCACGCCTCGACCGCGGACGCGCCCTTCGCTGCGCCCCGGAACCTCGTGCGCCTCTCGGTCGGCATCGAGTCGGTCGGCGACCTGATCGAGGATCTCGAGCAGGCGCTCGTACGCTCACCGGCCGCAGCCGGCGCGTAGCGCTGAAGCACGACGCGGCACGTTCGGGGTCAGGTCTTGCATGGCCACACGGGCTCCAGCGCGTGCTGCACTGCAAGACCTGACCCCAGGGAACCCGGCGCAGCGGCGCGGTGTAGAGGTGGCGACCCACCTCGAAAGGAGCTCGACGATGAAGCGCGTCCTCCTCATCCTCAGCGCGGCCGCCCTGGTGCTGCCTGCGGCCGCCCTCGGCAAGGGGCCCTCGGTCGCGTCGGTCGACGGCCCGGGCAGCGGCGGCGGGATCACCTTCAACGGTGACGGGGAGTCAGGCGGCACGCCGCTCGGCGACCTCGCCGACGGCGCCGGCTTCTTCCCGGCGGTATTCGCCCGCCAGCCGGATCCGATGCTCGCCAAGCGCCCGGCGGGAGACCTCGGGCCCAAGTACACGATCACCTACACGGTTCCGGGGCCGGACAACGAGACTTGGACGATCACGCAGGACCTCTATCCGTACGCAGCCTCCGGCCCGGCCACCTACACGAAGCCCGGCCAGACCATCTTCCAGATCCCGGGCGGGACGCACGGCGGCTGGTTCCAGGCTGCACCGCAGCTCAAGGAGACGCTGGTTTTGGCGGGCCTGCCGTCCTCGGCCCCCTCCGGATCCGCCGACCGTTGGTCCGTCCCGACGCTGACGCTGAGCGCGTTCACAGTGCTTGTCCTCATGTGCGTGGCCCTGTTGATCGTCCGCCGCCGGACGAAGCCAGCCGCGAGAATGGCGGGATCCCCGAGCTAATCGACCTCCACCACCTCGGCGCCGAGCGCGTCATCGGCTGCTACCTGCTCGAGACGGACGACGGGCCCGCGCTCTTCGACTGCGGCCCATCGTCCGATCTCCCCGCGCTCGAGCGCGGTCTCGCGGAACGCGGGCTCGCGGTCGAGGACCTCCGCCACCTCATCCTCAGCCACATCCACCTCGACCACGCCGGCGCCGCCGGCATCCTCGTGCGGAAGCATTCACGCCTCCAGGTTCACGTCTCCGAGATCGGCGCGCCTCACGTCGTCGACCCCTCGCGGCTGGAGCGCAGCGCGCGGCGACTGTACGGCGAGGCGTTCGACGACCTCTGGGGCGAGCTCGCGCCGGTCCCGGAGGAGAACGTCCACGTCGTCGGCGCAGAGACGCTCGGCCTCGAGACCTTTCCCACCCCCGGCCACGCGAGCCACCACGTCGCGTACCTCGACTCGGACGGCATCCTCTACGCAGGCGACGCGGCGGGCGTCCGGATCCAACCCGACGACTATGTCTCGCCCCCCACGCCACCGCCCGAGTTCGACGCGGAGGCTTGGGACCAGACCATCGACGAGCTCCTGCGCCGCCGGCCGACGCACCTCGCGCTGATCCATTTCGGCATAGCCGCCGACCCGGCGGCGCATCTGGCGCAGCTTCGCGAGCGACTGCACACCTGGACCGCGTGGGTGCGTGACGGCACCGACGAGAGCGAGTTCCTCGCCAAGGCCGAATCGGAGCGCGAGCAGAGCAGCCGCCACGCCGACATCGGCGAAAAGGCGATGCCGCTCTGGCAGTGCTACGCGGGGATCAGGCGCTACGTGGACAAGACAGCGCCGACCATCGCCTCGCGGTAGGCGCGCACGTAGTCGTCGACCATCCGCTCCGGCGAGAAGCGCTCCTCGACATAGCGGCGGCACTCGAGCGGATCGAGCGCATCCGCGGCCTCCAGCGCCGCGTCCATCTCCCGGTAGTGCTCGACGATGATCCCCGACCGCCCGTTCTCGATCACCTCGGGGACGGCGCCGCGATTCGTCGCGATCACCGGCGTGCCGCACGCCATCGACTCGATCATCACCAGGCCGAATGGCTCCTCCCAGTCGATCGGGAAGAGCGTGGCGCGCGCATCCTGGAGCAGCTCGACCTTCGTCCCGTGCGAAACCTCGCCGAGGTACTCGATCCCGTGGATGCCGAGGTGCGGCTCGACGAAAGCCGCGAAGTACTCCTGCTCCTTCGGCTCCTGTTTCTTGCCGGCGATCTTGAGCGGCAGCTCGAGTTCCATCGCAATGGCAATCGCACGATGACAGCCCTTGTCCGGGCTCATGCGCCCGAGGAACAGGAGGTAGTCGCCCTTGTGCGGCTTGCAGGGGTAGACCGAGAGGTCGAGCCCATTCGGGCAGTTCGCAAGCCACGGCAGGTCCGGCTTCGGGCGCCGCTGGTTGATCGAGAGTGAGATGAGCTTGAGGTTGGGTACGAGTGACGCCGCGGCCTCGTACATCTCGCCCGCCTCCCCGACGAGCGGCCCGTGGACAGTATGGACGACTGGCGTCTCGACCAGCCCCGCAAGGACGAGGCCGGTCAAGCCCGTGTGGTCGTTGATCACGTCGAACTCGTCCGCCCGCGTGTAACAGGCGAACGAGTGGTGCAGCTCCCAGTGTGACCGCCCGATCCACTGGCTCGGCGCTTCCTCGTAGACGTAGGAGAGCCTCGCCTTCGTCCGCGAATCGCCCGACGCGAACAGCGTCACATCGTGGCCGGCGGCGACGAGGCCGTCCGCGAGCAGGGAGACCACCCACTCGATCCCGCCGTAGCCCGAAGGCGGCACCGGAAACCAGGCCGGACTCACGACAGCAACGCGAAGATTGTCCTCGTTCATGCCGGGCTCACGTGCACGCTGCTCTCCTCGATCCTGATTTCCCACATCCGCTCGAAGGCACGCACACCGGACAGTCTGAGCGATCCGGCCCACGCCGGGAGGTCCGGCGGGGCGTCGCTCATGAGCGTGCTGTGGTGCCGATCCGGCTGCAGACCGAGCAGAAGCTGGAGCAGCAGCACCGGCGTGCCGGCCGCCCAAGCCTGCGGCCGCGCCGCAGTCGGGTAGGCGATCGGGAAGCGCGTCTCGGTGCGCGGCATCCCCGCGAACACCTCGGGCAGCTGGTAGTCGAAGTGCCGTGCCGCCGTCAGCATCTGGCGGATCACGCGGTGCGCCTCAGGCCACCGTCCGTAGCGCGCGAGCCCCCACGCGATCAGCGAGTTGTCGTGGGGCCAGACTGTGCCGTTGTGGTACGCGAGCGGGTTGTAGCCGCGGTCCTCGGAGGACATCGTCCGCACGCCCCACCCGGACCAGAGCGCGTCGCCCATCAGCTGGTCGACGACGGCGTCCACGCGCTCCGCCGGAACGATCCCGCTCCAGAGCAGGTGCCCGATGTTCGAGCAGAGGGAGTCGACGCGGTCATGGTTCGCGTCGAGGGCGAGCGCGTAGTAGCCGTGGCGGTCGGCGATCCAGAAACTCTCGTTGAACCGCACCCGCAGCTCCTCGGCCTCGCGGTCGAGCCGCTCTGCCAGCTCTCGATCGCGCCACACCTCCCGCGCCAGCTCCGCCATCCGCCGCTTCGCGTCGTAGACGTAACCCTGGACTTCGCACGGCGCGATGGGTGGATCGGCCAGCCGCCCGTCCGCGAAGCGCTGGGAATCGTGCGAGTCCTTCCAGGACTGGTTGTCGAGCCCGCGGCGGCTGCGCTTCCTGTACTCGACGAAGCCGTCGCCGTCGAGGTCGCCGCGCGTCGCGATCCAATCGAGCGCGCGCATGGCGCTGTCCTTGAAGTCGTGGACAAGAGCGGTGTCGTCGGTCCAGCGCCAGACTTCGGAGAGGAGGATCAGGTAGAGCGGCGTCGCATCGACCGTGCCGTAGTAGGAGCCGTGCCAGGTGCGCGCCGCCTTCCCCCGCCGGACCTCGTGGACGATCTTCCCCGGCTCGGCGTCTTGGTTCGGATCGTCGACGGTCGACTGAAGCTCGCGGAGCGCCTGCAGTCCGGTAACTGCCAGCTCCGGGCCGAAGAGGAGGGTCTGGAGGCACGTGATGATCGTGTCGCGGCCGAAGACGGTCATGAACCATGGCATTCCCGCCGCGGGCAGCTTCCCGAGCCCGTCGTCGTCGCTTCCTCGCATCCGCAGCGAGGCGAGGTCCGAGACAGAGCGGCCGAAAGACTGCGCCAGGTCGTCCCAGGTCGCGCGGAGCTGCGGCACCCGGAGGTGCCAGGCAGCGAGCGACTCGCGTACGCGTGCGATCTCATCGCCGAAGCGCCGCTCCGCCAGACGGGGCATCACCTCCTCGCCGTGGGACGACGGGATGATGTCGAGGCGCAGGTCCCAGCGCGCCCGCGGCTCGAGCTCGATGCGATACGTCACCCGGCCCCCCTCCACCCGGCCGTGGCGCGAGAAGATCACCTGTGTCTGCGCGGGGATGCCGGTCGCGTCGGAGAGCAGGAACTGATTCCCCTCCTCGTCGAAGCGAGCGTTGACGTCCGGCGGGAGGGGCTCGGCGCGCGCCGGGTCGCCCAGCGCGAAGTCGTAGTCCTTGACGGCGAAGATGTCGGCGAAGTCAGACGCGATCTCGAGTGAGAGGTCGAACGCGACCGGCCGCATCCCCTGGTTCTGGACGACGAGCCGGTCCTGCATCGCCTCGCCCACGAAGCGCTCGCGGATGATCGAGACCTCGTCCGGCTCGAGCCCGTCGACCGGCGGGTTCCGGAGGTAGAAGGCGGCGGAGAAGTAGTCCACCTTGCCGGAGGAGAGCAACAGCGGCTTGCGCCCGTTGATCTTCAGCTGCAGGACGGAGAGGAATCGCGTGTCGTCGGTGAAGAACCCACTGGTCGGCCATGCGCCCACGTCGCCGAGCTCGTCGCAGATGCAGAAGGTCGAGCCCTCGAGGATCGTGATCGCCACTCGCGCCTATGCCTCCTGTCGAAGGATGCGCGCGCCCGAGCTCTGCGCAAGCGCCATGACCACGAGCTCGTCCACGTTGACGTGCGGCGGGCGCGTGAGCGCGAAGAGCACGCACTCGGCGACGTCCTCCGGCGTGAGCGGCTCGACCCCTTCGTAGACCTTCGCCGCGGCGGCCTCGTCGCCGCGGTATCGGACCCGCGAGAAGTTGGTCTCGACGAGCCCCGGATCGACGGTGGTGAGCCGGATCGGCCGGCCGAGGAGATCCTCCCGCAGTGCGTAGGTGAAGCCGCGCAGCGCAAACTTCGACGTCACGTAGAGGGCGCCGCGCTCGTAGGCCTGTCGGCCTGCGACGGAGCCGATGTTGACGATGTGCCCCCCATCTTGGAGGTGCGGCAGGCACAGGCGCGTCATGCGGATCACGCCGTGGATGTTGGTTTCGAGCACCGCCTCTTCGTCCTCTTCGGCGCTCTCGTCGAAGAGGTCGCGGCCGAGGGCGAGGCCGGCGTTGTTGACGAGGATGTCGAGCCCCTCCAGCCGGTGCACGGCGCTGGCGACGAAGCTGGCGCAGCTGTCGGGGTCGGTGACGTCCAGCTCGAGCGCGACGAGACCGTCGCCGAGCTCGTTCAGGCGGTCGAGCCGCCGCGCACCGACTGCGACGGCTGCTCCTTCACGGGCGAGCGCCGTCGCCGTGGCCGCGCCGATCCCACTCGAGGCGCCGGTGACGATCGCCCTCTTGGCAGCCAGCGCCCCCACGGGCGGGCAGCTTACGGATTTGGAACGATGGGTACATCAAGCCCGTCGCCCGACAAGGAGGCTTAAGAAATGTTTGCGCGAGTCGTCCGCTACCAGATCCCGCAGAAACGCTTCGGCGAAGTCGTTCCGGCGTTCCGTAACGCCGTCGAGGGACTCAGGGAGATCGACGGAAACAACGGCGGCTACCTGCTGATCGACCCCGACAACTGCACCGCCCTGACGGTGACCCTCTGGCAGAGCCGTGAGGCGCTCGAGGCGAGCGAGATCCGCGCGAGCCGTCTGAGAGGCGAGGCCGTGGACGCCGTCGACGCTCAGATCGTGGCGACGGATCGCTGCGAGGTCGCCCTTGACTTCAGCCAGCCGGCCGCGGTCTAGGCCGACCAGCCACCAGGAAAAGCGAAAGCCCCGGACGGATCTGCGGCCAATCCGCCGGGGCTGACGTAGTCGTCGGCCTGGCGCCTGCCCGCCTGCACCCCACGTTCGAGGGATCCGCGGGAGAAGGGGTCGATCGTAAGACTTCATGGGCGCTTCGACCCGTTGACGTGTACGGAAGCCCTGGCGGGCGGGGTTAAGCCGAAACGGCTCGCTCGAGTCGACGCACGCGCTCGGCCAGGGTCTCCATGATCGCGAAACCGATCTGCGGGTTCTGCTTCAGCGCCTTGAGGAAGGCTCGCCGCTGCACCATCATCGCCCGCACTTGGCTCGCCGCGATGATCGTTGCCGAGCGCGGCCCGCCGTCGATCAGTGCCATTTCCCCGAAGAAATCGCCCGGCCGCAGGACGCGGGACTTTCCGAGCACGCGCGCGCGACCCTCGAGTATGAGGTACATCGAGTTGCCTCGGTCCCCTGCCTGGACGATGACTTCAGCCGGCGCAAAGTCAATGGGCCAAGCCAGCTTGGCGAGAGCGCGAAGGTGCCGCTTCGGCACTCCAGAGAAGAGGGGCAGCGCACCCAACACTTCGCTCCAAACGCGCTGAGTCGGCCTATCCCAGGATCGCCGCATCAGCATTTGGAGCGAGGGGCGCTCATCCATGTCGCCGGCTCCTCGCGCCGCTCCCACCCGAGCGAGGCTATCGCTCGACGCGCCGGCCTGCAACGACAGCGAGGCGATTGTTGCCTCAATGTTGCCCGTCCGTGTCAACAGTCTTGGCAACGCGGGAGCCCGCCGTATCAGCGCGTTTCGGTCGCCTCGACATGCTTCAGCGACTGTCGTAGCTTTCCGCACATGCGGGCTAGCCCCAAGCCGCCAGGGAGACGAAGGTTCGGGTATTTCGTCTGGAGCATCGACGACGACTGAGAAACCTCCCACCCGGCGAAGGGGCCGCCCTGTCCGGCCTCTTCCCGCTAGCTCGCGGGTGCAGGAGCGGCGATCGAGGACGGCCCCGTCCTCGGACGGCCGTGTACGGCGAGGCGACGTCCTCCAGCGCCCTTCGCTCGGCGCGGACGGCGAGGAAGATCGCGATCACACCGGGCGGCAATCATGAGACCGGCGCCGAGCAGGTAGCCGATGTTGACGTTCGATCGGCTCGCGCTCTCGATGAGGGCGCCGAACAAGGTACGAGGAAACGGACGAGGTCGTGCTCCGACTCGATGCATGACCCCAACTGCCCTCGGCTGGGCCAGCGTTCGGGAATGTCCCTCGACGGTTTGAGTCCTCCCACCTGAGTAACACAGCCAAAAAGGCAGAAGGAGTCACGCGCTCACGAGGCGCGAGCCGTTTCGCTCGCGGCCTAAGCCGCTACGTCGTGCCGCCGACGACGGGTCACGACGGCAAGGGCGATCAAGAGAAGCATTATCCCAACCGCTCCGACGATGTTCGTCACCACGGCAATCGCACCGGCAACGTCGCTGGTGTCAGCCCAAATGAGGCCAATATCGTTCTGAGCGGACCTGAGCTGATGCCAGCGAGGTGAGCTGACCCGGGAACGGCGCAACGGAGCGAATCGGCCCACTCCCTCAGACCTTCAAAAACCGGGCGGAATCGCACGCCCCTCGTGAGGTCCGCGCACCGGGGACATTCTCTTTTCGGCGGCCGGTGTTCCAGTTCTGTTCCAACCAGCCCGTCTCAGCCGCCTCCCACACCACCTGAGACAACAGAAGGGCCCTGCTTCCAGGGCGTTTCTGAGTGGGCGGTGCGTGGCTCGAACACGCGACCCCCTGCTTGTAAGGCAGGTGCTCTCCCAACTGAGCTAACCGCCCTTCTCGACAGAGTATGCCCCCAGCGGGATTCGAACCCGCGCTACAGCCTTGAAAGGGGTGTGACCTGGACCGCTAGTCGGTGGGGGCCGATCAGACCTTCGTCAGGATAGCCCGGTGGCGGCTGACACACGCGTGGCGATCATCGGCGCCGAGCTCGACCTGGGCGCGGGCAGGCGCGGGGTCGACATGGGGCCGTCGGCGATCCGCTACGCCGGTCTCGGCGAGCGGCTCGAGGCGCTCGGGATCCCCGCGCAGGATTGGGGGAACGTCTTCACGAACGTCCGGGAGACGATCGACCCCGGCGATCGAAACGCCCGCTTTCTTTCGGAGATCCGGGAGACGTGCGAGCGCATCGCAGAGCAGGTCAGGAACGCCGCCGACAGCGGGATGATCCCGCTCGTCCTCGGCGGCGATCACTCCGTCGCCATCGGGACGATCGGCGGGCTGGCGTCGCTCCACGGGCCGGGTGGCGTCCTCTGGTTCGATGCGCACAGCGACCTCAATGCGCCGGCGACCACGCCCACCGGGAACGTGCATGGGATGCCGGTCGCGGCGGCACTCGGGCGTGCGCGCGCCGGGTTCGAAAGCAACCGCTGGCCGCTGCCGGCACTCGCGTTGGAGCACGTCGCGCTGATCGGCGTGCGCAGCATCGAC
>Ga0126313_10000742_pt1 | contig 16090 bp, 12 predicted proteins | sample Plot105A_FD_89954 | JGI IMG/M metagenome (GOLD analysis project Ga0126313, IMG submission 89954) | Serpentine soil microbial communities from UC McLaughlin Reserve, CA, USA - Plot105A | ecosystem: Environmental > Terrestrial > Soil > Grasslands | place: USA: UC McLaughlin Reserve, Lake County...
CAACATGCTATCCGCGAAGGACAAATTACAGCAGAAAATATAAGTTCATCTATCAAAACAGAGTTAAAATTTCAAAATACCGTAAAAATGAAAGAAAAAGAAAAGAAAAGAGAAATCATCGAATCTAACAAAAAAGAATTTTCATATAAAACTAGAGGAATAATGGCCACAATAGGAAAAAGAAATGGAGTAGCCATGATTTTTGGATATTCAATAAAGGGAATTTTTGCATGGGGAATATGGAGATTTTTTTACTTGACTCATTTACCAACTCTAGAAAATAAGTTACGCGTTATGATAGATTGGGGAATAGATATGATGTTTGGAAGGAATTTAACAAGATTAAAATCACCTATTGAAACAAAAGATATGGTATACAGAAAGGATATTGATAAATAATTTATAAATATCAAAGAATATTTACATAATGGTTATAGTAATTACTTCCTGCTTGAATTATTTTAGAAAACTATTAAATAATTTGTAGACACGAAATTGCATTTCGAATGCCTTCTGTTAAATAATTTAATGCAATCAAATCTACTTCATTTTTATTAGTTTTTAAATCTTTTGCATTAGGTGGAAAATTATTAGAACTTCATCTATAATAATTTAATTTATACTGTGAATGAATCGAGATAAGAAAAGATGAAAGTATAAGTGATATGTAAATAATATGTATAATAATAATGATGATTTAATTTATGATTATTTTTGATTATTTTCTTTTTCTATATAGGATATATTTCTCAATAATCTTCTAAACCCAAAATCAAATAGCATATTTTGTTCCTTTTTTATTTATTGGTTTCAAAATTAATTGCTTTTTTACAATTCTTCCATATATAGGTCTCCTTCAAAGTATAATTGGATCACCAATATAGGATTGCCAGAGTTATCATGAATCCATGCTTTTACATGTATATGAGCATGTCTATGAATATTTTCTCAAGTTCATTTCCTGGATTTTTAGTTTCAAGAGTATAATTTCCATTTTTGTCAGATATAACTTTGCCACTCCGATTAAAACTGACAATATCATATCTTCAATTAGAATCTGCTTGCCAAAAATCCAGTATTGCACCACTAATAGGCTTGTATGTAAAAAAGTTTAGAGCTTTACTAGTTATTACTATCTTTTTCCTTTCTATTCCTTTAGCAAATGCTTCTTTTTTTGAAGGAGAGAACCTCCTTTATAAAATGGGCCTTGAGTTGTAGTGACCGTGAGTTCACAAGAGGATTTTATTTGCCCTGATTTAGTAACAGCTACTATAGAACTATCTGTAGTAGTGTTTTGTGCTAGAGATTGAAAGAAGTTGCTAAGATGGATATGAAAATAATAACTATAATAAAAGGAATTACTGTATATTTTTCTAATAGTTTTCAATATTAGCATCTCATTAACAAACCTATAACTATTTCTCAATGAAAAACAATATCTTTTCGGAAGTAAACAAATTACAATTGATATACTATAGCCAATACCAATTGAAGATTATTTCCCAAGTTCTTAAGATAGATAGATTATTATGCTTTTACTGAGTTGAAATGGATATATGGTGTGTAAGGGAATATGTTCACGCCATAAAGCAATTAGGCCTTCAACTGGTCAACGTTATTTGATAGGACAAAAACGTTGTCAAGTTTGTCAAATTTTTATTAATTGGAGAGGTACGTACTGCCCTTGTTGTGGTTATAAATTAAGGGTTACACCAAGAAATAGAAAATTTAAACAAACATTAAGAAGTATTAAAAATTAAGGTACAAACGAGCTATAGTATTTTATTTTATAAATTATAATGAAACATAAAATATCTTTGACATCTTCTTTGCACCAAGAATTTTAGAATAATGTCTACAAACCATTACAATATTATCAATACATTTTGACAAAGTTTATATCATATTGATATGATGGAAATCAAATTTTTATTAACCCATTCATTTTAAATCTTATAAAATGATAAAAGTCTGTTAGATATTAGTATAGTACACCTAGATTGAGAGTCATACGACAATTATATTTATTTTATTATTCATTTTTTTCTCTTCTTATGTGGATATCTATTATAATGTTACTTGTCATATTTTTTTTGTTTATAATAATCAATTTTATGTTTTTGCCCATATTAATGTAAGTAAAATGCAAGAAATAACAGATAATAAAGATGGTATTAAAATACTGTTTGTTTATGAATCAGAAAAACCTATTATTGACACTTTCACAAAACTTTACTTTAGCGTTCAAGATTTAGAAGGAAATCATATTAAAAATATAAAAGCATCAGTCATAGTAACAAATGGACAACGACTTTTCAAGTTTCAAAAAATAACTGCCACAGATGGAGATTTCTATGTAGAATATATTTTTCCTGATGATGGAACTCATCAAGTAATCACAAGAATTGATACAAAGATTACCATAATTCCAGCATCATTTAGTGTATTTGTTCCTCACCAATCTCCTCCCAGTATATTGAATCCATTTCCTCTTTCACCTGATGGAAAATACAATTTAGGTATAATAGTAAGTATCATACTTGCAATAACAATTCCGATTATAGTTGTCATATCATTAATTATTGTAATTAAAAAACATTGATGAAATTTGAATTTTAATTATATTTTTAATAAATATAATCGAGATATTATGTCGCTGTATTTTGTGATAACAAAATTGGGTCAAAATTAATTGGTATTCACCTTTGCATTCTCACGAAAAGCTTCCTAGTTTTAGAAACCTTTCAAGTACAAGATAGCTTCTTTATTATAAAAATGTGGTACAATAATAGATGTTTCAAACAAAAATATCTTTTTTTGGATATTAATTAAATATAGTTGAACAGCAATATACAAACAAACAATTGTCCGAAGTTGAAACTGCATTTATAATTCTTTCAAAAGATTATGATCAACTTTTTAATATAATAGATGAATTGATCTCGAGTAAAGGATATAGAACCAAAAAGAATGGAATTCAAATTATACATGATACATACTTTGATACAAAAGATGAGATTTTAAAAAAAAATGAAATTGCATTACGTATTAGAATTATTGATGAACAAGTTTCTAAAATTACTTTGAAAATATTACAAAATACTACCGAAAATTATTCTGAAAGAATAGAGATAGAAGATATTTATTCAAAAGAAATGCTCAACAAAATTATTTTAAAAATAAATTCATATCTCAACTTAAACATCTATACTCTCCCTTTAAAATATTATAATAATGATCCTAAACTAAATTTAATAAATTTAGGTTTTAAAAAAATTCTAAATAAACAAACGCAGAGAAAAATTTTCAATGCCGTCAACAAAAGTTCTAATCAATCAGAATTTGAATTTGTTTTTGATACCACTACTTACATCTTTGATGATGATAATGATGATAATATAACGAATTTAGAATTGGAAATAGAATCAAAGTTATCTAAAAATAATAATACAATACTCAAAGACTTTGTTAGGGAATTAAGACTTAATCAATCTTTATTCAAATATTGGCCTTATAATAAATTGCTAACAGGAAAAGTTATAGAGATATTATTAGATAATAATGAATTAATAGAAAATAAAGATTATGATGATAAAAAGATTTTGACTTTATCAGGACTAGACAAGATTGAATTATTTATAGAATCAAGAAAAACATAAAAAAATGAATATAACTAAAAACTTTTGAATAATGAATCTTTATTATTTAAAGATTTTATTAAATTAGTATAAATAGATGAATTAAAAATTACCTTACTACAAGAACATGGCAATGCGCATATGTCACTACTCCCGATGCAGTACTACCCAATAATATTCTTTTAAATCCAGTGCTTCCACTATTTCCTAATATAATAATATTTGCATCTTCTTTTTCAGCATAATCAACTATTGCTCCAACTATAGACATGGGAGTTGTTATAACGTCAGTAATTATTTTATGAATATCATAACCTTGATTTTTACTGTCATCAACTATTTGGTTAAACCATTTTTGTGCTTCTTTTTTATACTGATCAAGGTGATGGGGAGTAACCATTCCAAAAACTCCTGAAGAATCTCCATGTTTTATTTGTGATGGAACTACAGATAAAAGGATTATTTCAGCCTCATAAGTGGTTGCAAAATCAATTGCATATGTGGCAGCAGTAAATGAAGCGGGTGATCCATCAATTGGAACTAAGATTTTTGAAAATTTTATTTTGTGTGTATTGAAACTCGACAATCAAATCATCATTTAGATAATAAAAAACCTTTATTTAACTATTAATATTTTACAAATTCTTTATTTATGATTTAGGTTAAGACTAAATCCAGTCATGATAATATAATTTTCATAATATCTTTTATTAATTATTTTATATTTTAATTTAAATAACAATAAAAAACCGATAGATTAGTAACAAGTTAGATATTGAAAATATTAAATAGATTTTTTGTTTTCAGATGTTTATTATAGTTTTAACTATATATTTCTGTCTAAATCAATTGACACCCTGTAGAACCTTGTCAATAAAATTTTTAATATGTCATATTAGCAATTTTTTTTGTTAAAAGTTACTGAAAAATACTAATTTATCTTAGAAGATGAATATTTATATTCTCAAATTTTTCTTTATCTTCATTATTATAAAATAAATATATATCTGTTTTTAAATTATGTTTAAAATTTGTTGAATATTTAAGATCGATAAATTTACCAAAATTAATATTTTTCATATTCTTGTAGACATCAGAACTACACAATATATAACCTCCTTTAGCAAATTCAACAATTCTATGAGCTAATATAACATCCGATCCCCAATAAGCTATTTGTCCATCTATTTGTTTAATAGGTTTACTAATTCCACAAGAAATTCCCGTATTAACTGTAATTGTTTTTGAGTCAATTTCTTTTAAGTTATAAATTTTATTATTTCTAATCTTTGTATTGTGTACATTTAAGTATTTGTGAAGATCAATTGAAAATTTTAAAGCATCTTCTCCTCGATCAAAAATAATAAAATAACCGTCTCCGGTTGAGTTTATATACCTTATTTTCTTTTGGTGTAGTCTATCCATGTTAGAGTTTAAAATTTTATTAACACAAAGCCTCAATTTTTCTAGTTTCTCAATTTGAATATCTAATGGAATATGTTGAGAGGAAGAACCTTCTAAATCAATAACAAGATAATAATAATAGTATAATTTCTTTTTAGAAACCATATAGAAATACAAATACAAACTAAGAGTATATATTTTTCTTATTTATCTTGTTGAGAATTTACTATTCCTACTAATACTTTGAGAATAAATACTTCATTAAAATTCTATTAGGAACTCCATTTATTATATTTTTAGTATATTTTGAATTGAACCATTATCTTACTAATTATTACGTTTATTTTTATAATTATTTATTAATTAATTAACAATATTCAACAATTAACTAATAAATAGCCATAGCCTTGAACGGTCCAATATAAATAAAGCAGGTATTGGTGGTCGACTATGGCCATTGAAAGGCTTCGCTCATGATATTATTGATGAATACAGTGTAGCATTTCATAGATTTTAGAATAGTTCAAAATTAGTAAATCAAGTTAATCAAATTCAAATAAAAATAAAATTAAATTATATTAATTATCATAGCCTGAATAGATATGATTGGGTTTATAGGTAGAATGTCCAGACTATGACAACAATGACAATGCCAACTACAGGATTTGCGGTGTGTTGTTATTTTTAACTCCACTAGGTATATACAGTAAGATAATTTTGTATTTATCAATACTTGTAAATTTATGTTTAGAATTTAATCAATAATCTATTGTTATTATACAAAATAATTTTTTGTTATTAAATTAAAAATAAAAAAAATTGAAAGACTTTAGCTTTCGATGGTGGATTGTCAAACCAAAATGCTTGGGCATGTTAAATTAGTAATTTTATTACTAATAATTGAATTTGAAAATATTTTATTTCTAATAACCTAATATATCTTGTGCAAATTCTTTTTACTGGTGATGTTATGCTTGGTCGACTGGTCAACAAAGTTCTGGCAAATGCTCAATTTACTTATGTCTGGGGAGATACAATAGATATTATCAGGAGAGCTGATTTTTCTCTTATAAATTTAGAATGTCCAATATCCTCAAAGGGAAAAGAATGGAATAAAACATTCAAAGTCTTTCATTTCCGAGCTAATCTTTATGCTATCCAAGTATTGAATTCGGCCTCTATTGACTATGTCTCTCTAGCAAATAATCATGTACTCGATTATGATATTGAAGCGTTACGAGATACTCTTGATATATTGGACAAGAATAATATCTCTCATTCTGGAGCAGGCAGAAATTTGAAAGAAGCAATGAAACCAGCTATTATAGAAAAAAAATTAAAACCAAAGCCAAGCAATAATAACTCTTGTTATAATGTTAACAATGAAGAGGTCAATAATATTGATAGCAAAAATACTATTAGAATTGGATTAATTTCTTTAACTGATAACGAGCCAGAATGGGAAGCAAAAGATGATTTAGCTGGAATAAATTATATTCCAACAACATTAGCTCCTGATAGATATTATGATAGACTACAACATGATATTGAAAATACTAAAAAACAATCCGATTTAGTTATTGTTTCTTCTCATATTGGACCACATTTCAGAGAAATGCCTTCTATGAAATATGTAAATTTTGCCCATAAAATAATAGATTTTGGTGCTGATATATATTGGGGACATAGCAACCATATGCCACAAGGAATCGAGCTTTATAAACACAATGATGATACTAAAATAATACTATATGATTGCGGAGATTTTATAGACGACTATGCGATAGATTCCAATTATAGAAATGACTTATCTTTTATTTTTCTATTACATTTTCTCATGGATAAGAATTATAAAGTATCAAAAAATAATAGTAGCAATAATGGTAATATATTGTTACAAAATAGTATGATAGAACTTATTCCGACAAAAATAAACAATTTTATGGTTAATACTATTCCAGCCAATGATAAAGATGCTGATCTAATAGTAAAGAGAATGGCTAAAAAATGTTCATTTTTAGGGACAAAATGTTTTATAGACGAAAAGAAAAAGAGAATAAAAATCTTTCTAAAATAAGAGAGTTTAACCAATGTTAAACTCTCTATACTTACTAAAATCAAAACCTAAAAGTAGAATTTTACCGATCACTATACATAATAAAATCGATGCATAAGATTCAATTATCTAGATAATTCCAAATATTTATTAAGATATTTTAAAGCTAAAGCGAAAGCAGAAGAACTGATTTATTATTATATGTTGTAACATATGATCAATTATTAAAAACCGTATCTCTTAATACCACTATGCAAATAGATTTATTTTCTAATTTTAACTATGAATTATAATACTTGTAGATTAAAAAGTAAAAGAGAATAAGAAAAAAATAAAGAAACCTCTTAATACTAAGATCCGATAATTTTGATTTAAAAAGAGGAATGAAACCTGGATTCAAAAAGGATAATATTCCGAGATTAGTAAAGCGTTTCATTAAGGTATATCCTGAAGATGACCCTCCTTATTGTTATCTTCTATGTGATGTTGAGACTGGCTTGGTATATGAATCGAGTGGCGAGAAACAGATGTGTAAAGAGCACAAAACACAGATCAAATATAATATAGATACTCATCGGTTTTATTGTCTTGATACAATAAGAGAATAATCTATATTATTCATTTAGAATTTGGTTATTCAAAAATTTGAATTCTAGTTAATTGAAAAATTTTAGAATATGTTAAAATGGTGGTCAATTCTTCTCCTTAACAGTAGTGTTAAGCTTATCTCTTAATTTGATGACAATTCAAATTTTCAAATTTATTTGAAAATATTATTTTACTATGAGAACTAATAGTAAATTATTTTCATCATTTTTAACTATAGATAAATCAACTGACAAGTTTTCATGATCTAAATCTATTCTCTATTTTTTGTCTACTTAAAAACATCTAAAATTCTATAAACTGAAAATGTCTCAACCTTTTATTTATATTATTATTATTTTTTATAGATTTGGCAGGCTTTCCTTTTATTGGAATAGAAGATTTACATTGGTTGCAACAATTATCACTATCAAGATTCCAAGACAATATATCAAATCCATATCGTTTTACAACAACATTATTGCATTCTGGACAATATGTATTCTCTAACAAATGGCCAGGAACATTGCCTAAATAGGCAAATCTTAAACCTTCTTCTTTTGCAATTACATAGTGTTTTTCTAATATTTCAATAGGAGTAGATTCAAATTCCATCATTTTATAATCTGGATGAAATCTTAGAAAATGTATTGGAGTGTCTGGACCCAATTCATTATATATAAATTTACATAGGTTTCTAGCTGCTTCTAGGTTATCTCCTACTTGTGGAACGATAAGGTCCGTTATTTCAATATGAATATTTGTTTTTTCTTTTATTCGTTTAAGTGATTCAAAAACAGGTTTAGAATTTGGAATTCCAATATATTGTCGAACAAATTTCTCTTCACCGCTTCCTTTAAAATCTACTGTAATGCAATCAAGAAATTTGCTCATCATATCAATAGACTGGGGTGTATCATATCCATTTGAGACAAATATATTGAATAAGCCTTTTTTACGAGCTTCAATGCCGCAGTCTTTTGCAAATTCAATAAAGATTGAAGGTTCATTATATGTATATGCAATACCTTTTGCTCCATAATTTATGGCAGTATTAACGACCTGTTTAGGAGTCATTTCTGTTCCCTCTATTTTTCTTCTTTGAGAGATATCATAATTTTGACAATATTTACATAGCCAATTGCATCCAGTAGTAGCAATTGAATATATACTACTTCCAGGCATATAATGTGTAACTGGTTTCTTTTCTATGGGATCAATATGTCCTGCAATTATTCTACCATATGCATATAATTGCAGCCTTCCATTAGCTACGCCTCTAATACCACAAAGGCCATCTTTGCCTTCTGGTATCTCACAATATCGTGCACAAGCTGTACATTTTATTCTACCATTTGGTAGCTGCATGAATAATTCTGCCTCTTTTCCTAGACAATGATTATTTAATTGCAATAATATTATATGTATATTTCAACATTATAAAAGTGTCCTCGATAAAAAGAGTCTAAATTTTCCAATATCTGTTATAAAAATTTTTTGCAATCCTGACTCTTACTATTTGTCTTGTAGCTATATAATAGCTAAACCAGTTGCTCCATATGTACGCTTACAAGACTAAAAGTTACATTTTTTATTTTATTCATAAGATTGTCTTCTTTCGCAATAAATATACAAACTAGAAGCTACCCGTAGATTATGGTGTCATTCTCTGAAATATTTTTAACTTTAAACTATGATTTATCAATAACGAGCAATTTTATGGTTTAGTAAAAAAGATAGGGATGCTATTTTTTATTTAAGAAATTCTTAACAAACTATAATTATAAATTTGAGATAAAAAATTTTTTAAATTTTATTATTTTCCCATTTATGTTCTAATTCATAATGTTGTTTTAACCCCTCATTAGTATCAAATGATTTTCCACATTCTGTGCATTTTGTTTGATCTGCAGGTATATCTGACATCAATAAATAATAAGAAATCGTTATATTTTATTTTTATGTTCTTTGGATTTTATTCTCCTTACTGTTATAGTTGGATCTATTATTGGATTCCAATAATAGCAGAAAATTGCTAACCATACATTGATATAAATGATTTTTCCGAATTGTTACAATGTAATCTAAATATATAAAGATCAGAATAATCATATAGAATTGTTCAATTATTTTCCCTTTCTTTGAAATAATTTTATAAAATATTTTTCTACAATCTTAATTAAATATATTGACGTATATATAATATGCCACGAGGTGTGAAGAAAGGAGTAGATACAAAAAAATTTGATAGCTGTGTTGAAAAAGTTAAAAAAAAATCAGGGAAGAAAGTCAATCCATACGCAGTGTGTAATGCTAGTATGGCTGGGAAAACAAAAAAGAAAAAAGAATAATTATAATTCAATATTCCAATTATGTTATAGAATTTTTTTTTCAAAATATTACCAGTTCAGCTTTTGGACAAAGACTGAAAATATAAATCAGTATAAGATTCTAAAATAATATCAGAAAATAACTATTATATAATATATTACCTATATATAGTAACACAATGATCAAGAATAATATTTACTATTACAAAAAAATAGTAAATACTATAACAATACTTCTATTACTAGATTCAATACACTTTGTTTTTCAGCCTTGTTTGATTTCACGCTTAGCATATAATAACACATTTGCAAAACTGAATTCTATAGAGCCAATCATATAAAAGAGGTACAAATAATTATGTCAATCAATCATCAAAAAGATATATCACAAAATAAGATTTCAAGTCGACGATTGCCAGCAGAGGAACCTCTCGGCGTGTTAGAACCTGTAGCATACTTTAATGGAGCTATGCCAACTGGCGTGACTGTGTCACAACAGGGCCGTATTTTCGTCAACTTTCCAAAGTGGGGTGATGATGTACAATTTACGGTTGCTGAGATCAAGAATGGCAAGACGGTTGCCTATCCTGATGAGTCTTTTAATCGAACAGATCAACATGACCCTTCTAAGGCGCTCGTATCAGTACAATCAGTAGTTGTCGATCCTTTAGATCGTCTATGGATTCTCGATACCGGTAGCCCTCTTTTCCAACCGACGGAATATGGCGGACCTAAGATGGTCTGTGTAGATTTGACCAACGATCAGATTATCAAAAAGATTCTTTTCCCTCAAGATGTAGCTTTACCTACTACTTATCTCAATGATGTCCGTTTTGACTTACGACGAGGTAAAGAAGGTATGGCATTCATCACTGACTCATCCCAAAAAGGACCGAATGGAATCATTATTATGGACCTTGCATCCGGAGAGAGTTGGCGTCACCTACATGATCATCCTTCGACTAAAGCAGAGGAGTTACAAAACTTTCTTCCGATTGTAGAAGGAAGACCTTTTCTTGAGCATCATTCTGATGGATCAGTAAAGCAAGGTGCTAGCATGGGTTCTGATGGTATTGCAATAAGCTCGGATGGTTCTAGTCTATATTATTGCCCGCTTGGCAGTCGTAAGCTTTACAGCGTGGATACTGACACACTAGCCGACCGAACCAGTGATAAGAGAAAAGTCGCCGATACTGTGGTTGATGAGGGAGATAGGGGAGGAGCAGCTGACGGACTAGAATCTGATGCAACAGGGTATATTTACTCTACAAACTATGAGCACAATTCTATTCTGCGTCGTCACCCTGATAATAGAATATGGGAAACTGTAGTACATGACCCGCGTCTCTTATGGCCGGACACACTCTCGGTAGCCTTGGATGGATACCTATATGTTACAGCTAACCAGTTACATCGCCAAGCACGTTACCAAAAAGGACATGACCTTCGCCGTAAGCCCTATACTTTGTTCAAAATCCGTATTGACGCTTCACCGGTTCTCTTGCGGTAGATGCAACTAGGATTCTTATTATTATAAATATAATAAAACAATCATACACCTCCTAATTCTTAATATTCCTTAAATTTAGTAACTAAAAAAATATAATTAATCATTTTAGAATAATATTGGACTGATTCCTAAAAGGTGTTATATTTTCTTAAAAAGTGATGAACCAAAAGAAGAAATAGTAACAACCTATTATAAATAAATTGAAGGATATTTTAGAATTTAATTACATATACTATTTCGAAAATGCCCATCCAAAGGTTAATAACCATTATTCCTTTGATATTAAATTTATATGTTAAAATTCTATTTTAGCTAGGAACAATTATACCAACTAGTAAAAGTCTGAGATGTCAAAGCCTATGATTAATTTGGTCCTAATTTTAAATTAAACGTAACTTTTTAGTAGAAATTAAATCTGCTTTTTGAATTAAATTAAACATTCAAGTTCAACTAATGATAACAAAAAAGCTATTTTTAGAAAAAATGTTTTATACTTAGAATCATTTGAATGATTATATTTAATGTTAAATAAAAATAATTTGACTAGCTTTAGTAGTAGTGAGTTTACTATAATTATTGTAACAATTTTAATATATACTGTTTTTTTAATGCCGTTTAAAGAATCTCATAGCCTAGAAGATAATTTAAACATTAAATATGGTATTGCTAGTGGAGATGTAACAAAAAATAGTACTATAATTTGGTCAAAATCAAACGCACAATCTATTATGAACGTATTATATAATAAATCTAATGATTTTTTAAATAATTCCTCTAACACTGTTTTAAAAACTTTAGTTAATTCCTCAACAGATTTTGCAGGGCATATGAAATTGGTTGATTTACAACCAAATACAACTTACTATTACAAAGTATGGTTTACCGATCTCAATAATTTATCACTGAAATCTGATTATAAAACAGGCAAATTTAAAACATCTCCTAATGATAAAGACATAACAAAAATAAATTTTGTGATTGCTGGGGATTTAGGTGGATCGACTTTATGCAGACAACAAGACATAGGATATTCTATTTTTTCTATAATGAAATCAACAGCACCGGATTTTTTTGTTTTTAATGGGGATCAAATTTATGCAGATGGAACATGTAACAATTTAACTAATTTAGTTAAAAATGATTATAGATATTGGCAAAATATAGAAGGTAATTTTAAAAGAGTAAATGATATAGACTGGAATGATCAAGATAAATTAAATAAAACTTTTTTGAGACATTGGGAATACAATAGAGAAGACCCACACTTACAGAATCTTCTTAACGAGACATCTATGTATTCACAATCAGATGATCATGAAGTAATTGATAATTATGGAAATTGGTTTTTTTATGAGGTATCTAAATATCCAAATGAAAGAAACAAAAGTGGTTATTCTAATTTAGTTAAGACTGGAATTAATTACTTTTTTGAATTTTCTCCTATTGAAAAAAATCGAGAAAACCCAGACCAAATATATAGAATGTTTCAATGGGGGAAAAATCTTGATTTATTCTTATTAGACGTTCATTCATATAGGAGTGTAAATACACTCCCTGATACCCTCCAAAACAATAAAACATTATACGGAAAACAACAACTTGATTGGTTAATGAACAAGCTCTTGTCATCTAACGCTACGTGGAAAATAATATCCAATCCTATTCCTATTACTATTCCTGATTGTATTGGGTATATGCATGCTTGTAATAATTGGGCAACTAATAATGCTTCAAATACTCTAACATTTACTAAGGAAAGAAATCAATTTCTAAAGTTCCTAGATGAAAGAAACATTAAAAATATTATTTTTCTTACAACTGATGTACATTATGCTGCAACAGTAAAAGTATCTCAAGACTTTGATAGAGATGGAGATCTATTCACATTTTACGAAATGACAAATGGTCCATTAAGCGTATATACTATTGATAAACCATATCCTCTGGATCCTACAATTAATGCCACGTATATATACACTGAAAGTGCTCTTTTTAATTTTGGTCACATTAAAATAGAAAAAGAAAAAGATGGTAAATATCATTTTATTTACAATATTATTGATTCTAATAACAGAATAAGACCAAATTCTACTATAAATCTTATTCCAAACTAAAAAATAATAATACTTTTTATTTAAGTTTCATTTATCATAATGTCTAGAATATATTTTTTATATGATATGTAATAGGCGGATAATAATATATTATATATATTTTATGATAATAAGAATATATATAGATTTTCAAAATAGTAATTGAGAATTAAATAGATAAACAAATAGATAATCTTAATATATTTTGTATTAATTTAATATTTTATTGAAATCACAAAAAAATTTATTAATGGGTAAAATTAGAAATGAAATCTGCTAAAATTGTTAAAGTTAACCAACCTCTTCAAATAGAAGAAAGTAAAACACCAAAACCTAAAGGTTCTCAAGTGTTGGTAAAAGTTCAATCATCAGGAGTTTGCCATAGTGATATTCACTTATGGGAGGGAGGATATGAAGGACCTCAAGGACAATTTTTGAAGACTACTGATAGAGGAGTAAAATACCCTCTCACTCCTGGACATGAAATTGCTGGAGTAGTTGATAGCCTAGGCGAACAAACAGAAGGATTTGCAAAGAATGAGAAAGTTCTTGTGTACCCATGGATTGGGGAAGGACTCTGTCCTGCATGCAGAACAGGAGAAGAAAATCTTTGCGATAAACCAAGATCCTTAGGAATTTATAATGATGGAGGCTACGCTGAATATGTTTTAGTACCCAGTTACAAATACTTAGTTAAACTTGGGGATGAAATTGATACTGATACAAGTGCTCCTTTATCATGTTCTGCACTTACAGCTTATGGTGCTGTAAAGAACGGCAATCTGACACCTAATGATAATGTAGTAATTGTTGGGACAGGAGGACTGGGATTGATGGCCATACAATTAGCAAAGGCAATAACAGGTTCAAGAATAATTGCTTTAGATAGAGATGATAATAAGCTTAAAGCAGCAAAAGAAAATGGAGCTGATGATATTATTAATTCGCAAAAGGAAGATGCTGTGAAAGCAGTAATGGAATTGACGGGTAGAATGGGGGCTGATGCAGTAATTGATTTTGTTAATGCTTCATCAACAGTAGAAACTGATTTGAATTTTCTTAGAAGAAGAGCGAAATTGGTATTAGTCGGACTTTTTGGTGGTGAATTAAAATTGAATCTAATTGCAATGCCCACTAGATCATACAAATTAATTGGATCTTATACTGGAAGTATGAATGATTTAATAGAACTTGTTTCATTGGCAAAGAGAGGCATAATAAAACCGATTATCTCCAATAAATTCAAACTTGATGAGGCCACAAAAGCATTAAAGATGTTAAGGGATGGTAAAATTCTTGGTAGAGGTGTAATAAATCCTTGACAAACTCTGCTGCTGAATTAATAACCATAAATCCGACAACAGAAGAAATTCTCAACAAATATACTATAATGACAAAAGAAAATGTAAGTGCCGTTGTAAAGAAAGCCCGAAATGCCTACAAAGAATGGGTGAAAGACTTGGACAAACGTATTGATTCTGTCTATCATGTTGCTCAAGAATTAAGAAAGAATAAAGAAAATCTTTCTAGAACAGCTACAAATGAAATGGGTAAAGCCATTAAAGAAGCAAGAGCTGAGATTGATAAATGTGTATGGGCTATTGAATATTTTGCAGATAACGGAAAGAACTTTATCCACGATGAATCTTTTAATACTGATGCAAGAAAGAGTATTATAAAATTCGAAGCATTAGGGGTTATAGCAAGCATAATGCCATGGAACTTTCCCTATTGGCAGGCATTAAGATTTGCTGCTCCTTCATTAATAGCAGGAAATACAATTGTATTAAAACCAGCTAGTGCAACCATGCAGTGTGGAATAGAAATTGAAAAGACCTTTGATAAAGCTGGATTATCTGAAGGAATATTTAAGACAGTAATAGGAGATTCTAGTGTTGCAGAAATACTTGTAGATTCAGACGTAAATGCTGTTACATTTACTGGAAGTGTTCCTGTCGGGGCCAAAGTTGCACAGAGAGCAACCTCTCAACTAAAGAAGACTGTACTTGAATTAGGAGGTAGTGATCCTTTTATTGTATGTGCAGATGCAGATATAGAGAAAGCGTCAACAGGAGCAGTAAAAGGTCGATTTATAAATTGTGGTCAAAGTTGCATAGCAAGTAAAAGATTTATTGTAGTAAAAAATATTGCAAATGAGTTTATTGAAAAGTTTATCCAAAAAACAGAGAAACTTAAAGTTGGAGATCCTTCTTCTGATGATACTGATTTAGGGCCCCTTGTAAATGCAAAGGCATTAAAGACTATAGAATCTCAAGTTAATGACTCTATTAAAGAAGGTGCAGAAGTACTTACAGGTGGAGAACAAATAGTAGAAAGTAAAGGTTATTTCTATAAGCCTACTATCCTTGGCAATATTACTCCTAATATGCGCATAGTAAATGAGGAAGTATTTGGGCCAGTTGCTCCTATTCTTATAGCTGAAAATGAAAATGAAGCTATAAAACTTGCAAATG
>Ga0126313_10000743_pt1 | contig 16062 bp, 10 predicted proteins | sample Plot105A_FD_89954 | JGI IMG/M metagenome (GOLD analysis project Ga0126313, IMG submission 89954) | Serpentine soil microbial communities from UC McLaughlin Reserve, CA, USA - Plot105A | ecosystem: Environmental > Terrestrial > Soil > Grasslands | place: USA: UC McLaughlin Reserve, Lake County...
CGGTACGGGCGGCCAGACCCGCGCTTTCATCCACATCCAGGACACCGTGCGCTGCATACAGCTCGCCCTTGAGAACCCGCCCCAGAGTGGCGACCGTGTCAACGTCTACAACCAGATGACCGAAACTCACCGTTTGCGCGATCTTGCCAGGCTAGTCTCCGAGCGCACGGGCGCAGATATAGACTACGTGCAGAACCCGCGCAACGAGGCCGCCGAGAACGATTTGCACGTGCGTAACGATCGCTTCCTGGACCTGGGCCTGCAACCGATAACCCTAAGCGACGGGCTGCTAGAGGAGGTCACCGAGATAGCCAGCAAGTACGCCTACCGCTGCGACACCTCGAAGATTCCGGCAACCTCCCTGTGGAGGCCGCAGGAGGAGAGCGTACACCAGCAAGAGGGCCGTCGGTAAGCCTCGTGAACACCTACCTTTGTACTACCGGCTCTGGGGCGTCGAGACAGAATAGATCCGGAGGTGATGATGCCGAGCGTGAGCTGGAAGACGCGTAAGGCCGGGCGGCGCGTCCACGAAGCGCCCGTGGAGCCTTCCACGTGAGCTTCATCGCCGGACACGTGAGCATCGCTGGCCTCGTCATCGCCGCGCTCTTCGCGGCGTACGGCGTCTACAGGTACCGCGGAGGGGGGAGCAGGCTCGACCTGCTCTTCTCTTTGCTCATAGCACTCGGCGTCGTACTGGTCTCGGTCGTACCCCAGATCTTCGGGATCTTCACCCGCCTGCTCGGTCTCGAGGACCGCGGTTTCGCGCTCCTCTCCGTCGCCGTATTGCTGCTCTTCGGGCTCTTCTTGAACCTCCTGGGCCGCGTGCGGGAGGCCGGCCGACGCAACGGTGAGATCGTCACCGGCCTCGCCGTAAAAGAGTATTCCGAAAGATACCTCTCCTCCGAAGAGAGGGCCGAAGGACACCCCGGCGAAATCCTGATAGTCGTGCCAGCCTACGACGAAGAGTGCGGAATCCAGGAGGTCTTGCGCCGCATCCCGGACGAGGTCCTCGGCCACGAGGTCAAGACGGTTGTCGTAGACGACGGCTCCGCCGACAAGACGGCCGACATCGCCAGGGCCGAGGGCGTGCCAGTGGTAGGCCACGTGGTCAACCGTGGGCAGGGCGACGCCTTGAGGACCGGTTTCGCCATAGCGCAGGCCGAGAAGTCCGAAATCGTCATCAACCTCGACGCTGACGGGCAGTACAAGCCGGAGGAGCTCGACCGTCTCGTCAGGCCCATAATCGAGGGCAGGGCCGACTTCGTGCTCGGCTCGCGGTTCATGGGTTACTACCAGGAGGCGGGGAGCGTCCGGCACGTTGGGGTCGTGTTCTTCTCGCGTTTGATCTCGCTTCTCACCGGCGTCAAGGTCTCCGACTGCACCAACGGTTACCGTGCGATCCGGGTCTCCGAGCTCCACAAGCTCAACCTGCGCGAGGACCGCTTCAACGCCAACGAGATCATCCTCGAAGGCCTCAAGAACAAGCTACGCTTCGAGCAGGTCCCCGTCTCGATGATGAGCCGCGCCGCCGGCGAGACCAAGAAGCCCCCGAAGCTCGCCTATCCTCTGGGGGTCTTCAGGGTCATTATCTCGACGTGGCTACGATAGAGCAGTCAGCTTTCAGCTTTCGGGCGTCAGAAGGTCACGGAAGAGGTGGCAGGTACGCTGTTTCTTGCCAGTTCGACACGCGGTAGCATATGCGAAGTGGATTCGACCTCCGACACAAGAGCTGATAGCTGACCGCTGATAGCTAATGGCTAAACGATCATGAAGTTCCTCTCCGGACTCACGGTGCGGCAAGGCGCGGGGGCGGGGAGCGCATACATCGCCGCTTCCTTTGGCGTCGCCGGGGTGCTCACCTTCGCTTTCCAGAGCATCTCGACCCACATCCTCGGCAAGACGGGTTTCGCGCCGCTCGCGCTGTTGTGGTCGGCCACTTTCTTGACCGTGCAGGTGCTCTGGGTCGGGGCGACCCAGACCCTGGGACGCTACGTCGCCGAGCGGGAGGCGCAAGGTAAAGATTGGAATCCCGTTGTCTCCTCGGTGAGGCGCTGGCAGATCGGGCTCGTGGCGGTGTTCGTGCTCGGGGCGTTGCTTGCGAGCCCGGCGCTCACGAAACTCTTCGGCAACACGTGGCTTACGGTGGCGTTCATCGTGGCCGTCCTCTTCTATGCGCCGGAGTATTTCCGGCGTGGCATCTTCAACGGGCACAGGCAACCTCTCAGGCTCGGGGTGCAGATCGTGGCCGAGTCGGCGGGCCGGGTGCTCGTCGCCGCCGTCTTGCTCACCGTGGGATGGGGTGTGTTCGGGCCGGCCCTCGCCATCGTGCTCGCCCCGCTTATCGGCGTCCTGGCCGTCAGGCCCGCGCCCGTACCGCCGCCGGTACGGGTGGGAGCGCCCTTCTCGACCGGGCACGCCCTCCAGTTTGCCGCGCCGGTGCTGGCGTGTATGGCTTTCGCGCAGGCGCTGATGAACGGTGGGCCTATCCTGGCCGATCTAATTGGCGGCACCAAGCCCCAGGTATCGTTGTTCGCCGCGGCGCTCATCTTTACGCGTATTCCGCAGTATGTGCTCAGCCCGGCCATCGGTGCGCTCCTGCCCCGCGCGAGCCGCGTGCTTTCGACCGAGGGCCAGGCGGCATTCGAACGTTTCGTGCTCAAAGCACTCGGGGTCGTCGGCCTAGTGGGCGTCCTCATGGTCGGTGGTACGTTGCTGCTCGGGGGGTGGGGTCTCAGGCTCTTCGCCGGAGACGAGTTTGTGGTTGGCCGGGCCGTGCTCGTCGCCCTGGCGGCGATGGCCGCGTTCTATCTCCTCTCCGAGACGGTGAGCCAGGGGCTCTTCACCCTCGGACTCGGGCGTCTCGCGGCGCTCGGATGGTTCACCGGCCTGCTCGCCTCCGCCGCTTGCCTGGCGACGCTCGGGGTCGGCGTCGTCGAGAGGGTCTCCTACTCCCTGGCCCTCGGCACCCTGGTCGCCGCCGTGGTGCAAGGGTTGTTCTATCTGGCGATGCGCGGGCGGTCGGCGGCCCGGGGCCGCTAGCTTTACTCGCCCACGAACCAGTCCACTGTACGCACGAGGCCCTCGTCGAGGCCGACCTCGGCCTTCCAGCCGAGCATACGGTGTGCTTTCGAGGTGTCGGCGTAGTTGCGGCGGACTTCTCCGCGGCGGGCGGCGGTATTGCGTACTTCCACGTCCTTCAGGCCGGCGGCGGCTAGCGCGGGGAGGAGCTTGTCCGTCAGTTCCTGGACGGTCGTTTCGGCGCTCGTGGCGATCTGGAAGACCTCGCCGCCGACGCCGTCTCTTGTGGCCGAGAGCCTGACGGCCCGGATCAGGTCGTCAACAAAGATGAAATCTCTCGTCTGGGTGCCGTCGCCGTAGATCTCCAGCACGTCGCCGTCCATTGCCCGCTTGATGAAACGCGCGACCACGCTGTTCTTGTGGCCCGAGAGCGGGCCGTAGACGTTGCCGAAGCGCAGGGCCATGGTCTCGATGCCGAAGGTCTGGAAGTACGCCGAGCAGTAGCCTTCGCCCGCGAGCTTGCTCGCCCCGTACGGGGCCACCGGGTGGGCGACCATCTCCTCGTGTATCGGCGGCTCGGCCTCCCCGATCACCGTGCCCCCGCTGGAGGCGAACACGAATCGCCCCACGCCGTTGTGTTGGGCGGCCTCGAGGTAGTTGAGTGTGCCTACCACGTTGCTCATGCAGTCGGCCCGTGGGTCTTCTACGGAGGGCATCACCCCCGTGTTGGCCGCGAAGTGCACGATCACTTCAGCGCCCTCAGCGGCGCGCAGCGCGAGATCTCCGTCCTTTATGTCGCCGACGACGAGCTCGACCTGCTCATCCGAAGATATGGGACCTGGTACCTCCGGCGAGACCTCGACTAAGTCGCTAGCGGCGGCCAAATCTTCTCTGGACCCTACGGCCAGGTTGTCCACCACCCTGACCCTGTGGCCGCCCTCTTGCATGAGGGTTCGGATCAGGGCCGTCCCGATAAAGCCGCAGCCGCCCGTGATCAGCCAGTTCACGAGCATCGCCGAAAGATGTTGGTTTCCAAATTCTCTGTGCGTGAGTTCATACCCATCCTTAGGTCGTTTGCCGCGCATACATTAGACCAAGCTCCGGCCCGGTGCGAGTTTGGGGAGCGACGTAGTAGAATCCTGCGGATGGAGGCGCTGTTCGCTACAATCTCCGGCGGCTAATTCGACGCGATGAGGAAGGCCCTTGTGGATGGATGAGAAAACTCAGTTTGTGCGGCGGGGCCACGCCGAGCGCGCGGGCCTCTCCTGGCCCGCTGTCCTTGCTTGCCAGTGTGAGCCCGGAGATGAGAGGTGAAGGGTCGTACCCTCACGCGCAGGGACTTTCTCAAGGTTGCCGGTGCCGGCGCGGCGAGCGCTACCATGCTCGGCGCGTCCGGGTGTAGCCCACTTGTCAACAACCTTACGCACGTATCCGACGAGTACCTTCCGAGCGGGGGATCGAGAATGAACGTAATACTGGTGATCATAGACAGCCTCAGAAGGGATCACCTGGGTGTCTACGGAAACGACTGGATAAAGACCCCCAACCTCGACGCCCTTGCCAAGGAAAGCCTACGCTTCGACCGCTCGCACCCCGAGTCGCTGCCGACCATCCTGGCGCGCCGCGCGATCCACACGGGTATAAGGACCTTCCCCTTCAGAGACTGGCAGAAATGGTACGAAGAGGATGTCAACCTCTGGGGCTGGCAGCCCATCCCGCGAGGGCAGGTGACGCTCGCCGAGATCCTGCTCGGGGAGGGCTTCTACAACCTAATGGTCACGGACACGCTGCACCAGTTCAGGCCCTTCTACGACATGCACCGCGGCTTCCACGCCTTCGACTTTATCCGGGGCCAGGAGAGGGACTTCTTCAGGCCACCGTCGCCAGCCTCGGAGAAGAAGATGAAAAATACCTTGGTCGGGGGCCCGAGCGCCGCGCACTCCGAGGAGATCATGCGCCAGTACTGGGCGAACACCACCGGCCGCCAGCGTGAGGAGGACTGGTTCGCCCCGCAGGTGTTCACGAAGGCCGCCGAGTACCTGGAGATGGCGAAGGAGGCCCAGCCCTTCTTTATGCTCGTCGACAACTACGACCCGCACGAGCCCTGGGACCCGCCGCAGAAGTACATCGACCTCTACAGCGACGGCTTCGAGGGCCCCGAGCCCGTTACGTCGAGTAGCGGCCCGTCCGACTGGTTGACGGAGGCCCAGCTCAAGCGCATGCACGCGCGTTACTCGGCCGAGGTGACGATGGCCGACCACTGGCTCGGGCATTTCCTGGATAAGGCGCACGACCTCGGGATCCTGGACAACACCATGCTTATACTGCTCTCCGACCACGGCCACGCCTTCGGGGAGCACGGCTACGCCGGCAAGGTCGCGAGCGCGCTCTATCCCGAGCTTATGGACACCATCTTCTTCGTCAGGCACCCAGGGGGTAAGGGCGCGGGCAAGAGGAGCAATCACTACGCCTCGACACACGACGTCGCGCCGACGATCCTCGGCTCTATGGGCGTCGACAGGCACCCGCAGATGGAGGGTCAGGACCTCTCGGTGGTGCTAGATGGGAAGGAGTTAGACCCGAGGCCGCACTTCACCGCCGGCTACCACGACCACGTCTGGACCCGAGACGAGCAGCACGCGATGTTCTGCCTCTACGACGGCTCCAACCCCTACCTCTTCGACCTAGACAAGGACCCGAAGATGGACAAGAACATCGCCCCGTCGAACGCCGCCGTGGTGAAGAAGATGTTCAACGAGTACATCATCAAGGACGCCGGCGGTCCCCTGCCCCACTACTAATCGTGGGCTTGCTAACGTGCCGGCGAAGGAGGGGAAGTATTGCGTAGGCTGTTGTCATTCCTTCTGAAGTGGAGCGGTATACTGTGCGTTCCGGGCGGCGCGCTGTGGGCGCTCGCCCCGACGGGCGTTTATATCTCCAACATCGCCTTCCACACCCCCAACGTGTTCTGGAAGATGTTCTGGCCCGCCCCTTTGCTCCTCCTGCTCGGCCTGATCGGTCTCCAGCTAAGGCAGCGGAAACGTTCTGGTCTCCTGGAGAAGATCGGCTGTCTGGTGGCCGCCGTTGGGCTCATCCTGGTCATGGCCGGCGACATCGGCCTTTACTGGCTCGGGATCGACGACATCTTTATCGTGACCGCGCCGGCATACAACACGTTCCGGATCGGCCTGATCGTCCTCGCCGTCGGGTCCATCCTCTTCGCCGTCACCTCCCCCCGCGACGGCGCTCTGCCTTCCTGGGGCCTCCTGCCCTTCGTCCTCGGATCGTTGTGCGGCCTTGTCTCTTTCTCGCGGGACTTCGGCACTTTCGGCACCGTGTTGTGGATCCTGTTCGGCGTCGGATGGGCGTGGCTGGGCCTCTCGCTCGTGGTCGAAGGATTCTCCGCCTTTTTGCGGAAGAGGCGTTCCAGCCCCGCCGCAGCTAATTCGTGACGCCCCAGGCTACAGGCATCAGCTCCCAGCAATAACAAAGGGCTGATCAGCTTGTTACGCCAGGAACTTTTTTACCTCTTCGTTGAAGGTCTCTGAGCGCTCGTCGTGTGGCAGCAGGGCGGCGTTCTTGAAGAGTCGGGGCTCGGAACGGGGGTTCTGTCCCACGAAGCGCTGCGCCTGCCCTACGGGGCCCGTCTTCGCTTCGAGTCCCCAGCAGATCAGGGTCCGGTGCGGCACTCTCGGCCAGAGGTCGGCGACCCCGAGGTTGAGCTTGCCCGCGACGAAGGCGGCGACGAAGTACCTCGCTCCCGGCTGATGGCTTGTACGATAGTAATCCTCGACCAGCTCCCCGGTCACGAAGTCCGGGTCGTTGTACGTCATGCCCTTGAGAAAGTAGCGGAGGCCCCACCGGGAGACGATGGCGTGGTAGAGCGTGTTCCCGAGAACGGGAGCGCGGAAGAGGCCGTAGATCACGTCTCCGAGCCGCCCCGACGGGCGGTCGAGGGTGCCGTAGCCGGTCGGGCAGATGAGGACGAGCTTCTTGAAGAGCCGCGGGCTGCGCACGGCGGCGGGCACGACTAGCGCCGGCGAGAGCGAGCTGGCGATGAGGTGTGCCTGGCCCCCGATCTCCTCCCGCACGAAGTCCTCGACCTGCGACGCCACGTCCTCCGGCCCGTAACGCCGCTCGGGCCTCTCCGACAGACCACACCCCAGGAGATCAAGGGCGTATACCCTGAAGCTCTTCGATAGCTCCCGGAAGTTCTTACGAAACTCGAACGAAGAAGCCCCGGCGTAGACACCGTGTACCAGGAGCAAGGGCTCGCCCTCCCCGGCGACGGAGTACGCGAGGTCCCATCCTTTCCACCGGTAGCGGCGAGTCTGGCCGCCGAGACGGTCGGGGATCTCTCCGCCGCTCCTCTCCAACCGCCGGTTGTAGAGCGCGAGGCCACCGATGGCGCCCCCGATCGCCACAGCAGCAGTCCTCCGTTTCATCCAACCTCCTCAGAAACTCTCGATCCTGGTGATCGTACCCGAAACCATCGGCCATATTCCTTGTTGACAAACCGCGAGGCCAGGATAGCATTTAAGTTAGTTATATAAGCGGCTTAAATTTTGTAGGAGATTTCACGTGGACAGGGAGAAGCTCGTCGACGAGACGTTGATGTTGCTACCGACGTTGATGCGGTTGGTCAAGCGGCCGAGTCCTTTGGAGATGGGGGAGATCGCGCGCCGCGGGTTGACGGACGTGCATGTATCTCCGGGGCACATTCAGGTTTTGATCGCGTTGACGCGCGGGCCGAGGTCGGTCGGGAAGTTGGCCGAGGAGTTGGAGGTCTCGCCGCCGGCCGCGACGCAGCTCGTGGACAGGCTCGCCGAGCACGGGATGGTGAACAGGCACAGCGATCCGAAGGACAGGCGGGTCGTGCTCGTCGACTACGTCGAAGGGATGCACGACGTGGCCAGGTGCATAGTGGAGGACCGTCGGCGTCCGCTGCAGGCCGCCATGAGCAAGATGACGGACGAGGAAGCGTTGGCCTTCGTCAAGGGGCTGAGGCTGTTGGCCGAGAGCTTTGGGATCGCGTCCGGGGAGGAGAGCTGATGCAGAGGATCGTCCGCTGGTGCTTGGGGAACAAGTCCGTCGTTATACTGGCGACCGTACTGCTCATAGGGAGCGGGGCTTACGCGACGACGCAGCTCAACCAGGAGCTTTTGCCGGATATCTCGTTCCCGATCATCACGATATCGACCCCGGTCACCGGCGCGGGACCGGACCTCGTCGACGAGCAGGTTACGCAGCCCGTCGAGGACGCCATAAACGGGGTGCAGGGTATACAGTCGGTCCGGTCGACCTCCGCGCAGGGGTTCTCCGTCGTCCTCGTCGAGTTCGACCTCGACCAGGACACCGAGGAGGCGGAGAGCGATCTCCAATCCGCGCTCGACGGCATAACATTACCTTCGCAGGCCGAGGACCCCGAGGTAAAGAGCCAGTCGGCCTCGCAGTTCCCCATCCTCTCGCTCTCGCTGGCGGCCAAGGACAAGGACCTCGCCGACCTCACCAAATACGCCGAAGACGACGTCGTCCCCTCCATTGAAGAGGTCGACGGCGTGTCGAGCGTCGATATCATCGGGGGCGCAGAGAAACAGATCAAAGTCGACCTCGATCCGAAGAAACTGAAGTATAAAGGGCTCACCACAGACGCCGTGGTCGGTGCCATAGGCGGTGCTCGGGTGGACGCGCCCGTCGGCAGCGTCTCCGTGAACGGACGCGAGACCCCCATCAACGCCACAAGCGACCTCGGAGGCATAAGCGCCCTCGAAGACCTTCCCGTAGGCGTGGAAGGTGGCACGACGGGCGGGACCTCGGGCGGAGCCCCGACCGGAGTCTCGCCCGGGGCCACGAGCGGCGCCCCTCCGTCGGAGTCGGGAGGGATACCGGGAGGTGCAGCGCCTGACGCTGCCGGATCTCCCGCTCCCCCGAGTGGCACCCCGACCGGTGTTCCTAGCGGTGCCGCTCCAGCCGGCGCTACTGCGCCACCTACCGCTGCGGCCATGGCGGAGGCACCGGAGCCGGTGTTGCTCGGTGACGTGGCCGAGGTACGCGAGGTTGGGTCTGACCTATCAGGCATCTCGCGCACCAACGGGGAGCCGAGCCTGGGCCTCAACGTCATCAAGGAGACCGACGCCAACACCGTCGAGGTCGCCGCTGATGTCGAGAAGGTTCTCGACGACGTGCGGGATGAGATAGGCCGGGATCAGACCGTGGTCGTATTGAACTCCGCGACCGATGTCGAAGAGTCGGTAAACGGGCTGGTCGAGGAGGCGCTCGTCGGGGCGGTGCTGGCGATACTGGTGATCTTCGCCTTCCTGCGCTCGCTGCGCGCCACGCTCGTGACGGCCGTCTCCCTGCCCACGTCCGTGCTCGCCGCGCTGCTGTTCTCCTGGGCGGACAACCTGACGCTCAACATCATCACGCTTGCTGGCCTGACGATCGCCGTAGGCCGCGTGGTGGACGATGCGATCGTGGTGCTGGAGAATTCCTACCGCTACGTGCAGAGTGGCTACGAGCCGGAAGAAGCCGCGCTCAAGGGAACGACTGAGGTCGCGAGCGCCATCACCTCATCGACGCTCACGACGACGGCCGTCTTTCTCCCGCTCGCCCTCGTCGGTGGCATCGTCTCCAAGTTCTTCGTCCCCCTCTCCGTCACCGTGGCCATCGCGCTCGTCGCCTCCCTCGTGGTTGCCGTGACCATAATCCCTGTGCTCGTAAGCATCTTTGTCGGGCGTCGCGCCGGTGGGAGCACACCGCAGGATATGGACGGTGATCCCGACGAGGTCCCAGAAAACGGCGAGAGACGGAGGATTGGCGGTTTCGCCCGCTTCCTGATCGGTGTTGTCGTGTTGTTGTTCGCGTCGGCGATCGCGCTCTTCGTCGCCTCGTCGGCCGGAGTTCTCGGCGACATGCCGGGGCTCCCTGCCGGCTTCGTCGACGGCGCGGACGGGCTTGTCTCGGGTGTTGGGGTCGTGTTGCTCGTGGTCATCGCGGTGGCCGCGGCGCTTCTGGTAGTCGGGCTCGTTCTGCTCGTCGGCAGGGCGGGGCGGCGTTCGGGTGGCGACGAGCCCGAGGGGCTACTCCTTCGGGTCTACGCCCCGATGTTGCGCTGGAGCCTGCGGCACAGGCTGGTGGTGTTGCTGCTCGCGCTCGTGGCTTTCGGTGGGGGGCTCGGGCTCGTGGCTTTCCTGCCGGTCACCTTCTTCCCGCCGAGCGAGGAGCGCCTCCTCATCGCCGACGTGGAGTTGCCCGTGGGCACTGCCCTCGAAAAGACGAGCGACGAACTGGGCCCTTTCGAAGACTTCCTGCAACGGGACGGGGCCATAAAGAGCTACCAGGTCTCCATCGGTGGCGAGGACACCACGGACCCCGAGTCTCCGGCCCGACCGGGAAACAGGGCCCAGGCCTTCATCAACGTGAAGGAAGGTGCGGATGTCGGGCGGACGTTGGACCGGGTGGACGCGGAGGGCAGTGATCTCTATGGGGAGAACTTCCAGATCCAGGTCCTCCAGAACGGCCCGCCGCAGGGCGGCCTCGAGGCCGTCATCACCGGCGGCTCAAAAAAGGAACTCGCCAAAGCTGCGGATATCGTTACGGAGAAGTTCCGCGGTCTCGACGACGTTAACAACGTGGAGAGCGACCTCTCCGGCGGTAATCCCGAGGTCGAGGTAAAGGTGAACCCCGAGAAGGCCACGAAGGCGGGGCTCTCGCCGGTGCTGGTCTCGACCTCGCTCGGCTCGCTCCTCGGCGGCAGCACCGTGACCACGCTCGGGGACACGCCGGTCGTCGTCGGCGTGCCCGAAGACTCCGTGGATTCGCTTGATGAGGTGCGTGGGTTGCCGGTCGGGAGCGGCACAACCGTGGACGACGTCGCCGAGGTAAGCGAGGTAGGATCTCCGGCCGCCGTCAGCCGCGCCGACGGGGAGAGGGCGGTCACGGTGACGGCCCAGATCACCTCTACCGACACCCAGACAGTCTCGGCGAATGCGCAAGAAGCCCTCGCCGGCGTCGCGTTGCCCAGCAACGTCAGCGCGCAGGTGGGAGGCGAGAACGAAGACATAGACGAGAGCTTCAGGAACCTCTTCCTCTCCATAATCGTGGCGCTGGTACTTGTGTTCCTGATCCTGGTCGTGTTCTTCGGCTCGCTGCGCATCCCGATAGTGATACTTCTGGCCGTGCCCCTAACGTCGGTCGGCGCCTTCGGCGCGCTGTTCCTGACGAACACGGCCATCTCGGTGCCCTCGCTGCTCGGCATCCTGCTGCTCATCGGCATCGTGGTCTCGAACGCCATCCTGCTCGTGGACTTCGCCACCAAGGCGCAGGACCACTACGAGACCGCCGACGAGGCCATCCTGGAGGCAGGAAAGGCGCGTCTAAGGCCGATCCTGATGACGGCCTTCGCCACCATCTTCGCCTTGATGCCGCTGGCTCTAGGCCTCTCCGGCGGCGGGAACGGCCTGATCTCCTCCAGCCTCGCCATAACCGTGGTCGGAGGACTTGCGACCTCCACCTTCCTGACATTGCTCGTCGTGCCCGTCGGCTACTCGATCGTCAGGAGGGGCCGGAAGCACAAGAAGCAGGTCTAGCAGAGCGGTCTGGGCGTTGGTACAGGGACTCGAGACAGGCAAGCAGGCGCCGCGCTTCAGCCTCCTGGCCGCGGGCTCGGGACGGCGGGTAGACACGCGCAGCGTGATCGGGCGCAAGGTCGTGCTCATCTTCCACTTGCAGAGCACAGCCCCGACAGCGCGTGAGATCAACCGCTCCGTCCGTGCCCACCAACCTGACCCGGAGGACGTCCTCGTCGCGAGCGTCATAGACCTCTCCATCGTCCCGCCGCTGTACTGGATGTCGGTCGGCCTGATCTTGAACCAGGCCTACGAAAGGACCGCAGAAGAGCTGCCCCTGACGCGGACCCCGCCGAGTACGTCGTCATCCTTCCCGACTGGGGCGATCTCGTCAGCCGCCAGTGCGGCGCCAGGAACACAGGCCGCGCGGCGGCCATCGTTGTCCTAGATGAGGAAGGCAGCGTTGCGGCATCCTACCATGGGGAGCGGCCCGTCGAGGCGGTACTGGAGGGGATCGGCCGGACCTAGATCTCGCAGAGTGTTTTTTACGACAGTCTCGTTTCGGGGAGAGGGGCAGACTGTCTCTATCCGAAGAGGAGGTCGGCTATCAGAGAGGGCAGATACCGGACGCCCGACAGGCAGCAGCAGATCAGGATGCGCGAGGTACTGAAGGACAGGTTCGAAAGCATCCCCGTCCAGGTCCCGAGAAGCGAAATAGAAGCTCTAGGCGTCGAGATAGGCCTTGAAGACCCACTCGAAGCAGCCAGGGTCTTCGACCGGCTAAAAGGTGTCTCTTGGAGGGGCGACTACGTAAGGTCCGAAGAAGGCTGGGTCGCCGCCTGGGTTAGAGAAGTCAACTGCTGAAGCCCGGGCTTCAGCAGTTGACTTCTCAGCACGCTCTATGCGCCCTTCGGACTCCGCTTTCAGCAAGCCAGCACTTCAGCACGCCTGCTTTGCAGGCTTATCAGCCGGCCATACCGGGTTTCCCCTTGCGGTGCCGCGTCCCGAATTCGTGTGAAGGCGCCGCCTCCCCACAACGCGTCCTACCGAGTCCGTCTGTACGGTCGCGCTTTCCGGTTGCGGGCGCATGCCGAGTCCTCTCATCCGTCGTTCCCGCCTCCCACACCCTCATTCCCGCGGAAGCGGGAGTCCACTGCTGCCACAAGTCTGCGCGGTGGCGGACCCGTTTCGGCGTTGACCAACTTCACGGAGAGCCTTCACATCGATAGTTAGCCGGCTAATTATGGACAAAGAAGACAAGGCTACTTTGTTTCGAGGCGCACCGTACCGGCTCTCCCGCCGCGGATATCGATTCGGACGGGGCCTTCGCCGCGTATGATCCAGGTTGTTTGGCGGGCGTAGTCGGAGGGGAGGCCCTGGAAGAAGGGTGGGTTCTTCCATCTGTTTGCGGTGAGCGCGGAGCGTCCCGCGAGGTGCCCGAAGTCCACCTCTCGCTGGCCTGAGATCAGGCTCGCCTCCGGCGGCAACCCGAGCGTTGCCTGGACGGGTTTAGCGAGCTTTTTGTCGGTGGCCACGCTGGTTATGTTCGTTGGCAGGTAGCCCGTATTCTCGACGACTAGCTCGATGCGGCGGAGGCCCGGCGAGAGCTGTTTGGTTTCGAGGCGGGTCCTCAGGCGGGGGGCCGTGGAGGCGTGGGAGAGGGCGAAGCGGGTCAGCTTCTCGCACTCGGCCTTCAGGTACTTCGGCGGCGGGTTCTGGAACGTGAACTTGGTCTTCCAGCCGCCTATCTCGACGCGGCCGAGCTGCGGATGGTCGAAGGGTTTCCAGGGGACGAAGCCCTCGCCGTTCAGTTTCGTGTCGTTCCAGGCGAGCATCTTTAGCGTGGCCTCCTCGGGCGGGTTGCGGGCGAACTCGATAAAGTCGTCGACCTCGACGCCTGAGGCCTTTGCCATCGACCAGAACTCTATGGTAAAGGCGAAGACGCCGTAATAGTCGTAGGCCCAGTCGTCGAAGGCACCGGTTATGTATTTCTTCGGATCGTAGCTGAAGTCGTGGTAGACGGAGATGTTCGGGTAGCCTGTGATCTCCGTGCCCCGGTCGCCGAGCGCCTTGTAGATCGCAAGGTCCGGTTCTCTCATCTCGTCGTCCGGCATGTTCGAGTAGGGACGCAGGATCGCACCGCAGTACGTGTGGTAGGTGTGCACGCCGAAGATGTTCATGTGATCGAGGACGAAATCCACCTGCGCCCTCGACTCCGGCTCGGACAATGGGTAGGGTCCCGCGTCCCTCTCTTCATCCTGCCAGTGGAAGGGGTACTGGCGGTTCATGTCGAGGCCATAGAGGGGGCGCGCTATCTTCCGCTCGAAGCCATCGAAGTCCTTGAAGGTCCCTTCCCTGTAGAGCCTGTAGTAGGTGGCATCCGGGTCTGCCTCGTCGGGGGCGCGGGGGACCATGAGCCTCGAGTCTTCGTCGGAGGCGCGCCACTCGCCGTTTTCGTCTCTGACACGCATCTGCACGATGTTGCCATCGCCGTCCACGTCTTCGGGCTGTAGGCCCGGCTCTTCTTCCGGCTCGGGCCAGGGGCGTGGGGTTGCTCTCAGGGTGTGTGGGGTGGTCAGGTAGCGTTCGGCGCCGTCGGGGGAGAGGCGGGGGAGGATGTAGAAGGCCTGTTCGTCGAGGAGGCGGGTCGCGAGATCGTCCGAGCCGTAGTTTTCTAGGAGGTGTTCGATCAGGTAGAGCGCCGCCATCGAGCCTGTGACCTCGCCGGCGTGGGTGTTGCCGTCTACCCAGAACGCGGGTTTCGTGTCGGCCGGTCCCGTCTCGGAGCTGGTGAGCTCTGCGAGCCAGATCTCACGTCCCCCGTAACTCTTGCCGATGGACCAGACACTGCATAGCCTTGGGTGTTCCACCGCGAGCGCGCGCAGGGTTCGCGTGAGCTCCTCGTAGCGCAGGTAGGCGTCGAACTCGGTCTTCATGTTCTCCTTCCCGGTGGTGTGCGGGCCTACAACAGCCCATTATGACGCGAACGGGCCACTAGATGTGGCCCGCGCGTTTGACACGCTCCAGCATATTGGGTAACGTCGTGCTCGCCCGCTGGTAGTGTACCTGGAGTGTCTGCGGGCATATATAATTGATGCATTCCAGGTGTTTTTAGTTGGAGGCGGTAAGAGGCTGGAAACCACGGTCGGAACGGTCCTTGCGGGACGTTACAAGGTAGAGAGCACGCTCGGCTCCGGTGGGATGGCGGTCGTCTACAGGGCGGAAGACGACATCCTCGGTCGCACGGTCGCGCTGAAGACCCTGCACGACGAATATGCCGAGATGCCCTCTTTCAGGCGGCGCTTCAGGCAGGAGGCCCGCGCGATGGCCTCGCTGGACCACCAGAACATCGTGAAGGTCTACGACATCTCCCAGGACGGCGAGGTGCCCTTTATCGTGGTCGAGTGCGTCGCTGGCAGGGACGTTGGTGACCTGCTCGCCAACCGGCGCGGCGGACGCCTGAACGAGCAGTTCGTGAGGAGGATGGCCGCGCATCTCCTGCTCGCGCTCTCCTACGCCCACAGACGGGGCATCATCCATAGGGACATCAAGCCTTCGAACATCCTCCTCACTCAGGAAGGGACCGTCAAGGTCGCCGACTTCGGCATCGCGCGCATCCTCGAGGAGGACGACGCGGCCGGCGCGCCGGGTGAGATCGTCGGTAGCGCCCGCTACATGTCCCCGGAGCAGCTCAAAGGGGAAGATGCGACGCCGCGGAGCGACGTGTACTCCGTGGGCGTCCTCCTCTACCACTGCCTCACAGGAAGGCCGCCGTTCTCGGGGGACGTAAAAAGCCTCGCCAGGCAGCACATACACAAGGACCCGACGCCGCCGCGCAAGCTGAACAGGAGGATCTCGCCAGACATGGAGGCGGTGGTCCTGAAGGCCCTCCAGAAGGACCCCAGGGACAGATATTTCTCGGCGAGCGCGATGCTCGACGACATAGAGGTAGAAGTCCTGCCCAGGAAATCGGGGACGACGGAGACGCCTAAGACGCCCAAGTCGGCGCGTCGCAAGGCACGCGGCGCAGGCCTCGTTTTCGCCACGGTCCTCGCTCTCATGCTTATTCTGGGCGGCGGAGGCGCGCTAGCCTCGGGCCTGATCGGGCTTCCACAGGGCGGCGAAGTGGCCAAAACCCTGAGCCGGATGAACCCCGTCGAGACGAAACCCCCGCCAGCACCACAGAACGCTAACGAGTCGGCGCAGAACGCCGCAATCGAGACGTCCGATCAGTCCGGCAGCCAGAACGTCGCCTCGGTCACGGATACAGAGTCCTCCCAGACGGAGACGCAAAACCGGCCCGAGATGGTCCCCGTCCCCGACGTGACGGCCTACTACGACTACTACGCGGCGGATGCCCTCACAGATAGCGGCTTCAAGGTAAGTTACGTCCGCGATTACCGCGAGGGCTTCGCCGCCCGCGGCGTGACCTGGGCGACGGACCCTGCCGCCGGGAGCCTCGCCCCCGAAGGCTCCA
>Ga0126313_10000744_pt1 | contig 16054 bp, 17 predicted proteins | sample Plot105A_FD_89954 | JGI IMG/M metagenome (GOLD analysis project Ga0126313, IMG submission 89954) | Serpentine soil microbial communities from UC McLaughlin Reserve, CA, USA - Plot105A | ecosystem: Environmental > Terrestrial > Soil > Grasslands | place: USA: UC McLaughlin Reserve, Lake County...
AGAATTCGCCATTGTCACTTTCGTCGGCGCGGTGCAGGAGGACGGTGTCGCAATACTTTCCGACGTCTTGCAGATATGCGGCTTGGTCGGTGTCGAAGTCGCGGCGTGCGGCCATGTCAATCTTCTCGATTCATTGTGTTACCCGAATTCCTTTGGGGACTAGTGGCGTTGGAGCTGACAATCGCGAGAGCGGGCGCAGGAGGCGCTCGCAACTGGGCTGAGTTGTCCTGGCGCGAGCGAAGCGTCCACGACTCGGAGCCCTTCCATGCCGTCGACGGGCAGGCCCGCTGACCACCGACTGGTCGCTGTCCCCATCGCGCAGCGGTACGACGTTCGGCCACGAACCTTGACGAACTTCAGTAGTCGTCTTTTGTGCGGAGAGTACCCTGTCGAGCCAGGTGTTGCTTCTACGTTTCTGGCCATCGACGGCTGGCGCCACGATCTCCCGACTCTGCTTCACGGGGACCTTTGTTTGTAATCAGGCGTTCTGAGTACAGCAGCAAAGTACAGCAACCCCCCGATGCTGACCGGTGCTCAGCGTGGATCTTCAGCGCTCCGTGAGCCTCAGCGATGCTCACCAACACCCACACCATTAGTTCACAAGCAAGGGGTTACGAGATCGAGTCCCGTTGGCTCCACCCCTAGTGTGCAGCCGACATCAATTCCCATTGGGTGATTCAGCAACAAATGGCAACCAACTGGCTGCGCTCCGACTCAAGTGGGTCAATGTAGACCGACCCCGCACGTCGTTGATAGGAGCAAAGATGCTGTCTCCCCATGACACCAAAACTCGTGAACCGAAGAACCTATACGGGCCGCGGCAATTTGCTCTCGACAGCAAGGCGTGACCATGAGCCAAACCGCAGAACTGATCCTGAGCCGGAGCCCACACTTGCGGTCACGATCAGTATCCGTTGACCCACGGCCAGGTGCTAGAGACCGGCAGCGAGGCGGCGGGGGTGGCTGGGCGGCGGCACCCGCCCATCCCGGGGCTGGGCTCAGTAGCCTATGGACCTGAGATAGGCCCGTGACTCGGCGATGCACGCAACGGGGTCCCGGCTGTAGGTGTCGTCCTGCTCGATGAAAAAGTACTCGGCACCCGCAGCCTCGCCGGCCGGCAGCAGTTCGGGCCAGTTCATGTTGCCTTGGCCCACCTCGGCGAACTGCACCAGGTTGGTGAAGACGTCGTAGAACTCCTGCTGGGTCATCTCGTCGCGCCGGGCGAGGGCGTCGGCCGGGAAGGGGATCACCCGGTAGTCCTTTAGGTGGATCAGCTTGCAGACCCCGGTGTAGGCCTTGAGCATGTCGAGCGGAGCCATGCCGCCGCGCTGCACCCAGTGCAGGTCCACCTCGAAGTAGAGCGACGGGGCCACCCGGCGAACGATGTCGAAGATGCGCTCTTCGCCGAACCGGATGAGGTCGACGTGGTGGTTGTGGTAACACAGCGTGATGCCCTGCTCGGCCAGCCGCGCGGCGTAGGGCTGCACCTCGGCGGCCCATGCCTCGCAGGCTTCCAGGCTGACCATCGCCTCGAACGGCATCATGCCGATGCGCAAAAAGCGGCAGCCGGTGCGCGTGCAGGCCTCGACGGCGCGGTCGAACTCGTCGGCCAAGATGAATCCGTTACCGGGAGCGTGGAGAGCCGCAGACATGGCGCCCACATCAGTCCCCAGCTCCTTCGTCCCGCGCTCGAGGTCGGCGATCAACTCGTCGGTCATGGCGACCTGAGAGACCTCGACTGCGTCAAGGCCGAGCTCTCGGACCTGCTCGAGAACTCCGAACATGCCCTTCTCGTTGATCCTGTCCCTAAGCATCATCAACTGCACGCCGAGAACCGCCATGGTGGTCGCCCCCTTGTCGTGGTCGTGTCTTGGTCGTACCGCTCAGGCGCGCGTGGGGAACCGGCCTTCGGCCTCGATGCGCTGGTTCAGCTCGGCGAGGTAACGGTTCTCGTCGAAGTTCTCGATCGAGACCTCCTGCCCCAGCCAGCTGGACAGATGGATGGCGTTGGCTAGCCGGACACCGTGGATCCCCTCGCTGCCCGGGGCCAGCAGCTCTTCCTCGCCCCGCACCGCGGCGGCGAAGTTGCGAAGCACCTCGGCGTGCTGGGCGCCCCAGACGCTGCCGTATTCCTGGACGTCGGTGCTGACGTACTCGTCGGTGGCGAGCTGGCCGGTGAACAGCCGGCGGACCGCGTCGGGGTCCATAGAGTCGCTGATCTCCTGCTCGGGCTTTGTCAACCGGCTGACGGTCACCTGTTGGGACCCGTCGACGACGACCTTGCCGCCGTCGCAGAGGATCTCCAGCCGGTCGGTCCCTACGAAGTCGTGCGTACAGGTGGTGAGCGTGCCGGTGGCGCCGTCGCCGAAGTCGACCATCGCAGTCACCTCGTCCTCGACGGCGATGTTGCGCCGGAAGCCGTACGCACACTTCGCGACCACGCTCTTCGGCACGCCACAGATCCACTGCCACAGGTCGAGCTGGTGCGGAACCTGGTTCACCAGAACGCCGCCGCCCTCGCCGCCCCAGGTCGCCCGCCACTCGGACTGGTCGTAGTAGCCCTGCGGCCGCCACCACGTGGTGATGATCCAGGAAGTGTGGCGCAGGGCGCCGAGTTCGCCCGACCCCAGCAGGGCCTTCAGGTCCCGGTAGAGCGGGTTGGTGCGCTGGTTGAAGAAGACGCCGAACGTGAGCTTCGGCTTGGTGGCCGCGACGTCGATGAGCTCCCGGGCCTGCTTGGTGTAGACCCCGATGGGCTTCTCGACGAGGGCGTGCACCCCGTGGTCGAGGGCGTATATGCCCATCTCCGGGTGCAGGTAGTGGGGCACCGTGGTGACGACGGCATCGACCTCGCCCGACGTAACCATCTCGGCGTAGTCGGCGTAGAACGGGACACCGTAGGCGTCGGCAGCCTCCTTCTTCTCGGGGAGGACGTCGCAGATGGCCGCGAGGCGCATACCAGGCACCTTGTCCTCGGCCAGCAGGGTGGCGTACAGGCCCCCCTCGGCGCCGAGCCCGATGATCCCGAGCCGAACCCGATCTTGCGGCATGGATCAGAACCTGCCCTGCTCGATGAGCTCGGAGCGTTCGTGCTGCAGTGCCGCGTCCTTGGGGTAGAACTTGTAGAACACGGTCCAGTAGATCGCGTTCAGCACGTATGGGATCGGCACGAAGAGCACCAACGTGAGCTGCAAGTCGCCTATCGCCTGTGAGATGGCCCCCGCGCTCAGGCTGTAAATTGCGGTGATCAGTCCCTGGACGAGAGAGAACAGCACGGCGAAAGACGTGGCCGCTAGCTGCTTGGGGCAGACGCGTGACACCATGGGCAGCACGCACCCGGAGAAGCCCCACGAGAAGATCAGCCCGGTGATGAACACAATCACGTAGTACGTGATGCTCGGGGTGTTGGTGACGGCGCCGTCGGTCCCGGGCGCGACGTCGGGGTCGAACACTCCCGCCCAGGCGATCATGGCGAAGGTGCTCGCGGCGAAGAGCAGCGCATAGATCTGGAAGAGCATGATCCGGCCTTTTTCGTGGAACCAACGGGAGAACAGGTCTCCGAGGAAGCCGCCGAGGAAGGCCGAGATGGTCATGCCGATCGTCATGACCGTGTAGAGGTAGGAGGCGTTGGTCACGCCGTAGCCGAGGTTGCGGGCCCAGTAGGTCCCAATGAAACCGAACAAGATCAGAGAGGTGACGAAGAGCAGCATCGGGGCCATCAACGCCAGGGTCGGGATTTTGAACAGTTTCGCGGCGTCCCTGAGCCGGAACATCCCGGCCTCGGACTTCAGCTCCGCGGTGTCCTCATGTGAGACTTGCTTCGGCTCGTGCACAAACAGCAAGATCAGTAGGCCCGACAAGATCGACAGGCCGCCCATTGCGAACATGGCGTACCGCCAGCCGTCCGGGTTCCCGCCGAACTGCCCCAGCAGCGGAGTCAGCACGATGCCGAGCGCGGAGGAGACGCCGCGCACCGTGCCGAACGCCTTCCCGCGCTCGCTGCTGTGGTACAGCGAGCCGAGCAGCCCGTTCAAGATCGGCTCCGCGGCCACTGTGCCGATCAGCGCAATCGTGTAGAGGATCAGCAGCTGCGTCCAGGTCTGTGCGAAACCGGTGGCTATCGTCCACAAACCCCACGCACCGGTGACGATCAGCAAGATCAGCTTGCGGCCGAACCGGTCCGCCGCGAGCGCCCAAATCGGACCGAACAGCATCCGGGCGAACATCCCGATCGCGTTCAGCAGTCCGAGGGCGGCGTCGCCGACTCCGAACGCCGTCATGATCTGCGGGAAGAACGTCCGGGAGACGCCGCCCTCAGTGTTGTCGATGGACTGCGACACACCCAGCGAGACGGTTGCCCCCAGTCGACCCTTCGGCGGCTTGAAGTCATGGTCCTCGTGGACCACGACCGTGATGCCGAGTGGGCCGACCCCGGCGAGGTCGTCAGTCTCCGGCACCCGCACCGCGCTTCGGTCGCCTTCCGGGTGGATCACTCCGCCGGTGTCCGGCCGCGTTCTCTCGAGGTTCTTCTCCGGCATTGGCTCCAGCCTTTCTGCCGCCCCGCGGCTACACGTCCTCGTGCGGGCTGTTGAGCAACGGTAACAACCAACTTGCCGGCGCCGCCAGAGCCCGCTACGCCTGACCGGTCGAATCTGTCGCAGGACGACCGCGGATCTCGCAGGCGCTGCGACGTCTCGCCGAAGGCCGATTCAGGTTCCCGGGATTAGTGGGTAGTTTCGGGCGCGTTTCCCGCCGGCCGACTGCGTTGGGAGAGGCCGGCGCCACGCTGGTTGACGACGTGGAGCCACTTGAGAGGCGGAAGCTGTCGCTGCTGAACGGCTCACACTCGATGCTGGCCTACGCCGGCAGCATCCGAGGCCGTCAGACTATTGATGAAGCCATCGCCGACCCAGCCTGCAGGTCCTGGGTGGAGACGTTCTGGGATGAAGCCAGCCGCCATCTCACCTTGCCGGCCTCGGATATCGCGAACTATCGCGCCGCCCTGCTGACCCGCTTCTCCAACCCTCGAATGAGCGACCAGTTGGCCAGGATCGCGGCAGATGGATCAGCCAAGCTCCCGGTACGCACCCTGCCGACACTGCGTGCAGATCGATTTGCCGGGCGGATCCCCATTGGCTGCGCCACCACCCTCGCCGCCTGGGTGCTGCACCTGCGCGGGCTCGGAGCCCCGGTCAAAGACCCAGGAGCTGCGACCGCCCAGCAAGCGGCGAAGGATGGTGACCTACCCCTAGCCGTCCCGGCGGTCCTGAACGCCCTGGAGCCAGGGCTCGGCAGCGACAACGATCTCGTTGACGCCGTCCTCCGACAAGCCGACGCCATCCAGTCGCAGTGATATGAGGGCCAGGACTGCTGACATCATCATCGGCCTCGATGTCGGTACGACGGCAGTCAAGGTGGCCGCCTTTGGTGTCGGCGGAGCCCCAGGCTTGCTGGCCAAGGCGCTGGCTGAGTATCCGCTGGAGCACCACAACCCGGTTGGCAAGTGCAGGACCTGGCGAATGTACTGAGCGGCATCGACAGCGCCGTTGCTGACTGCGTTGCTCGGTTCGACAGGGCACGGGTTGTGGGCATCTCGCTCTCCACTGCCATGCACGGACTAGTGGGGTTGGATGCCCAGCGCCGCCCCCTCACACCGCTTGTCACTTGGGCTGATTCGCGCGCACGCGACGAGGCTCGGCAACTTCGTCGGCAGGGTCTAGCCCGCGAGCTGCTGCACCGGAGCGGGACACCGGTTCTCCCATGAGCCCCCTGCTCAAACTGATCTGGTTCACCCGGCACGAACCTCGGCTGACCTGCCAGGTGCGCTGGTGGGGCGGCTGGGTCGAGCGAGGCGCCTCCGTGCTCCACGTGATCAAAGGCGATGAGGTGATCGGGGCCATCGCCCTTGAGGACGCGCCACGCGAGGAGTCTCGGCAGGCCGTCGACGCCCTGCACAGAGACGGCGTCAACGTCGCTATGATCACCGGCGACGCGCGTCAGGTCGCCGACGCGGTCGCTGCTGACCTTGGGATCGACGAATTGTTCGCGGAGGTGCTTCCCCAGCACAAGGACGCCAAGGTGACCGAACTCCAGTCGCGCGGCCACCGCGTGGCGATGGTTGGTGATGGCGTGAACGACGCCCCTGCGTTAGCTCGCGCCGACGTCGGCATAGCGATCGGCGCGGGCACCGACGTGGCCATCGAGTCCGCACGCGTCGTCTTGGCCTCCGACGACCCCCGGGCAGTCCTATCCGTCATCGAGTTGTCCAAGGCAGTTATCGCAAAATGTGGCAGAACTTGCTCTGGGCGACCGCGTACAACGTGGTGGCTGTCCCCTTGGCTGCCGGTGTGCTGGCCTTTGCCGGAGTCGTGCTGTCGCCGGCGATCGCGGCCCTGCTGATGTCGGCGTCCACCATCGTCGTGGCGCTCAACGCGCAACTGTTGCGCCGCTTGGACCTCGACCCAGCGCGGCTGCCGGGCAGCAACCCGAACAAGTAACGATGCCCGAACCCCACGCTTTATTCAGTGCCGGCTGGCCTGGAGCCGGCTAGATTGCCGCTGAGCGAGGCCGATGCTAAGTCTGACTCGCGGGTCGGCCGCCGAGCAGCTGCTCCATCGAAGTCAGTTCTTCGGCGAAGACATCACGCCGCTGGTGGACGCCGCAACTCTGAATCAGGCGCCCAAAATCGGCTGATGCCTTCGCAATCCGCTGCCCCAGCGCAGAACTTTGACCGAAGTCTTCGGTGGCGGCATACACCCCGGTGGGTGACACGATTGCGTGCATGTAGGAGAACATCGGCCGCAGCGAATGTTCGAGGATGAGTGAATGCCGTTCAGTGCCCCCGGTCGCGCCGATGAGCACCGGCATATCCGACAACAACTCCGCGGGCAGCACGTCGAAGAACGACTTGAACAGTCCGCTGAACGAGGCGTTGAAAGCGGGAGTCACGGCGATAACTGCGTCAGAGCTGGCGACCGTCTCGAACGCCGACTCGAGCGCCGGTGCGACCAACCCCGTCAGCATCGCATCCATGATTTGACGTCCGAGCGGACGCAAATCCACCCAGAAGGACTCGGTCTTGAGGCCCAGTCCGGCCAGTTCAGTTCGCACCGACGCGTCGAGCCGGTCTGCCAGCAGTCGCGTCGAGGACGGCTCGCGTAGGCCGCCGCTGATGATGGTCAGTTTGGTGATCATTTAGTGAGTCCTTTGACTCTACTGTCCGAGTCCGACGGCTCAGCTTCGGCCGCAAGCTTTGCCGCCAACAGAGACTGGTGGGTCGGAGCATCCGGCACCTCGGCGGATCGGCCGATGGCGAACTCCTTGCGCAGCACAGGCACGACTTCTTCGCCGAGCAGGTCCAATTGTTCAAGCACGGTCTTGAGAGGCAGGCCGGCGTGGTCGGTGAGGAACAGTTGGCGCTGGTAGTCGCCGACATAGTCGCGGAATCCCAACGTTCTTTCGATGACCTGCTCGGGTGTCCCCACCGTCAGCGGTGTCTGGGCAGTGAACTCCTCGAGCGACGGACCGTGACCGTAGACCGGGGCGTTGTCGAAGTACGGCCGGAACTCACGCACCGCGTCCTGGCTGTTCCTGCGCATGAAGACCTGTCCGCCCAGCCCCACGATCGCCTGGGCCGACGAGCCGTGGCCGTGGTACTCGAAACGCCGACGGAAGGTCTGGACCATCCGCCGCGTATGCGAAGACGGCCAGAAAATATGGTTGGCGAAGAACCCGTCGCCGTAATAGGCAGCCAATTCGGCAATCTCCGGCGTCCGAATGGAACCGTGCCACACGAATGGCGGGACATCGTCGAGCGGACGAGGAGCGAGGGTGAAGCCCTGCAACGGCGTTCGGAACTTGCCCTCCCAGTCGACGACCTCTTCGCGCCACAGTCGGCGCAGCAGACGGTAGTGCTCGACCGTCAGCGGGATTGCGTCGCGGATGTCCTGCCCGAACCACGGATACACCGGGCCCGTGTTGCCTCGCCCCAACATCAGGTCGGTCCGCCCCTCGGACAGGTGCTGCAGGACGGCGAAATCTTCGGCGATCTTGACCGGGTCGTTCGTGGTGATCAATGTTGTTGACGTCGACAGAATAAGCCGCTCACTCTGGGCCGCAATGTAGCCGAGCAAAGTAGTCGGGGACGAAGGCACGAACGGCGGGTTGTGATGCTCGCCGGTCGCGAAGACGTCCAAACCGACTTCCTCGGCCTTCTTGGCGATGACGACGGTGGCCCGAATCCGTTCGGCCTCGGTGGGAGTACGTCCTGTGGTCGGGTCGGGTGTCACGTCACCGACGGAGAAGACGCCGAACTGTATTGCGGTCATCCCACCGCCCTCTCGATGACTCGGATCAATCCATCTTCAACCAACCCAACGGAACCAACCCAACCGGCTGCCTATCTCCGTCGATCAACAGCCTTATCCAGTCTGGGATCCATCCCCGGTGGACGGTCGACCATCAGGCGTTCTTGGTTCTCTGTGCCGCTGTGCCGTATGCGGCGTCGACTCGTTCGTTGCGGATGATTCGGTTCTGCTGGAACCGTTCCTCGCCTGGCTCGCCAGCTAGCCTCGTCCAGGTCACCGCTTGACGCTGTCGATCCCTCGCGCGCCCAGTTCCCGGCGGTTTCGGTGCGCGTCACGCCGAAATGGAGGCCGACCATCCGGATCCCGAAACACACCCCGGCAGCACCGAGGGCCACCGGTGCGCCGACGACGAGCTGGACACCGACGGTGGGCGCGGCCACGACCAGCGCAGCACCGACCAGAGCCGGGATCGCGTACAGCCCGCAACTCAAGACGCGCTGGGAACCTGTCGGATCAGCACGTCACGCAGCGTTCCACCGCCCACCCCTGTGAGCGCCCCGAGGATGATCGCCTGTGCCGGACCGGCCCCCACTCGAGCGCTTTGCCCGCGCCCGTAACCGCGAACAAGCTCAGACCGGCTGCGTCCAACACGTCGATCGGGCTGGTGTACCGACCCAACCAGCGACTGAACAAAACCTGATCAGCCCTACGGCCGCAGCAATGGCGAGGTACCGCCAGTCGACGAACGTGGCCGGCGGCAGGACCAGAAATAGCAAAGGGGTCTATCGCATCGCCGCCAGCCGAGCGTCCTGGATCAGCGGCTTTCCGAGCGCCCTCGGGGTCGCTGCCTCGAGCTGCGCCGCAGGTCATCAACTGAGAAGGGGCTCAAATGTTGGACCCGTCCGGTGGGGTATCGGCCGGGGGCAGCGGGGCACCGCTGTCAGCGGCCGTGGCTGGGCATGACAACCCGAGGGTATAGGCGGTCATCGACAGCGACCCGTAGGCGTAGCCGTCGACGAGCACCTCCATGCGGTCGCCCTCGGCCGTGCCGGCCAAGCCGGCCAGATACAGCGCCGGAATGAAGTGGTCCGGGGTGGGAACAGCGGTGCCGTAGTCAGGGTGCGCGTCGAGCGTCGTGAACTCGGTGGGCTCGGTAAGCATGCGCTCCTTCGCGTCCTGGTCGAACCGTTGCGCCCAGTCGTAGCCGTGATCGGTGAGCTTCCAATCCATCCCGCGCAGATTGTGCACCACGTTCCCGCTCGCCACGATCAGCACCCCGCGCTTCCGTAGAGCCGCCAACTTCCGGCCGAGCTCCAGGTGGTGCTCGAAGCTCTTGCTGGCGTTGATCGACAGCTGCACGACCGGGATCGAGGCATCCGGGAAGGCGTGCACCAGCACCGACCAGGTGCCATGGTCGATCCCCCAGCTGTCGACGTCAGCGCCGACCCAGGTGGGATGTACCACGTCGCTGACCTCATCGGCCAGCTCAGGCAGTCCCGGAGCCGGGTACTGGACGTCGAACAGCGCCTTCGGGAAACCGAAGAAGTCATGGATTGTCCGCGGCCGGGGCATTGCCGTCACCGCGGTGGCGTTGATGTACCAGTGTGCGCTGATCACGAGGATGGCGCGCGGCCGTGGCACCGACAGCCCGAACGCGCGCCACGCCGCGGTGTAACGGTTGACCTCGAGGGCATTCATCGGGTTGCCGTGGCCGAAGAACGCCGCCGGCATCACCTGCCCCGGTGGCGCCCAGTCCTGCGTCATGTCGCCTCCTGGAGTGTGATTGCCCGCTTCGACGAACACGCGATCCTCATGCCGCCAGCTGCTGCTGATGACCATAACCGGTCGATGCCGTCATAGGGTCTGAGGTAGCCGAGCCTGTCCGACGTTGATTACTGAGGTGCGGGGCTGCGGCGGATCGAGCGGGCGAGCAGCTTTCGTAGTTCGCTGAACCAGAGCACGACGCTGCCCATCGCGATGCAGACCGGCCACTGGTCCCAACTGAGCGGCACGGTGCCGAAGGCTGTGTTGAGAAACCCGACATGGACCACCGCAACCTGGAGCACGACGGAAAGGGCGATGGCTGCCCACAACCATCGGTTCACGAAGAGGTGGCGAAACGCGCTCACGGTCCCGGAGCGCGTGTTGAAGCAGTTGAACAGCTGGCAGAAGACCAGCACCGTGATACCGGCAGTGCGAGCCCGGCCCAGGTCGTGGGTCTCCTGGACCAGTCCACCGGGTAGATACATGTCGATGGTCAGCAGGGTGACCACTGCCATAACTGCACCGATCTCTAGGACACCAGCCCACATCTGCGCGTCGATCACCCGCTCGGTCAACTTCCGCGGCGGACGCGCCATCATGTCCTCGGTCTCCGGGTCAACCCCCATCGCCAGGGCGGGCCCGAGTCGGTGATGAGGTTGATCCAGAGGATCTGAGTGGCCAACAGCGGCAACACCACGGCCTCGCTGCCGCCGGTCAAGCCGATCACGCCGGCGAGCACCACTCCAAGGAAGACCGTCAGGACCTCACCCATATTCGAGGAGAGCAGGTAGCGGAGGAACTTCTTGATGTCGTCGAAGATGCCCCGGCCCTCGCGTACCGCCTCGACGATGGTGGCGAAGTTGTCATCAGCCAAGATCATGTTGGCCGCCTGCTTGGTGACTTCAGTGCCGGTCAGCCCCATGGTGATCCCGATGTCGGTGGACTTCAGGGCCGGCGCATCATTGACGCCGTCTCCGGTCAATGGCGACGATCTTCCCGTCAGCCTGCAGCGCGTCGATGATCTGCAGCTTGTGCTTGGGCGCCACCCGGGCATAAACCGAGGTTTCTCGTACTGCCTCGGCGAAGGCAGGCTCGTCGAGTCGGTCGAGATCCTGCCCGGTCAAGGCGGCGGCACCCTGTCGAACGATGCCCAGATCAGCCGCGATCTGGGCCGCGGTCTGGCGATGGTCCCCAGTGATCATCATCACCCGGATCCCGGCACGGTGTGCCTCTGCGATCGCCACCGCAGCTTCCGGGCGCGGAGGGTCAATGATCCCCACAGTCCCGACGAAGATCAGGTTCTGCTCCAGATCCGGTGACGGCTCGGCGGTTTCCCCATCGTCGAGCGGCCGGTCCGCCACCGCCAACGTACGCAGCGCGTCCGCGGTGAGCTCGGCGACATCCGCAAGGACCCGCTGTTGGATCTCGTCGGTCAGCTCCACGACGTCGGTGCCGATCCGGACTCGTGTGCAACGGCCCAGCAGCACATCCGGAGAGCGCCCTTGGTGATCAACACCAGGGCGTCGCCGTGCTCATGATCTTTCTCGATGGTGGACATCCGCTTGCGCTCGGAGGTGAACGGAACCTCAGCGACCCGTTCGAATCGCTGGACGCGGTTCTCGGTTACGCCGAGCTTCCGCTCCGCGACGAGGAATGCAGCCTCGGTTGGGTCGCCTTGGATCTGCCAATTACCGTCTCGCTGCTGCAGGTCAGCGTTGCTGGCCAAGCTGCCGCCGCTGAGCACCGCGATGCTCTCTGCATGCTGTGGGAAGGGCAGGCTGCGAAGTTGACGACTCGGGGGGCCAGACGATTTCAGATCTTGTCGCGCTAGACGGTGGAGGGCTACGAGGGATGTTCTCCGCGGCGGTGCTTGCCAAACTGGAGGAGGATCTGGATCTGCGGATTGTTGATCACTTCGACCTGATCGCCGGCACGTCGACCGGCGGGATCATCGCGCTAGGCCTCGGACTGGGCATGTCGCCCAGGCAGATCCTGGAGTTCTACACAGGCCACGGCCCACGGATCTTCCGGGACCGGAGCAGGCTGCGCGGCGTGCGCCACCTGCTTCGAGCCAAGTACGCAGCAAAGCCGTTGTGCAGCGCGCTCACCGAGGTTCTGGGCGATCGAAAGTTCGGGGAGAGCTCAAAGCGCCTGGTGATCACCTCGTACAACATGCGGGCGGACGACGTGTACCTGTTCCGAACTCCACACCTGCCATCCTTGACGCGCGATTGGCGCGAGAGTGCGGTGAACGTTGCCATGGCCACGTCCGCTGCGCCCACCTATCTTCCGAGCATGGGCCTGGACAGCAACCGACTGGTCGACGGGGGGATCTGGGCAAACAACCCAGTAATGGTGGCGTTGACCGAAGCTGTTGGCCCTCTCGGCCGCGACCTTGACTCCATCAGGATCTTCAGCCTTGGAACCACGAACGAGGTTCGGCATCGCGGCCTCCGACTTGACCGCGGCGGACTCCTCCCCTGGGCGCGTGACGCTGTCGAGATCTTGATGCGAGCACAAAGCGAGAGCGCGACCAAACAGGCCCGGCACTTCCTGGGCAACGAACACGTGCTTCGCCTCAATCCCATGGTGCCGACTGGCGTCCTCGCCTTGGACAGGATTGAGCCCGATGAACTGATAGGTCGGGCCGCCCATGAAAGCCGCGGCGCCTCCCCCACCTTTACCCGATGCTTCGGCGACCACTTCGCGCCGGTATACGCGCCGCATTACCCGCCCCGGAAGGATTAACTCATCGTGGACACCAAGGAGCAGATGCTGTCCATGCTGCTCAACGGAGCCGTAGAGACGCTCGACATCTCCCCGGACCTCCAGCGTCTCGCCACTCGGCGGTATGAAGATGTCGGCACGTGGCTAGCCGAGCACGGCCAGCTGGGCTGGCGTATCTACCCTCAAGGCTCGTTCAGGCTCGGCACCGTCGTCCGCCCGAACACTCGCAATAGCGAGTACGACATTGACCTGGTGTCCTTGCTGCCGATCGCCAAGGAGAGCATCACCCAGGCCGGATTGAAGCAGCGCGTCGGCGACATGCTCGTCGCCTATGTCAGGTCGCGGAATGGGCAGGGTCACACGGACGGACCAAAGAGCTGTCGTCCACGACGTCGATGCTGGACCCTGGACTACACGGACCAGGGCTTCCATCTCGACGTGCTGCCCGCTATCCCTGATGTCCAATACGCTCCAACCGGCATCCTCCTCACCGACGTCGAGCTGCGTGAATGGCAGCACAGCAACCCGATCGGCTACGCCACCTGGTTCCGCAACCGCTCCGAGGAGCTCCAGTTCCTGCTTGCCGAGGCAGCGGCGAAGCGACACGTCAATGTTGCTGACGTGCCCGAGTGGGAGGTCCGCAGCACACTCCAGCGGGTGGTGCAGGTCCTGAAGTGGCACAGCATGCTCCACTTCGCCAATGAACCTGATATCCGTCCGCCCTCAATCTTGATCACCACGCTCGCAGGCCAGGCCTATGCCGGCGAGCACGATCTGTACGCTGCCACCCGAAATGCGCTCAACGGCATGACCGAATTCATCGAGAAGCGCGACGGCAAGTGGTGGGTATCCAATCCGGCGCACGAGGATGAGAACTTTGCCGACAAGTGGAACGACTATCCGGAGCGACGCACAGCTTTCATCGCGTGGCACCGTGACATTACGGCGCTACTCGACGAACTCCTACAGCTGCAGGGCAAAGGCTTGGATGTCGTCGCGTCGCGGATGTACGAGGGCTTCGGCCACGATGCTGTGCAACGATCCGTCAAGCGCTACCAAGATCACCTCCGTGGCCACCGGGAGTCTGGCGTGTTGAGGATGGGAACCACGGGACTGATCACCACCACCACCACCACCACCACCAACGGCACCCGTGTCAGAGATCACACCTTCCATGGCGATTACACCGACACGCGCCATTAACGTTGCCCGACAGCTGATCGCGATCACCGCCGCGCTGCCCGATGCTGCAGGCACGACACGACGCGGTGTCCTCGACTGCAGATTGCGCATCCAGCCGTCCCCAGCCAGCCAGACATACACCGTGCGGCTGATCTACCGGCACGGACGACCCCCGAAAGTTACGGTCACTGACCCGCCACTAGCCCTACACCCCGACGCTTCTCAACTGCCACATGTCTATCCCGGAAACGAGTTGTGCCTCTACTACCCCGGCGAGTGGAAGCACGACATGCTGCTCTCCGCCACCATTCTGCCTTGGACTGCCGAATGGCTGATCCATTACGAACTATGGCTCGCGACGGGGACTTGGGCTGGTGGCGGATATACCCACACGGCGGGTCGGTGCTGTGAGCCGAGCGGTCAGATTGGGTCGCTACGACGCATAGCTGCCAGCGATCGCTGCGTCGCCTCGTTCGAGCACGAGGCAGCCATATGGGCCATTAACGGGCCATTATGTATGGCGAATGCCGGTCATCCACGGTTAGCCATGAGTGCACCCGGATGCCTCAATGCCCGCGTGCAGCCAAAACGACCGCGACCTTCCAAGCTGGTCATGCGAGTTCGATTCTCGTCACCCGCTCCACAGCAAAACGCCTAGTCAGCGCCACATTGGCACGAGCAGTTAACAGTGCGGCGACTCGATACCTGAATTTCAAGCTGGTCATGTGGTCCCATGTTCTTTCCAGGCTTGGACGTCCTTGTCACACGCATTTCTAGAGGGCCAAGGTCCATTGCTCCTCGGAGACCAAAACCCAGATTTAGGCCATTATTGGGCCATTACGGTTCCGCTGACCTTGAAAGTACTTCGAGGTGGGCCGCGGGTAGCAGTCCCGTACGGAGTGGTCAAAGAGGCTCATCCAAGCGGGCTCATACGCGTCCCGCGAGGGTCCGACGTATGCGCGGTGCCCGATTATGAGACCTTGATGGGCCGACGCTGGCAGCTTTGGTCGACCGACATCCGCAGACGAGGAGTCAGATCCGTGACGCAAGGCCGTTGATGGTGACTTCTTCGAGGACAGCGATCAGGCCGAACTAACCCGGTCGATGCGACCGCCTGTCTTCTGCGAGCCCGGGGGCGCTCAGGACGTAATGACGCCACACGCCGCACCTGTCTCCGGACTGAGGCGAATCGCGAACCGGAAGCCGCTGATTCTTGACGCCGGCGCTGAGTGACCTCCGGGCGCCGCCGGGCACCGGCTCGAGCAGCTTCATGGCGAGCGGGCTGGGCAGCACCGCATTCGGATTAACGACCGGTGGCGAATCTGCCCTACCTGGACCGCCGCAGGCCCTATCAACGTTGAGATCACGGACTACCACTGAAAGAGGTAATTCAGAGTCATGGGTACCGCACATGCACCGATCCATCCAGGCGAGATTCTGCTGGAGGAGTTCCTCGTACCGCTCGGGATCAGCCAGTACCGGCTGGCGCAGGCGATCGGCGTGCCACCGCGTCGGATCAACGAGATCGTGCACGGCAAGCGGTCGATCAGCCCGGATACAGCGCTGCGATTGTCCGGGCACTCGGCACGTCGGACCGGACTCGTTACGACTTGGACGTCCAGCTTGAGGCCCATCGCGACGAACTCGACAAGATTGCGCCCCTGGTTGCCTGAATCGACGGTCATGCAACGCGGCCCCGTGGATGTAGGTTTCTGATCACAGGGTGCGGAGATGATCATCCAACGCGGCCCTGGGCATGCGTCTCTGATCACAAAGGGGGAAACGATCATTAGCCACCCACGGCAGGCGTTGCCCACCAGGAGTGCCTTACTCGATCGCCCCGAACCGCTGGTACGCGGCACGCAGTCGATCAATAAGGGTCTGCCCACCCAACGTAGCGTCAGGCATCGGAAGTTGCCGGAGCAGGAGGTCTGAGTCCACGTTCATGGTTGTGGGTCGTGCAGGAAGCGGAGCGGGAGGTTGCCAGAAACGATCCGGGCGATCCGAAGCATCCCCGTGCCAGGTCAGCCCGCTGAGCGCCAGTGCAGCTCCGACCGCAGTCGGCGGATGGTCGG
>Ga0126313_10000745_pt1 | contig 16053 bp, 12 predicted proteins | sample Plot105A_FD_89954 | JGI IMG/M metagenome (GOLD analysis project Ga0126313, IMG submission 89954) | Serpentine soil microbial communities from UC McLaughlin Reserve, CA, USA - Plot105A | ecosystem: Environmental > Terrestrial > Soil > Grasslands | place: USA: UC McLaughlin Reserve, Lake County...
ACCAAGGGCATCGAGCGCTGCCTGTACGTGTTCCCGCTGGCCGAGTTCGAGGCCTTCGCGAACAAGCTGCGCAGCCTGCCCCTGACCGAGCGCCCCAGCCGCGACTTCGTCCGCGTGTTCGTCGCCGGCGCCAGCCAGGAGACCGCCGACTCCCAGGGCCGGGTGGTGATCCCCCAGGCACTCCGCGACTACGCCGGGCTGACCAAGGACATCGTGGTCGTCGGCCAGCTCTCCCGGGTGGAGCTATGGGACCGGGGCGTGTAGGAGCGGTACGTGCCCGCCGCCCAGGCCGCCTACTCCAACGAGACCAACGCCGCCCACCTCGCCGACCTGGGGATCTGATGGTGTTGACCGCCGTTCGCCACCACCCGGTCATGGTCGAGCGGGTGGTGGAGCTGCTGCGCCCCCGCGCGGGCGGGGTCTACCTCGACGCCACCCTCGGCCTCGGCGGGCACGCCGAGCGGCTGCTGGCGGCCAGCGCCCCCGACGGTCGGGTGGTCGGCCTGGACCGCGACCCGGCCGCGCTCGCCCTGGCGCGCGAGCGGCTCGCCTGGGCGGGGGAGCGGCTGGTGACGGTCGCCGCCTCCTTCGCCGACCTGGCCGAGGTGGCGCAGCGGCTGGACCTCGCCGCCGTCGACGGGGTGCTGTACGACCTCGGCGTCTCGTCGCTGCAGCTGGACGAGCCCGCGCGCGGCTTCAGCTATCGCGCCGACGCCCCCCTCGACATGCGCATGGACCCCACCAGCGGCATCACCGCCGCCGAGGTGCTCAACACCTACCCGCGCGGCGAGCTCGCCCGCATCCTGCGCGAGTACGGCGAGGACCGCCACGCCGGTCGCATCGCCCGCTTCATCGACGAGGCCCGCCGCCGCCGTCCCCTCCAGACCACCGGCCAGCTGGTCGAGGTGGTCAAGGCGGCGGTGCCGGCGGCCGCCCGGCGGACCGGTCCCCACCCGGCCCGCCGGGCCTTCCAGGCCCTGCGCATCGAGGTCAACCGCGAGCTGGAGGCGCTGCAGGCCTCCCTGCCGCAGGCCGTCGACCTGCTCGCCCCCGGCGGGCGGCTGGTGGTGCTGGCCTACCACTCCCTGGAGGACCGCATCGTCAAACGGGCCCTGAGCGCCGCCGCCGGCCTCCACGACCAGGCACCCCCCGGCTTCCCGGTCCCCGTGCGGCCGCCCGCCAGGGTGGCGGTCCTCACCCGGCGGCCGGAGACCCCCGACGCCGCCGAGGTGGCCGCCAACCCGCGCGCCGAGAGCGCCAAGCTCCGCGCCGCCGAGAAGCTGCCGGCCGGCACCCGGGCCGGAGGGGGGCAACCATGAGCCGCGCCGGAAGGGTCCGGGGAACCCCGAAGGGGTGCCCCGGTCGATCGGGAAGGGTCCGGGGAACCCCCAGGGGGTGCCCCGGTGGGTAGCCATCCCGCACGCGCCAGCCGCACGGTCCGCGAACCGCAGCGGGCCAGCCTGCGCGCGGTCATCCCCGCCCACCGCGCCTCCCGCCTGCCGTTCCTGCTGCTGACCCTCGCCGTGATGGTGGTCGGCGTGCTCGGCCTGGTCGCCCTGAACGTCAGCGTCAACCAGCAGTCGTTCGAGGTCAGCCGGCTGCAGCGCGAGAACCGCGCCGCCGAGACCCGCTGGACCGCCATGCAGGCCGAGGTCGACCGGCTGAGGTCGCCCGCACGCATCGCCAAGGCCGCCAAGGCCGCCCACATGGTGCCGGCCGGCCGGCCCCGGGTGACCGCCTGGCCGGGGTCGCGCGCGCGTGGCCGCGGCCCGGCTTCCCCGGGGGCGGCGACTTCCCCCGCCGCCCCCGGGGCCGGCCGCGTCGCCGGCGGCGACGACCAGTCCGGCTGGACGCTCGGCGACCCGTTCCCGCTCAAGCGCTACCTGGCCGAGCCCTGACCCGAACCGGCACGGCCGGGGCGGGACCGCACGAGGGGGGAAGCGATGCCGCAGGGGAGGGCCGGCAGCCGCCGGCGGCCGCCGCCGCGCCGCCGGCCGCCGGTCAGGTACCGGCGCCGCCGGCGCCGCGGCAGCGCCCGGCGGCGCCTGCTCGTGCTGCTGGTCGCCAGCGTCCTGGCGTTCCTGGGCATCTCCGGCCGGCTGATCGTGCTGCAGGTCCTGGACGCCGGCTCGCTGGACCAGGCGGCCGCCAGGCAGCGGCTGCACGCCATCGAGCTGCCCGCCACCCGCGGCCGCGTCTTCGACCGCAACGGCGGCGACCTGGCGCTGTCGGTACCGGCCAGGATCGTCTTCGCCCAGCCCCGCCTGGTGCGCGACCGGGCCGACACCGCCCGCAGGCTGGCGCCCCTGCTGCACCGCTCCCGCGCCTGGGTCGAGCGCCGCCTGGGCTCCACCACCCCCTGGGTGTTCCTGGCAAGGCGGCTGTCGGTGGCGCGGGGCGACCGCGTGGCCGACCTCAAGCTCCCCGGCGTCGGCGTGCTGGCCACCACCGTCCGCAGCTACCCCTCCGGCAAGGTCGCCTCGCAGGTGCTCGGCTTCGTCGGCGACGACGGCAAGGGGCTGGCCGGGGTCGAGCAGCAGTACGACGCGCTGCTACGCGGCCACCCGGGCCAGGTCCGGCTGCAGCGCGACCCCCACGGCCGCGCCATCCCCCAGGTCCAGCAGGAGCTGGAGCGGGCGGTGCCGGGCACCGACGTGGTGCTCACCATCGACCAGCACCTCCAGTACGTCGCCGAGCAGTCCCTGGCCACCGCCGTGCGCCAGTTCCACGCCAAGGCCGGCTCGGTGCTGGTCATGGACCCGCGCACCGGGGAGGTGCTGGCCATGGCCAACCTGCCCACCTTCGACCCCAACCGGTTCGCCGGCGCCAGCGCCGACAGCCGCAGGAACCGGGCCGTCACCGACGTCTTCGAGCCGGGCTCCACCAACAAGACCATGACCGCGGCGGCCGCCCTCCAGCACGGCGTGGTCACCCCGCGCACCCCGATCACCGTGCCGCCGGCGCTGGAGCTGTGCCCCGGCGTCAAGACCTTCCACGACGCCCACGAGCACGGCACCGAGGTGCTGGCCTTCGCCGACGTCGTGGCGCAGTCGTCCAACATCGGCACCATCCAGGTGGCCAGGGCGCTCGGGCCGCGTCGGCTGGCGCAGGCCGAGCGGGACTTCGGCTACGGGCGGCCGACCGGGATCGACCTGCCGGGCGAGTCGCCGGGCATCGTCCTGCCGGCCGACCAGTGGCGCTGCACCGACCTGGGCGTGAACGCGATCGGGCAGGGCGTGGCCGTCACCGTGCTGCAGATGGCGAGCGTCTACGCCACCGTCGCCAATCGCGGGGTGCTGCGGCCGCCCACCCTGCTGCGCGGCACCGTCGACGCCGCCGGGCGCTTCGAGCCCGCCAAGCGCCGCCCCGGCCGCCGGGTCCTGTCGGCCGCCACCGCGCGCACCCTCAGCCGCATCCTCGAGGGCGTGGTCGAGGAGGGCGGCACCGGCACGCTGGCCGCGCTGGAGGAGTGGCGGGTCGCCGGCAAGACCGGCACCGCCCGCAAGCCGGACCCCAAGCGGCGCGGCTACCTGGCAGGGGCCTACGTGGCCAGCTTCATCGGCTTCGCCCCCGCCGAGCGGCCCGCCGCCGTGGTCGCGGTCGTCCTGGACGAGCCGAGGCCGATCTACGGCGGGGTGGTCGCCGCGCCGGTGTTCCGCGAGGTCGCCGCCACCGCGCTGCGGCGCCTCGGGGTGCTGCCCACCTTGCCGCCCAAGGCTGTGCGCTGATGCTAGGCTTTCGCGGGCCGCCTCCCCGGTGACCAGGAACCAGCACGTGGCGGTCGCAAGCGGGCGCCGGCGTACCCGCCGCCGGCAGTCCGAGCCGACGACGCGGGCCACGGAGTTCATGACCCTGACGCCCCGGCGCGTCCCGCTCGCCCATCTCGCCCCGGCGGTGCGGGGCGAGGTCCGCGGCGACGGCGGGACCCCCGTGACGGACGTCGTCCTCGACACCCGCAAGGTCGTCCAGGGTGCCCTCTTCTGCTGCGTGCCGGGCAGCCGCGTCGACGGCCACGACCTGGCCGGCGCCGCCCTGCGGGCGGGCGCCGCCGCGCTCTGCGTCGAGCGGCCGCTGCCCCTCGACGCCCCCCAGCTGCTGGTCGGCTCCGTGCGGGCGGTGCTGCCCTGGCTGGCGGACGCCTTCTTCGACCACCCCTCCCGCCGCCTCGACCTGGTGGGGGTGACCGGCACCAACGGCAAGACCACCACCACCTACATGCTGGAGGCGATCTTCCGTGCGGCGGGCCGCACCCCGGGGGTGCTCGGCACCGTCGAGGTCCGCCTCGGCGAGCAGCGGCGCCCGGCCGTCCACACCACCCCCGAGGCCCCCGACCTGCAGCGGCTGCTCGCCGAGATGGCCGAGGCGGGCGTCCAGGCGGCCGCCATGGAGGTGTCCAGCCACGGGCTGGCGCTCCACCGGGTCGACGCCACCCGCTTCCGCGCCGCGGTGTTCACCAACCTCACCCAGGACCACCTGGACTTCCACGCCGACCTGGACGACTACTTCCAGGCCAAGCGGCGGCTGTTCACCGCCCCGTTCACGCCGCTCGGCATCGTCAACCTCGACGACCCCTACGGCCGGCGGCTGGCCCGCCAGGCCGAGGTCGCGGTGGTCACCACCGGCCTCGACGACCAGGCCGACTGGCGCGCGACCGAGGTGGCGGCGTCGCTGGACGGCGCCGCCTTCCGGGTGGAGTCGCCGGCCGGCTCGCGGCCGGTGCGGCTGCGCCTGGCCGGCCACTTCAACGTCGCCAACGCGCTGGGGGCGCTGGCCGCCGCCGACGCCCTCGGCATCGACCTGGACACCGCCGTCGCCGGCCTAGAGGGGCTGGCCGGCGTGCCCGGCCGCTTCGAGCGGGTCGACGCCGGTCAGCCGTTCACCGTGCTGGTCGACTACGCTCACACCCCCGACTCGCTCGACAACCTGCTGCGGGCGGCCAGGGCGGTGACCGGTGGGCGGGTCATCGTGGTGTTCGGCTGCGGCGGCGACCGCGACCGCAGCAAGCGGCCGCTGATGGGCGAGATCGCCGGCCGCCTGGCCGACGTCGCCGTGGTCACCTCCGACAACCCCCGCTCCGAGCCGCCGGAGTCCATCGTCGCCCAGGTCGCCTCCGGCGTCGCCCGCGTCGCGCCGGACCGCCTCCACGTCGAGGTCGACCGGCGCGCCGCCATCCGCGCCGCGCTGGCCATGGCCGAGCCGGGCGACGCCGTGCTGGTCGCCGGCAAGGGCCACGAGCAGGGCCAGGAGCTGGCCGGCGGGGTCAAGGTCCCCTTCGACGACCGGGTCGTCGCCGCCGAGGAGGTCCGGGCGTTGCTGGGGGGTCCGGGGGGCTCAGGGAGCGAAGCGGTAGCCCCCCGGTCTCCAAGGGTCGCGGGAGCGGCCGGATGATCCCCCTCACGCTGGGCGAGGTCGCCGGGCTGACCGGCGGGCGGCTGCTGGACGCCGACCCGGCCCTGGTGGTCACCGGGGTGGCGGTCGACTCGCGCGTGGTGGCGCCGGGCGACCTGTTCGTGGCCCTGCCGGGCGGCCGCACCGACGGCAGCCGGTTCGCCGCCGCCGCCGCCCAGGCCGGCGCCGCCGCCGCCCTCGCCCCGCCGGACGCGGTCTCCTCCGGCCCCCGCGTCGAGGTCGCCGAGCCGCTGGCCGCCATGGCGGCCGTCGCCGCCGCCGTCCGCGCCCGCGCCGCCGCCAAGGTCGTCGCGGTCACCGGGTCGGCCGGCAAGACCACCACCAAGGACCTGCTCGCCGGGGTGCTCGCCACCCGCCTGCGGGTGGTGGCCAACCCGGCCTCGTTCAACAACGAGGTCGGGCTGCCCCTGACCCTCGCCCGGATCGAGCCCGACACCCAGGCGGTGGTGGTGGAGATGGGCGCCCGCGGGCCCGGCCACATCGCCGCGCTGGCGCGGCTGGCCAGGCCCGAGGTGGGCGTCGTCCTCAACGTCGGCGAGTCCCACCTGGGCATGTTCGGCTCCCGGGAGGCGATCGCCAAGGCCAAGGGCGAGCTGGTCGAGGCGCTGCCGGCCCACGGCACCGCCGTGCTGAACGCCGACGACCCGCAGGTGGCGGCCATGGCCGACCGGACCGTGGCCGCCGTGCTCCGCTTCGGCAGCCGGGCGCCCGCCGCCACCGTCCGCGCCGAGGGCGTCGAGCTGGACGACGAGGGACGAGCCCGGTTCCGGCTCGTCCTGCCCGGCGGCACCGCCGAGGCCGGCCTGCCCGCCCCCGGGGAGCACCTGGTGTCCTGCGCCCTGGCCGCCGCCGCGGCCGCCTGCACCCTCGGCCTGGGCGCCGACGAGATCGCCGCCGGGCTGGCCGGCGCCCGCCTGTCGCCCATGCGCGTGCAGGTGCAGCGGCGCGCCGACGGGCTCACGGTCCTCAACGACGCCTACAACGCCAACCCGTCGTCGGTGGCGGCCGCGCTCAAGACCCTCGCCGCGCTGCGCCGTCCCGGTGGCCGCACCGTCGCCGTGCTCGGCGAGATGGCCGAGCTCGGCGAGGCCGCCGCCGGCGAGCACGACCGCATCGGCCGCCTGGCCGCGCGGCTCGGGATCGACCGGCTGGTCGGGGTGGGGGAGCCGGGCCGGGTGATGGTCAACGCCGCCCGCATGGAGGGCATGTGGCCGGAGGAGGCGCAGGCGGTCGCCGACCCCGACGCCGCCGTGGCGCGGCTCGGCCCCGCCCTCGGCCCCGGCGACGTCGTGCTGGTCAAGGCCAGCCGGGTGGTCGGCCTGGAGGTGGTGGCCGAACGCCTGCTCCACCCAGGCGGCGGCCAGGGTGGTCTGGGCGGCCCGGAGGGGTCCGGGGGACCCCAGGGGGGTCCCCCGGCAGGTCGAGGCAGCGAAACGACAGCCCCCCGGACCGAAGGAGGCTGACGGCGTGGTCGGCATCCTCATCGCGGCCGCCGTGGCGCTGGCGGCCGGGCTGGTCGGCACCCCGCTGGCCATCCGCACCTTCCGCCGCCGCGGCCTGGGCCAGCTCATCCAGGTCGACCTGCCGGACGCCCACCAGACCAAGCGCGGCACCCCCACGCTCGGCGGGACGGTGATCATCGTCGGCGCGGTCGCCGGCTACCTGCTGGTCCACCTCCTCAGCCGCGGCCGCGTGCCGTTCACGCCGGCCGGGGCGCTGGTGGTGGTGACCATGGTGCTGCTGGGCATCATCGGGTTCGTCGACGACTACCTGAAGATCCGCAACCAGCGCAGCCTCGGCCTGACCCCGCAGGCCAAGTTCGCCGGTCAGGCGCTGGCCGCGGTCGTGCTCGGCCTGGGCGCCTGGTACTGGGCGGACGCCTTCCGCGGCATCTCCTTCATCCGCCCCCTCGGCGGCACCGAGCTGCACCTCATCCTGTTCCTGATCTGGGTGTTCCTGCTCGTCTCGGCCACCTCCAACGGCGTGAACCTCACCGACGGCATGGACGGGCTGGCCTCGGGGTCGACCGTGCTGGTGGTCAGCGCCTACGTGGTGATCGGCTTCTGGCAGTTCCGCCACCTCTGCTCGGCGCCGCCGATGAACGCGCCCGGCTGCTACCGCTTCCCGGCCGGCGAGTCGCCGCAGGACCTGGCCATCGTCGCCGCCGCGATGATGGGGTCGACCGCCGGCTTCCTGTGGTGGAACGCGCCCCCGGCGCGGATCTTCATGGGCGACACCGGCTCGCTGGCCCTCGGCGGGACGCTGGCCGCCCTGGCGCTGTTCACGAATACCCAGCTGCTGCTGGCCGTGCTCGGCGGGCTGTACGTGGTCGAGGCCCTCTCGGTGATCCTTCAGGTCGCCTCCTTCCGGTTCCTGCACCGCCGGGTCTTCAAGATGGCCCCCATCCACCTGCACTTCGAGCTGTCCGAGTGGCCGGAGTTCACGGTGATCGTGCGCTTCTGGATCCTGGCGGGACTGGCGGTCGCGTTCGGCCTCGGGCTGTTCTACGCCGAGTTCCTGGCCGCGGGAGGCACCGGTGGCTGAGTCCCTCTGGCCCCACGGCCCCGTGGCCTCCTGGCCGACCCGCTGCCGGCCGGAGTGGTTCGCCGGGCTGCCGGTGCTGGTCGCCGGGCTCGGCAGGTCCGGCAGGGCCGCCGCCCGGCACCTGGCCGACGCCGGCGCCGACGTGATCGCCTGCGACGACGACCCCGACCTGGACGCCGGTGAGCTGGCCGCCGTCGGGGTCAAGACCCACCTGGGCCCGGACGCCGTCGGGCTGCTGCAGGGCCGCCGGCTGCTGGTGGTGGCCCCCGGCCTGCCGGAGGCGCACCCACTCATCCAGGCCGCCCTGGCCGCCGGGGTCCCCGTCTGGAGCGAGGTCGAGCTGGCGGCCAGGGTCGCCACCATGCCGCTGGTCGGCGTCACCGCCACCAACGGCAAGACCACCACCACCGAGCTGGCCGCGGCCATGCTGGCCGCCTCCGGCCTGCCCGCCGTGGCCGCCGGCAACGTCGGCCTGCCGCTGGTCGACGCCGTCCTGGCCAGGCGGCCGCCCGCCGCCGTGGTCGCCGAGCTGTCCAGCTTCCAGTTGCGCTTCACCGTCACCCTGCGCCTGGCCGCTGGCGCCTGGCTCAACTTCGCCCCCGACCACCTGGACTGGCACCCCGACCTGGCCGCCTACGCCGACGCCAAGGCGCGGATCTGGGCCAACCAGGGACCCGACGACTGGTCGGTGTACGCCGCCGACGACCCGGTGGTGACCGGCCACGCCGCCTCGGCGCCCGGCATGCCCGTGCCGTTCGCGGTCGGCCGGGCGGCCCCGGGCGGCCTGGGCGTCGAGGCCGGCGTCGCCCTGTCGCGCATCCCCGGCCACGAGGGCGGGTTGTGGCGGGCCGCGGCGCTGCGCCTGCCCGGCCGCCACAACCTGGCCAACGCCCTGGCCGCCTCCGGGCTCGCGCTGGCCCTCGGCGCCCACCCCGCCGCGATGGCCAGAACGGTGGCGGCCTTCCGCGCCGGCCCGCACCGGCTGGCGACGGTCGGGGAGGTGCGCGGGGTCGCCTTCGTGAACGACTCCAAGGCGACCAACCCGCACGCCGCCGCCCGCGCGCTGGCCGCCTTCCCGCGGGTCGTCTGGGTGGCCGGCGGCCGCAACAAGGGCCTCTCGTTCGACGAGCTGGTCGCCGGCGCCCTCGGCGGGCTGGTCGGCGTGGTGCTGGTCGGCGAGGCCGCCGACGAGCTGGCCGCCGCCCTCGACCGCGCCGGCTACGACGGGCCGGTGGTGCGGGCCGCCTCCATCGGTGAGGCGGTCACCGTCGGGTTCGGGCTGGCCGAGGCGGGCGACACCGTGCTGCTGGCGCCCGCCTGCGCCAGCCACGACATGTTCGCCGACTACGCCGAGCGGGGCGAGGCCTTCACCGCCGCGGTCGCCCGCCTCGCCGCCCGCCGGGAACCGGGAGGTGAGCCCCATGGCAGCAGGTGACCTGGCCGGCGCGGCCCGGCCCAGGGTGGTGCGGCCGCTGCTCGGGGCCGGCTCCACCTACTGGCTGCTGCTGGCCGTCGTCGGCGCCCTGCTGACCATCGGCGTGGTGATGGTCCTGTCCGCGTCCTCGGTGTTCTCCTACGCCCGCACCGGCGACTCCTACTCCTACTTCAAGCGCCAGCTGCTCTGGGTGCTCGCCGGGCTGCTGGCGATGGTTCTGGTCAGCCACGTCGACTACCGGCGCTGGCGGCGGCTGGGGGCGCCGCTGCTGGTCGGCGCCACGCTCGGCCTGCTGTCGGTGCTGGTCCACCCCGGCGCGGTCAGCTCCTACGGCGCCACCCGCTGGATCCCGGTGGCGCCGGGGATCAGCGTGCAGCCCGCCGAGTTCGCCAAGCTCGCCCTGCTGCTGTTCTCCGCCGACGTGCTCGCCCGCAAGGCGCGCCTGCTCGGCGACGTGCGGCACCTGCTGGTGCCGGTGGTGCCGCTGACGGTGTTCCTGGCGATCCTGGTGATGCTGGAGCCGGACCTCGGCACCACCATGCTGCTGTGCGCGATCGCCTTCGGCATCCTGTTCGTGGCCGGCACCCCGCTGCTGCTGCTCGGCGGGATCGGGTCGCTCGGCCTGGCCGCCGGGCTGGCCCTCATCATGAGCGCCGAGTACCGGCGGGTGCGGTTCCTGTCGTTCATGGACCCGACCGCCGACCCGCTGAACGGCGGCTACCAGTTCATCCAGGGCCGCCTGGCGCTCGGCTCCGGCGGGCTGCTCGGCGTCGGGCTCGGCGCCAGCAGGCAGAAGTGGTCCTACGTGCCCAACGCCCACACCGACTTCATCTTCGCCATCATCGGCGAGGAGCTCGGCCTGCTCGGCACCCTCTCGATCGTGCTGCTGTTCATCGCCTTCGCCTACGGCGGCGTGCGGGTCGCCCAGCGCGCCCCCGACCCGTTCGGCCGCTACCTGGCCGGCGGTGTCACCATCTGGATCGTGGTCCAGGCGCTGGTCAACATCGGCGCGGTCGTCGGCGTGCTGCCGATCACCGGGGTGCCGCTGCCGCTGGTCTCCGCCGGCGGCTCCAGCATGCTGGTGCTGCTGGCCGCGACCGGGATGCTGCTCAACGTGGCCAGGCAGGAGGTCTGGCCGGCGCGCGCCCCGGTGCTGGCCACCACCGCCCAGGCCGAGCGGCGGGGCCGGCGCTCGGGGTCCCACCGGCCCGGCGCCCGCCCGGCCCGCGGACGGCCGGCGGCCGCTCGCGGCGGCGCCAGGCGGACGCCGGCGCAGAAGGCCAAGGCCGACGCCGAGCACCGGCGCACCCGGCCAAGCCCATCCCCGACCCGCACCCGCAGAGAGGAACGACGATGACCCAGGCCGATCGGGGGGCGCCCCAGCCCGGCCTGTCGTTGCTGGTGGCGGCCGCCGGCACCGGCGGCCACGTGTTCCCCGGCCTCGCCCTGGCCCGCACCGTGCTCGAGCACGACCCGGCCGCGACCATCCGCTTCGCGGGCACCACCAGGGGCATCGAGACCCGTGCGGTGCCGGAGGCCGGCTTCGCCCTCGACCTGCTGCCGATCCTGCCGCTGTCGCGCCGGCTGGCGCGCGAGACGCTGCTGGCCCCCTTCGCCGCCGTGGGCGGGGTCACGGCCGCCCGCCGGCTGCTGCGCCGCCACCGCTTCGACGTCGTCTTCGGCACGGGCGGCTACGTCACGCTGCCGGTCGCCGTCGCCGCCCGGCTGGAACGGGTGCCGGTGGTCCTCCACGAGCCCAACGCCGTCCCCGGGGTCGCCAACCGGCTGGCCGCCAGGTACGCCAACCGGATCGCGCTCGGGGTCGCGGAGGCCGCCACCGGCTTCCCACCCGGCCGCACCGTGGTGGTCGGCAACCCGGTCCGGCCCGAGCTGGCGCGCCTGGACCGCCAGGGCCTGCACGCCGAGGCGCTGACGGCCTTCGGCCTGGACCCGGAGCGGCGCACCCTGTTCGTGTTCGGGGGCAGCCAGGGCGCTCGCCGCATCAACCAGGCCCTGGTCGCCGCCACCGGCCACTGGCCGGCGCCGGACCGCATCCAGGTCCTGCACGCCAGCGGGCGGCGCGACGAGGCCGAGGTCCGCGCGGCGTGGGCGGCGGCCGACCCGGAGCGGCGTGGGCTGCTGGTCAAGGTCGTCCCGTTCGTCGAGCGGATGGACCTGGCCTACGCGGCCGCCGACCTGGCGCTCAGCAGGTCCGGGGCCATCACCATGGCGGAGCTGACCGCCACCGGCACGCCGGCGGTGATGGTGCCGCTGCCGCACGCCGCCGCCGACCACCAGGCCGCCAACGCCCGCGCGGTCGCCGCCGCCGGGGGGGCGGTGGTGGTGGACGACGCCGCCCTCGACGGGGCGAGCCTGGTCCGGGCCGCCGCCCCGCTGCTGGCCGACCCCGACCGCCTGGCCGCGATGGCCGCGGCGATGCGCGGGCTGGGCCACCCGGCCGCCGCCGAGGAGCTCGCCGCGCTCGTGGTGGAGGCCTCCGGCCGCGCCACCCGCGAGGCGTTCCTGGCCGCCCGCGCGACCCCGGTCGACCGCGAGGCCAGCGGCTGGTTCGAGGCGGTCGCCGCCCCCGCGGCCGGGCCGACGGTGCAGCGCCGCATCGACCACCGCTCCAAGCGCCTGGAGGCCTACCCGCCCATCGACCGCAACGCCCGCCCGGGCGACCGCGGCCCCGCCGGCCCGGGCGACGGCACGACCGCGGCCCCTGCCGCGCCCGCCGCGCCCGCCACGGCCACGCCGCCCGCCGCCGGGGCGCCGCCCGCCGAACCGGACGGGCGCGCCGGGGCGGGCGGCGAAGGCGAGCGCTCGGGCGGTGGCGAAGGGGCCGCCGACGCCGCTGGCGGGACCGCCGCGGAGGCCGGCCGCCAGGGCGCCGACGAGGGCGGGAGCGACCCGCCGGACGGCGAGGGAGGGACCCGATGACCGGGCCGGCGCGGCCGGCGGCGCGGCCGGCGGGCGCGGACGTGGACCTGCGCGGCGGGGCACGGACCGTGCACCTGGTCGGAGCCGGCGGCGCCGGCATGAGCGGCCTCGCCCGGCTGCTGCTCGCCGCCGGCCACACCGTCACCGGCTCCGACCGGGCCGAGTCGCCCACCCTCGCCGCCCTGCGCGCCCTCGGCGCCGACGTCCACGCCGGCCACGACGGCGGCCGGCTCGGCCGGCCCGACCTGGTGGTCGCCTCGACCGCGATCCGCCCCACCAACCCCGAGCTGGTCGCCGCCCGCCGCCTCGGCGTCCCCGTCCTCGGCCGCGCCCAGCTGCTGGCCCTGCTGATGGCCGGCAAGGTCGGCATCGCCATCGCCGGCACCCACGGCAAGACCACCACCACCGGCATGGTCGTCGCCATCCTGCAGGAGGCGGGCCTGGACCCCTCGTTCGCGGTCGGCGGCGACCTCAAGGCCACCGGCGTCAACGCCGCCGCCGGCGCCGGCCCGCACTTCGTCGCCGAGGCCGACGAGTCGGACGGCTCCTTCCTGGAGCTGGAGCCCACCGTGGCGGTGGTCACCAACGTCGAGGCCGACCACCTCGACCACTGGGGCGACCTGGAGGCGGTGCGGGCCGCGTTCCGAACGTTCGTCGGGCGGCTCCCCGCCGGCGGCACGGCGGTGCTGTGCGCCGACGACCCTGGCGCCCTCGGCCTGGCCGCCGCGGCGCCCTGCCCGGTGGTCACCTACGGGCTCGCCGAGGACGCCGACGTCCACGCCACCGGCCTGGCCCTGGCCGCCTGGGGTTCGCGCTGCACGGTGGTCGCCGACGGCCGGCGGCTCGGCGAGGTCATGCTGGCGGTGCCCGGACGGCACAACGTCGTCAACGCCCTCGGGGCGATCGCGGCCGCCCGCGCCGCCGGGGCGCCGCCCAAGGCCGCGCAGGCCGCCCTGGCCCGCTTCACGGGCGCCGCCAGGCGCTTCCACCTGCGGGCCGAGGTCGCCGGGATCACCATCGTCGACGACTACGCCCACAACCCGCCCAAGGTGGCGGCCACCCTGGCGGCGGCCAGGCTGGGCCCGTGGAAGCGGGTGGTGGCCGTCTTCCAACCCCACCTGTACTCGCGCACGCGGCTGTTCGCCGACGAGTTCGGGCGGGCGCTGGCCGCCGGCGCCGACCTGGTGGTGGTCACCGACGTGTACGCCGCCAGGGAGGACCCGGAGCCCGGGGTGGACGGCGGGCTGGTGGTCGCCGCCGCCCGCCGCGCCCGCCCCGACCTGCCCTGCCTCCACGTCCCCGACCGCGCCGAGCTGGCCGCGAGGGTGGCCGCCCTGCTGGAGCCCGGCGACCTGCTGCTCACCCTCGGCGCCGGCGACATCACCACCCTGGCCGACGAGGTCGCCCCGTTGCTGGTCGAGGCCGCCCGCCCGGCCGGAGGGACCCCGGGCGCGCCCGAGGCGCCACCCGGCCCGCCTGGGGGCGCGGCGTGAGCCGGGCCGGGGCCGGCGACGGCTGGCCGCCCATGCCGGCGCCGGTGGGGCCGGTGGACGCCGACGCCCTGGAGGCCGCCGCCCGCCAGCTCGCCGAGCGCTGCCAGGGGCGGGTCGGCCGCGACCTGCCGCTGGCGCCGATGACGACCTTCCGCCTCGGCGGCCCCGCCGCCCTGTTCCTGCGCGCCGAGGGCGACGCCGACCTGGTCGCGCTCGGGGAGGTGCTGGCCGCCACCCGGCTGCCGCTGCTGGTCGTCGGCCGCGGGTCGAACCTGCTCGTCGCCGACGCCGGCTGGCCCGGCGTGGTCCTCCACCTGGGCCAGCGCTTCCGCCGCGTCGAGGTCGACGGCACCGAGCTGGAGGCGGGCGCCGCCATGCCCCTGCCCGGCCTGGCGGCCCGCTCGGCGGCCGCCTCCCTCGGCGGCATGGCGTTCGCGGTGGCCATCCCCGGGACCGTCGGCGGCGGCGTCCGCATGAACGCCGGCGCCCACGGGACCGAGCTCGCCGACCGCCTGGTCTGGGCCGACGTCGTCCACCTCGCCGACCCGGCAACCGGCCCGCCGGGCCGCGACCCTACCGCGGCCGGCGACGGTCCCGCCGCCGCGCCGCGGCTGCCCCGCGGGCCGACCCGCCTCAAGCCGGACGAGCTCGGCTTCTCCTACCGGCGCTCGGCGCTGGCGCCCGGGGCGGTGGTCACCGCCGCGCGCTTCTCGCTGGCGCCGGCCGCCGAGGCCGCCGTCCGCGCCGAGATCGACGAGGCCCGCCGCTGGCGGCGCGACAACCAGCCGGTGAACCAGCCCAACTGCGGCAGCGTCTTCGCCAACCCGACCGAGATGGCCGCCGGCCGCGTGCTCGAGCGGCTCGGCATGAAGGGCGAGCACGTCGGCGGCGCGAGGGTCAGCGAGGTCCACGCCAACTTCATCGTGGCCGCCGACGGGGCGCGCTCCGCCGACGTGCTCGCCCTGATCCGCCGCGCGATGCGCCGCGCCCGCGACGAGCTCGGCATCACCCTGCGCACCGAGGTGCAGCTGGTCGGCGACTTCGGCGACCCACCGGAGGGGCACGGGCGGCAGGCTCCGGCGGATCCCCTGGGGGCCGCCGGATGACCCAGCGGACCAGCCAGCCCAGGCGCGCCGCCGGCCAGGCCGCCCCGCCGGCCCGCCGCCGCCCGTCCACCGACGGGCGCATCGCCGAGCGGCGCAAGGCGATCGCCGCGGGGCGGGTCCGGCGCCGGCGCCGCCTGCTCCTCTGGGGCCTGGTCGCGCTCGCCCTCGCCGCCGGCACCGTCCAGCTGGTGAGGACGCCGCTGTTCGGCCTCGGCGCCATCCAGGTCGAGGGCACCGCGGCCGTCGGCCGCGACCAGGTGCTGGCCGCCGCCGACGTGCGGCCGGGCCAGCCCTACCTGGGCCTCGACCTGGAGGCGATCCGTCGCCGGGTGGCCGCCCTGCCGCGGGTGGCGGCCGTCAGGGTCGTCCGCGACTACCCGGCCGGCCTGCGCATCGTGGTCGCCGAGCGGGCGCCGGTCGCCAGCGTCCGCAAGGCGGGCGTCTACTGGCTGGTGGCCGCCGACGGCACCGTGCTCGACGCGACCCCCACCCGGCCGGCCGGCCTGCCCCACGTGGCCAGCGTCCCGCTGCCCGCCGGCGTCCACCCGGGCAGCCGCCTGCCACCGGGCAACCCGCTGGCCAACGCGCTCGCCGCGCTCGGCGGCATGCGACCCGACCTGCGCCGCCAGGTCGCCGCCGTCCGCGCCCGCTCGGTCGACGGCCTCCGGTTCCGGCTGCGGGACGGCACCGGGATCCTCTATGGCCTGGCGGTGGAGCAGCCCGCCAAGGACGCCGCGGTTCTGCTGGTGCGGCGAAAGCTCGCCAAGGAGGGAAGGGAGGTGGAGCGTATCGACGTCCGAAATCCGTCGGCCCCGACGGTGCTTGCGGCGGACAAAATTACATCGAGGTAGTTGACCAGCTCACGGGGGCACCGGTAGCATCGCGCGGAGCCTGAGGTGACCGAAATTTAACCTCAAGTTGAGGCTCACGGTTTGCGACGAGGCACGGTGCGCGGCAGCCGCGCAATGGCTCTCGGGCCCCTCGGCAACGTCCCCCGCTTCCCTGGCCCTGGCGCCTGGGTGACGACGCCTGAGAACGGGCGAAGGAGGATGGTTGGATGATGGCGGCGCCGCAGAACTACCTGGCCGTGATCAAGGTGGTCGGGATCGGCGGCGGTGGTGTCAAC
>Ga0126313_10000747_pt1 | contig 16049 bp, 13 predicted proteins | sample Plot105A_FD_89954 | JGI IMG/M metagenome (GOLD analysis project Ga0126313, IMG submission 89954) | Serpentine soil microbial communities from UC McLaughlin Reserve, CA, USA - Plot105A | ecosystem: Environmental > Terrestrial > Soil > Grasslands | place: USA: UC McLaughlin Reserve, Lake County...
CAGCGGTTTGCAGTGAAGTTGAACCAGTCTCGCCATGGGTACGCTAGGCTTGTACAGGAGGTCCTCTCAGAAGAGAAGCATGCATAGAATGGGGGGTGGCTCAATAACAGTGCAAACCGCTGTGAGATTACTTGGGTTCCTGGGATACAGATGTTAGTAGCTAGTAACCCAGCGGGTAGCTCTAGTTCGGAGGGAGATCTTACCCTATGGACAATTCGCCCCCTGGGGTAGAGTAGCCGTATGGTCCCCTAGCGGCCCTCATTCATCAAGAGTACTGAGAAGAATGGCGTCTCGGTACTGTAAACATCTTCCACAAAGGTCAAGGATGCAAAATTTCGCGTTATCGGGTACTCGGGTCACGCATGGCGTTCTCTGCAAGCAGTACATTCAGCTGTAGAGAAAGGACGGACCCATACAGAAAATATGCTATCTGCTCAACTTCCCAGGGCGTCGCTAAGCTAATTATGCTGTAGGCTACGAGCCTAAATAATAAGCTAACTCCTAGTTCTCGGTTGCGTGACGCAAGCGTTAGGGTCTGTCTAAAGGCGTAGACTAAGAGTCTAGCAACAATATCAAGCCTACAAGTCCCATTTCGCTCGTTATCCTGAGAAACACATTGTGAGAACTTGTCGCAGCGCTCTCGTTACCGAGAATAACCAACCTGCTGGTCTTTTAACATCTACGTAATGGCGTAGTGACCCTTGACAGCTTTGAAGTTTCCGGTAAGAGTCAAAATAAGATAGAAGTTATCTGGGATAAAGGGGATGATCGTGACAGAGAAGCATACTGACAAACCAGGCGAGGATTTGACACTCGAGGAAGTCAAAGACATTCCAATGGATCTCGATCCTCACCTTCAGCAAGTCATACAGGCGATGAAGTCCGAACTTCCGCTGGACCAGTCGACTCTCACCGAGTCCGAAACGGGCGAGATCGAAGTCGATGTCTTGGCTAAGCTTAAGGATCCTAGCCAAGAAGTTTCCAAACTCAATGTCGTGCAAACCATTGGACAGATCGTAACCGGGACCGTTGCGGTCGCCGACATCGAAGAGGTTCGCAATCACCCGAACGTGGTCAGCCTGAAACGGGCCACCCAGCTACAGCCAGACCTGGCGTTCTCTGTGCCGGAGATCCGGGCCGATGCTACACAGCTCCACGCCACCCTTCCCGCCGGCACTCACATTAACGGAGCGGGTACCATAGTCGGAATTGTCGATTTCGGTTGTGACTTCCTGCACGACAACTTCCGCAAGGCGGACGGGACTACGCGGCTGCTCTTCCTATGGGACCAGCGCGGCACCCTGACGGATAGTTCGCCAGCCGGCTTTCCTTACGGTCGGGAGTACGACGCTGCAGCGATAAATGACGCCTTGGTTCAAGCCTCGGACCCGCCGCCCCTAACTGACCCTATCTACCAACGGGTCAAATTCCCCGAAGACCCAAAGAACCGAGCTTATCTGACGCTAGGTTACGCCCCTGACTCCACCCCCGTTGGCGAGCGCGGAGCGGGCGCGCACGGGACGCACGTCATGGACATCGCTGCCGGCAACGGACGGGCCAACGGCGTGCCGGGCGTTGCCCCGGGTGCCGACCTCATCTTTGTCCAGGTTGCGGCCGACGACTTTCAAGAGACCGAGTCCTTCGGCAACTCGCGGCGGTTGCTGGAAGCGGTCAAGTACGTGTTCGACAAAGCGACCGCCCTAGGGCGCCCGTGCGTCGTCAACCTTAGCCTTGGCACCCATGGAGGGCCCCACGATGGCTCCACGCTTGTCGAGCAGGGCTTCGACACCCTCCTTGAGGCACCAAACCGAGCCATCGTCATTTCGGCTGGCAACTCGTTTCTGCGGGGAGGTCACGCCAGTGGGCAGATCGTAGCAGGCGCGGCTAGGGGACTCAACTGGCAAATTGGCCGCTCACAGCCGGTCACCGGTGCCCTCGTTGATCCGACTCCAAACGAGTTGGAGGTCTGGTACCCAGGCAACCGTGAACTGGCCTTGTCACTGGTCACGCCGAGCGGCCAGACGCTAGGTCCGACCCCCCTGGGAACGACCCGCAATATCGTATCCGGCAACTCGGTGGTAGGGCTCATCGTTCACCGCCAGCGCGACCCGAACAACGGCGACAACCAGATCGACATCTTACTCAACAACCGGCTGCCGCTGGGTCATTGGACGGTGGAGCTGTCCGCGACAGGGACCGACAGCGTGCCGTTCCACGCCTGGATCGAGCGCGACGACTCGGGCCAGTCGAGCTTCAGCCAAACCGACAACGATTCAACCCACACGCTGGGGTCAATCTCATGCGGTGACCACACAATCGTTGTCGGCTCCTACGATGCACGACATCCAAACCACCCGCTCTCCGGGTTCAGCTCTGAGGGGCCTACGCGGGACGGCAAGGAGAAGCCGGACGTGAGCGCTCCCGGACAGGACATAGAAGCTGCCTGGTCATTGACTCACGACCGAACCACCATCAAGTCGGGTACGAGCATGGCTGCGCCTCACGTTACAGGGCTCATCGCCCTGCTGCTTCAGGCGGGGGGTGCTCCCTTCAACATCTTCCAGATCAGGGACGCGGTTATATCAACCGCACGAAACAATCCCCCCTCCTCTGGTGGCTGGGATTCTCGCTACGGCAACGGTCGTGTGGACGCAGCTGGCGCGGTTGCTACCCAGTTCTCCGTTACTCCGCTTACCACAGCTGGGCCACCCCAAAGCGCAACTCACCCTGTGGCGGCGGTTCTATCCGGCAACGGTTCGCAGGGCGTCGAGATGCAAGACGTGGTGCAGACTTTAACGGAAGCAGGGAGAAATGCTAACGCCAGAATCAGGATCGAGATCGTTCCTAACTAGTCGGACGACCGCGCCGATCCTCGTAAGGACCTTCATTTTGTGACGCACGGAGCAGCAGCCTCAGTAGGCGCGGCAGCTGACCTTGGCCCCGTTACTGAAGCCCCAACCTCGTCGAGCGGCTCGGGGACGAAGGTCCGCGTTTGCTGGTCCCTTTTATAGGTCCAAGGAATAGGAAGAGGAGTCCTGCTAGCTGGTGCAAAAACGCCGAAGGATAGAGTCGATCATCTCTCACAGCGCCTTGCGGTAATGTTGCGCCCACCGTCATAGGTGGCGCAGGAGGATGCTTGCTAAGAAGACCTCCGGAGGAAGATAGGGGACACCGCAAGCTGCATTCGACTGAGCAAGGCTACTTGAGCCAGCATCATTGCAACCCGCTATAGAAGGGCCTTAATCAGTATGGTCTACGCGGAGAGCGAGTCGAGCCAGCATACGAAGTTCAATGTCGTAAAAATCTCGTTGGTTTTCGCGTTGCTACTCCAGATACACTCCTGCAAAAGCTACTCAAGCAGGCCGCTCGAAAGCCATCGCTTGATAACTTCGATCCCGCCGATAGGAAAATCCCGCGACCTTGGCATCTTCTGTAATTCATGATCCTCCATCTCAAGGCGTCGAATAACCTCCGCTACATGATCGCTGAAGGAGTCATAGTTGCTTATATCCAGAAACCGGACGTACATCCCGGCCACGTCTCGTACGTGCAACCATGGATAGTAGCGATCATGGTAGGAGAACAGCGGCCGGATATCACGCTCGAAAGAGGGTTGGGCGGGAATAAGATCCGCACTGACCTTGTGGAGCACCCGAACCGCGATTTCGATCTCCTCGACAGGAGGATTTGCTCGACGCAAGGGGTTGTCGATCGTCACGTAGACATAGTTTCCGTAGTAGCGATCCCAGGGAAGCTGATCCAATTCAATAAGCGTCACTGGGTCGAAAACGCCGCCCGCATCCACCAAGTTCAGCGCCTGAATTACGGCGCGTACTTGACCCTCGTCATCCGTCATTAACAGCGGCTCGTCAAATCGCGCCACGATAGGCGACCGGCGATTTTGCGGCTGTGTCCGAAGTCGTACCGGGTGGTTTGGCACCGGCCGGTTCCGATGAAATACTTTCGCGATCGCTGGCGCCGCTTCTCCCGACGCAAGCGTCACTCCCCTGTCGGTAAGAAGCGAAAGATCCCAATCCGATTCGATCATCAGCGGCTGGGTAAACACGTTCGCCTTCACGACGTCAACGCAAAATCTCATATCATCGCGCGCGATCGCTTCCGAGGGCAAAGGAAAAGTTAGTAGGCCACCGACCCGCTTCATCTCCTCGTGATCTCCCGTGAATCTCCCGACCTCAATACGACCTTCCGTAGTCTCAAAGTACGCATCGAAGTGGTCCACCTCTCCGCGGCTTGTCGGAGTGCTGTAGTCGCGGTCCAAAAACGGGACGAAATCGAGGTAACGCAACGTTAACAGGCGATCTGCTGTAAGAAAATCATAGGTACCATCAATATCAGTGATCCTGAGCAATGGTGTAGTGCCGGTATTAGTGAGGAACAGTTGTTCGATCGCGGGGCGATCACCGATCCGGGGATGAGCGACTAAGCGACGGTCTTTTACTCGAAGTCCGCTCTCCTGGTTCACCAGCGGTACAGATGGTCTGATGTAGCCGTACACGTCTCCCGTAAGTTTTGCCTCTTCTGGGCTTTGAGGGTTATCAAGACGGGTGTAGTGATTCAAATGGAAATGAAACTCCAGCTCAACCACTTGACCCAACTCTTCGGAGAATCTAGAGCCATCCAAAGCTTGGAGCTGTTTAATGTCCAACGCCGTATCGAAGTGCGCGGCGGCGGTCTCATCGGTAAATCCTAGCGGTCGGACGTTGAGCCGGAGATCGGACTGTATCGCTTTTCGGACGGACCCCTGCAAAAAGTTTCCCACCCTCAAACGTCCGGCGTATAGCAGCGCACAAATGGCCGAGGGAGAAACATCGGGCAGGAATCCCGCCAATTCAACAGCTTGACCGATCACTGGATCGCTCTCCGTAGTCACAATTCCATCTTGATAAGTGATTTGGGTGATCTTGACATCCAGGAAGCGAAACTCGAAGTAGCGCGCCGGGTCACACCCGCAAAGCTGGAGCACCGAAGCCTTCACCAAAGTGGGGTCGAAGGGGACACCCGGATTCGTCGGCGCGTTGTTGTACTCGGGCATATGGAAATGGAACTTTCCATGAAAGTGGGCTATCGGTGTGGCGGGCATTTTGCCTCCTCTCAGGGAAGCCTCCTCTTATGGAATATAGATCGAGCGTTGGAGGTTAGGCTCGCAGGCTATTGAACACACAAGAGATGCGATCACAATGGTGACAAGTGTTCCTCGATAAGGTGCTGCCTTTGGAGGTCAAATGTCTTTAGCTCGTCCAGTACATCGTCTCTGCCCGAAGCGTTCTCAATCTGCTCAATCAGACTGCGTGCGCCTGTAATAAGGGCAAGGTGAAGCCGCCAGCGATCGGGCTCGCGGTCGGGTAAAGCGAGGCTATAGGGTAGTTCAAACGGTAGCGCGGCAGCCTGTTCTTGGGAGGAGACTCCAGCCTTCAGGGGCAGCTGTACCAGTCTCGTCGATATGCCTCTTAGCCCGGCAAACACCTCGCCACGCATTTCGAAAAATGCCCAATCGCGGAGGTTACCCCGCATCGTCAGGGAACCGTTCATCTCCTCTAGGGGACCTTCAAGGTGAAGGGCATGAGCTACGTTTAGGAGCAACATCCGATACCGGACGTTGGAAAGCTGGGCCCAATGACGACTGACAGGATGGGTGATGCGACCACGTTCCAGCAGAGCATCGCTGCTTGGCGAGATAAGGGTGTTCGGATTGGTTGGTACGGGCCGAAAGGGGATCCAAGTGACAGGCCCGATTACCTCGTCCGTCTCCGGGTATTCCTGGTAGATTCGTATAAAACGGTCGAAGTGGGATGCGGTGACATCGGTAGGTTGCCCAGACCCCTCGCCCTGCTCATCGATGTCCTTCAGGGCCTTGACGGCATCATCCCTAGACCGAAGTGCTCTTACGATGATTATGCTTGAACCGAACCAATCCGCTTTTTTCGCCTGAAAGCGATCGGCTGTGTCGGGGAAAAGATCGTTGTCCGATAATTTGGTGGGATCCGCAAAAATGGTGTGTAGCTCAGCATACAGCGGTCCGACCCGGTTCACATTCACCCCTCCAGCCGAACCAGTGGCGCGCCGAACTATCTCTCTTATTAGCTCGTCCGGTTGAGCCGGGTTTTCTGGCATTTCCGCCGCGACGTACTTTGCGAGGGAGGTTTTTGTCAGCGGCTCCAATTGAAAGCGGAATGGATAAAGGGTACGAAAAGGAAAATCTTCCCGCTCGAAATTCAAGGTACCGCCAATGAATCGGAGGAGGTTCTGGACGGTAATCAAATGTCCCATCTCCTCCCTTGCTATACCGATAATCGTTCTACGCCAGCGATTGACAAGCGTTGGTGCATCTGGTGGAACGTTGGGACCTTGGAAGTTGGCTTCCCCTAGCGAGTATGCAGCGTAGAGGTACTGGACCATGAGTGCGTGTTCGATCTCGGCCGCCGTATGCAGAAGGAACACCGTCCAGTCCCACCACGTGAGCTCATCAGGCTTGGTGAATCCAATATCGGCAGGAACATGCGTTAAGGAAGTCCTAAGTTCGCCGGTGGCCTCGCTTGGAAGCTCCGCAAGGTCAACATCTGTAACGAAGGCAGATTCTGCATTTGGTTCGATCAGTGATAGGAATCGCTCTTGCCGATGCCGCATAGCACCCCTTTCCTATTGGTGAGATTAACCTCTTCCCTCACCCGAGGACCCACACCCAAGCTCCTCGTAACTTGCTCTTAGTATGATTAATGCCAAGGAACCGAGAGCTTGGCAAGACTCTTGAACGCTTTTCGCACAAAAATGTGCCAAAGGTAGTATCTAGATACTACCTTTGGATGATGCGTAGGCCTAAAGAATGGGGCATTCTAACCCCGTGAAGATGTATTAGGCGAGTGGTATGGGACAGGGCTCTGTTAGGAAGAAGGAGTAAGAACACGGTAAGGTCGGTTAGCGGCACTTTATCTGTGTTTTGCGGCATCGAGTAGATAGTCGCCAGTCGATATGATGCTTAGGGGTAACGGAGGAACATAACCATGGCAGCCGATGAACTTCGAAGCTTTCTTGTAAATCTCGCTACTGATCCCGCTCGACTGGGCGAATTTATCAGAGACCCAGACGCAGCGATGAGCGATACTGATCTTGATACTCAGGACCAAGCAGCTCTGAAGAGTGGCAACCCAGCAGCCATTTATGCCCGGATAACCGGGCAAGAAGTGACAGCGCCTTCGCAGCCTGTGACAGTGTTGGTTGTTGACCTAGTCCGTGCTAGTGGTGAGGATGCCGAAGATACCCCGGTGATAAGGGGACTGCCAACATTCCCGCAGCAGATATTCCCGCAGGTATTCCCACAGGTCACGCCATTGCAGATCGCGCCTCAACAGGTATTCCCACAGGTCACGCCATTGCAGATCGCGCCTCAACAGGTATTCCCGCAAATCACACCGCTGCAGATCGCGCCTCAGCAGGTATTCCCGCAGGTATTCCCGCAGGTCACGCCCCTGCAGGTTGCGCCTCAACAGGTATTCCCGCAAATCACACCGCTGCAGATCGCGCCCCAGCAGGTATTCCCGCAGGTCGCACCGCAAGTGATATGGCCATTTGGCACTCGTTGATCGGACGACGAATTTATCTTCGATCATTGACCGTCGGGACCTGCTGACGAATAGTAGACTACAGCGACTGGGGGCGTAGCCATGGGCAAGGGATCACTCGTCGTTATCGGGACCGGCATAAAAACTGTCGGCCAATTGACTGTGGAAGCGATTGCCTGGATGCAGAAGGCTGACAAGCTTCTCTATGTGGTTGGCGACCCTGTAGCGAAGGAGACCATTACCCAGCTCAATCCCGAAGGTGCGGAGTCTCTATCCGACCTTTATGCCGAAGGCAAGCCTCGAATTGAGACGTACAATCAAATGGTCGAGCGGGTGGTGGAGTGTGTGCGGTCCGGGATGCTGACGTGCCTGGCATGTTACGGCCATCCTGGAGTCTTCGTCTATCCGTCACATGAGGCTATCCGACGAGTACGTAGCGAAGGTTATAGTGCCAAAATGCTTCCTGGCATTTCCGCGGAAGACTGCCTCTTTGCGGATCTTGGTATTGATCCCGCGATCAACGGATGCCAATCTTACGAAGCAACTGACTTTTTCGTAAACGGACGTAAGATCGATCCTACAAGTTCCGTCATCCTTTGGCAGATAGGCGTGGTTGGAGATGCGACGTACAAGAAGAATGGCTATGACCTTTCGGCGTTCCCACTCTTGCTGGAGCGCCTGCTGCAATATTACCCTGCCAACCATACAGTCTACCTCTATGAAGCTGCTGTGTACCCAGGATGCGAACCAGTAATCCAATCAGTGCCGCTTTACGCACTTGGGCAGGCAGGGCTTTCTGCGTCACAAACTTTGTATATACCACCCGCTTATCCTACAACCTTCGATTATGCTATGTATTATCGGATGAACCTGGCAGGCTCAAGTAGCATAATAAAGCAGGGCCTATAAACGCGACTCGACGCGTCCGTCAATATGTTGGTATGACATGTAACAAATAAAAGCGAGTTGCGTATTATCTAGGAGCAGGGGAGCTGAATAGCTTTCGCCTCGAGCGGACACCCCTGACAATATCCTTCGCCTGTGCCCCAACCAGTCAAGTTGGTATCAGAAAGAACCGAGCTCGTTTCCAGCTCGTTTCTCTCTTTAGGTTTTTCCTGCAAAAGCGCTTTTTCTAAAGTGGGCGATGCTGGATTTGAACCAGCGACCCCCTCCTTGTAAGTCCCCGGACCTACGTTCTAGCCTGTCCTAGCGCGTCCGGGAATTCGCCTTATTTACGGGGTTTTTGTCGTTTTCGAGCTGCTTGCTTTCCTACTGCGTACTAGCCTGTACTAGCCCGGTTGCAGTACGGTTGCAGTACACTGCAGTGTAATTAGCTTGTGTTTTTCGTCGCCGTCAGGTCACCTGGTCAGCCATGGAGCTTAACTATAAAGTGACCACTATCTTAGGATCAGCAAGGCTCGGACTCGAATCGGGGACACTATGATTTTCAGGCACGTCCCGTACTTCACCCTAGAGTGCCGTGGGTTGCGGTAGGACGCGTCTAAGCTGAATATTGGCAGGGAGTGAAGCCGTAAAGCGCCAGGAGATGCCGGGAGTGGCCACAGGGTTGTGGTGGCGGTTGTAGTGCCGAGCAGAGCGGTACGAACCAAGCTTGGTCGAGACAACATTGGACTAAGGGGGCAAAGAAGCCCCATTTTGCCCCCTCGCGCCAGCCGTACACCACGGTCGGGAAGCCCTCCAGCTATTTATCAGACAGTTTCAGAGGGGGCCTTCTCGGAAACTCATTGTAGTAAGGTTGTATCGCCCTACTTGATCAGGATCTCGCTCATGAAAGCTATTACTCCTTAGGAGGCAGCGGTTGCGGGTTTAGTGCGACCTTCTCACTTCCGACAAGCAGAGTTCGCTTGAGTTCCGCCAACGCCCTCGTTTGTACGTTCAGGCCTTCGACAATCCCTAAAACAAGCGTGAACTCTGCGGGCGTGGTGTAGCCTGGCTTGCGAATTTGTCTTATCAACTCCGCCAAGTCTTGGCCTTCGGCCAAGGCTGTCAAGTTCTGACGCAATTCGTCGATCCGCCTCTCAAGATGCGCCACATCATGATGTTCTGCGTATCGTTCCTCACCATAAACAGACATGTATACAACTCCTTTCTCAATAGCCTATGCGCCTACATTACTTCGATTAATGTCCGGAGGATTGGAAGCTGTCAAGGTTTTAGTGCGAAACGCAACAATCAATAATAACTTTCGTGTCTTGGAGCACCCAAGCCGAGGGGGCTGGCTCGATACCAGTGCAAATCGTTGTATTCTAGTGATGAGGGAATCGCGCTGCGAATGACAGCAGGCACACTCCGAGCACAGCCAGCGCAGCCAAGACCGAGGAAGGGCGCTGCTGATACCGCCCACTCATCTGTACGGCAAACAAGACTGCCATCACCATAAAACTGTGAGAGAAAGCTGCGGCTGCGACCATGAGCGCCCAGCACATCGTCACGCAACTGAACCCCGTAGTCACGCCATAACGGACACAATCGGCGCTTGCTCGCCACCCGCGTGGGGCAAGCGCCACGGTTCGATGACAACGTCGGAGCCGTTGGCGCTTGATTGGAGCAACCTCCCATAAGGCCGCTGTAACCATGGCGACGCCCGCTGCGGCTTCCCACCCAGTGAGTGGAGCCAACAGCTCCCAAGTTCCGACGATAGCGGTCTGAACGACGATCCAGACAGCGAGAAAACCAACCAAGAACGTGGCGATCGCTCGGTGCCGGCGCCGCCACAAGCTGGATAGTGCTACGTGGCGGACATTAGTGAGGGTGAGGGGCAGCATCATCGCGATCACCATAGCGACCATCCCCAGCGTGCCCTGACCGTGCCCTGTGCCCGGGGTGATCCCCGTGTGGCTCACGTGGGGATAGGACATACCGGCCACGAAGATCCATGCCATCGCCGCAACTACCACAACCCACCATTCAGGGTGATGCCAGCCGATCCGGACTAGCTTACTGCGGATGCCGTTGTGGACAGCTTGGCCTGTAATAGACATTTCGAAAATCAGGCGTAAAACAGGCTGACCCGGCCCGCGCTCACGTCTCCACCCTGTGCCGCGCCAGCGCCCACGGGAGTGAACGTCACGCGCAGGCGATCCGGATCCCATTCCCCTGTCTCCTGCAGACGCTGAACAACGCCCGTAATGTCGAAGGAAAAGGTTAGTCCGCTCCCACTGTGCTCCTCGTCGCCCTCGGACGCTTCCCGAACGCCGAACATCGTGACCTGTCCGGCGCGGCGGTCTTCGTATTCTGTAGGGTCTGCTCTAGGAGGTAAGTTGACATGAACTAGGTAACCGGGAGCCGCTAGCTTTTCACCTCTCACATTTTCGACCTTTAAGTACACCTTGCGGGGCCGCGCTCCTTCGGCGCTCTCCGCCATGAGCGCAGGTCCTGCCGGAGCCTCGACAGCGACTTCGACTTCGGTGGGCGTGGCTGCCAGCGGCAGCCTATCCTCGCTGGCGCCGACCATCTCCGGGAAACTATCTTGAGGCACTGGTTCCTCCTCTGCGGACCGGGACTCCGGGTTGGGGCTCGCCGCGAGAACCGGAGCAGGAATCGGCGCCGGCACAGATATGTTCGAGTAGCGGTAGGTCAACGGTGGCTGTGTGGTGTCGAGCACCTCCCGGACCGAGAGTGTCACCGCGTATGCACCCCCACCAACCTTGAACCACATGCTGCGCCAACGCACACCAGGGTTCTTGCGACCATCGCCTAGGCCTAGCCAAGCCTCCCACAGCCGGTCGATGTTGGCGTGGTGCAAATAGAAGATCGGATCCAGACCAGCGGTCTCAAACAGGCTCATCCAGCCTGGCGGATCGATGCCCCCAACACCCACGTGGACCTGTCCGTGAGGCGTAATCTCGAGCCTGCCCAGCGCTCCTTCACTATGATTCCAACCTGACCTGGGTCCCCCAAATCCCGAGGAGACAAACTCGTTTGCGGGGTCCGGGTCCAAATCGACCGTGGGCCTGCTGAAATGCCTTATCGCCATCGCGTCGTCGATATCAACGAACAACGGGTCAAGCTCGCCCCCCTGGTTGATTCCGGGTGCCCTCTCGCTTACGAACAGCGGATTGGGATCTCCGGAAGGCATCTGCCGCTCCCTGAACGCAGGGGGGAGCCTGCGTACGTTCTCTCTCTCGGGGTCGCTGTAGTCCCAGTAGGGGAGAGCCCAATCGCTTGGGCCACCAAGGTCTGCAATCGTTCGACGTACGACGCTTTCGAAGTAGTGCAGGTAGATCCGGTGCCACGGGAGAAAAAACCAGCTATCGTGCTGGCACTCGTTCCAAGTGGCCCCCCGAGGCCAACGGCGCCGCGGTAGTTCTCTACGGTTAACGCCGTGGATCGCGGCGAGGTAACGCAAACTAGTAGGGTCCGTCAGATCCCTACCCTGCATGGCGGTGACGGCCCGCGCGTACCACTCAATGATCGGATGCCAAGGGTTCTCCTCACTCAATTTCCAAACGTCGCGGCGCTCGAACATCTGGCGCTCCTTTCGCTATTGAGGACAGAAATCCTGTCCGTTTAGTGCATCCTGCCTACGCTATAAGACTTTCTCCGGGCCACGATCTCTATACCTTCGAAATCGATTCGCCGAAACGAATTGGCCTTAGCAACTCTCTGAGTACCTTCATTTGTTCTTCCTCCTTGTTGGACCTCTGCCATTGGGCTTTTGAGCGCCTAGTAACCCTCCTTGCCTCTGACGACGTAGGCTGGGCTGCCGTGTCTGGCCTGCACGGCTGATTGATCAAAGTTCTCGTAGATAACCTTTACAGGTAATCCTTCTAGCAGGTTAAGACCAGGCAAATTTGTATTCCCTGCTAGCAGGCGCGGATTCGTCGTGAGAACCAGACGATTTTGAGTTTGAGCTCCGCTTGCAGCCTGCCACCTTAATAAACCGTCAAGCCAACTGTAAATCACGGGAATGTCACCGGCACCGGATAAGAAAAGTTCCAAGCCAGGAACAAAGTTGTTAGGATTGGGTGCGGTTTGCAGCGGCTGACGGAATGGGCGGCCGACCGCCAACGCGTTGTTGAAGGCACTGTAGTCCGCTCCTGTCTGATGAGCAATCGGCGTCGCAAAGTTCACGGGCATCCCAATACCGTTCCTTTCATAGCAGGCAAAGATACTTGTCCATACTTCCTTGGTTCAGGGCGCTCTTGCTAACTCTAGCGTATTCGCAATTAAGGCTGCCTCTGGGTCCCGGTTTCGAATCCCGACTCACCTATCGATTCCCCTTGCAACCTGGGTAAGATGATGTGCTCAATAGTGGTAAACACGAGGAAAGGTTGCGTAGAGAAGACCATAACCATGTGGACAGCCGCCAAGATTTTCTCATTCGTCGATTCCCCAATAGCGCCGTATCTGTAGAGCCGTTCTCAAGGCGTATCCCCCCTTCTCTGTGCAACGGCCCCCTGTGCAGTCGCGTCGATCGGGTAAACGACCTTCACATAAGGCTCTTCTTTATCTTCCGCGTACCACTCCGCGCAAAGACGATGCTGCTCATCGAGCTCCAAGCCAAGCCAGTTTCGTGCTCCGATGAAACGCTGTGCACTACCGGGGAACTGCAGCATCTGCGCGGTGATTCCGCGATCGACCTCTTCCACCTTGCGGCCCATCAAACCCATCAGGGTCGTCGCCTGCTCCAAAAGGTAGATCAACTTCCCAGAGAGCGGCTTGTTCACTATCGGCGATGAGATCAGTTGGGTGATCGAGCTTGCTTCGGCGGGCGCCGAGCCATCTCGCTCGGATTCGATAGAACCCAAGGCTGCAAGGTGCACGTCTCCGGAGACGATCGTCACGCGACAGTTTTCCCTTTTCGAGAGGTCCAACAACTCGTGTACGAGGCCGACCCGTTCCTCCCGGTGCGCACGGCTTCTCCACTGATCCCTTAAGTCGTCTTCAAGGTCTTGATGCCCGGGGACGAACCCCAGAGTTGATTCGAGCATGTTCGCATTTACGTAGACGACGGGGATGCTGGAGATCACCAACAAGTGCTTGCAGCCAGGAACTTTCCGGTGCGTCCACTCTCGGAGCGCCTTCCAAGTCTCGAGACCCATAACCCGTCTACCCGTGCGCTCGGAACGCATGTCGAGCACTGCTAGGGCGACGTCCCCGATGCGGTAGGCGTAGGTAAAGTTATCTTGTTCCCCTTGCGCGCCGGGCTCAAGCACCATCGCCGCAGGAAGATCTTGATCGTCGCTCGCTTGGAGCTGGAACAAGCGAAAATGCTCACGTGCCTGTTCATAGATTCCCTTATAGACGCTGTTCTCCTGCTGATCCTTCGGATACGAGCCCCACCCGTCGAAGATGTCGTGGTCGTCCCACATCATCAACGAGGGCACCTGGCTCATCACCCGCGCCGGTTCGCGCTGGCTCCACCTTGTGCAGTACAGGTCGAAGTAGAAGCGCTCGACCCTCGCCCGCATCTCCTCGGTAAACGGCTCTTCCAACCGCTCGTCGAGCGGTTTGTCGAGCCAGTCTTGAAGCGGCGGCACCTCGTCCCACACCAGGTCCGAGTACACTTGATCTCCACCCATCACCAGCAGGTGGTACGCTTCTCCTCCGTGCTGCTCTGCGAGAACGCTCCACATCGCGTTCTTGCTCTTCATCCCTTTCATGTCTTTGAGGCTATGGAAGCCGGCGCAAGACGCGTAGGCGATGCGAGGCGCTTTACCTTCAGCCGGTACGCTGTAACTGTAACTCCCGCCATCTTCCAAGGCATATTCGACCACCCGCTCGTAATCCTCTTGCTTAACGGCCCAGTCAAAGCGCCAGACCTCGAAATCCTTGAACGACTTCAGATGAGTTGGTTCGGGGGTGCTCCAGTTCTCGTCGTCGACCGACCACCTCAGTTCGGGTGAAGCACCCTCCCCCGAAGCGACCACAAGGGCGCAGGTGTGCCACTCACCGTTCTCCACCCCTCGAAATCCCAAGATCGGGCCGACAACTAGAGTCATTGTTCTCCGTCCTCCCCTAAGCCTCTCGCCTACCCTAAAGCGTGGGTAGCTTCGTTAGTTCGCTTCTTATTGCGGTTTGTATTGTTCTTGACCCATCTATTCTGTCGATACTGCTTCTCCCCGAGAAAGCCTCCTCATGCTGCAAGTGATGGTAATCACGACGTGTCGCAGTGCGCTTGAACTCCGGCGAGTCATGTATTCGGTTGATACGTTGCACGTGATGCTCTACCAAGGGTGGTACGAGAGCGCACCTTATGTCCCTCCTTTTCCAAAAGTAGGGCTTTCTTTCAAGCCCTACCGCCCTGTTCGGCAGCCCGGCTACCTCCCTAAGAAGAGAGGCCCTTAGGCTTTGCGCCCCCGCCTCACGGCGGGTTTGCCTTTCTCGCAGCTCTTCTCCGAAGAGAGATGCGCTATGCCCTACTTTGATTAATGACCGATAAGAACGAAGCTGTCAAGGCCGGAAATATAAATAGTTAGTGGGCTAGTGCGCTAACCACGCTGCTATTACCGAGGATGTTAGCTGTCGTTAGCGAAAACCAGTGTCACGAATTACGGCTATTGACGGTAGAGAGCAACACTCCTATAAATGATAGGAAGCCCAGGCAACCAGACCCAGGCTTCTCTTCACTCAGCGTATTCGACTTGACTTTGCGGAAGTGATTAGCGCGCCCGGCAGGATTCGAACCTGCGACCCGCGGATTAGAAGTCCCCGGACCTACGTTCTAGCCTGTCCTAGCGTGTCCGGGAATTCGCCTTATTTACGGGGTTTTTGTCGTTTTCGAGCAGCTTGCTTTCCTATTGCGTACTAGCGTGTACTAGCCCGGTTGCAGTACGGTTGCAGTATCTTTGCTGGCCACACAGCAGACATGCTACTAACCGGTAGCCCAGCAGAACTAGACACAACAGCGACACTAGTCGCATGACAGCGGGACGCACCCCCACTAAGGTTCCTATTAATAGTTGGGTATGGCCATCGGCAGTGGGCGTGTCCGTGCTTCCTCCGACCCCTAAAGTTAGGTTGGCGAGCCTCCGTCTCTACGTGCCGACCAACTCATTCACCTGCCCGGATCTCCTCTCAGCCCTGTACCTTCAGCTGATACTACGAGGAACGTTGCGACGATGGCGAAGACACTATCACTGAACATCTAAGAGCGAGTGCTCTGCTCAGCCTTTCCGTAGCTCCTCCTACTTTGTTACTCGTACAGCATTAATCGAATTTGAAGTCCACAAAGTGTTCGGTACCATCGTTCAGCCTCAGCACCAGTCGCCGACAGGTGCCAGACCAAGCTCTGTCTGTATCCCAAGCGTAGGTGTAGGCTGGGAGTCAGCCCGGCTTTTTCTCATCTCACGAAGTTTTTCCTGCAAAATCTGCTTTTCTAAAGTGGGCGATGCTGGATTTGAACCAGCGACCCCCTCCTTGTAAGGGAGGTGCTCTACCCCTGAGCTAATCGCACTCGCCCGGTCTTCCCGGAGCGTGCCCCCAACGGGATTCGAACCCGTGCCGCCG
>Ga0126313_10000748_pt1 | contig 16047 bp, 18 predicted proteins | sample Plot105A_FD_89954 | JGI IMG/M metagenome (GOLD analysis project Ga0126313, IMG submission 89954) | Serpentine soil microbial communities from UC McLaughlin Reserve, CA, USA - Plot105A | ecosystem: Environmental > Terrestrial > Soil > Grasslands | place: USA: UC McLaughlin Reserve, Lake County...
CACGGGGATGCGACGCGGCGAGCTGCTCGGCCTTGTATGGCGGAACGTCGACCTCGAGGGTCGCCGTGTGAGCGTCGAGCAGCAGCTCGTCCCCACACGCGGGGGACTGACGTTCGGGCCGCCGAAGACGGCACGGTCCCGGCGCACGGTCGCGCTCGACGCCGGGACGGCCAATGCGCTCGCGGCCCACCGGGACGGACAGCTGCTCGAACGTGACTTCGCCGCTGTCGCCTACGTAGACCGCGATCTCGTGTTCGTCGACGCGCTTGGCGGGCCGATCCACCCGAACCGGTTGGGCGACAAGTTCACCCGGCATCGCAAGGCGGCCGGTATCGCGGTCGGCACGTTGCACGTGCTCAGGCACACGGCGGCCACGCTTTCGCTCACCGCCGGGGTGCCGGTTCACATCGTCGCCGCACGTCTCGGCGACACGCCGACCACCCTTCTGAACGTGTACTCGCACCTGCTGCCGCAGAGCGACGAGATCGCCGCCGATACGGTCGCGGCGGTGCTTTTGGCGAAGTCGTAGAAGCGCCCGTTAGCAATTCGTGAGCAGACGGGCCGCAACCCCGCACGGCTATTGAAGTGTGCCAGATCTGCGGCATTTGCACCACATCGATCGTGCGCTTCGAACACGCGCGTGTGTGTCACGAATCGAGTCGAAATCGACACCGATTCGAGCCGAACGGGAGGCGATGACTGAGCGGGGGCTAGTGACTCTCGCTCGGGGCGCCCGCAGGCGCGGCCGTCTCGAACTGAGACTCCTCGGTCGAGCCGGTGAGCGCTAGTGTCGAGCTCTCACCGCCGGCCGCTGCCGCAGAGACGGCGTCGAAGTACCCAGCGCCCACCTCGCGCTGGTGCCGCGTCGCCGTGTAGCCGTTGTCCTCGAATGCGAACTCGCGCTCCTGCAGCTCGACGTACGCGCTCATCCCGTCGCGTGCGTATCCGCGCGCGAGCTCGAACATCGAGGCGTTCAGCGCGTGGAATCCGGCCAGCGTGATGAATTGGAAGACGTAGCCGAGTTCGCCGAGCTCGTCCTGGAAGCGTGCGATCTGCTCGTCGTCGAGCGCACGCCTCCAATTGAACGAAGGTGAGCAGTTGTATGCGAGGAGCTTGCCTGGAAATTCCGCGTGCACCGCGGCAGCGAACTCGCGGGCATCCGCCAGGTCCGGGGTCGAGGTCTCGAACCAGAGGACGTCTGCGTAAGGGGCATATGCAAGCCCGCGCGCGATCGCCGCCTCGAGGCCGTCACGCACGCGATAGAAGCCCTCAGGCGTCCGCTTGCCGGTGACGAACGGCCGGTCGCGTTCGTCGACGTCGCTCGTCAGGAGCTGCGCGGAGAGCGCGTCCGTCCGAGCGACGAGGACGGTCGGAACGCCCGCGACGTCGGCCGCGAGACGGGCGGCGTTCAGCGTCCGCACGAACTGGCTCGTCGGCACGAGCACCTTGCCACCGAGATGACCGCATTTCTTCTCCGACGCGAGCTGGTCTTCGAAGTGGACGCCGGCGGCGCCGCCCTCGATCAGCGACTTCATGAGCTCGAATGCGTTGAGCGGCCCGCCGAAGCCCGCCTCCGCGTCCGCGACGATGGGGACGAACCAGTCGGTCGTGCTCCGCCCCTCGGCCCATTCGATCTGGTCGGCGCGGCGAAGCGCGTTGTTCACGCGACGCACCATCGCGGGGACGCTGTTCGCCGGATAGAGACTCTGATCCGGATACACGTCGCCGGCGAGGTTGCCGTCTGCCGCCACCTGCCACCCCGATACGTAGATCGCCTCGAGCCCCGCGCGGACCATCTGGACGGCCTGGCCGCCGGTTACCGCACCGAGGGCGCGTACGAAGCCGTCACGGTTGAGGAGCCGCCAGAGCCGCTCGGCTCCGAGCTTCGCGAGCGTGTGCTCGACGAGCACTGAACCGCGAAGGCGGGCGACGTCGGCGGCCTCGTAGATGCGGGTGACATCGCGCCAGCGTTCGTCTGCCCAGTCGCGCGCAATCGCCTCCGAGAGGCCGTTCGTCCCCATCACGGTTCCGTCAGTCCCGGTCGTGGTCGCGCTCGCACGGATCGGGACACGTGCACTCGACGAGCTCTGCTGTCGAGAGCATCACCGGCGGCGGCGGCGGGACGGGTCTGGCGGCGGGGAAGGGTGCGGTCGCGGCCATGCGGCCAAGGTACCGAATGCGATGTGATTGGAAAAATCGTTTGTCGTGATCTTATTGATCGAGTATTTTTATCTCGATGCACACCGGACAACTCACAGGATTTGTCGAGATCGCGAGGCGGCGGCGCCTTGGGCGCGCCGCGAACGAGCTCTTCATCACGCAACCCGCGCTCACGGCACGCATCCAGCGCCTCGAAGCCGAGCTCGGCGTGCCGCTGTTCCTGCGGACACCCGCCGGCATGCGGCTGACCGACCCCGGCCGAGCGTTCCTGCCGTACGCGAGGCGGGCACTGGACGCAATCGACGAGGGCCGGCGGGTCGTGGCCGAGCTCGCGGCAGGCACGGCCGGCCACTTGGCGATCGGCGCTGCGCCGGCAGTCGGGACGTATGTCCTCCCTGCGCTTCTCAAGCGATTCGCGGACGAACATCCGAGGGTCAGATTGACCGTGCGCACCGGTCATTCCGAAGAGATCCTCGGGATGGTGCTCGCCGATGACGTCGAGATCGGTCTCGTCCGAGCGCTTCGCCACCCGGCGATCGCGAGCACGCCCCTCTACGAAGACGCGCTCGTGCTCGTCGCGAACCCCGGTCATCGCTTCGCGCGCCGGCGCGCGATCCGAGCGGAGGAGCTCGCCGACGTCGAGCTCATCTTGTTCGACCGCGCATCGAGCTACCGGGATCTCACTGCGGCGTTCCTGCGCGATGCGGGCGTTACGCCGGCGGGACTCATGGAGGTCGACAACATCGACGCGACGAAGAAGATGATCGAGCAGGGGCTCGGCGTCGCGCTTCTCCCTCAGACCGCCGTCCGAGCCGAGCTCGGCGATGGCACCCTCCGCGCCGTCAGGATCGCCGACGCATCGCCGCCCCGTCGTCAGATCGTGGCGATCCGGCGCCGCGACGCCGGCGAGGCGACCGGCCTCGTGGCCGCGTTCATGGAGACGTTCGCCGACACGACGCGGGCGCGTTCCCGGAGCGCGGCGCGGAAGGGCGAGCCCCCTGTGTCCCCCGGAGCGCGGACGGGCTCCCGACGGACCGACGGGGATCGCGCGCAGCGCTCGACGGGCATCGGCTAGCCCTGGTTCGTCCGCTAGCCGATCGGCGCAGCGTCTCCCCGAACGCCCGCCGAGATCCTCCCGGAGCGCCCGCCGAGATATTCCGCGCGCGCGTGTTAAGGCGTACCCAGCCTCCTCCCCAACGTCAACCGTACAAGCGGAAATCGCGCGTGTCTGTCACGTTGGCAACGCGCATGTGTCGAAGTCGGGCCGAGCTCGTCACAGGACGAGGTTCACAAGCTTCCCCGGCACGACGACGACGCGCTTTACCTCGGCGCCGTCGAGATGCTGCCTCACCTTCGGCAGCTCCTTGGCCCGCGCCACCAGCTCCTCGTCGGGAAGCCCGACGGCAACCTCCACCCGGTCGCGAATCCGCCCGTTCACCTGTACGACGAGCTCGAAGGTCTCCCGCTCGAGGAAAGCAGGATCCGCCTCGGGCCACGGCTCGGCCCAGAGCCGCTCATGGCCGAGCCGCTCCCAGAGCTCCTCAGCGACGTGCGGCGCATACGGCTGGATCAGCGATACGGCGGCCTCCGCCGCGAAACGCGCGTCGCGCGACTCCGGGTCGCGCGAGAGCTCGTTCACGAGCTCCATGACGGCCGCGATCGCCGTGTTGAACGCGAAGCGCCGGCCGACGTCATCGGTGGCCTTCGCGATTGTCTCGTGCGCCTTCCGCATGAGCGGGCCGCCCTCGGCCGCGCCTGTCGGCGCGCGCTCAGCGACCTCGTTCACGACGCGCCACATCCGCCGGACGAAGCGGGCCATGCCCTCCGCGGCCTCCTCCGTCCACTCCATGTCTTGGTCGGCCGGCCCGAGGAAAAGGATGCAGAGCCGCACGGCGTCGGCCCCGTACCGGGCGACGAACTCGTCCGGGCCGACCGACGAGCCCGATCGCTTCGAGATCTTCGTCTTCCCGAGCGTGACCCACCCGTTCGAGTAGAAGCTCGCGAAGGGCTCCCGGAAGCCGACGTAGCCGAGGTCGTTCAGGACCTTGATCCAGAAGCGCGCGTAGATCATGTGCATCGTCGCGTGATCGACGCCGCCGATGTACAGGTCGATGGGGTTCCAGTAGTCGACGATGCTGCGCTCGAACGCCGCAGCCTCGTTCTGCGGGTCGCAATAGCGCAGGAAGTACCACGAGGAGTCGACGAACGTGTCCATCGTCTCCGTCTCACGCCGCGCAGGGCCGTCGCATGCGGGGCAACGCGTGTTCACCCACTCCTCGGCCTGGGCAAGCGGCGGCTGCCCTTTCGGCTTGTAATCCTCGACGTCCGGCAGCACGACAGGCAGCTCCTCGTCCGGGACCGGCACGGTCCCGCACTCGTCGCAGTAGACGACGGGGATCGGGCACCCCCAGTACCGCTGGCGGGAGAACCCCCAGTCACGCAGTCGGTAGTTGACGGCCGGCCCGCCGCGGCCCTCGGCGGCGAGGCGCTCGACGATCCGCCGACCACCCTCGGGCGCAGGCAGCCCGTCGAACTCGCCCGAGCTCACGAGCACCTCGTCGTCCGTGTGCTCGACGTAGGGCTCTTCCTCGTCGACCTCCCCGTCGGCCGGCCGGACGACCTGCCGCACCGGAAGCCCGAAGGCGTGCGCGAAGTCGAAGTCGCGCCGGTCGTGCGCCGGCACCGCCATGATCGCGCCGGTCCCGTAGTCGGTCAGTACGTAGTCGGCGACGAAGATCGGGATCTGCTCATCGTTCACGGGATTGACGGCGTGGAGGCCGGTCGCGACGCCCGTCTTCTCCTCAGCGGCGGCACGCTCCGCCGTCTTCTTGGCAGCCGCCCGTCGGACGTAGGCCTGCACCTCGTCCGAGCCGATCCGGGACACGAGGTCGTGCTCGGGCGCGAGGACGAAGAACGTCGCGCCGAAAAGCGTGTCCGGGCGCGTCGTGAAGACGGTCACGTCTTCGTCCCACTCCTCGATCCGGAACGCGATCTCCGCGCCCTCGGAGCGCCCGATCCAGTTGCGCTGCCGTGCCTTGATCGGCTCAGGCCAATCGACGGTCTCGAGATCGTCGAGCAGCGCGTCCGCGTAGTCGGTGATGCGGAAGAACCACTGCTCCATGACCCGCGACTCGACGACGGCGCCGCAGCGCTCGCACGTTCCATCGGGCAGCACCTGCTCGTTGGCGACCACGGTCTGGTCGTTCGGACACCACTTGACGTGTGCGCCCTTGCGGTAGGCGAGCCCGTGCTCGAGAAAGCGCAGGAACTGCCACTGCTGCCATCGGTAGTAGTCCGGCCGGTGGGTCGAGAGCTCGCGCGACCAGTCGATCCACCAACCGATCCGGCGCATCGAGGCACGAATCGTCTCGATGTACCGCTCCGTGATCAGCCGTGGGTGGCCGCCCTCGCGAATGGCGGCGTTCTCGGCCGGCAACCCGAACGCGTCGAAGCCCATCGGGTGCAGCACCCGCCAGCCGTTCCTCCGCCGGAAATGGGTGGCCACGTCGCCGATCGTGTAGACGAGCATGTGGCCCATGTGCAGCTTCCCGGACGGGTACGGCAGCTGCTCGAGCACATAGGACTTCGCGCCCGCATCGGCACGGTCAGGGTTCGCGACGAGGAAGGCCTGGTCGCGCTCCCAGAGCTCCTGCCACTTGAGCTCGATCGTCTCGGGGTCGTAACGGTCCATCTCAGTCCTCGAATGAAAACGCCTCTCTTGCGAGAGGCGCGGGTGGGGACGGAGCGAACGGCTTCGGCGCCGTTCGCTAGCTCCCCGTGCGGCTCCTAAGGCGGATCTCCATCGGGTGAAATCCTAGCCGACCGGGGCGGCGGTCACGATCCCGAGCTCCTCGACGAGCGTGAAGAACGCCTTCGCGAACGGCGACTCATTCGTGCGGTCGCGGACGGCCTCCCAGTCAACCTGCTCACGCACCGCGCGGGCGAGGTCGACGATCGGCTTCAGCTCGAGATGCTGCTCGCTGAGTGCGAGGAGTCTCGTGACGAAGATGTCCTCGAGAGCCATGACGGGCATCCGGATGGCGAGAACCTCCAGCTCCTCGGCGCGCGCGAACTGGTCTTCGGTCACCTCGCCGCTCGCCGGCCGGAAGATGATGTCGACGAGGACGTCGCCGTCCCAGGCCTTGAAGAGCCAGTCCTCCGGCGGCCGCTCGGGCCGAAGGCCAGCGGCGACAAGCGTCTCGAGCACCTGCTCGGCGTCCTCCTCCCGGACCATGTAGTCGAGGTCGTGGTCGCTCTCGGGACCGCCGCGCGCCCAGGCGGCAAGCCCGCCGCCGAGCATGAACGGCACCTCCGCGTCGCGAAGCGCGGCCGCGGATCGCTTCAGGGTCGTACACATGTCCTCGAACTCGGGCACGGGATGCTCCGGTACCCGCGTGACGCTGCGCTGAACCGGTTCAAGCGGGCGCTGAGCCGGTATAGGTGGGACGATGGCGGACGATCGACCGACGATCCGGATCGCCGCGGCCGGCGACATCCACTGCTCCGAGGCACGCGCCGCGCAGGCCGTCGAGGCATTCGCATCTGCAGGCTCGGAGGTCGATCTCGTGCTCCTCGCCGGCGACCTCACGACGCTGGGGGAGCCGGAGCAGGCGGCCGTGGTCGCGCGGGCGGCGGGGGCGCTCGACGTCCCGGTCGTGGCCGTACTCGGAAACCACGACTGGCATGCCGACCGCACCGAGGAGATCGCAACCGTCCTCCGCGCCGCGGGGATCGTCCTCCTCGACCCCGGTGTCGAGACGATCGAGGTGCGGGGAACGACGATCGGAATCGTTGGGACGAAGGGCTTTGTCGGAGGCTTCCCGGATTCGCAGCTCCCCGACTTCGGCGAGCCGATCCTGCGCCACGTCTACGCGAGCACGACGGCCGAGGTGGACGCGATCGAACGCGGCTTGGAAACAATCGAGGGCTGCGATCTCCGGATCGTGCTCCTCCACTACTCGCCGACGACGACGACCCTCGTCGGCGAGCCGGAGACGATCTGGGCGTTCCTCGGCACCGACCGGATGGCCCCGCCGATTGCGAAGCACCGCCCAGACCTCGTTCTCCACGGCCACGGCCACAAGGGGACGATCTGCGGCGCGATCGGGGACGTTCCGGTCTACAACGTCGCGGTGCCGGTGATCGGTCGTCCCTTCTGGGCCTTCGAGCTGGCGCCGCGCCAGGCCCAGCTCTCGCGGGCCTGACCCCCGGCCCGCCGGCTAGCGGCGACGGGAGGGCTCGTCGCGCCTGCCAGGGAACGCCTCGCCGCCGACCGGTTCGTCGGAGTCCGGCTGCTCCTCCTGCGTCGTGTCGCCCGGGATGCCCTGCTCCTGCGGCAGATCAGGATCCGCGGTCTCGTCGAGACCGGATGGACGCGCCTGCTTCTCGGGCTCGCTCATGCCGGCCTCCTACCCCGGCCGGCCGCACCTGACGCCTCCGTGGCGGTCAGGCCTTCGTCTGGAACCCGGTCCTCTGGCTCTCGAAGAGCCGTTCGGCTCGGATCTTCTCGGCCATGGCGCTCGACTCTTCGCGGTAGATCGTCCCGTCCTCGAACTCGATCACGGGGTAGTGCCGCTGACCGCTCAGGTGCTCGAGGTCGTCGCGCGTACCCCACCGGAGAGGCCCCTTCACGATCTCGTAGTCGACCCCCGCGTCGTCGAGCGCCTTCTGCACACGCCAGCACGGGTGCCCTCCGAACGTGACCCAGAGGTTCGCGCACCGATGAAGCTTGACCGCCATTGCTCTCCTTTTCGCTCCGAAGACTCGTCGCATGGGAAGCGACGGTCGCAGCGTCGCACGCATCGAGACCGCGCCCGTCCGCCGCTTCGTGCCCGGCCCGAATCGTGCCGATTTCGCCGAATCGTGCTGATTCCGCCGGCCCGTTAACAGACGTGTAATCCGAACGCAAGGGCTGCGAAAGGGTTGCTCACCAGACTGGTCAGGTCACCAACGAGGGAGGGAACGAATGCGCAAGAGACTTCTCCTTGGGCTCGGGATCGCGGTGCTGGTCGCGGGGCCGGGCGCGGGTGTGGCCCGCGCCGATTTCGTCTGCCCCGTTCTCGGCGTTCCGGCGCACGCAGCGGACAACAGCCCCAAGATCGACCCGCTGCCCACGGCAGGGCAGTACACGGTCAGCGGGCCGACGCTCGCCAACGGGGTTCCCGACGGCGCGACGAATCGCAACGGGAGCGGAAGCCCCGCCGATCACGCCTCACCGGGTGAGCCGGGGTATAGCCCGATCTGGAATACGCCCTAGTCGACGGCTGCTTCAATGAGGCCGTGACAACGGTCCTCGTCGTAGACGACGAGCAGATTGTGCGCGAGGTCGTCGTCGGCTATCTCCAGCGTGACGGCTACCGCACGCTGGAGGCGGCCGACGGCGATCGAGCGCGCGAGCTCCTCGAGCGGGAGGGCCCGAGCCTCGTCGTGCTGGACGTCATGCTGCCCGGAATCGACGGGCTCGAGCTTTGTCGCTGGATCCGTTCCCGCTCCCAGGTCCCGGTCATTCTCCTAACAGCCCGCGGCGACGAGACCGACCGAATCGTCGGTCTGGAGCTCGGCGCCGACGACTACGTGACGAAGCCGTTCTCGCCCCGGGAGCTTGCCGCACGCGTGCGGAGCGTCCTGCGTCGGTCGGGTTCCGACCCCTCGCCCGAGGATCGCCTTTGGTTCGACGGACTCGAGCTCGATGTTCGTCGGAGGGAGGTCCTCAAGCGAGGAGCCCCTCTCGCGCTGACGGCGAAGGAGTTCGATCTTCTCTGGTTCCTCGCCCGACACGCACGCCAGGTCTTCTCGCGTGACCAGTTGATGGACCGGGTCTGGGGGTACGAGGCTGCACTCGACACGGGCACAGTCACCGTGCATATGCGACGCCTACGGGCAAAGATCGAAGACGATCCTTCGCACCCGGAGCGGCTCCAGACGGTCTGGGGCGTCGGCTACCGGTTCGTTCCGTGATCCTCTTCGCCGGCGTCGTCGCGCTCGCAACCCTCGCAGTCGGGCTGGCCGGGGCGTGGGCGTTGGGCCGGCTTCCGACCGTACGTCTTCGGCTTGCGGGTCTTGCTCTCCTGGGTGTGGCTCTCCCGCTGGCCGCCGTTCTCCTTTCCGGAGCGGTGATGTTCGGGTCCGGGCACGACCTCACGGCTCTGTTCGTGGCGGCTGCCGCCTCGACGGCGGCGCTGATCGCGGCGCTCCTTCTCGCTCAGTCGGTCAACAAGCCCATTGCCCGCCTACGCGAGTCGGCCCGGGCGCTCGCGGCGGGGGACCTGTCGGCGCGGGCATTACCGGGCGGTCCCGCCGAGTTCGCCGAGCTTGCGGCCACCTTCAACGAAATGGCCGCTGGGCTCGAGGAGCTCTTCGACGCGCGCCGCGAGCTCGTCGCCTGGGCCAGCCACGATCTGCGCACGCCGCTGGCTTCGATCCAGGCGATGCTCGAGGCAATCGAAGACGGATTTGCGACCCCTGAGCATTACCTCGCCGCGATCGCGGAGCAGACCCAGCGCCTGAGTCGCCTCGTGGACGACCTTTTCGAGTTGGCGAGAATTGACGCAGGCGCCCTCACGCTCGAGCTTCGCGAGGTCTCGCTGGTGGGAGTGGTCGAGACCTGCCTTCGAGGTCTAGAGGCCGAGGCGGGAGCACGCGGCGTCCACCTCGAAGCACGGTTCGAACAGGACTCACCGAGTGTCTCCTGCTCGCCCGAGGAGGTCCAGCGGGTCCTCTACAACCTTCTCGCCAACGCCCTCCGCCATACCCCCTCCGACGGCGCCGTCGCCGTCGTGGTCGAACCCCTTGCCGACGAGCTGCAAGTGAGCGTCGAGGACACGGGTATCGGCTTACCGAGAGACGGAGTTCGCCGCATGTTCGACCGGTTCTGGCGTGGCGATCCTGCACGGGCGCCTTCCAGCGGGGGCGCCGGCCTGGGCCTTGCGATCGCACGCAGCCTGGTCGAAGCCCAGGGAGGCAGGATCTGGGCCGAACCGCGCCTCGAGGGCGGCACGCGAGTCTCCTTTACGCTCCCCCGGGCCGCGTAAGCAACGGCCCGGCGATCGTCGAACGACCTACGCCTCGGTGGAGCGCCCCGTTCGCGGGCGCACGGGCGACGTCGTCGAGCTCGTGGACGCGGCGGGCGCCCAGCGCTCGTCGAGCTCGTCGATGACGGGCTCGCGCCCGTAGAGCACGAGCAGATCGCCCGGCTCGATCACGGTCCCGCCCGTCGGGTCGCCCTCATAGCGGCCGTCCGGCTTCGTGATTCCGAGGATCCGGACGCCGCGCCGCCCGAGGTTGAGGTCGGAGAGCGTCCGATGCGCGAGCCGGTCCCGGTCGCGCACCCGGAGCTCCGCGACGGCCCAGTCACCCGAGAGCGCGAGCAGCGTCGCCTCGTCGCGGCTCGGAAGGTCGGTCCAGCGCCGGAGGACGCGGGCGATCACGAGCGTGAGCCTCCGGTCGAACCAACGGCTCCGCGAAAGGAGGATGAGGGCGCAGAGGCCGCCGAGCAGGAGCACGAGCCGCCAGCGGTCGTGCGTACCGCCCGGCCTGAAACCGATGATGAGCGAGCTAGCCGCCGCGACGACGCCCGCGTTCCCGAGCAGCATGAGGACCATCACGACGCGTCGGCGTAGTGGGTGGTTCACGACGGACTCCGCCTCGGAGGTCGTGAACCCCGTGCCGGTAAGCGCCGAGCGGGCCTGGAAGCGCGCCTCCTCGCCCGAGAGGCCCGTGGCCGCGAGGATGACCGTCGCGACGCGCGCGACGAGGAGGGTCACGACGACGATGCCTAGGAGCGAGGCGAGAGCGGCCACGGCAAAGGCATTCCCGCTAGCGCCCGGCTCGTACCCCGTCAGCCGCGGACGATCTCGCGGCCGCTCGCGCCTTCGAGGACGATGCGGAACGCAACGACGGCTGGCACGTCGCCGTCGCCGCCGTCGCCGTCGCCCGAGGGCATCTCCTGCCTCCGGCCGGTCCGTTCCTCGAACCGGTGCGCGAGGAGGACGCGTGCCGCTTCGGCATCGTCTCCGGAGAGCTCCTCATAGCGGCCCCTCGCGATCACGCTCCGCCAGCTGCCCGTCGACGCATCGTAGCGGTCGACCTCGAACCCGACGGCCGGGTTGGATCGCATCATTCGCGTCTTCCGGCCCTCCATCGTCAGGACGTTGGCAGCGCCGTCCTCGTAGGCGTAGATCACCGGAACGACATAGATCTCGCCCTCCGCGACACAGCCGATGCGGGCGACGACCTCTTGGCGGAGGAAGTCCTCGACCTCGCCGTCGGTTAGCTCGCGCACGGTCGGAGAGGCTAGTCGCGAGTGGCCGGCTTGGTGAACGCCCACTGGTCGACGTCCGCCACGGGCTCGTAGCCAATGCGCGTGTAGACCGAGTTGGACGTCGGGTTCGCGAGGTCGGTGAACAGGAAGCAGAACCGGCGGCCTTCGAGCAGACGGGTCGTGAGAGCGGCGGTGAGCGCCGCGGCGTACCCGCGGCGGCGACGCTCGGGCGGCGTGTAGACGGGGCCGATCCGGATCCCGTTCGGCGTCGAGCCGCCGAAGCCGGCGACGCAGACGGCGTCGTCGTCCACCCAGAGTCTGATTCCGCCCTCGGGCTCGGCCAGCCGCCGGTCGAGAACGTCCTCCGCGCGCTCGTCGACCGGGGCGTCGGGCATCGCCTCCGCGGCGAAGTCGCAAAACCACCCGACGACGAGCTCACGGTCACGCTCCTCGTAGGCACGCATGCGCCCTGGCACGCCCTCGGGCGGGACGACCCGCTCGCAGCAGTAGATGCGCTCGGCGATCGCGACCCGTGCGTCCGCGCCGGTGACTCGGCCCCACGCATCGACGAACCGAGCGGCCACGGCCTTCGATCCGAGCACGCCCGGCAGGCTCGGGTCCGCCGCGGCGAGGTCCGCGGCCAGCGCGGTGATCGCCTCGAGCTCGTCGGTCTCGGCGAGGATGACGTTGTGCGGCGGCGTGCGAAGCGCCGCGGCGACCACATCGCCGTCGCGTTCCACGGTGGCGAGGTATGCGGGGGAGCCGTTGGGCTCGGGCTCGGCGCGAAGCCGCCCTCCAATCCCAAAGATGAGGTTGTGCTCGGCCTCGCGAGCCGCAAGGAAGTCCCAGGCGCGAGTGAAGAACGAGTCCGCGTCGGGATGAACGACGACGTCCATGCCGAACGCTAGGGAGCCCCGCCGATCGCGTAGGCGAGAACGGCGTCGAGCGGCCGAGGGACGCGCTCGAGATCGAGCGCCTCGACGAGGATGCGGGCATAGCGGGTCTTGCGGCTCGCGCCGCTGCCGAGGAAGCGGCGAAGCTGCTCCTCGACGGGCCGTCCCCGCCACTCCGGCTCGCGCTGCAGCGTTCGAAACGCGCGCAAGTCACCGTGCTTCTCGAGGAGCCGCTGCACCGTCTCGGCGCCGAGCGTGTGGATCAGCTCGTCCTCGAGATCCCGTTCACAGACGAAGAACTCGGGCCACTGGAGAGCATCCTGTCTCGACCCGGTCCCGACTCGCTCGAGAGCGCGCCGGTCGACGGCTTCCTCCCCGGCGTCGCAGAGCACGCCGACGCGAACCCCGGGCGCAAGGCCGGCGAGCGTCCGCGCGACCGCCTGAGCGCCCCCGACGGCCGTCAGGGCGACGCCGAGACTGTCGAGGTCGAGGCGACGACGAGCCGCAAGCGTCTCCAGCGCGATCCGATCGCTCACGCCCTCCACCAGCACGACGGTGCCCTCGCGAAGGGAAGCGCCGGCTCCCACGTCCCCATCCACGCGACCCACCTGGCCAACGAGATCAGACACCCATGCACCCTATGCCTGCCGCGCCAGCGGGCTGTGCCCGTCGGCGCTCGTGAACAAGCTCGGACGGCCGATCGATCCGACGCGAATCGTCATGGCGCGCGCGGAGCGCGTGCCGGATTCGCGTCGGGAGTGGAGCCAGCCGGGCTCGAACCGGCGACCTCCACGCTGCCAGCGTGCTACAGCTACCTGGCCCCTCGTGGTGCGCCATGGCGTGAAGTGGTCAATTAGCAGGCGGTTCTAGCACACTGCCGTCGCGAACCCGCTGTCCTCCACGAGCCGGATTCCGGACGTTTGGGCACAGATTGGGCACTCCGGCTCTATAGTTGTGGCTTAGGGGGCCGGGATGGCGTCCGGGGGTCGCTGGGTCGCGACCGTGAACTTGCCCGGCCCCAATACACGGCTTGGCATCGCTCGGCGCATGGGCATCGCTGCCGGCCACCCGGGCACGGCGGCGTCGGTTTCCTCTCGATGAACCGGCCGGTACCTCAAAATCGCGGCCCGCGCGGGGGGCGACGGCGATTGATAGCTCCCTGCGGGCCGCCATCTCATGCCCTCGATGCGTCGCCGTGTTTGCGCAGCGGAGTACGCGGGGGTCATGGCGCTGCTCCCAAAGAAGCCGACTCTTGTGAGAAAAGCTCGTGAATCCTATCGAAAACGGGTAGGGTGGGAGTCGGGATTTAGTCCGCTGGGATCGGCCTGTGTTTGAGACACGCTCTCTCAGCCTCGTGGTAGGGAAGTGCTCTTGTGAGGAAGTTTCTGTTTTTGGCGCTGATCGCCGCGTGCGCGCTGGTGGTCGTGCCGACCGGTTCCAGGCGATCGAGCGCGCGGTCGCGCCGGCGAGCGTGGGCGGGTTCGTGAGCTGGGGCATGAACACGGCGGTCGAGGACCGCATTGCGCGGGCGCTGCGTGACGGGCCGCTGTATGAGGGCGCGCTCGAACTCGTGGTGCTCGGCAGCGAGCTCGGAGGGTTGTCTGAGCGGAAGCAGTTCCGTGCGACGCTGGCGAGGATGATGCTCGGGGGGAAAGTCGAGCGGGCGTTGGGGGTCGGCCCGCAGGCCTACCGGCTCGTGGCATGACCGATCAAGCCGAGAGATCCCTGGTTCCACGGCGCGAATTGCAAGGGCGGCACAAGACGCGAAGTGGGCCGAGCGGGTTGCCGCCTCGGGCCAGTGGCGTTATGTGATCGCCGGTGAGATCTTGTGTGCTGCCCCAGTTCGCGCACCAGGGGTGGGCGGCTATCGCCGCTCGCGCCCGTCCTTGATGGCGGGCTCCGTAGCCGCGCTCGACCGTCGCGCCGCGTTCGGCGTCGCGCTTGGTCTAGCAGTGGACGCAGCGCGAACGGGCGGTGCGGGCGCCGCAGTCGAGGCAGGGTCGGTTCACGACGGCCCCGGCAGTGGAGTAGGGTCGGGCAAGCGCTTGGTTTGACCAAGGAGGCGTCCATGCACGTTGTTTTGACGAGAGCGACGATTCACGATCTTGAGCAAGCGGACCAGACGCTGACCGACGAAGGGATTGAGCGCATCAAACAGATGCCTGGTTTCGTCAGCGCGCAATGGTTTGCCATCAGCGAAAGCCAGGGGGGCGTGGTAATCACCTTCGAAACAGAGGAGAACGCGAAAGCGGCGGCCGAACAGGTTCGCGCCAATCCTGCCGCTGGCTCTGCTGTCACACTCGACAGCATCGAGGTCGCAGAAGTCATCGGGAGCGCCTAAAGCTCCTCTCTGCGCGACGTTCATAGCCACCCGACCACCTGCACTGGGTCGGGCTGGTTCTCCATCGCTTCGAGTGCCATGGCGAGGGCGACGATGCTGTCGTTCGGGAGATCCAGGCTCGGCTTGTCCAACCTCCACCCGCGTCGGTTGTGGCGGGCGATTGTGTTCGCTGCCTGCTGAGGTAGGTCGTCGTCGTCGGGGACGGTGAGCTTCTTCTCGACCACGGCCCGGTGGAGGCGTGCTGAGGTGGGCACCATGCGCACGTCGGTTTGCGGGTAGGCGGTGACGAGGACCCGTTCGCGCTCGAGCTCCTGCCGCGAGCTGCCCTGCACGCCACGGGTCGAACATCACCTCGCGGATCTGGTACTTCACGGCGAGGTCGCGGATGACATCTTTCGCGCTGAGGACGGCCGCGTCGCCGTGGCCGATCCAGACGCCCACCTGATACCGCTCGTTCAGCCATGCGACTGCCGTGGTTGAGAGATCGCCGCCGACGTCGACACCGACCCAGACCGGGTCCCCATCGCTGAACTCGGGTTCGCCGGCGATCTCCTGCCAGGCGCCGGGCGGGAGCCAGTGGCCCGCGCGTTCCGTCCACTGATTCGCATGAAAACGGCGGAATGCCATCTCCGGCACGGCCTCGCGTTGCTCAGCGAGGTCGGCGGCGGTGATCCAGGAGGCAGGGTTCACGGCCTTGACCGCCTGCACGTCGTCGATGTCGGCCTCCTCGGGGAGCGACCACTCCAACATGCGGAGGCTGGGGCCGCGAGCGTCGGTGAAGCCGCCTCGGCGCCTCACCGTCGGCTGCGCCAGGGCGCGGGCTCGAAGACGTCCTAGCGGAGAGTCTGCGCCCTGGCCCGCCGTCGAGATCACGACCATCTTGCTCCCGGGCGTCTTCATCACGCCGGTGCGGAGGGTCGTGTAGACGGAGTCGTCGCGGCCTCGATACCGGCCGCCCTACTCGCTCCGGCAATTCTACGCGGCATCGTCGCTCGCCGCCGGAGTGTCGCTTTACTCGCTCGCCCGGCGGATGGGCACGTCCGCGAAGATGATCGACCAGACCTACGGTCACCCGGTCAGCGACGCCGAGCAGTACGAGCGCGATCTCCTCGATGCCTACGACGCCCGCGGCGAGGCGTTTGGGCACCTTGTGGACACTGAGGGCGGCCAGTAGAGCCGCCCTCGTTCCGCAGACTCCCTGCTAATCCGGGAGTGGAGCCAGCCGGGCTCGAACCGGCGACCTCCACGCTGCCAGCGTGGCGCTCTCCCAGCTGAGCTATGGCCCCGCGCGGTCAAGTGTAGCGGCCCTCCGGCCCGGGCACGCTCCGTCGTCAGGCTGTGGCGGCGACCTCGACGGACGGCACGTCGCCCCAGAGTTCCTCGAGGCGGTAGTA
>Ga0126313_10000749_pt1 | contig 16038 bp, 22 predicted proteins | sample Plot105A_FD_89954 | JGI IMG/M metagenome (GOLD analysis project Ga0126313, IMG submission 89954) | Serpentine soil microbial communities from UC McLaughlin Reserve, CA, USA - Plot105A | ecosystem: Environmental > Terrestrial > Soil > Grasslands | place: USA: UC McLaughlin Reserve, Lake County...
TGATCCAGCTTCCACAGGTATAAGTTCTATACTACTGTTACACGATTTCAAAACATCAATCATAGATTTTACCAGCTCGGGGCCGGTACCATCTCCCTTTATAACAACGGCTTTTTTTTGTGCCAAAAAGAATCAAATTCTGACTTGAACGTTTCTATTTATATATTATGTGGATCGTAAGCCCATTCTTATTTTTGCATTTTGGATATTAACTCAATTTTTACCACCATATCTTTAGTAAAAGGTGGCATCAATGTCGAATTGGAAATCTTTGTAAATTCATTATTTTCCGAGTAATAAGAATATTGGATATCGTAATTATCTAACGTGAGTATTTCTTTATTTAATGATCCTGTTTGGTTATTAATTACAGTTATTGTTTTATTATCAGTTGAATAAAGTTGCATAAAATCTTCTATCGTGAGTCGAATAGGTCTAATATACTCAATATGTATTTTGTCACCTACTTCATCTGTATGAATGATATGAATGCATTCTTTTCCATCTTTTATTTCCTTCCCCACATCCTTAGGAAGAAATTTTTGCATACCATCTTCAAAAATCTGCACTACTGGATAAATGCTAAAAGTTTCAATATTATGAGCCTTCAAGCAAATGCCCAAAACTTCGGGAGGAGGCGATAATTGCATTATTATTATACCTGCAAAAGTTGCAACACCTATCATAACTGGTGGTAATAGTAACTGTTTTTTTCCTATTTTTTTTGCAGGTTTTGTCGGCTTGAACCGGCGTTTGGGCATTGTAAAATACATTCGTAGAAATTCAATATTAGAGTCTTTCTACCTTCTACTTAGTTTATAATCTAATAATGGTCAAACCTTAAAAATAAGGCACAATTTCCTTTGTACCTTCAGTTTTCCATGTAATGTTTTTTCTTCAATGGACGTTAATATGAAATTAAATACCTCACTAGACTTAGTGTATATCACATCATTCATTATTAAGATTTCAAATGTTATTTCACTTTTCTGTCATTTATTGCTCAAGAAAAAATTTATTGAAAGTAGCATTAAATTTGTTGTCACAATAAATTTATTCAATGAAATAATTAAGTATTGTAAATATATTTCACGTAACATTAGTCAAACAGCCAAAAGAGAAATGAAAAATAATAAATTAGTTTCTATGCTATATTTTTTCTCTTGCTTATTGTCCATATCGACGGGTCATCTAAAGGCAATCCTGGGCCGTCTGGTATAGGTATAATAATGTTCCGAAATAATTTCTTAATATTAAATTATGGCGAATTTATAGGAGTTCATACAAATCTCTTATCTGAATATCTGGCCTTGAAAAGAGCATTGCAATTTGCATTGTTAATTGATAAGGATATTAAGATCTACACAGACAGTATGACAATAATCCAACAAAGAAAATCCAAAGAAAGAATTAGAAAAAAAGAATTGAAAATTCTTTTCAGAGAAATTAATAATTTAGAAAAAAAATTTAAAGAAATTTCTTACAAATATATTCCAAGAGAAAAAAATACAGCTGCAGATTTAGTTGCAAAAAAAGCAATAGACTATCATATTAATTAATAAGATTCAGGTTTATTACTTAGGCAGCTATGAAGAATCAGAGTTAATATTGAAACCACATGTAATAAAGGCATTTGACTGAGCTGCCATATATAACATTTAATCTAAAAGTTTATGTAACAAATAAATTGAAAATTAATTAGAATTGCTTGAAAATAAGGATAAAAAGTATAGCATTATAAAAGATATCGCAATAATAGTTATTGGAGTAGTTTTGATATGGTTTGCTGTCAAAGTTGTATTCAATGTAGATAATCCTTTTTATGTAGTCTCCAGTGGAAGTATGATTCCTGTTTTGAACGTAGGTGATATTTTAATAGTAAAAGATGGAAATACCTTTAATAGCTTAAAGGTTGGCGATATTATTGTTTTTAATAGACCGCAAGGCGGTGATAGAGTTATTGTTCATAGAATTATAGAGATAACTGATAGATTTGGAGAAAAAGTTATAGTAACAAAGGGTGATGCAAATGATGGTATAATACCAGGCACCGACTTTCCCATTCTCGAAAAAGATTACATTGGTTCAGTAGCATACACCGTTCCCAAGGTTGGATTGGTTTTGAAATATCTCAATCCACCTGTAAATTATATAATAATAGTAGGAATAATTGGTGTTCTTATTTACACAAATATGAGGAAAAAGAATGAAGAGAAAGAAGGTAAAGGGGATGGCAAGGATCCTATCTAGAGATATTCATATAGCGTTTATCTTTTTAATTATTGTTAAAACATCTTGATCAAACAATTCATGGTCCAGCCCTACTTTTTGTCCTTCAAATTTTGCACTTTTTCCAGAAACCAATGCAAATCTAAAGTCACGCAGCATATTTCTATGTAATTTAGTACAAATATCTTTGACCTTGGTTCCTTTTCTTACAATTAAAGGCTCTGCATAATCAGTTTCTTTACCTTTCGGTCTCATGTATATTCTCATGAATTCCAATTTGTTAAAGATAGATTCCTTAAGCATTTCGATATTCAAATTAGAGTTTGCAGCTACTGGTTCAACGTCTTCGCCCAGAAACGGTATCATACCATTTAATGTAGTTGTATCTATTAGATCTATTTTATTTAAAACTATTATACAATGAGGATACACTCTATTTCCTGCTAACGCATCGATTAAATCATCGGGAGTCAAGTTAGAATCCCTTATTGTAATTCTACCATTATGTATTCCATAAATTCTACTCATCTCTCTGACCATTGATTCGGAAATTTGTGAATCTTGGTCTATACTCACTGAAATTCCTCCTTTTTCCGTTTTATGTATATGAACATTTGGTGGCTTTTTATTTACTTTTATGCCTATTTCGGATAATTCTTTTACTAAGATAGAAAAATGTCTTGGTTGGAAGACATCAACAACAATTAATACCAAATCTGCATTTCTAGCAACAGAGAGAACTTTTTTACCCATTCCTTTTCCAGAAGCTGCACCTTTAATTATTCCAGGTAAGTCGATGACCTGTATTTTTGCTCCTCTGTACTCCATCATACCCGGAATAGCTGTTAGGGTTGTAAAATGATAGGATGCAATCTTTGAATTAGCATTAGTTAAACAGTTTAAAAGAGTAGATTTTCCGACACTTGGAAATCCAATCAAAACTACAGTAGCATCTCCTTCTTTTCTAACGTCATATCCAGAACTACCTTTTCCGCTTGAGACAGTTTTTCCATGCCTATTTTCTTCGAGTTCTCGTTTAAGTTTAGCAATCTTTGCTTTTAAAATTCCAATGTGAAATTCTGTGGCTTTGTTGATTTGGGTTTTATGAATTTCTTCTTCTATTTCTTTGATCTTCTCTGGAATTCCCATTGTTTAGTTATAAATATTAACAAAGATCATAAAAGAATTTCTTTATTTAAAAAATACCAAAGAGTTTTAGTCCATGTAACGAACCAATCAAGGAGCCAAAGATGATCATTAATAACCAAGGCATTGCAGGTAATTTTGGTGAATTCAGAATTATTTGGTGATTATCAATGATATTCGTTATATAATCCCTTACTTTGTCATTCCAGATTTTATATTCGATCCTGTGTTTCTTTAAGATAGATTCAATTTCATATATTACAGGTGCGCGGACGGATCGAATATGCTGAATATATCGTCGGGAAATTTCTACTTCCCCTTGAATTGCAATTAAGCCCTGTTGCATATCTAATAGGCGCACATGTATTTCCCAAGGTTTCTTTAATTTTTTTGAGAAGCCATTACCTATTTGTCCTGGTTTTTTATTTTCAAACTTCACTTTGGAAAATCCCTCCAAGATAAGAGTTCTAATAATTTCATCTTTTTTTATTTTAACTAATAGACTAAGATGATCAAACTGTATATCTTCAGACTTAATAGATTCCTGTAATCCTTTTAAAAAGCTCATTTTTTTTGGATATCTTGTAAGGAATTCAGCCATTTGGTTATTGAAAATTTTGATGTAGTGCTATATTAAAATGCTATGAAATTAAAATTATTTAATGGGATTAAAATTTTGTATACCACGAAAATAAAGATCTGTTTGATAATCAATAGCAAAGTCTTGCCAAGACAGCTTTCTATCCGTAAATGAGAGATTTGAACCTCGTATCACAACAAGAGGAACTGACTCATTACTTTCACCCATTACAAATGTACCCATTGTTGCTAAAGAATCTGCTGTTGCCTTAAGTGTATATTTCATAATATGTCCAAAAAGATCTTTTTTTCCCCTTTGATCTTCAACTGGTTCTAATCCGGAACACCCTATTGCTACACCCGTAGTGCCAATCCGTGTAGGCATTAACCTACTATCTGAAATAACAATTCCAACTTTTATTCCTGCGCGTGCGAAGAACTCCATTCGCAGATTTTCCGCAGAGAGTATTGGATCTAATGGAAGACATATAATTTTATGTAAAGGTATATTAGATTTATCAATTCCCGCATTAGGCGCTAAAATCCCGTTCTTTATTGTTAATAAGAATCCAGGTAACCCTCCAAAAATAACATCAGATTCTCTAATTACCACTTCTACAAAGGTTGGTTCCATTTCATAAGCTTTTGCAAGCTTTTTGGCTTTAGAGCTAGGTCTAATTTTTCGAAGATCTAATATTGATCCCTCGCTCATAGAAACGAATTTACTTGATAATACTAGAATATCACCATCTTTAAACTTACACTTTGAAGATGTAATGGTATCAAACAGATTAAATTTTTTTCTTTGAGTTTGAATTTTAATAGGTTTTACGTATATCAATATGATTATTTAATACTGTAGAGCATTATTAGTTTTGTAGAAAGTTTTTATTCGCGAGTGGATAACTTTATTTAGTAATAACGAAATGGGAATGACTATTACTGAAAAAATTTTAGCTAGAGCATCCAATAAAAATACAGTTACACCAAACGATGTGGTCATAGCAAATATTGATAAAGTTATGGTTCATGATGTTTCTGGCCCAGGTGTAATCAAGGTTTTTTCAGAATGGGAAAAAAAGGGTATAACTCTGGATCATATTTGGAACCCGGATCGAGTGTGGATAAGCGAAGATCATTTTGTTCCCGCTTCGGATAGGATTTCGGCAAATAATATTACATTATTAACTAACTGGACCAAGAAATATAATATAAAAAAACATTTTAAATATGGTTTAGGTCAATATGGAATTTGTCATACTCTATCGCATGAAGAAGGATTAGTTTTACCTGGGGAAATTTACGTAGGTGGCGACTCTCATACAAACACTACAGGTGCCTTGGGCTCCCTTGCTGTCGGATTGGGTCACACAGATATTGCATATGTATTAATGAATGGAAAAATATGGTTTAAAGTACCTGAAACAATTCTCTTCAAAATAAATGGACATAAACCTGAATACATAATGGCTAAAGATATAATATTGAAGATAATAGGTGATATTGGTACCGATGGAGCAAATTATAAAACAATGCAATTTGCTGGGGAAACTGTGGATAAACTGTCTATGGAAGAAAGATTAACACTTACCAATATGAGTACTGAAGCTGGAGCTAAAAATGGAATTATCGAGCCCGATGAGATTACATTTGAATATCTTAAGACACGTACTGACGAGAAATTTTTCCCAGTAAAAGGGGATATCGATGCTTCATATAGTGATATATTTACATATGATATAGAAAACCTAGATCCTGTTATAGCTAAACCGTTTTCCCCAGAAAATGTTTGTACTGTAGGGGATTTAGAAGGTAAATCAATTGATAAAGCATATATCGGGTCATGTACAGGTGCAAAATTAGAAGATTTAAGAATGGCAGCCAAGATCCTTAAAGGAAAACACGTTAAAATTAGAACAGAAGTTTTACCTGCTGCTCAGTCAATCTATTTCAAAGCAATTAAGGAAGGACTGGTAAGCATATTTTTGGAAGCAGGAGCCGTAGTTGGTCCTCCAACCTGTGGTGCTTGCTGTGGTGCACATATGGGCGTCCTGGCAAAAGATGAAATTTGTATTAGCACTACTAACAGAAATTTCCCCGGAAGAATGGGACACGTTGAATCCCAAACTTATTTGGCATCGCCCTTAGTAGTTGCTGCTGCCGCTATAAAGGGAAAAATTACTGATCCAAGGAATGAAATGTTGTGAATATACTTCGCGGAAAAGTTCACAAATATAATAAAGACAATATTGATACAGATGTAATAATCCCAGGACCTTATTTAAAAATACACGATCAGACAGAGTTAGGAAAACATGCGATGGAAGGACTAGATCCTAATTTTTCCCAAAAAATATGTATTGGAGATTTTTTACTTACTGGAAAGAATTTTGGTTGTGGATCAAGCCGAGAACATGCACCCATCGCATTACATGAAGTCGGTATTAGAGCAATTCTTTCTCCTTCTTTTGCGAGGATTTTTTATAGAAATGCTGTAGATGGAGGTTATCTTTTACCTATAGAAATTGATTCGGGAATAATTAAAAAAATATCCGATAAGGATGAGTTGGAAATTGACCTTGATAATAACACAATCATCAATTCAACATCGAGTGAGGTCTTTAAGATTAAACCCTTTCCTGACATAATCTCAAAGATAGTAAAGGCAGGAGGGTTACTTTATTTTAAGGAATAGGCCAAAATGAGAACACAAGAGATAAGATGAAATTATAAGCAAACCATTATATCGCGCTTTTTGTATGTTTTTATCTCCAATTTACAATTATTTTACTTGAATGAAAATTGATAAAGTTTACCTTTGAGTTATTATAATATGATTCGCTATTTTTTAATAAAGGAAACAATTAAAAAAAAGAAAATATTACACGAATAAAAAGCTGTTAATAATTATTTTAAATTTAGTATCATTGGTATTAATTGAATGTTAATTGAATAATTTATAACAATAAAGTTAAGAAAAATTAGAAAAATAGGTATTTGGTATTAATTTTGGTCTTACTCTTCCCCTTTACTTCTCTTCATCGTTACCGTCTTCATCGTTACCGTCTTCATCGTTACCGTCTTCATCGTTACCGTCTTCATCGTTACCGTCTTTACTATCTTTACTATCTTTACCGTCTTTACTATCTTTACCGTCTTTACTATCTTTACCGTCTTTACTATCTGCCTCGCCGTTATCCTCTTCTTGATCGGCCTGAGTTGCTTCTGCTAATGGAGGTGGAGTAATAGAGTTAAAGGTTTGTGCTTGTTCGACATCACCAGTAACCGTATAAGTAGCGGCAAATGGATCACCATTTAATGTATGTAATGCAAGAGCATTTCCTGCAAATGGAAGTGAAGCAGCGTTTATTGGACCATACTCTGGAGTCAAAAGACTAATTGCCACAGTACCTTCTCCTAATGGAGCTGTCGCAATACCACCATATGTTGGATCAACATCAGATTCATTTGCAAAATTTTGTAAAATTACAACTTCAGCTGGTTTACTTGCAGTATATGTAAGTGTTCCTTGATATATTGCGCCATCATCTCTAGGGGGCAAAATTAATGCTAATTGATGAGCTTCATGGCCAGGCAAAGGATCCTGTGTAGAGGTTACTGTTCCTTGTTGAGCAAATGATTTACCTACTGATATCGTAGCTGCATCTGGTTTTGATTGTGCTATTTTTGCCACGCTAGTAGCATTTGATGCTTCACTGCTGGTTGCATTGGATGATGATTTATTACTAGTATCATTTACAGATTGAAGACCTGTTGCTTGAGCGCTAGTAGAATTGCCTGATTCAGTGCTGGAAGCATTAACAGATTCAATCTCACTTTCTTGAGCAAAAACCGAAAAGTGAGGAAGTTGTGTAGCTGTCGCCAAAATTGTTAGTATAAACATGCTAAATATTGTAGAGGTTATTGTTATACCTTTAAACATTAGACTATGGGGGAATACAAAGAATTTAAAGTTTCCTATAGAACTTTTCTTTGCAGAATAATCAATAAAAATATTCTATAAAATGATTAGAACAAGAAATTAATTCCCAATTCTCATAAACTTTTTCCAAAAACCATGAAATTCTTAATTAATTTTTTCGACTGCTTCTATATGGCATTCATGTCCTCTATGTTCTTTATCTATTTTTTCGGCTTCTTCATTAGTAATTGGGAACCGCTCAAGATTGAGATTTTTTTCACCCATTTTTTCTAGAATTACTTTCTTACATTGATCACAAATTAACTGAAGTAATATAGCCATAGGAATAATATATTTAATATGAAATATATTAGTTATTAAAAAAAAGTTTTTAATCTATTTAATAGAAAATATTAAAAATGAACTTTAAGACTTGCGCTTATTGTGGTAAAAAATTTTCCGATTTAGGATGGCCTCACATTGAAGGGGATTCTAATAGAGGTGTTATTAAGATAGAACATTTTTGCTCTGAGGAACATAAAGAATCATTTCTTAAATCAAAAGAATAAGCATTTATAATATTATGTCAATAATCACATTTTCTCATATAACTCTTCTAATTAATGACCGAATTTTACCTACCATATTATCTTTAATTTTATTTTCTCCGGTTTTTACATAACACGCTTTACAAAGAGCTTTAAGGTTAGCAGGACTATTATCTTTTAATGATCCGTTAATATGGGCAAAAAATGGAGTCTCTTGTGTGTTAAATTTAATGGAACAACTTTGACAGCGATACCGTGCTCGTTCCAGGACTGTTTGTCTGATACCCAAATTAATTTTACGGAATTTTTTTTTATTATTGCTACTTTTTCCGGATTCGGCGTTAAACATTGATACTTTAATATCCTTTCCTTAAAATTAACTTTTTCGATCACATCATTAAATAGACTATAATCATTTGTTATCAGAAATAATTACTTTTCCACGCATTGTAGATGGATGTAAGGAACAATAATATTCAAAAGTGCCTGATTCTCTTGAAGCAATCGCTGTAGTAAAATCTTGAGCTGAGTAAAGGTAACCTGTATTTACATTTAATTCATCTATAATAAAATCATGTCTTACAAAATCTTTATTTATAATAGTAATTTTTTCCGGCTTATTTCTCTCAATATGCAGTGTAGGATTTGTATTGTTAAAAAAATTGTTTTCTGCAACTAATAAAATCCCTTCGGCATCCATATCATTCTCTTTTACTGGATTGAGGAGATTACCAATTCCCCATAATGAACCTACTATAATAAAAGATATTACAACTATTGCAATTAAATTATTTAACATAATTCTTATCTTTTATTATCCGAAATTTACTTTATGGAAACATAATACAATATTCCAAGTACATTAACCAATTTTATGTTCCATATTTTATACCTTTTGTAGTAATTGAACGAAGACATTCAATAACAGATAAGACTGCCAGGTAACTTGTTTTGGGATTAGTCGGACTAGGAATATTTTTGACGCGTACTATTAATTCACCAAATTTTCCTATTACTTTGATTTCATGTTTATTAATACGAATAGACGGATCGGCAATGACATTAACCTTGGTTTTTTCAACACCTATCCCAGCAAGACCTAATAAGGCTGCGACATTCACATTGGAAGGAAAATTTTGAACTGCCTCAATAGCTGATCCTTCAAAAATTAGTGTTCTTTTTTTGAAAGAATCTACTGTCAAATTGTTATTTTTAAAAAATGGAGAATCTTTAAGTGAATTTGGATTCTTTGTTGTTGTTAGAGTTACATAACTTATTGAATTTTTTACACTCTTGAGAGCATCTATTCCAGCAATAGCTCCTGATGGAACATAAATATTTGTATCATTACGCTCTACATTTCTTATGACTTCAGAAAAAAAATCGGAATTAGCAAAAGCACCTACACTCATAACTAGTACATCTTTCTTGAATAAAATAAGTTGATTAAGATAACTATTTATAGCATTTTGTGAAGCAGCTTCTACTACCAATTCAACATCTTTAAAAGAGTCCGACTTTATAAATTCATCAAAATTGTTAAAGATTCTTGGACTATTCTGAGATAATTTTGATTTAACAATTTGCGCATTCTCAAGTCGGATATCAAGGAGAGAAAGTAAAATTACATTTTCGGCCATGTTACTATCTACATTCTGGGCCAGCTCACTTCCTATAGCACCACAACCTATGATTGATATCTTTTTTTTCATAAAAAGGTAATTAAAGATTTTATTCTATGAGTTAAAATAGTTTCCTAAATAATTTTTAAATAGTTTATATTTAACAAATCATAAACAATTAAATTGCTCTGCATTTACAATAGTTTAGTTTTGTGATACTCGTGAAAAGAGTAATTTACCTTTTAAAGTAGACCAATTCAAATATAAACCTATCATCCAATTGCTAACATTCTTTCTATCGCGGATCTGGCTTTATCTGCTGTTGATTTTGGTACTCTTATCTGATAAACATTATTTACTAAAGAATTGTAAACTTTATCGATAGTAATTTTTTTCATATATTGACATACTGCATCTTTTCTAATTGGAATAAAATTTTTTGTAGGGTTTTCTTTTTCCATTCTATATAATATTCCTGTTTCTGTAGCTACAATAAAATCAGTTTTAGATGAATTTTTTGCTCGTTCCATCATACCTTCGGTAGATAAAATATGACCTTCATTTATCAAGTCTCCTTTTGACATATGGTACATAGTTGAGGATGTACAACTGCATTCTGGATGGACCAAGAATTCTGCATTTCTGTACTCTTTCATCATTTTATTAATATCTTCAGCACGAATTCCAGCATGAACATGACATTCGCCGGGCCATATGAACATGTTCTTTCGTTTGGTAATCTCAGATACATATGAACCTAAGAACATATCTGGAAGAAAGAGAATTTCTTTCTCAGGAGATATACTATTTACCACCTTTACAGCATTAGAAGAAGTACAACAATAGTCTGATAATGCTTTCACCTCTGCAGAAGTATTAACATAGCTAACAACAATAGCATCTGGATGCTCTTTCTTCCAATTCATTAATTCTGAACAATTTATAGATGAAGCAAGAGAACATCCTGCATCTATATCTGGAATTAGCACTTCTTTATCTGGACAAATAATAGAAGCAGTTTCTGCCATGAAATGAACACCACAAAAAATAATATTTTTAGCATCAGTTTTTTCTGCTTTTCTGGAGAGAGCTAATGAATCTCCTATAAAGTCGGCTACATCTTGTACTTCAGGTAATTGATAATTATGTGCAAGTATAATTGCATCTCGTTCCTTTTTTAACGAGAAAATTTCTTTAGTATATTGATCCAATGTTAAACTCATTTATTATTTACATATATATGAGCAAAACCTGATTTAAATTAGTACTATTTAGGATACCTTTGCCTTAAATATATACATCGTAGGCATAGATTGCCTCTTTAAAAATTGCAATATATTTATTAGGAACATATATAAAATAAACATATGCCAACGCACGGATCGCTTACTAAGGCAGGAAAAGTAAAGGGTCAAACTCCTAAAGTCCAAGGAAAAACACGTGTTAGTCCTATTTCAAAAGTACGTAATAAAGAGAATTTCGTTAAAAGATTTGAGAAACGAGTACCACCTGGTCAGAAAAAACCTGAACGTGGTGGAAGAAGAAGATAAAATCTAGATCCTTCTTATTTTTGTTACTAGTCTTTTATCTTTAAACTGAAATCTAATGATGGAGCAGAGTGTGTTAAATACCCTATTGAAATAATATCTGGTTTTAATTTGGCATAATTAATTATATTATCTAAGGTCACTCCGCCTGATATTTCAATTTTAACTAAATTTCTCAAACCTTCATCTACAAGCTTTAATAATGTATTTTTTGCCTCTATTACTGAAAAATTATCTAACATTATAATATTTACTCCGGCTTTAATGGCTTCAATGGCTTCCTCTTCATTTTTAACTTCACATTCTATTTTAATAAAAGATCCTACTTTTTCTCGAATTAATGGTATTATTTTCCTTATAGATTTGTCTACAGCAATATGATTATCTTTTATTAGCACCATATCATCAAGGCGAATTCTATGACTAATTCCTCCCCCTATGATAACTGCTTTTTTATCAAAGAACCGTAATCCAGGGGCAGTTTTTCTTGTTGATGCTATTGAAATTTGTGGATCTATTTGGTGAACTATTTCAACAAATTTGCGTGTGATTGTTGCAATACCGCTCATTCTCATGAGTAAATTTAATGCAATTCTTTCTGCTTTCAGTATGTCTTTGGCTGTTCCATGGATCTCCATAATATTTGCCTTAGGTGAGATTTTCATTCCATCTAGTATATGAGGTGTTGACTTGCAATTGCAAATATCAAACAATACTTGTACTTCCTCTATTCCGCAGAGAATGCCTATAAAATCTGATTTAAATATGATGGTGGCAGTTACTGATTTATTAGAATTTTCTAGATTTTCACTAGTAATATCACCTCTTCCTACATCTTCTTGTAAAAAATGCACTAAAGACTTTCTGAGATTAAGATGATCTGATAATTTTTTCATTAAGAGACTTTAAGTGCATATTTATGAGGGGTGGATATTTCTAAAGTTTTGGCAATAAGGGATGTTTTGGAATCAAAAACAATTACTATTCCTGACCAATCACTAGAAAGATCGGTAGAATTACAAATAGGACAAACCTTTCCCACTGTAATAGCTTTACATTTTTTACAAGCTAATTCTCTAGGCATTTATTATTTGGCTACTCCTTTTTTTTCTTTTGGTGATTGCGGTGTTTTAGCTTTTTCTATTTCTTCTTTAATCCAGTCAAATGAACCTAAAAATGGCTGTCTACAGGTTATTCCTATCTTTCCCATTGATGATCCTTTACCTAGGCTTACCGCTGTAATCCTTGCACGCATTTTCGAGCCGATCCTCAAGGAACGAGAAGATTGGTTGGCAATTATCAAACCTTGTTTAATATCACTTTTAAGATAATCATCAGTTATTTGAGAAAGATGTAAAAGTGCATCAGTTGGTCCAATTCTTACAAAGGCACCAAAATCAGTTATTTCTATAATTTCTCCCTCTACTATTTCTTGAATTTTAGGAAAAAAAGTCAATGCTTTGAATGTTACCTTGTGATAAGTCGCCCCATCTCCAGTAACTAATTTACCAACCGAGTCAGCATTAGCATCAATAATCATAATGACATAACCCAACTCTGCGCTGATCATACTTTCGTATTTTTCTTTTAAAATCCCAATTGCAGTATTTCGTAATGAATTTGTAAGTCTACTTGGTGGAATTCTAACAATATCAGTCATAGAAACTATATAAAACATGTTGGACGAGATAGGATATAATATATCAATTTATGAACCTTTTGTTTGCATTTTAAAAAAGAAACAAAAAACAGTTGAAAATTTTTCGACCAGATACAATATTAATTGAAGTGAAATCAATATTTAAATATTGCGAAAGAGCTTTCTATTATGATGGTTACAGTTGACCAGGTTCTTACTTCTTTAAAAAAAGTAATAGATCCTGAATTACATAAAGACATTGTCTCTATGGGTATGATAAAAGAAATGACTATTAATAATGATAAAATATCTTTTACCTTAGAACTTACTACTCCTGCCTGTCCTTTCAATAGTGAAATAGAACAAGATGTAAGAAATGTGATTTCAGATTTAGGTGTTAAAGATTTAGCTCTAAAGGTTACTGCAAGAGTAATGGAAGGGAGATCTATTTCTTTAGATGAATTATTACCAGGGGTAAAAAATATCATTGCAGTTGCTAGTGGCAAAGGTGGAGTAGGGAAAACGACAGTTTCCGTTAACCTGGCGTTAGCACTTGCAAAAACTGGTGCAAAAGTAGGTCTATTAGATGCTGATATTTATGGTCCAAGTGTACCCTTAATGCTTGGATTAACCGATTCGCCTCAGGTAGTAGATGGTAAAATTCAGCCTCCAGTTTCCGAAGGAGTAAAAATTATTTCGATGGGTTTCTTTTATGAACAATCTCAACAAGCAGGAATTTATCGTGGGCCAATAATTTCTGGAATTATTAAACAATTTCTAACTGATGTAAATTGGGGTGAAATTGATTATCTTATTATTGATTTGCCGCCAGGAACAGGTGATGCACCATTAACAATTGCCCAGACAATTCCAATTACTGGAATTTTAGTGATAACAACACCACAAGAAGTTGCAATGAATGTAGCAGTCAAAGCAATAGGGATGTTTAACAAGTTAAATGTTCCTATTATAGGAGTCATAGAAAATATGAGTTATCTAGAATGTCCACATTGCAATTCTAACATACATATTTTTGGAAAGGGGGCAGGCCAAAAAATAAGTGACCAATTTAAGATTCCATATATTGGAGATATCCCTTTACATCCACAAATAATGCATGGTAGTGATATAGGCAAACCTGTTATTATCTCGGATCCCGAATCAGCCCAAACAAAATCATTCTTAAAGATTTCAAAATTAGTTGCTGGAAGGGTAAGTGTTCTAGCGGCAGAAATGCAAGAGCAGGAACAATATGAGGAAAAACAAGAAGAAACTTCCGATAATGATAACTTAAAGCAAGCAGAAAATGCCTCTTAGAGATGAACATATAAACATTCTAAAAAAACCTTTTGGTGAATTAATAAAACAAGAAGAAATATCTAAACAAAAAATTTTTTCTTTGGTGAAAGATTCTAAAGCTTTGATAACAGTAGGAGATGCTACAACTGAAAAAATTATTTCATTTGATCTGACTCCCGATTTATCCATAATTGACTGTATAGAAAGACGTATTAGAAGAACAGAATCTAAAATTTTAGAACTCAAAACTTTCTTTTTAACCAGCTCTCAATTCAAGCAATATCAATGTAAAAATCCAAAGGGAACTATAGCAAAAGAAGCATATACTATTATAAAAAAAATATTAATGAAAGGAGAAAAAGCTATTGTTTTTATTGATGGTGAGGAAGATATGCTAGCCTTAGCAGTCTTTGCTCTTGCTCCTCTCGATTCGGTAGTTTTTTATGGTCAACCATTAGAGGGATTAGTTAGCGTAAAAATAGATACTAAAATAAAAAATAAATCAAGAAATTTGCTAAATAGTATAGGAGTTGAATAAATCTGGGGGATGATGAAGTGGTGGCTGTATGAAGAAATATCTAATGATTTGAGAAACCATTATCTGACCCGTATTTGGTAATTAGGCAAAAGGTCAATTGTTACTTTTCAGGAGTCACATCCACAACCATCATTCTCATTATTACCGATTTTAATACCATACAACTTGATACAGTCGTTACATATACTTTGACCGAGAGAAATAGGAGAATTACAAAATGAACAGACATTCCTAAAGTTTTCCATCACAAGTATGTTTATGCATTTCTATATAGTTTTTACTCTAAGACTGATATTTGAACCATAGAATTTGTTATATTCATTCGTTAAGCATGACAGGAACATTCACATTTTGTTAATTTTATATCAAAGGAGCAATCAAAGTTAGGACCACAAACATCACTAATAGGAAGATCCACTGGACAGTCAGAATGACGATCTCGTTTACAGAAAAAAGAAATTTTCACAAAGATCATAAACTAAAGGGACATTAATTTTTAACTATGAAGATAAAAATTTCTAATCAAGTTCGATATTAAATAATTGCGGAGCATAAATAGATCCATCTCTTACTCTTTTTACTTTTGAAACCGAAAGATAATGCGGCCAAAGTGTAACCATTATCGCTCCCATTGGAACATTTTCGGGAACCTCAATTAACACGATATCATTAGCCAATACACCATATTCGTTCACTAATTTGGACTTGGCTAAATTTATTAGATCTAGCGGCATGCCGCTACTATATAAATAAATTTGCCCTGAGTAATCTATTTTATGATTCATATTTTAATTTATTATATAAAAGTATAATAAATTGTTATAAGATAAAGAATATTAATTCAACTTCCAAACTAAAACATATGATAAAGTCTTGATTTTATACAAAGATAGTTAGAGTTCATCAATATGATATTTTGACATGCATCCTTTACACTCATATATTTCATCACCCACAGGTCCAGATACA
>Ga0126313_10000750_pt1 | contig 16017 bp, 20 predicted proteins | sample Plot105A_FD_89954 | JGI IMG/M metagenome (GOLD analysis project Ga0126313, IMG submission 89954) | Serpentine soil microbial communities from UC McLaughlin Reserve, CA, USA - Plot105A | ecosystem: Environmental > Terrestrial > Soil > Grasslands | place: USA: UC McLaughlin Reserve, Lake County...
CCCGCCGCCCCCCCTTGACCGACAATCGAGCCCGCCCACGCGGGCCCGAGGTGCTGCGCCCCTTGACAAACACACCTCCATATCAGGGGTCGCGGGCGATGCCGTCGCCGTCCCGGTCCAGGTCGTACGGATCGTCACCGACGACACGGACCGTGCCGGTGTAGTCCGGCCCGCCTCCGCTTCCGCCCTCGCAGTCGTCGTCCGATGAGTTCGGATCGAGGCAGGCGCCCTCGTACGAGGTGTGGCACGAGGGCTCGGCCGTCGGTTGCGGGTCGGCTCGGCCGTCGGTTCCGGCGTCGGCGTCGGCTCCGGCCTGGGAACCCGTCGCCGGACGGGAATCGACGCGGCGAGATCCGTGGCGCGCCTGATCGGACTGGTTGCGATCACGACGCGATGCTCGCCGGGCCTGCGGCCAGCACCGCGAAGCGAAATCGCCCGGTATCACGGGCCGTCGCCGTACCGCTGTCGATGACCACGGCGCCCGGGAGCTTCCTGAGCTCCCAGTAGAGCCGCTCGCTCGCGCGATGCCCTGCTGGCATTGGTCCGGAACACACCGTACGAATCCCTCGGCAGCCGGAACGCGGCATGGACCTTCACAGCCTCGGCAGTCGCCTCAGAGGTCGAGCTGCGGCTGCCGGCGCGATCGCTTGGATCATTGTGGTCGCCACAGCCGGTCGGCGCGAAGAGGATGAGCGCGTCGCGGGTTGACGGCGACATGCGCCGTCAACGCGCGTCGCGGGTTGACGGCGACATGCGCCGTCAACCCGCGGCAAGCGCTCGGTGCGCAAATCCGGCCCTCGGGGCAGTGCTCGCCCAGCGACGCCCCGTGGGGGCCGCGCGTCGCCGAATCTCGCCAGCGGACAGAATCACGAGCTCGCCGCAACGCGCCTTGCCCGTGTTACGCCGGGGCGGCCCGCAGGGTAGGCCGAGCGTGGGGAAGCTCCACCGAGATTGAAAGCGGTCGAGAGGAGACAAGCGTGACCGATTCCACGCACGCCCGTGAGCTGAGTCCACCGCGGCCGCGGGATCACGGCGACCTGGTGCGGAGGTGGCTCGATGTCTGACGTCGAAGGCAGCAACGACACGCGTGATCGCCCGACCGGGGAGCTGATGCGCGAGCTGACCGACCAGACGACCACGCTCGTCCGCAAGGAGATCGCGCTCGCCAAGGTCGAGCTCGCCGAGAAGGGCAAGAAGGCCGGCATCGGCGCCGGGATGTTCGGCGCGGCCGGCTTGTTCGGCGCCGGCGCCTTCGCGGCCATAACCGCCTGCGCCATCCTCGCGCTGGACACGTTTCTCGAGGGCTGGTTGGCGGCGCTGATCGTCGCCGTCGTGTACGTCGCGATCGCCGGCGCGCTCGCGCTGCGCGGCAAGAAGCAGGTCAAGCAAGCAACCCCGCCGGTTCCCGAACGGGCGGTCGACTCGACGAAGGAGGACCTCGAATGGGTCAAGACCCGGGCGAAGTCGGGGCGCAACAACTAGACGACGACTCGCAGAAGAGCCCCGAGCAGCTCCGTGCCGAGATCCAGGAGACCCGCGAGGACCTGGGCGACACGGTCGAGGCGCTCGCGGCCAAGACCGACGTCAAGACACGCGCGCGCGAACGTGCGGACGAGCTGAGGAGCTCCGCCCTGCGCAAGAAGGACGAGCTGCTGTCCAAGGTCAAGCGATCAGACGCGGCACGCGAAACCGGCGCGGCATCCGACGGACCCGCGGTCACGCCGGCCGGCGACGCGACCTCCGCAGGCGGAAGCTTCTCGGTCGCGCAGCTGAAGGGCACGCTGCGGGAGAACCCGGTTCCCACGGCGGCGGTCGCGGCGTTCATCGGCGGGGTGGCGTTCGGACGGCTCATCAGCCGTCCCTGACCGGGCCGCGGACGCGGGCCCATCTAGAGGCGGTGACCCCATCGTGAAGTTCGTGTTCCTGCCCATCGGCATCGGCGCCGGCCTGGTGGCCGGGCAGATCTCCAAGAAGCTGTTCGACGTGATCTGGAGCCGGATCGACGACGAGGAGCAGCCTCAGCCGAAGCACCGCGAGATCGACGTGCGAAAGCTCACGGTGGCACTGCTCATCGAGGGCGCTGTGTTCCGGCTGGTGCGCGGCATGATCGACCACTACTCGCGTCGGGGCTTCGCGGCGCTCACCGGCAGCTGGGCCGGCGAAGAGCGACCGGAACCCGAGTGAGCCGAACCGAAGGGGCGACAGCGGCATGGCCAGAAGCGAGCCCATCGCAATCATGGAGCGCGTTCTCGACGACGACTACTTCCACGAGCAGGTCGCTGCTGCCGGGGCCGGATTACGGGACACGTACCGCCGGGCTCGGCGACTGCCACCGGCTGTGGCGGTGCAAGACAAGACCGTCTACGACCACATGCGCGCGGCGGCGACGGGGCTCATGCAGGCGGTTCGGCGCGCCGCGGGCAAGCCCCCGCCGGAGCCGCCGCGGCGCCGGCGCGGCCCGCTGCTGCTGGTGATGGCGGCAGCCGGGGCCGTGGTCCTGTTCGCGTCCAAGCGAGCGCGCGAGCAGCAGGCGAGCCGCCCAGCGCCGGGCCGGTCCGACGCCTACGCGGCGCCGCCGACGACCGCCCACACGGAGCCCACGACAAGCGGCTCGGCGCCGACCGAACCCTGACCCACGCGGCACCGGCGGGCGTGGCGGCCGGCTACGAGACGTTGATCGTCTGCCGCATGCCCGGGTGGATCGAGCAGACGAGCTTGTAGGTGCCCCCGCGCGTGAGCGTGCGGCTGTAGCCGCCGCGGCGGATGTTCTTGGAGTGGAACTTCACCGGACCGCGCTTGACCGTCACGTTGTGAGTGGCGGAGTCCTGGAACCTCCAGGTCACCGTGGTGCCGGCGCGGACCGACAGCGATGCGGGCGAGAACGCGAAGTCGTCGACCTTGACGGTGCGGCTCGCCGCGGCGTTGGTCGTGGCGGGGAGCGCGAGAGCGGCTGCCGCTGCGACGGCGAGCAGCGAGGCGGGCGTGCGGATGGGCATGCCCTTGTGACGACCGCGGCGCGCGCAGCATTCCCGCCCGCGCTCAGCCGCGCGCGGCGTCCAGCTCGGCGCGCACCGCCGCGGTCAGGAGCTGGTAGTCGATCCCGAGGTTGAGCATCGAGAACCCCATCGCCGCGTACCTCCGCGCCTGCTCGCCCGAGAGGGCGTGCATCCCCGCGCGGATCCCGGCGGCCTGGGCGGCGCGCAGAATGCGCTCGACGGCGGCGGCGTGGCGGGGGTCGTCGACGGCGCCGGCGAGCGGCAGCCCGAGCGCGAGCGCGAGGTCGGCCGGCCCGATGTAGAGCGCGTCGAGGCCCGGCGTCGCCGCGATCTCCTCGACGTTATCCAGCCCGGCGGCGGTCTCGATCTGCGCGATGCAGAGCACCTCGCCCGCGAGCGGGCCGGGGTCGCTGGAGCCGACGACCGCCGCCGCGCGGATCGGGCCCCAGGAACGCTTCCCCTCGGGCGGGAAGCGGCACGCCGCAACGGCGCGCGCCGCCTGCGCGGGATCGTCGACCATCGGGATCACGACCCCCAGCGCGCCGGCGTCGAGCGCGTGCATCAGCAGCCACGGCTCGTTGCTCGCGACCCGCACGACCGGGCTGCATCCGCCCGCGCCCGCCGCGCGGATCATCGCGACCGTCGCGGAGTAGTCCACCAGCCCGTGCTGCTGGTCGATGCAGACGTAGTCGAGCCCGAGCGCCACCGCCTGCTCGATCACGAACGGATCCGCGATCCCGCACCAGAGGCCGAGGACGGGACGGTCGGACGCCCACGCGCGCTTGATCCGGTTGACGTCCGCCATCGCGGCTACTCCTCCTCCCAGGCCGACCACGGGACCCGGCGGAACGCGACGTCGTCCACGGCCGCGGCCTCCTCGCCCGCGATCACGGGTATCGGCGTGGCCTCCTCGCGGATCGCCGCTCGCGCGAGGCGCTCCCAGTCGTGCAGGAACACGCGCTCGTAGTACGCCGCGATCTCGGGATCCTCGATCAGCAGGCTCGCGTCGCGATTCGCCTCGACGCCCTGGTTCGTCCAGTTGTGGCTCCCGAGCAGGACCTTGGCCGAGTCGATCACGATCCCCTTGGTGTGGCAGCCGCTCTGGACGCGGACGCGGTCCATGTTGAAGCCGGCGGCCTGGAGCGACTCGAGCTTGGCTCGGATCGGCCCGATGTTGCGGAAGATGATCCGGACGTCGAGGCTCTCGTCGTTCGAGTACGAGGCGAGCAGTGCGAGCAGTTCGGCCCACGCCGCCGTCGGAGCCTTGATCGGGTTCAGCGACTGGTTCTGGAAGTAGAGCCGGCGGCTCGGCCGCTGCTGCAGGAGGTCTAGGACGACCTCGGCGTAGTTGTCGGGCGTGAGGATCGGCTGCACGGTGAGCGGGTTCTGGCTGGTGAAGTTGAACCGTGCCGCCGGGAACACCTCCAGTCCCACGGCCGCGCGCTCGTCCTCGAGCAGCTCGTCGACCGAGACGAGCAGGTCGGGCAACGGCGCCCGTGCCGCCTCGAGAACGGCCTCCGGCGCCTCCGCGGCGGTCTCGAAGTCGTGGTTCAGATAGAGCTCGAACGTGGCGGCGAGCTCGGGGTTCTCGATCACGGCGTGCCACTCGCGGTTGAAGCGCGCGATCAGCTTGCGGTCCGCCGCGGGGTCGAGCAGATCGATCGCCGGCTGGTTGGAGGACTGCCAGTTGCCGCTCGACAGCCAGAACGCCGAACCGTCCCGGACCGCGACCTTGATGTGGTAGGCCGACGCGAACGTCTTGCCCGTGCCGACATGGGCGAATGTGCTCACGAAGCGGTCGCGCGCCACGCGCAACAGGCCGCGGATGATCTCGGCCTCGGGCTTGTCGTCCGCCTTGGTGGAGTCGACGTCGTCCACTCCCGGCAGTGACTCGTTCGGACCGAGCGTCTGCCGCCAGACGACGTCCGAGTCCCTCAGCAGGCTTCGCACCGCCTGGTAGATGTGCGGGGCGGTGAAGTCGTACATGCCGAGCGTGACCTCGCGGTCGGTCTCGACGAGGAAGGGACGGAGCATGCTCCAGCCGGCGTCTGGCGATACGTGGCAGGTAACGGTCATCGGGCCCGTCACGGGAGCGAGGCTGCCGCCCGGCGGCGGCGTGTACGTGATCACCGGCAGCGCCTCCAGCGCATCCGCCTCCAGCGCATCGCCCTGGATCTGGTCGATCAGGAGCGTCGGCCGGCCGGCGCGCGCTTCCGCGACGCCCACCGCCTCCAGCCGCTCGACCGGGTCCGCCACGGTCACGTCGGTCGGCGTGCCGTCCGGCAGCGCGGCCGGGACCCGCTCGGGCTCGCGGAGATCGTCGAGCTTCCGCTCCACCGCGACGACGACCGCCGGCGTCCGCGTGATCCGGCCTTCGCGGAACTTGTATCCCCCGCGCACGGACACCACGCGCGGCAGCCGCATCAGCGTCTCGCGGAACGTCCGAGCCGACTCGATCGCCGCCGCGAGGTCGGCGGGGACGGAGAGACCGACCCCCGGGGAAGCCGCAACGGCCGCGGGCTGCACCTCGGGCTCCGAGCCCGGGGAGCCCGCGATGCGGAGGCGCGGACCCATCACGGCGCCTCGTTCCAGCGGACGAGGTTCTCGAGCACCGACTCGGTGATCCGGGTGCCCGAGTTGCCGGTGAGACCGCCCGTGGTGTGGATCCCGATCGCGACCGGCGGACCGGTGCCCAGCTGCCGCCAGATCGGGCTGCCGCTCTGCCCGCCGAAGGTGTCTATGTCGTAGAGCAGGCGGCTCGCGGTCGCGCTCTGCAGGCTGCGCTCGTGGTAGTACTGGAACTCGGCGCGATCCCTGTCCGCGGGGTAACCGGAGATCCGCGCCGTGACCGCGGCCACCTCGCCGTCGAGTGGGGCCTCGACCTCCCAGTTTCCCACGCTCGCGCCCAGTTGCGGGTCGTCGAGGAAGATGACGCCGTAGTCGAAGTCGCGTGAAGCGTCCTCGACCCAGCCGTCGACCGAGGCGAAGCGGGTGGCGGTGAGGCGGCCATACGGCTCCGTGGCGCCTCCCTTCCCGGGAATCACGTCGATCGACGCCGCCCAGCCGCGCTCCTTCTGGAGGTAGACGCAGTGCCCGGCCGTCGCCAGCACGCGCGGACCGATGAACCAGCCCGTGCCGACGTACCGGGTGCCGGTCGCGGCTCGAATCCGGAGCGCGCAGATCTGGCGCCAGGGGTTGGTGCGCGTCAGGGCATCCGCGAGCCGGACGCGATCGTCGTTGCCGATCACCGCCTCCAGGAGCGTCGTCTCGCCGAAGCTGGCCTCCGCGACGTCGCGCACCGGCTCAGACCCCGCATCCACGACCGCCTCGAGGCCGCGGACGGCGGTACGAGCTCGCAGCGGCCGATAGTAGGGGAGCACGGGAGGCTCGCTCCGAGACGCTTCCTCGTGGGGCTCCCGCGATCCGGTCTTCGCCGATGTTGCGTCCGTGCTGCGGATCGGACGATGTCGGTCGGCCTGCATCCCGCTCGAACCGTAACGGGATGCGATAGTCGCCGTCGATGAAGGGACTGCGAGCGCTGCTCCTCGACCTCGACGGCGTCCTCTATGTCGAGGACGAGCCGCTGCCCGGCGCGCGCAAGGCGGTCACGGAGCTGCGCGAGCGCGGGCTCGCGCTGCGGTTCGTGACCAATACGACGTCGCAACCGCGCCGACTGATCCTCGAGCGGCTGCGGCGGCTCGGGTTCGACGTCGAGGCCGAGGAGCTGAGCACGCCGGCGGCACTGGCGGTCGCGCGGTGCGTCGAGCGCGGCCGGCGGCGCGCGATGCTCCTGGTGCGCGACGACGTCAAGGAGGACTTCGCCGAGCTCGAAGACGTCGAGCAGGCGGAGGCGGTGATCGTCGGCGACCTCGGGGAGGCGTTCGACTACGGCGTGCTCAACCGCGCGTTCCGGCGCGTGATCGACGGCGCCGAGCTGATCGCGCTTCAGAAGAACCGCTACTGGCTGCGGCCCGACGGGCTCTCGCTCGACGTCGGGCCGTTCGTCGCCGCGCTCGAGTACGCGACGAGCACGGAGGCGCTCGTCGTCGGCAAGCCGTCGAAGGACTTCTTCGCGACGATCCTCTCCGGCATCCCGGCCGAGGCCGGCGACTCGGCGATGGTCGGCGACGACGTCGAGTCCGACGTCGGCGGCGCGCTCGGCGCGGGGCTCGCCGGGATCCTCGTGCGCACCGGCAAGTACCGCGAGGACGCGGTGCGGGACTCCGGCGTCGAGCCGACCGCAATCGTGGACTCGATCGCCGACGTGCCGGCGCTGCTGGCCGAGCCAGGCTGAGCCTCACTCGAGCGCCGCGCGGGCGTTCTCGAGGTCGTCGGTGGCGACGACGAGCTTGACGCCGCCGAACGTCGTATAGGCGAGGTCGATGTTGACGTTGGCCTCCGACAGCTCGCGCGCCGAGGCTGCCCGGCCGATCGAGGATGTCGACCACCCGCACCTCGCGCTCGTCGGCGACCCCGATGCCCGCGCGCTCCAGCTCCGCGCGTGCGCGCGCGACGACGTCGTCGTCGACGAGCAGGTGGATGACGCCGCGGCCCTCGCCGGTGAACCGGCCAGTCCGCGGATGTTCACCCCGGCGGTGCCGGTGACCTCCCCCAGCCGCGCCAGCTCACCGGGAGTGTCGCGCAGAATCACCGTGAGGTCCGTCGCCATCGCCCGGTGATCTTCTCAGGCGGACCGGTCAGCCGGCCGGGCTGAGCTGCCTGTCCGCCTTCTTCGCCGTCACCACCGCGACCGGGAACCCGAGGCGCTGCACGCGCGCGGGCAGGTCGATGTGCAGCCAGTGCGAGACGCGCGCCGGGAGCGTCGAGATGATGACCTCCTGGTAGCGCCCGGTCGCCAGAGCGCCGGAGACGGCGTGGAAGGGATCGCTGTCCCCCACGAGCCCCTCCACGCGACCGCCGGCCGCCTCCTCGAGCAGCGGGATAGCCAGCTCGAGCGTCAGCGCCGACTCCTCGGTGTCGGCGTCCCAGAGCGGCCGCGGCACCAGCAGCGTGAAGCGGCACGGGTCCTCGGATGCGCGGCGCCGGACCTGCTCGAGCAGCGCCGGCGTCGCTGCCGTGCGATGGGCGACGACGAGGACGCTTGTCGGCGTAGCCTCCACGGTCTCGGTACTACTCCTCCCGGCGAGGTCGGTCAAGCTGCTCCTCTACCTGGACCAGAACTACCTCAGCGGCATCGCGAAGCGCAAGCCGGCGTTCCGCGAGCTGGAGGCGGCGCTGCGCGAGGCGCTCGCGCGCGGCACGGTGGCCGTCGTGGAGTCGGCCGTGCACGAGCGCGAGTCCCAGCCGCGGCCGGACCTCGGGCTGTTGGAGCTGCTGCGCGAGCTGTCGGGCGGGAGGCGGCTGCCGCGCGAACTCGACGCCGCGGCGCTCGAGACGCGCCGGCGGCTGGCGGCGACGATCGAGCGCGAGCTGCCCGAGCGCCGCGCCCGCGGCAGCGACGCCGCGGACCTCGACGCGATGGCGATCGCGGTGCACCACTGCGATCTCGTGACCTGCGACGCGTTCATGGCGGACGTCATCCGCCGCACGCGGCTCGACCTGCGCCATTCGGCGGAGCTCTTCACCGGGCGCCGCGCGGACGTGCTGCGTCTCAGAGACCGGCTGCGCGACGAGTACGTGCTCGACACGCCGGTCGTCCGCGGCTTCATCCGCGCCGCGCGCGAGGCGTTCGCCGCAGCCGCCTCGCCCGCCGATGCCTGTGACGCGATCCGGCCGCGCTTCGCGCAGCTGCTCGCCGACCCCGGCTGGCTGCCGCGCCGTTTCCAGGAGCCCGCGCCGGAGAGCGGCATGGGCGGCGGGATCGGGCAGTGGCTGCTGTTCCGCGCCGCCGACCGCTCGCTCTCGCTCTTCTCGCTCGTCGTCCCGCCGGGATCCGCGACCCCGATCCACGACCACCTCGCGTGGGGCCTGGTCGGCCTCTATCGCGGGACGCAGGACGAGGAGATCTACGCCGAGCGCGACGGGCACGTCGAGCCGGTCGAGCGCCGGTCGCTGGCCCGCGGCGACTTCTACGTCCTGCTGCCGCCGCGCGACGATGTGCATCGCGTGCGGACCACGTCGCCGGAGACGTCGGTCTCGATCCATCTGCTCACGAACGACACCGGCTGCGTCTGGCGCCACTCCTACGACGAGCGGTCCGGCCGGCCGGCGCCGTTCCGCTCGGGCTACGTCAACGTCGCCTGCGAGGCGTGAGATGCGCATTCCCTGGGAGCACACGCGCGGCTATCACGAGTGGGAGAGCACGACGCCGGTACTCGATGCGCTCGCGGCCGTCGTCGGCATGATCAGCATCGTCATCGGCGGCCATGCCGCGCTCTCGCTCTGGTTCGCCCTCCGGGACGGGGAGGACGGCGCCGTCGTCGAAAGCGTGCTCTTCTTCGTCGCGATCGGCGCCGCGAACGGCCTCGTCGACCTGCTGCGCCTCTGGCGTCGCCACCACTACTGACCCCGGCTCGAGCCGCGCCGTGCAAGCGCGGCGGCCGCGTCGTAGGCTTCGGCATGGCGACCGAGGAGGCAGCAATGGCGACCAGAGGCTCGACCACGCGCGACGGCGGTGCGCATCTCGACCGGCTCGGGGGCTCGCTCGACGCGGCTCAGGAGGCGCTCAAGGATCTCCGCCGCGAGCTCAGCAAGGGCGGGCGCGACCTTATCGCGGATGTCGAGGTGCTGCTGCGCGACGCGCGCAAGAATCTGCGCGGGGCGCAGCGCACGCTGATGAAGGATCTCGAGGAGATGCAGAAGGCCGCGGCGGGGAAGCGCCGGGCGCCGGCGACCAGCGCGACGACCGAGCCGGCTGCGACGACGCGCTCGGGCGCCGCAACGGCTCGCAAGGCGAGCGGGACGACGCGCTCGGGCGCCGCAACGGCGCGCAAGGCGAGTGGGACGACGCGCGCAGGCGCCGCGGCGTCGCGCAAGGCGAGCGGGACGACGCGCAGGGCGAGCGGGACGACCGCGAGCGCCGCTCGGAAGTCGAGCGGGGCGACGACGCGCGGGTCGAGCGGGACGACGACGCGAGGCGCGGGCAAGGCGAGCGCGGCGACCACCCCCCGCGAGCGCAAGTCGTAGCCCGCGCCGGCTCGCCGGCATGTCGTGGCCCACGACTGCGGACGAGCTGGCGGCGTGGCAGGAAGAGCTGGCGCGGCGTCGCGTCCGCGCCTGGTCCCCGGCGCCCGCGAGCGCGGTCGGCGCCTGCGTCGTGTGCTTCCCGCGCGGCAAGACCGGAGCGGGCGCTCGCGGCGACCGCGCCTGGGCGGCGGCGGTGGCGCGCGGCGATACCGCCGTGGTCCGCGGCGAGGCGGGCGCGCGCTACGTCCCAGGGCTGCTCGCGCTGCGCGAGGGCCCGCTGCTCGAGGCGGCGGTCCGCGCCCTGCCGCGCGCCCCCGACGTGCTGCTCGTCGACGCGACCGGGCGCGACCACCCACGCCGTGGCGGCCTCGCGACGTCGTTGGGCGCCGTCCTGGAGCTGCCGACCGTCGGCGTCACACACCGCCCGCTGCTGGCCACCGGCGAGTGGCCGGCGGACCGGCGCGGCGCGGTCGCGCCGCTGCGCGCCGGCGACGAGATCGTCGGGTGCTGGCTGCGCGTGCAGGCCGGCGTGCGACCGCTCGCGGTCCACCCCGCCTGGCGGACGGACCTGGAGGCGGCGATCGCGGTCGTGCTCGGCGCCACCCCGCGCGTGCGCACGCCAGAGCCGCTGCGCGTCGCGCGCACCGCGGCGCGGCGCGCGCGGGCCGCCGACATGGGATGAGGCGGCCCGGCCGACGGGCCGCTACGAGGCCGCTCGATCGACGGGCCGCGACGATTCAGCTCGCTCGACGGCCCCCGAAATCAGGCGGCTCGACGGGCCGCGGTGGTTCGGCTCGATCGACCGGCCGCGGGCCGGCCGAAGGGCGATACTGCTCCCCGATGGGCGCGATTCACCGGCAGCGCGCGGACGGCTCGTGGGAGGGCGTCTCCCCCGCCGCCTATGACGACCCCGCCTGCGCCGGCGTCGAGAAGCACGAGCTGATCGGAGCCGCCGACGGCGCCGGCAGGTATCGCGTGCGCTACTTCCACGTGCCGGCGGGTGCGCGCACGGCGCTCGAGCGCCACCCGCACGACCACGGCGTCGTGATCCAGCGCGGCCGGGCGCGGGTCACGCTCGGCGGCGAGGTGCACGAGCTCGGTCCGGGCGACGTCGTCTACGTCGCGGGCGACGAGCTGCACTGCTTCGAGGCCGTCGGCGACGTCCCGCTCGGCTTCATCTGCGTCGCGCCGCCGGCCTGATCGCTAACCCGGCGGCTCGATCTCGAAGCCGTGGCGGCCGCAGAGCGGCACGAACAGTGCGCGCGCCACGACGCGCTCGCGGACGAGCCGGCCGCCGCGCAATCGGAACAGGGTGACGATCTCCGCTCCGCTCGGACCGATCGGCTGCACGAGCCGTCCCGACGGCGCCAGCTGCGCGACCAACGGCGGCGGCACGAGCGGATGGGCGGCGGCGACGACGATCGCGTCGTATGGCGCACCGCCGGCCACTCCCTCGCTCCCGTCGCCCTCGACGACATGGACGTTCTCGACGCCCTCCGCGGCCAGGTTGGCCGCCGCCGCGGCGGCGAGCTCGGGGCGGCGCTCGACGCTCCATACTTCGCGCGCGAGCCGCGCGAGCACCGCGGCCTGGTAGCCGAGCCCGGTGCCCACCTCGAGGACGCGCTCGCCGCCGCCGAGCGCGAGCGCCTCGACCATGGCGGCGACCAGCGACGGCTGCGTTGTGACCTGGCCGCCGCCGATCGGGACGGGCCGGTCGCGGTCGGCGGCCGGCTCGAAGCCGGGCGGCAGGTAGCTGGCGCGCGGCACGGCCGCCAACGCGTCGAGCACGCGCCGGTCGCGCACGCCGGCCCTGACGGCCGCGGCTGCGAGTGGATGCACGCGTCGAAGTGTGCGCCTCCGGCTCGCGCGTTTCGATCTCGCGCGCGCTGCGGGGATCCAGGCGTTCTTGGCGGCGGGCTTTGAGCGAACGAGTCGGACGCACCGGCCAGACTCTTCCTCCTTCAAAGCCAGCCGTTGACTTGAACGCCACAGACCGCCCCGGCGGCGCGGCGTACTCGTTCGAGACCGGCGCCGACATGCCCGGCTCACAGGTCGTCCAGGGAACGGTGCAGGGGCAGCCCGTGACGTGGCCGGCCGGCTCCATGCAGATCCGCGTGTCGAACCGGTTCTACTTCAACGAGGAGGACCGGATCACGATCGGCACGGGCGACAACGCGGAGACCGTCACGGTTGCGAGCGTGACGACCAACAACACGCTCAACCCGCAGCCGAACATGACGCTCAAGGCGCCGCTGACGAAGTCGCACGTGGCGGGCGAGCCGGTATCCGGCGGCGCGAGCCAGGTCGGCGTCGGCTTCATCCCGGACTACGCGGAGGGGCGGGCCGAGTCGCTCGAGTTCGCGGCGGGCAACTACGGCCTGCTCGAGTCGGCGTACCAGTACGCGTTCGACTACAAGCCGCCGGTGGTCGAGATGACCGGCCCGTACAGCTGGGCGGGGCCGATCGAGACGACGTTCCGCTACGTGGACGAGCCGGCCGTGATCCGGTACACGACCGACGGCTCGATGCCGACGGCCAACTCCACCCTGTGGGACGCCACCGGGCCGCGCGAGCCCGGCGAGACGTTCGAGCTCACCGAGACCACGACGTTCCGCTGGCGCGCCCAGGACATCAAGGGCAACGTGTCCTACGGCACGCAGAAGTTCAAGGTCGGCTGATCGTCGGGCGGGCGGCCCGCGTTTTGCGGGCCGCCCGCGCTCAGCCCTACGCTGGTCGCGTGAAGAACCGGCTCCTCCTCGCCATGGTCGTCGCGCTGCTCGGCCTTGCCGCCATCGGCGTGGCGATCGCGGCGCTCGCGGGCGGGGGTCGCGACGGCCGGCCCGCGACGGAGCGCGGCGTCGCGCTCGACCTCGACGCCTGCTCGAACCTCGGCGGCGATGCCGCGCGCGCTTGCTACGAGCGCGCGTTCACGGCCGCGGTACGCGGCCGCGACGACCCGCGGCCGGTGGTCGCGGCTATCTCCGAGCAGGCGTGGAAGCAGGGCGCCGGCCTGCTCGGCGACTGCCACGGGATCATGCACACGGTCGGGCGCACGTACGCGCGCGAGCGGAAGCTGACGCTCGCGACGCTGATGGACTTCCTCCCCGCGAGCGATGACCCGGGCTGCAGCGCCGGCTTCGCCCACGGGCTGGTCACCGCGATCGCGCCCGACATCGACCCCGAGCGGCCGGGCGAGGCGGCGCGCGTGTGCGGCTCGGCCCGCACGCGCTACCAGCGCTACTCCTGCGTGCACGGCTTCGGCCACGCGTTCTCGCGCATCTACAACGCAGGCCTGGAGCCCGCGCTGCATCTCTGCCATGCGCTCGGCGAGCGCGCGGCGCCGGACTGCGCCCAGGGCGCGTATCACGACTACTGGTTCGCGATCGAGGGGCTCGACGACGCCGGCGCCGGAGGAGCCGCGCAGCGACCCGCGCGAGCTGTGCGCTACGCAGCCGCGCGAGTTCGCGCGCCTGTTGGTACCGCGGGCTGATCGAGCGCCGGCCCGACGGCTTCACGCTCGAGACCGCGGCCGACTTAGACGGGCTGTGCTCGGGCCTCACGGGCCTGCAGCGCTCGGCCTGCATCACGGGCGCGTCGGTGATCGGCCCGCCCGACCCGGCCGAGCAGCTCACGCTCTGCGCCGGGCTGTCCGACCCCGCCGACGCCGCCGCCTGCGTTCGCGGAACGAAGGTCCAGAACCTGCTCGGCCGGGACGACGCCGACTTCGTCGGCCTGGTGGAGCGCTGCGCCCAGCTGCCCGCCGGGGCTCGGCACGCGTGCACGCGCTGGCTCGGCCGCGTGCTGGCGGGTCGTCACCGACGGCGCCTTCGCGCGCGACGGCTGCCCGCGCCTGAGCGATGCCCCAGCGCGGCGCGCGTGCGCCGTGGGCGCCGCGCACGCCGACGAGGCGCTCGAGACCTTCAGCTAGCGTCCGGCACGGTCCTCGCCCGCATACCCGTCGGTGGCAGTGCGCGCGGCGCCGCGCGCACCGAGGAGGCGCTCGTCAGGTTCTCGTGACGTCCGTCACGCCCGCACCCCGGCGAGCGCCGCGAGCAGCCGCGGCGCGACCTGCTTCTTGCGGCTCATCACGCCCGGCAGCTCGACGACGCCGTGCTGCTGGTCGCCGCCGAACGCGCGCTGGAGCGCACCGCCGTCGCCCGACGCGTAGAGCTGCGTGCCCTTGGCCATGATGTCGGTGACCATCAGGGCGACGAGCGCCTGGCCGTCGCGCTCGCGCACCGCCTCGAGCGCGCTCAGCAGCTCGTCCCTGCGCTCCTCCAGCGTCTGCCCGACGGTCTCGACCTGGGCGATCCGCAGCGTCTGGCCGCCGCCCGCGTCGTAGTCCTTCACGTCGCGCCGGACGATTTCCTCGGCCGGCACGCGCGTCAGGTCGGACGTGCGGTCGAACATCTCGCGGCCGAACTCGGTCGCGTCGAGTGCGAGGACCTGCTCGAGATAGGCGATCACCGCGCGGTCGCGCTCGGTGGTCGTCGGCGAGTTGAGGATCACGGTGTCCGAGAGGATCGCGCCGAGCAGCAGCGTCGCCGCGGGACGGCTCGGCTCCATGCCGCTCTGGCGGAAGCGCTCGATCACGAGCGTCGCGGTCGATCCGACGGGGTCGAACGTCGCGCGCACGGGCACGCGCGTCTCGATCGAGCCGATGTGGTGGTGGTCGAGGATCTCGACGATCTCGGCGCGCTCGACGCCGACGACGCTCTGTGCCTGCTCGGCGTGGTCGACCAGCAGCACGCGCCGCGGCTCGGGGTTGACGAGGTCCGATCGCGTGACGAGCCCGACGGGCCGCCGGTCGGCGTCGACGACGACGGCGGCACGGTAGTCGACGTCCTTGACGGTCTCGGTGATGTCGGTGACGAGGTCCTCGGGCCCGACCACCAGCGGCTCGCGGTCCATCAGCGATCTGCACGGAGCCGACAGCGTGACCATCCGCGCCGTGACGTAGCTGTCGAGCGGCGAGGCGATCACCGGAGAGCCCCGCTCGCGGGCGAACTCGAGGATCTCGTCCTCCGCCTCGGTGCCGTTCGTGATCACGAGCAGCCCCACCCCGACCTCGATCGCGACCCGCTGCGCCTTCGGGCGGTTTCCGACGACCACGACGTCGCCCGCGGCGAACCCCAGCGGCAGCGACTCGCTCGCCATCGCGAGCACCCACACGCGGCCGCTGACCAGCGCCTCCGGCTCGCCCACCAGCTGCTCGCCCTCGAGCACCCTGGCGATCGCCCCGACCGCGGTCGGCGCGTCGAGCCGCGACGCCTCGCGCGACTCGCGCACGTAGCGGCGCGCGAGCGCGCGCTCGGACATCACGCCGGCGAGCGTTCCCGCGTCGTCGACGACCGGCACGAGGTCGACCTCGTCGCGCGCCATGATCAGGCCGACCTGGCGCACCGGCTCGCCGTGCCCGGCAAGCGGGAACTGCTCGCGCATGACGTCGCGAACGCGCAGGAGGACGTGCGGCAGCAGCTCCGGCGGCGGCGCGCCGCTGCGGTCGAGCACCCAGCGCGTCTGCTCGTTGAGCTCTCCGAGCCGCACCGGCACGTACTCGTTGCGCGGGTCTAGGCGCCGCTTGAGTTCGGCGTAGCCGACGGCGGACGCGATCGAATCCGTGTCCGGGTTGCGGTGCCCTGTGACGTAGATCGTGGCCACGGGCGGGCTCAGGCGAGCGAGATCCTGCCCGTGATCACCGTTTCCTGCGGCAGGCCGCTCACCGTCACGCGCGCCTCGACGTCGAGCACCTCGTCGCCGCGCAGGGCGCCGGACTCGAGCTGCTTGCGGACCGCGACCTCGATCTCGCGCTGCGAGGTGACGCCGACCCGCTTCAGGAACTTCCGGACCGACATGTTGAAGACTTCCTCGTCCATGACCGGCACGATAAGCGACACGAGGTGGACATGAGCATCGCCGGCTTCGAGCGCTATCC
>Ga0126313_10000751_pt1 | contig 15997 bp, 15 predicted proteins | sample Plot105A_FD_89954 | JGI IMG/M metagenome (GOLD analysis project Ga0126313, IMG submission 89954) | Serpentine soil microbial communities from UC McLaughlin Reserve, CA, USA - Plot105A | ecosystem: Environmental > Terrestrial > Soil > Grasslands | place: USA: UC McLaughlin Reserve, Lake County...
GCGATCCCGCTCACGGTCGTCGCGCGCTACGCCGACATCTACTCGCGCGGCGTCCCGTCGACGATCGTGATCATCCTGCTGCTGGGCGGGATCCAGCTGATCACGATCGGGATCATCGGCGAGTACGTCGGGCGAATCTACGACGAGGTCAAGCACCGGCCGCTCTACGTCGTCAGCGAGCGCGTCAACGTCGAGGCGCCGGACCGCCCGGAGCGCGCCGGCACGACGTGAGGATCGCCGTCCTCGGCGCCGGCGTCTGCGGCCTGGTCGCGGCGCACCGGCTCGCGCGGGCCGGCCACGCGGTCGACGTCTACGAGCGCTGGCCCGGGCTCGGCGGGCAGGCCGCGACGCTCGACGTGGGCGACGGGCACCGGCTCGAGCGCTACTACCACCACCTCTTCACGTCGGACCGCCACATCGCCGCTCTGTTCGAGGAGCTCGGGATGGCGGACGCGATCGAATGGCGGCCGTCGAGCGTCGCCTTCTTCGCGCGCGGGGCGCTGCACCCGTTCGTCACGCCGCTCGACCTGCTGCGCTTCCGGCCGCTCTCGCCGCTCGCGCGGGTGCGGATGGGCGCGGCGGTGCTGGCGCTCCAGCGCTTCGCGTCGGACCGCGAGCCGTACGAGCGGACCACGGCGCGCGCCTGGATCGAGCGGCGCATGGGGCGCCAGGCGTGGGAGGAGGTCTGGGGGCCGCTGCTGCGCGGCAAGTTCGGCGAGCGCGCCGACTCGATCGCGATGGTCTGGCTCTGGAGCAAGCTGCGCCTGCGGCGCTCGGTGAAGGGCGAGGACGTGCGCCGGGAGCGGCTCGGCTACCCGCGCGACAGCTGGGAGCCGCTGTTCGCCGCACTCGCTGGCTCGGTGACGGCGGCCGGGGGCCGCGTGCTGACGGATCGCCCGGCGGCGCGCGTCGTGCGCGCGGGCGCCGGCTTGGTGGTGTGCCCCGGGGCGCACGGCTCGTACCGCCTCGGCCACGACCCGCGCGCGTTCGCAGCGGGCCCCGCGGAGCGTTACGACCGGGTGCTCGCCACGGTGCCGAGCGACGTCTTCGAGCGCCTGCTCGACCCCGCGCTGGCGGCCGAGGTGGGGGAGGAGTACCTGGCGCGGGCGCGCGGCATCGAGTACTTCGCGGCGCTCTGCCTCCTGCTCGAGCTCGACCGCCGCTTCAGCCCGTACTACTGGACCAACGTGGCCGACCGCGGGCTCCCGTTCGTCGGCCTCATCGAGCACACCAACTTCGTTGAGTCCGAGCGCTACGGCGGCCGCCACTTCCTCTACGTCGCCAACTACCTGCCGCGCGGCCACGCGCTGCTCGGGCTCGACGCCGAGGCGCTGCTGGAGCGCTACCAGCCGGGGCTGCGCGCGGTGAACCCGGCGTTCGCGCGCGACTGGGTCGTGCGCGCGTGGCGCCACGTCGAGCCCGCCGCGCAGCCGATCGTGACCGTCGGCTACGGCGACCGGATGCCGCCGCTGCGCACGCCGGCGGCCGGCCTCGTGCTCGCGAACACGACGCAGGTCTATCCCGAGGACCGCGGCACGAACTACGCCGTGCGGCTGGGCGACGAGGCCGCGCGCGCGGTGGTCTAGTCTCGGCTCCGATGCGGATCGCGATCGCGGCCGACGAGCGGACCGGCGTCGCCGACGCCGTGGTGGAGGAGCTGCGCCGGCGCGGGCACGAGCCGCTGCCGCACGGCGCCCTGAGCGACGGCGAGCGCGACGACTGGGCCTGGGCGTCGGAGGCCGCCGCGCGCGACGTCGCGGAGGGCCGCGCCGAGCAGGGCATCGTCTGCTGCTGGACCGGCACGGGCGCCTCGATCGCCGCCAACAAGGTGCCCGGCATCCGCGCGGCGCTGTGCGGCGACGCCGCGACCGCCGACGGGGCGCGGCGCTGGAACGACGCCAACGTGCTCGCGCTCTCGCTCCGCACCACGTCGGCGGCGGTGCTGGGCGAGATCCTCGACGCCTGGTTCGCGGGGTCGCCGTCGGAGGGGGAGGGCGACCGCGCCAACGTCGCGCACGTCGGCGAGATCGCGTGACGGCGAAGCTCGACGACGCGGTCGCGCGGCTGTCGGAATCCGTCTGGGCGCTCGGCGCGGTGTGCGCCGCGCTCGACAGCGGGCTCGCGGCGGCGCTCGCGGAGCCGGCCGGCGTGCCCGATCTGGCGCGCCGCACCGGACTCTCGGTCGAACTGGCAGGGCGGTTGCTCGACGTGCTCGAGGCGCTCGGGCTTGCGTCGCGCGACGGCGGCTCCTGGGAGGGCGCGGAGCTCGCTGCCGCGCTCGGCCCGCGCGAGCGGTTCGTCCGAGCGAACGCGCGAAACGCGCCGCTCCAGGTCGGCGAGCTCGCCGCGCGCGCCGCGAGCGGCCGGCTCGAGACCGGCTGGTGGCACACCGACGCGCTGATCCTCGAGACGCAGGGCGTGATGTCGGCTGCCGCCGTGGAGCCGCTCGCGAACTTCGTCTTCCCGTCGCTGGACGGGCTGCCGGAGCGGCTGGCGGCACCGGGCGCGGCGTTCCTCGACGTCGGTGCGGGCGTCGGCGAGGTCGGGCTCGAGCTCTGCCGCCGCTACGACCAGCTCACCGTGGTGGGGCTCGAGCCCGCCGCGGCGCCGCGCGAGCTGGCGCTCGCCAGGATCGCCGCGGCGGGGCTCGCGGACCGCGTCTCCGTGCGCGACCAGCGCGTGGAGCAGCTCGGCGACGAGGAGGGGTTCGACGTCGCCTGGCTGCCGCTGCCGTTCCTGCCGGCCGAGATCGCCGAGCCGGCGGTACGTGCGGTCCACCGAGCGCTCAGGCCCGGAGGCTGGCTCCTGGCCGCCACGCTCGGCTCCCCCGCCCGCGGGCAGCTCGGAGATACGCTGGCCGCGTTCCGCAGCGTGCTCTGGGGCGGCGGCCCGCTCGCTCCCGACGCGGTCAAGGAGCTTCTGGCCGCGGCCGGCTTCACCGACATCGCGGCGCTGCCGCGGACGCCCGCGCGACTGACTCCGCTGCGTGCACGGCGGCCATAGATACGGGCCGCGGCCCGCCGCCGCGTAACGGCGCGGCGGCGGCCGCGGGCGCTTAGAATCGTCCGGCGCTGAAGCCGTGGACGTCGGCAGCGTCCGCGGCACGACCGTCTTGAGGGAGGCGAGCAGCATGCGCAGGAGAATTTCGGCGATCGCCGCGACGGCGATGGCGGCTGCAGCGTGCCTGGCGCTGGTGCACCCGGGCAGTGCACTGGCGCAGGACGCCGGTCAGGTGACGGGGCTCGGCGCCGTCCAGGGGGAGGGGTTCGCGACGCTGCGCTGGAACCCCGTCGAGGGGGCGAGCGACTACCAGATCGAGCGCGCCCCCGTGAACGCCGACAACGAGCTCACCGCGGCGCCCAGGATCGTTGGTCTCTGGCAGCCGACCCGCACGGTGCGGCCGGACGCGCCGACGTTCGCGGACGCCGGCTTCGTGCTCGGCGAGCGCTTCCGCTGGCGCGTCCGGGCCCGCTTCGGCACGACCGAGCAGGCGTTCTCCGCCCCGGTCTTCGGGACCACGCTGCCGCAGTGGGGCGAAGGGCCCGGAGCGTCGATGCGGACGCAGTTCGAGCAGACGAACGGGGCGCAGTACACGAGCGACCTCAACGAGTACGCCTACACGGCGGCGCTCGACGAGGCCAGCGATCGCGTCCGCGTCGTCGAGCTCGGGCGCACGGTCCAGGGCCGGCCGATCAACATGCTGATCTTCGGCAACCCCGAGCCGCTGCCGAGTGCGGCGCGGATCTCGGCGACCCCGACGGTGCTGATCCAGTGCCACGTGCACGGCAACGAGCCGTCGATGCGCGAGGCGTGCCTGATCCTGGCACGCGAGCTCGCGTTCAGCGACGACCCCGACGTGCTCGAGTCGATGAACGGCAGGACGATCCTGATCGTCCCGACGCTCAACGGCGACGGGCGCGCGGCCAACACGCGCGGCAACATCAACGGCCAGGACCTCAACCGCGACCACTCGCTGCTGCGCGAGCCGGAGACCAAGGCGTTCGCGGCGATGCTGAGGGACTACACGCCGGACGTCGCCGTCGACGGGCACAACGGCGACGACGAGGACCTGCCGGTGCTCGGGCCGCGCCACCGCAACGTCTACGAGCCGGTCTACGCCGAGATCAAGAACAACCTGATCGAGAGCAGGATCTACGGCAACGCGGCGGCCGCCGGCTGGTGGGCCGGTCCGTACAGCAACGGGGGCGCGAGCCAGGAGACGATCCTGCGCAACACGTTCGGTCTCAAGAGCGTTCTCGGGATCCTGTCGGAGAACCGCGGCGGCGCTGGTCCGAGCCGGCCCAACGCGACCCGCGCGGAGAACGAGAACCGCAAGTCCTACGGCCAGCTGTGGCTGGCCGGGCAGCTGCTCGACTACCACCGCGAGAACCTGCCGGCGATCCAGCGGCTGATCGCGGACTCGATCGCGTTCCAGCGCTCGAACCAGGGGCCCGTCTTCTTCCGCGGCGCCTACCCGTGGCCGCCATTCCCGCCGCTGCTCAGCGCGCCGGATGTCGACGCGCCGACCCCCGAGCTGACGCTCGAGGATCCGCCCTGCGGCTATTTCGTCACCGACCAGCAGTTCTCCGGACCGCGCCCGGAGGGGACGGTCGAACGCAGGCTGCGGCTGCACGGGATCGGCGTCGAGCGCGCGCCCGGCTACATCGCGGGCGGCAACGGCTACCTCGTCCGCATGAACCAGCCGTTGCGCGGGCTGATCCCGACGCTGCTGGACGGGCAGGCCGTCGAGCCGATGGTCGCCGGCACGCGGCTGCAGGAGTTCCAGCCGTCACCGGGCGGACCCGTGCTCTGCGGCCGGGCGAGCTGAGCCGGCGGAAGGACGCAGTCGCAGCGAGCGCCGGCCGCGGACCCCGCGGCCGGCGCTCTTCGCGCCGGCGGGCTTGAGCGTCGCGGCGAGGCCGGCGCAGACCAGCAGCGCGCCGCCGAGCTCGAGCGCGCTCGGACGCTCGCCGAGCAGCAGCGCGGCGCTCGCGATCCCGAACACGGGCACGAGAAGCGCGAACGGCGTGACGGCGGCGGCGGTGTGGCGCTTGAGCAGGGCGATCCAGGCCGCGAAGCCGAACAGGCCGCTGACGATCGCCACGAACAGCAGCGCCGCGACGCCGGCGACGTCGAGGCCGGCGAGCGCGTCGCCGACCTCCGCAGGGCCCTCGAACGCGAACGACAGGCCGAGCAGCGGCAGCGGCGCGACGAGGCTCGCCCACACGAGCAGCGCGAGCGCGTCCGGTGGCTGCGCCATCCGCATCAGCGTGTTGCTGACGCCCCACGCCCCGGCCGCGCCGACGATCAGCGCGAACGGCAGGATCGGGGCGCTCGCGGCGCGGTCGATCCCGATCACGGCGAGGCCGGCGAACGCGATCGCGGCGCCCGCGATCTGCTCGGGCCGCGGGCGCTCGCGCAGCACGACGCCGGCGAACGCGATCGTGAAGATCACCTGGAGCTGGAGCAGCAGCGAGGAGAGCCCGACCGGCAGGCCCTGGTCGATGCTCACGAACAGCAGGCCGAACTTGACCACGCCGAGCGTCGCCCCGATCCCGACCACGTAGCGCCAGGGCACCCCCGGGCGCCCGACGAGGAACACCGCCGGCACGGCCATGAGCGCGAACCGCAGCGCGTTGAAGAGCAGCGGCGGGAAGTGGTCGAGCCCTTCGTGGATGACGACGAAGTTCACGCCCCAGATCGCCGTGACGAGGACGACGAGGGCGACGGAGCGAGCGGGCATCGCGCCATTCTGCTGGTGGCGAGTCGACAGAGCCAGTAGACATTCGCGGGCTGATCCGTAAGATCCGCTGCATGATCGACGCCCGCCGCCTGCGCGTCCTGCGCGAGGTCGCCCAGGAGGGCACGCTCGCGGCCGCGGCGGACGCGCTGCATCTGACGCCGTCGGCCGTCTCCCAGCAGCTCGCGGCGCTCGAGCGCGAGGTCGGCCAGCCGGTGATCGAGCGCAACGGCCGCGGCGTGCGGCTGACGGGCGCCGCCGAGGTGCTCGTCGGCCACGCCAACGTCGTGCTCGCTCAGCTCGAGGCCGCGGCCGCCGACGTCGCGGCGTACGCGGAGGGGATCGTCGGCACCGTCCGCGTGGCCGGCTTCGCCACGGCGCTCGCGGAGCTCGTCGCTCCCGCGGCGGTGTCGTTGCGGTCGACGCACCCGCGGCTGTCGCTGGTCGTAGACGAGTCCGAGGCGCCGGGCTGCTTCGTGGCGCTCGCCCGCGGTGACGTCGACGTCGCGATCTCGATGGCGTCGAGCCAGGCGCCGCCCGCCGACGACAGCCGCTTCCGGCGCCGCGCGCTAATGGCCGACGTGCTCGACGCGGTGGTGCCGGCCGGCCACCCGCTCGCGAGCCGCGGGCGGGTGCCGCTCGCCGGGCTCGCCGGCGACGACTTCGTCGGCCCGCCCGACGGCACCTCCTGCCACGACGTGACCGTGACGGGCTGCGCCGCGGCCGGCTTCACGCCCGCGTTCCGCCACCGCACGCTGGACTTCCACAGCGCGATGGCGCTCGCCGCGGCCGGCCTCGGCGTCACGCTGGTTCCGCGCCTCGGCCAGGCCGCGATCCCGCCGGGCGCGGTCGTCCGCCCGCTGGCCGACCCGGCGCCGGCCCGTCACGTCTTCGCGGCGACGCGCGCGGGCGCCGAGCGCCGCCCGGCGCTGGCGGCCGTGCTCGACGCGCTCGCGGGCGCCGCGCCGGGCTCTTGAACGGCGGCATCGAGGGTAGGCCCGGACCGCCGGTCAACGCCGCACGGATCGGCGTCCGAGGCGGGTGTGCAACGTTGACGGCGACATGCGCCGTCAACGCTGCAACCCGCCCGGATTCGAGGCGCCGTGCAGCGTTGACGCGCTCCCCCGCGGATCGCCGCCCCGATCGGACCCTCTCCCTCAAAGCCCGCCGTTCAAGACGCCTCGTGGCGGGAAGGCGCCGGCGGAGATCGCCGGAGGCGGGAAGCCGCCGGCCGAGATCGCCCGAAGCTCAGCTCCGGATCAGGCTGAGCACCTCGTCGCGCTTGGCCTCCATGTGCTCGCGCGAGACGAGGCTCTCGAGGCACAGCCGCAGGAGCGGCTCGGTGTTGGACGGGCGCACGTTGAAGTGCCAGTCGTCGTAGTCGACCGAGACGCCGTCGAGCTCCCCGATCTCCGCGTCGCCGTAGCGCGCGCGGATCGCGACGAGCTTCGCGGCTTGGTCGGACACCTCCGAGTTGATCTCGCCCGAGATGAAGTAGCGCGAGCGGTAGGGCTCGAGCAGCTGCGCCAGCGTCCTGCCCGTCTTGCCCAGCAGCTCGAGGATCAGCAGCGCGGGCAGCGTCCCCGAGTCCGCGTTGTAGAAGTCGGCGAAGTAGTAATGGCCCGAGACCTCGCCGCCGAAGACGCCGCCCTGCTCGCGCATCCGGGCCTTGAAGAACGCGTGCCCGACGCGGTTGACGAGCGCCCGTCCGCCCGCGGCGCGCACGGTGTCCGGGACGGCGCGCGAGGCGCGCACGTCGTAGAGGATGTCGGCACCCGGGTGCGCCTCCAGGACGCTGCGCGCGAGCAGCGCGCAGAGGAAGTCGCCGTCGACGAACTCGCCGTCGCCGTCGATGAAGAAGCAGCGGTCGCCGTCGCCGTCCCAGGCGATCCCGAGGTCGGCGCGCTCGGCGAGCACCTTCTCGATCACGAAGCGGCGGTTCTCGGGGAGGAGCGGATTGGGCTCGTGGTCGGGGAACTCGCCGTCGGGCTCCCAGCACGCCGGGACCAGCTCGAGCCCGTCGAGGCGCTCGAGGATCGGCCCCACCATCGGCCCCGCCATCCCGTTGCCGCCGTCGAGCACGACCTTCAGCGGCCGGATGGCCGAGCGGTCGACGAACGACATCACGTGGCGCCGGAACTCGGGATAGACGTCGACCTGCTCCACGCTGCCGGGCGCGGCGGCGGGCTCGGGCAGGCCCTCCGCGATGAGCGCGCGGATGTCGCCGATGCCGGCGTCGCCCGACAGCGCGAGCGCGCCCTCGCGCACGAGCTTGGCGCCGGTGTACGCCTTCGGGTTGTGCGAGGCGGTGCACATCAGCCCGCCGTCGAGCGCGCGCGAGCCGACGAGGAAGTAGAGCATCTCCGTGCCGACCATCCCGGCGTCGAGCACGTGCGCGCCCTCGCCGACCATGCCGTCGCGATAGCGCGCCGACAGCTCGGGAGCGCTCAGGCGCATGTCGCGCCCGAGCCCGATCCGCAGCGCGCTCGCCGGCTTGCCGCGCAGCCGGGCGAGCACGCGCGCGAACGCGCGACCGACCTGCTCGGCGACGTCGCCGTCGATCTGCTCGCCGTACAGGCCGCGGATGTCGTAGGCCTTGAAGATCTCATCCGGGACGGCGGTCGCCATGGCGGTCGAGGATAGGCCCGACCGCCCGCCGGTCATCGCAGCCGGACCCGCCGCAGGTTCGACGAGGTCTGCGCCTCCGCGTTGCCCGCGGCGTCGGCAGCCCGGCTCGCGATCCAGTAGCGGCCCGGCGGCAGGGAGCGCGGCAGCCGGTATCCGAAGCTCGTGGTGCCGGTCGCGGGCAGCCAGATCGCGACCGTGCAGCGGCGGCCGCGCGGGCGCGTCGTGTTCCAGCGGCCGCTCGGTCGCAGCTGGCGGCAGCGCAGGCGGCCGTCGCGGCGGCGCGTGCGCACCACCGCGACCCGGACGCTCGCGACGTCGCCCTCCGCGGTCCCGCGGATCGACATCAGCGCGCCCGCGCGCATCCTGGCTTCGATCCCGGTCAGGCGGCTCACGGGCGGCCGCGCCGGCGCCGGGGCCGGATTCGCGGGCGGAGACGGGGCGTGGTCCCCCACGGGTCCCGGCGTGGGAGCGGGATCCGGCGTTGCCGGCGGCGTGTCGGGCGGGGGCGGACCGGTGAGGCGGGCGACGCCGTGGGTGTTGGGCGTGAAGTAGCCCCCGGCGGCGAGCACGTGCGCGCCGTCGACGACCACGAGGTCGCGCACGTCGCCCAGCGTCCCCGCGGCGACGATCTGGCCTCCCGGCGCGAACGACTCGTCGGGCGTGAGGTCGGGGTTGAGCCGCCCGAACGACCACATGCTCGGACTCGCGGGATCGGTCCTGTACCAGCCGCCGGTCATCCAGCGACCGCCGGCGACGCGCATGACCGAGCCGACGCCCTGCCAGCTCGGCGGAAGCGCTCGCACGGCGCCGGGAGTCCCGTCCGCCGTGACATCCTGCACCTTGACCGGGGAGATGCCGAGCACCATGCTCAGGCGGCCGTCGTCCTCGAGCACTCCGTCCATCCCCCAGCCGTGCGCGGATGCCTGGTAGACCGTGCCGCCGCCGGCGTAATTCGCGCGCGGATCGCCGTCGGGCGAGTAGCGCGCGAGGCTCAGCCAGTAGGTGGAGCCGCCCAAGATCGGCTTGTACCCCGCCATGAGCAGGTCGCCGCTCCCGTCCGGGTTCTGGGCCGTCGCGAACTGAGGGCAGGGCGCGAGGTTGTCCGGCTGGCCGGCGAGCGAGTGCTGGAGCACGCCCGTCCCGGAGCTCGCGAACTCGGTGTCGCGCTGCCCGGTCGGCAGCAGCGCCGCGATCGCGAAGCGGCTGTATACGGGCGCCTGGTCCTGGAGGCAGCCCATGACGACGATGCGCCCGGCCCCGGGCTGGACGACCACGCCGGCCACGTTCGAGAGCAGGGAGTCGACGTTGACGTCGACGAGCTCCCAGCCGTCGGTGGGCGAGCCGGGGCTGAACGACGGGTCGAGGTCGCCCTCCTCCGTGAACCGGGTGACCAGCCAGCGCCGGTGGCCCTTCGTGCCGACCTGGATGTCCTCTACGCCTGCGGCGATCACGCGGCCTTGGGCGTCGATCGCGAGCGCCGTCCCGCTGCCCGTGCCGAGGCCGTCGTCCGCGGAGGTGTCGGGCGGTCGCGGCGGGCCGATCGCGATCCCGCCGCTGCCGAACGAGCCGTCGGGGGCGCCGTCCGCGGTGAAGCGAGCGACCGCCAGCCGGTTGTTGCTGCGCCCGACGAGCAAGGCGCGACCCTGGTCGTCGTGCCGCATCTCGACCACTACGTCCAGCCCGGGAAGCCATCCGACCCCGCCCGATCCGAACGAGCCGTCGAGCGCCCAGCTCTCCGCCGAGGCCGCCGGGGCCGAGCCGATCAGCGCCGCGCATGCGAGCGCGGGCGCGAGCAGCCGGCGCCAGCACCTGCCTTGACCTTCCGACACCGTCCGTGCGTTCACCCGAGCCACCTCTCCGCTTTCTCCGATCGTTCGCCAGAGGCTCCCGCCGCAGCCGCGCGGGCACATCGGGCAAAACCCGGGAACGCGTGGCGGCGCGCATCCCTTAAGGGCCGTTGCGCGCGCGACTAAGCTCCCGCGCCGTGCGCCGCCTCTGTGTCTTCTCCGGCTCCAGCCCCGGCGCGCATCCCGACTACCTGCAGGCGGCCACGGAGCTCGGACGCGCGCTCGCCGGACACGGCATCGGCCTCATCTACGGCGGCGCGAGCGTCGGGCTGATGGGTGCCGTCGCCGACGCGATGCTGGAGGCCGGAGGCGACGCGATCGGCGTGATCCCGCAGGCGCTCGTCGAGCGCGAGATCGCGCATCCGGGGCTGGCGGACCTGCGCGTGGTCGGCTCGATGCACGAGCGCAAGGCGCTGATGGCGGAGCTCGCCGACGGATTCGTCGCGCTCCCCGGCGGGATGGGCACGCTCGAGGAGCTCTTCGAGGTCTACACCTGGACGCAGCTGGGCCTGCACTCGAAGCCACTCGGGCTGGTCGACGTGCGCTCCTACTACGCGCAGCTGGTCGCGTTCCTCGACCACGCGGTCGCCGAACGCTTCTTGACCGTCGAGCACCGCGAGATGCTCGTCGTGGAGCAGCGCGCCGAGGCGCTGCTGGCGGCGTTCGAACGCTGGCGGGCGCCGGTGCGGACGAAGTGGATCGACCGCGCGCAGACATGAGCGCGCCGCACCACCTCCTGCTCGTCTTCGCCGACCCCGGCGGCGCCGGCGGCAACCCGCTCGGCGTCATGCTGGAGGGCGGCGGGATGAGCCCGGACGGGCGCCAGGCGATCGCCGCCGAGCTCGGCTACTCCGAGACGGTCTTCATCGAGGACCGTGCGAGCGGACGCCTCCGCATCCATACGCCGACGGTCGAGCTGCCGCTCGCCGGCCACCCGCTCGTAGGCGCCGCGTGGCTGCTGGACCACGAGGGCACGCCGGTCGATACGCTGCGGCCGCCCGCCGGCGACGTCCCGACCTGGACGGAGCAGGGCCTCACCTGGATCCGCGGCCGGCCGGAGTGGGGGCCGCCCTACGACATGCAGATGCTCGACTCAGTGGCCGCGATCGATGCGCTCGACGTGCCCGGCGGCGACGCGCTGCTCGCCGCCTGGGCGTGGGAGGACGAGGCCGCCGGGCGGCTGCGCGCGCGCGTGTTCCCGAACCGGATCGGGATCACGGAGGACGAGGCGACGGGCGCCGCCGCGCTCCAGTTCGGCGCGCTGCTCGGCCGCGATCTCCTGATCCGCCAGGGGGTCGGCTCGGAGCTGCACGTGCGTCCCTTCGACGATGGGACGGTCGCCGTCGGCGGCCGCGTCGTGCTCGTGCGCTGAGACCGTCCTGCTGGGAGAATGAGCTCCGTGGCGACGGCCGGCATAGACACCGCGCTCGTGCTGTGCGGCGGCCGGGGCACGCGCCTGCAGGAGCACGCGCAGGCGATCCCGAAGCCGCTCGTCGAGGTCGGCGGGCTGCCGATCGTCTGGCACGTCGTCTCCATCTTCGCCGCCCAAGGCGTGGAGCGCGTGCTGCTGCTGACCGGCTACAGGTCCGAGCTGGTCGCGCGCTTCGCGGCCGCGGCCGAGTGGCCGGGCGGCGTGCGCGTCGAATGCGTCGACACAGGGCCGGACACGCCGACGGGCGGGCGCATCCACGCGGTCGCCGACCGCGTCGGGGGAGCGCCGTTCTTCGTCGCCTACGGCGACGGCGTGGCCGACGTCGACCTCGCCGCCCTGGCGCGGACGCACGCCGCGTACGGCGCGGTCGCGACGATGACCGTCGTGCGCCCCGAGCTGCCGTTCGGCGTAGCCGTCCTGGACGGCGGCGGGCGCGTCGCCGGGTTCCGCGAGAAGCCGCGCGCCGACCATTGGGTCAACGGCGGCTTCTTCGCCTGCGATCCGCGCTTCACCGAGTACCTCGGCCCGGAGCTGGTCCTCGAGCGCCGGCCGCTCGAGCGCCTCGCCGCCGACGGCGGCCTCTATTCCTACCGCCACGAGGGCTTCTGGGCGTGCATGGACACCTCCAAGGACGCGGTCGCGCTCAACGACCTGTGGGAGTCGGGACGGGCGCCGTGGACGGACGTCGGCGGTTGAGGTGGAGTCGATGGGGGCGTCCGGCCCCCAGGTCTGAGACGGAGTCCGCCGTCCGGGCGGCCTAGAATGGGCCGGCCATGGCCGGTCATTCCAAGTGGGCTGGGATCAAGCACAAGAAGGCGATCGTCGACGCCCGCCGCGGCAAGCTCTACACGAAGCTCGCGCGCGCCATCACGGTCGCGGCCAAGGAGGGCGGCGGCAGCATCGAGGGCAACCCGGCGCTCAGCCTGGCCGTGCAGAAGGCCAAGGACGCCTCGATGCCGAAGGACAACATCGAGCGCGCGATCGCCAAGGGGACCGGCGAGGGCGCCGACGCGCAGGCGCTCGAGGCCGTCACCTACGAGGGCTACGGCGCGGGCGGGGTCGCGATCCTGGTCGAGGCGACCACGGACAACCGCAACCGCACGGGCTCCGACGTGCGCCACACCTTCAACAAGCACAACGGCAACCTCGGCGAGCCCGGCTCCGTCGCGTACCTGTTCGACAAGAAGGGCGTCGTCGTGGTCGACGGCGAGCGCTACTCCGAGGACGACCTGATGGTCGCGATCGACGCCGGCGCCGAGGACATCGGCACCGACGACGACGTCTTCGAGATCACCTGCGAGCCGGCGGACCTCGGCGCGGTTCGGGCGGCGCTCGAAGCGGCCGGGATCGAGGTCGAGAGCGCCGAGGTCGCCCAGCTGCCGAAGACTCGCGTGTCGCTCGACGAGGTCGGCGCTGTGCGGCTGATGCGCCTGATCGAGGCGCTGGAGGACCTCGACGACGTCGACGCGGTGCACGCGAACTTCGACGTCGACGCCGAGGTGCTCGAGCGCGTCGCAGGCTAGTGGACTAGTCGCGGCGCGGCTGCAGCACGACGTCCGCGCGCTCGACGCCAGCCGCGTCGCCGCGCGCGGTCAGCAGGCGCTCGAGCGCGTCGAACGCATCCGCGTCGAGCCGCCGCGGGACCTCCGGGCGCATCACCTCGAGCGCCGTGTGCGACGTCATCGCGGCGCGGTACGGGCGGTCGGAGGTGAGCGCCTCGTAGACGTCCGCGACCGCCAGCATCCGCATCGGCGGCGTGAGCTCCGCAGCGCTCAGCCGGTGCGGGTACCCGCCGCCGTCGAGCCGCTCGTGGTGCGCGGCCGCCAGTTCCGCGAGCCCGCGGAAGCCCGGCACGCGCTCGAGTATCCGCGCCGTCACGAGCGGGTGCTCGCGGACCTTCGCGAACTCGGCCGCGGTGAGCCGGCCCGGCTTGTCGAGGATCCGGTTCGAGACCGCCAGCTTGCCGACGTCGTGCAGCAGCGCCGCGCGGCGCAGGTCGCTGAGCGTCTCCTCGCCGCAGCCGAGCGTGGTCGCGAGGCCGAGCACGATCACGCAGGCGCGATCGGAGTGGCGGTAGGTCCAGGGCGACTTGGCGTCGATGACGCCGGCGAACGCCTGCGCGATGCTGTCGAGGCGCGCGTCGTCCGCGGTCAGCAGCCGCTCCGGCGGCTCCCAGCGCGACGCGTCGGCCTCCCGCAGCGACGCCCAGAAGCCGGCATCGCCCCGGATCGCGCCCAGCGCTCGGACGAGCGCGGGCTCGAACCACTCGCCCGAGCGGTGCTTCGCCACTCCCCAGGCCGCGGAGACGCCCGCCTCGTCGTGGAAGATCTCGACCGTCTGCGCGAGGCAGAGGATCCTGCCGAGCAGCGGGATCTCGTCGCCGCGCAGCCCGCGCGGCTGGCCGTTCCCATCCCAGTGCTCGTCGAGCGTCCGGATCGCCTCGGCGGCCTCGGCCTCGAGCCCGAGCAGGTACGCGATCTCCGCGCCCCGGTCGCAGCGCGCCTGCATCAGCGCGCGCGTCACCTCGCCCTCGACCCTGATGCCGGCCAGCCGGCGGAAGCGCGCCCGCAGCGACCCGCCGGGCTCGACCGTCCGCAGCGACCAGACCAAGGCGGGCAGCCGGCGCGACCAGTCGACGCGCTTGGCCGTGCGCTTGGCGACGTGGTCGTCGGCGCCGAAGATCGCCGCCATGCGCGCGGAGTTCGCCGAGCAGCCGGCGTCCTTCAGCAGCAGCGCGTAGAACAGGTTCGAGCGGGTGCGCTCCTCCAGCCCCAGCTCGTCGGCGATCCGCATCCCGATCGCGCACGTGCGCACGGCGTGGCCGGGCGGCTCCCCTTCGGTCAGGTCGAGCGCGTAGGAGAGCCCCGCGATCACCTCCGACAGAGCGATCTGGCCGGTCCCCGCGCCCATCGGTTGAGCATGGCCCAGGGGCCGGGGGCGCGCAAGCGGGAACGGCGGACCGCGGTCCGGTTCCAACCGGCGTCGCGTGCGAGCGATCCGGGTAACGTCGGCCGCATGGGACGCTCCGCGACCACGGCGACCACCCGGCCCGTACGGACGCGGCGCCAGAAGCTGCTCTGGAGCCCGGTCGCGATCCTGCTCGTACTGCTCATGGCCGCCGGCCCCTGGTCATGTGGCTCGGGCTGCCGCTCGGCCTGATCTGGCTCGCGTCGGCGCTGACGGACTCCTCCCAGCCCTCGATGGGCCCCTACCTGCTGATCCTGCTCGGCCTGCCGGTCGGGATGTTCGCGATCGGCAAGGCGCTGGGAGCGCTCGACCGCGCGCACGGGCGGATCACGGGCCGGCTCGACGACAGGCCGCAGCGCGCCGCCTGGCTGCGGTCGATGCGCGACGAGGGCGGGCCGCGGCGCAGGCAGCGCTCGGTCCTCGACATCGTCATGGTCGTGTCCGTGCTGCTGGCGATCCTCGTCGGCGGCATCTGGTTCGTCGCGTTCGCCGGATCGCCGCTTCCGAGCTGAGCGCCTCCAGGAAGGCGTCCGAGCCGGGGCGCAGAATCCCTCGGGATGGTCGTCCTCGGCATCGATCCCGGCACCGCGAACACGGGCTACGGCGTCGTCGCGCGCCAGGGGTCGCGGCTCGTTGCGCTCGACGGCGGGACCGTGGAGACCGACGCGGCGCTGGACCAGGGCGCGCGGCTGGCGATCATCCACGCGCGCGTCGTCGCGCTGCTCGACGAGTACCGGCCCGACGCGCTGGCGGTCGAGGACCTCTACTTCGGAACCAACGCGCGCTCGGCGTTCGCGGTCGGACAGGCGCGCGGAGTCGTGATCCTCGCCGCGGGCCAGCGCGGGCTGCCCTGCTCCTCCTACACGCCGCAGCAGGTCAAGGCCGCCGTCTGCGGCTCAGGCCGCGCCGAGAAGGGCCAGGTCCAGCGGATGGTTCGGCGGCTGCTCTCGCTCGCCGAGCTGCCGTCGCCCGACCACGCCGCCGACGCGCTTGCGGTCGCGATCTGCCACGCGAACGGCGCGTCGCTGCGCGCCGCGGTCACGAGGGCGGCGTGATCGCGCTGCTGTCCGGCGAGGTCGCGGTGCGGCGCACCGATCACGTAGTCGTGTCGTGCGGCGGCGTCGGCTACCGGCTCGCGGTCTCGAACGAGACGCTGCGCCACACGCCCGCGGTCGGCAAGCACGCGACGCTGCACACGCACCTGATCGTGCGCGACGACGCGATCCAGCTCTACGGCTTCGCGTCCGAGGCCGAGCGCGACCTCTTCCTACTGCTGATCGGCGTGCAGTCGGTCGGGCCGAAGGTCGCGCTCGCCGTGCTCTCCGGCGGCCCGCCGCGCGAGCTGCTCGCCGCCGTCGCGGCCGGCGACACCGCGCGGCTCCA
>Ga0126313_10000752_pt1 | contig 15985 bp, 13 predicted proteins | sample Plot105A_FD_89954 | JGI IMG/M metagenome (GOLD analysis project Ga0126313, IMG submission 89954) | Serpentine soil microbial communities from UC McLaughlin Reserve, CA, USA - Plot105A | ecosystem: Environmental > Terrestrial > Soil > Grasslands | place: USA: UC McLaughlin Reserve, Lake County...
AGAGCATGCATAGTCACAGACTCCTTTTTAGTTCGCGCTGGAAAAGAGTTTACGTCCGCTACATGCCAGAGGCATCCCATTACTGAATTCCGTAAAAACTCCAGCGGGGGAATAGGCGCGTAGCCCCCTGGGTATGCGACCGGGGGTTAGGGGAGGGTAGGCTCGGGGGTGCTTAGGCGATTGGACCGGGGCGCGGCAAGTTTCCGAGATGACCGGCTGTGCTAGTCTGCACTTGATGAATTTCGCGGAGATACTAAACCGGCTGACGGGGTTTAGCACCCCCATTGGTGGCCTTAGCTGGCAATCAGCAACGCTGGACGTCGAAGTAGAAAGAAGGGTGCTTATTTTCCTCGAAGACCGAAGGGTACTCTACGACCCTTTCGAAGTAGAGGTGCCCGAACACTGCGTAGAATCGGTACTGCAAATTCGTCAATTCCTAACCGCTGCGCTGGCCGACCAAGGAATCGGTAGCGAGCTAGCTGGGCACTTACGGGCGATGCGTGCAGCTTGCGGTGCCTTCTTGTACCGGTTCAGTTCTCCGGCTGACATTTCGTTTGAGGACATCAGTGAGGACTGGTGGCTGAACCAAGAACTGGGCCAAGCCATGGGCGCACTTAGAACCGTGTTCGGTTTTCAACTCGCCCAAATCGCTGCGAGATACAGTCTGGACGTATATGAGCCGCTATCGTACACAATTCACACTGCACTTCCGCCGCCAAGGGACGACGAGGAATAGTCGATTCCACCGGCCCAACGCGTTATGCTCAGAGCTGCTACTCTAGGTCTGCTTCCTTAAACGGGCATCCTTAGCCTCGGGAGGGGGAGCTACCCGGCCGACAAGGAGACACGGCTCTTGGGCGTTGGCTGTTCACTACGCCGGTCGGCGTGACTGGGACGCGTTTATACCACTTTCCTCATATAGACCTCCTTCGTTCGATCCTGCATCTTACCCACCTCAGTATCATCCATCTTCGTTCATCCAAGGTGCTTCCTCATGTAGACGAGTGAAAACTCCCCCTTAGAGTGGCGATCGTACTCGACGTACCCAATCCTTGAGTAAAGCGCCAGGTTTTCAGTCATCTTCTCGTGCGTGTACAGATAAATGGAATTGAACCCCGCGCGCCGGGCTTCGGCTTCCGCAAACTCGAGGAGAGCCTTTCCAAGCCCCTGCCCGCGATGGGAGGGATCAACGGCGACGTTGTCAATGAGGAATCCTTCTTCATCAACGTTGAGGACGATTACCCCCACGATGTTTCCGTGGCTTTCGGCGACGGTTACTTGCTGTTTAGCGATGACTTGTGCGTAATCGTCGGTCATCGGGCGAGGCAGTATCCCGATACGCTCGACGAAGTGACTGTAGGCGGCTTCAACAAGTGTGGCCACTTTCGAGGCATCTGGTTCCTTTGCGGATCGCAGCGAATACTCAATCTCTGTCATCGCGGTCCTGACTAGCCCGACCTCCGAGAAAATCCACCAATTCTGAAACCTGACGTCGTCTCGCCAATTCAAGACAGGTATGTAGGACTTTATGTCGAGGATCGGCGTCCCGTCGACGGTGTGGAGAGCCCGTACCGTGAGTTCTCGGGTGGAGGTGCCCACCACTTCCCACTGTTATGAGGCCGATGGGATTAGGTCGGCGAGGGTTTCGGCAAGCCAACAACCCGCATTGACGCGTGCCCGAGCGTCCGTGAGGCCGCTCCTAGACCCCATCCGGTGGTCGTGGCTGGTGCATCCGGAAGATCACGCGGACGACTGAATAAGCCCGATGACGTTGCCATCTGCGTCCTTCACGGAAGCGATCAACTTGCCTCCACCCACGTCCTTGACCTCTTGCTGCGCCTCTGCACCGGCGTCGAGGAGCGCCTTCAGACTCTTCGTGATGTCATCAACGTGCCAGTAACCGACAGGGCCCGTCATTCCCTGGCTGTGGCCATGGGGATCCAGACCGACATCCTGGCCCTCAACGTTGAAGCCAACATAGTAAGCCTCATCCATGTAGGGCTCCACGCCCAGAAGCTTGCTGTACAGCGTCTTGGCCTTCGCGAGGTCCTTGACAGGGTAGATGATTGTCTTAACGCCTTCAGTCATGAAGAACTCTTTCACGTGGCTGAGGTGTAACGGACCAAGTACGGATGGCCGATGCCCGTGAGCAACGGCGCCTGTCACTGCTGCTAGTTGGTTACAGATCCCTCCGCTTCCTCGCCTGCCGGCTCGTAGATGAGGATGGCGATGCCTTCACCAACCATCTTCGAGTCCACGAGCCGCAGGTGCTTCTTGTCGCTCGTGTTGCCGAAGAGGCGCTTGCCGGTCCCGAGGACGACCGGGAAGACCATTAGGCGCAACTCGTCGGCGAGGTCGTGCTCGAGCAGCGTCTGCACGAGCTGGGCACTGCCGTGGACGACGATGTCGCCATCCAGCTCCCGCCTCAGCTTCGAGACCTCCTCCACCACGTCGCCCTCGAGCACGGTCGAGTTGTTCCACTCCGGCTCCTCCAGCGTCGAGGAGACGACATATTTGGGCATGCTGTTGAACTTGTCCGCGAATTCGCCCTCCATGGAGGGCCAAGCGGCGGCAAAACCCTCATAAGTCACTCGCCCCAGCAGCAGAGCCTCGGCCTCGAGGGTCTCGTCCAGCTTGAACTTGTCACCCTCCTGGCCGCGATCGATTTCGAACGTCCAACCTCCGTGCCTGAAGTTTTCTCCTCCGCCCGGATCCTCCATGACACCGTCGAGTGAGACGAACTCGGTTATGACAATCCTTCCCATCTCGATCCTCCTCAGATCTCATTGATTGTGGTCGTTGACTCACTACGAGCTATTGCATTCGTTCGAATTCTAGCCTCCTCGCATGGTCGCCTATTAGTCGGACCGAGCGAGTCTGCCGGGATGACCGGCGGCCCCTCGCCCAGCCGATCGAATGCTATGATGGTGCCGTCGCTCGAAGTTACTGTGATCATTGGGATCTCCTTCCAGTCATGCTCGCTAGAAAAGCCAGCGGGTCGGGCTGAACGTCTCGTCCGTGGGGAAGCCGAAGGCCATCGTGGGAATTACCTCGTAGACTTCGTACGGGGGCGGACCCGCGGTCAGTGCGCCATCGGCGTAGAAGGCGCCGTCGCGCACGGTCACCGGCCATCTGTACTTGGCCCAGTACACCTCGGCCACGCGTTGGAGCCTGGTTCCGTCGCTCACCCTCGCGGCTGTGCCTTCGACCACCAGATCTAGAACGTCCTTCCTCGCCGTGATGACGCAGTGCGCGTCGCGCGCGATGTTCCTGGGTTTGCGGGAGGTTGGGCTTGCGACGAAGTGCAACGCGCCGTCTACCCAGACAGCCAAAATCGGTACGAGGTGCGGTAGTCCTTCCGGACGCACCGTCGCCAGCCAGTACGGATCCGCATCCGCCAGGCGCACGCGCGCCTCCGCCCACGGTGCCGGAGTCGCATCCTGGGTAAGGTACAGCTGCTCGGTGGTCGGCTCCTTCTCAGCCATCGCTTGTCTCCTTCTGCTCACGAGTAGTTCGACCCTCGGTCGCAGGCGGGATGTTCTGATTGAGCCGGAAGAGGTTCGTCGGGTCGTAGTGACCCTTGATCGTAGCGAGCCGCTCCCAGGTCGATCCCGGATAGGCCTCGCGGATGCGCACATCACCCTCCTCGCCGAGAAAGTTGACGTACACGCCTGGCTCACCCTGGCGCAGGGCGGCCGCGAAGTCGCTGACCCAGGCCTCATGCACCGGCGCCTCCTCGGGGCGCTCGTAGACCGCGCCTACGGCCGCCATGATCTGCCGCTTGCGGTGGGCGAACGCGGTGGCCTCGGCCGGCACGCGAGCCATCGCCCCGCCCAAGACCCGGATCTGCGCCACGGCCATCTGCGCGCTGGAGGCCCGTAGATGTTTGACGATCGCCTCGGCCGCGCCGACATCGACCGTGTCGAGGAAGACCGAGCGTCATGCTTCCTTGGCAACCTCGGCGCCCTCGGTCAGCTTGTAGATCTCTGGGTAACGCATCGTCTTGACCATGTCGGCGATCGGCGTGGCGAGCGCCCGAAACGGCGCGATAGCGCGCTCGCCGGCCTCGACCTCACCCGCGTAGGCCAGCAGCGCCATTATGACGAGCTTGCCGTGATGCTCGGCGGGCAAGAACGGCATTGGCGGTGCGGGCATGACGTTGGCGATGGTCGAGAGCTCCTCTGGAGTGGCCTCTGCCTCGGCGACGAACGAGTGGATGACCTCCGGCGTCGCCGGAAGCACCAGCATGCCGCCGACGATCGTATCGACCTGGTGCAGCCTATAGTGGAAGCGGGTCGCGACGCCGAAGTTCCCTCCGCCGCCGCGGATCGCCCAGAACAAGTCAGGATGCGTCTCGGCGTCCACGCGGAGGAGCTCCCCGTCAGCACTCACAACATCTGCGGCCAGCAGGTCGTCGATCGTGAGGCCGGGCTTGCGGACGAGGTACCCTACGCCGCCGCCCAGCGTGATCCCCCCTATCCCCACCGAGCCGGTGTCGCCGAAACCTGTCGCGAGGCCGAGGGCACCCACCGCAGCGGTGTATTCACCCGCAGTCAGACCAGTCTGGGCCCATGTGGTGCGCCGCTCAACGTCGATCTCGAGCCCCTTTATCTCCGAGAGGTCGAGCACGATTCCCCCGTCGGTTGTGCTATGACCGGCGACGCTGTGGCCGCCGCTGCGGACGGCGAGCTCTAGCCCACTCTCTCTCGCGAGCCCGACGGCGCGCGAAACGTCGGTCGCGTTTGCGACCCGGACGATGAGCTCTGGGCGGCGGTCGATCCCACCGTAGAAGACGGTGCGCGCATCATCATAGCCGTCGTCCTCGGGGCATTTCAGCTGGCCCCGGACGTTGGACGAAAACTCCCGGATGGCCGCCTCATCGAGGGGCTTGGTTAGGGGCAACCCAAGGGCCTCTTGCCAATTGTCAGCCATGATCTTGGCTCCGATCCCTAGTTATGCTTCTGGTAAGAAACATACTAGCCAGCCGGGGTAGAGGCATCCCCCAAAAGTAGGATCAGAGGGGTGGAAATTTTCGTGGCCCGACCGTCACGTGGTCGACTGGGTGTTTTACCTGCAAAATAGCATAAAATAGAGCGGAGGAGGAGGGATTCGAACCCTCGATACCCCGTTCAGAGGTATTGCGGGGCACTAGTATCGCAGTTGTTCACCGGTGTTCAAAAACTCCTGCAAGTGGACGTGTTTTTCCTGTTGTCCCATCGCACGTGTTCGTCGCTGTTCGTGCGGGTTGGTGTCAGCGTTGGTGTCAGAACCGATCAGATATTCCGAGGATTCTCTCGGCTCTCTGGGGAAAGTGTACAAAAGGGGAGAGATCCCGCCCCCTTTTAGCACTCGCCTCCCTGGTTTCTCACCTTTTTGCCACTACGTTTTAAAGGGGTGAACAGGAAGCGAGCGTGGTGCTTTCGTAGCAGTTCTTACGGCTATTAATGTACGTCGGATTGACGTTGTAAGCTAGGTTATCAGCGAGGCGATGACCACTATACTGAAGCTCGGTTTGAGATGTTTGACGCAAGCTTGACCCTTCGTTACCATAGCGTGCAACAAAGGGCCGGAGACCGAGGGGTGGGTCGAGGGCAACCGGTTCGTGCGGAGCGACCGAAGTTAGCGGCAGTTATGCACAGGCTCGAGAATGGCTTACTAATGCGAAAAACCGGGGAGCGACAGGGAACCGACTAATCCGCGTTCAAGTGGGGTTTTCAGCCAAGTTCATAACGCGCTCTAGGGGAAAGGAGCTTTATGGCGTATAACGTGGCTGTTGACGTGGGGGGAACCTTCACGGACGTACTGCTCTTCGACGAACAGACGGGGGAGCTGACGGATACGAAGGTGCTCTCGACGACGGAGGACCCGTCTGAAGGCGTGGTCACCGGCATTGAACGAGTCTGCGATAAGGTGGGGATCTCGTTTGCGGACCTTAGACTTCTATTTCACGGCACGACAGTCGTTACGAACATGATCCTGACCAACACGGGCGCAAGAGTGGGTCTGCTCACGACCCGCGGCCACGAACAGATCCTCCACCTCGCCCGGGCCTGGACGCCGGGCCCGCTCTACGGCTGGATGATGCTCAACAAGCCTGACCCTCCCGCGAACCTCACCGACACCATGGGCATCAACGAGCGCATGAGCGCCGACGGCGAGGAGATCCAGGCCCTAGACGAAGACGAGATGCGTCAAGCTGTCCGCGACCTCGTCGAGCAGGGCGTGGAAGCTTTGGCGATCGGCTTCCTCAACTCCTACGTCAACCCGGACCACGAACGCCACGCTCGCGACATCGTGCGCGAGATGTACCCGGACCTCCCGGTCTCCATCTCCTCCGACATCGGGCAGGAGTATGGGGAGTACGAGCGCACCCTCACCACGGTCGTCAACAACGCCGTGCAGCCCAGGACCCAACAGTACATGAACGGTTTCGGGTCTTCGATCGAGGAGAAGGGATTTCAAGGCTCCTTGAGCATCGTCCGCTCGGACGGCGGCGCGATGAGCACCGGGGCCACGGGCCACCGTCCCATACAGATCGCCCTGTCTGGTCCGTCCGGTGGGGTGACGGGTGCGGCTTACCTGGCGCGAGAGATCGGGGTGCCAGACGTACTCACCCTCGACATGGGCGGCACCTCGACGGATGTTTCCATGTGCCTGGCGGGGGAAGCGTTAATACAGCGCGAGATGGCGCTCGAATACTTCCAGTTCAAGACCCCGGCAGTCGACGTGCACAGTGTAGGAGCGGGCGGTGGTTCGATCGCTTTTGTCTCCACCAGCGGAGCGCTCCAGGTCGGACCGGCGAGCGCGGGTGCCGACCCAGGGCCGGCCTCCTACGGAAGGGGCGGGGAGGAACCTACCGTCACCGATGCCCACGTGGTCCTGCACCGTCTCCCTCCAGGCATGAGGCTCGGCGACGAGATTGAGCTCGACGAAGAAGCCGCTCGTCGGGCCGTGCAAAAGGTGGCCGAACCTTTAGGCTTGGGCGTGGAAGAAGCCGCCCAAGCCATCCTGGATATCACAAACGAGAACATGTATGCTGCCTTGAGGGTGGTGAGCGTCGAGCGGGGCTACGACCCCAGGGAGTTCGGCCTCGTGGCTTTTGGCGGAGCGGGTCCCCTGCACGCCAACTCTTTAGGACGTCTCATACAGGCCAACCCTGTCATAATCCCGCCGACGCCGGGGGTGATGAGCGCTCTGGGCTTCCTATCTTCGGACATCCAAAACGAGTTCCCCGAAACCTACCTGAAGATCGCCGAAGAGACGCCGGTCTCCGAGCTCAAGGAGGAGGTGGAGGAGCTCAAGGCGCAGGCCGAGGCCTGGCTCGAAGGAGAAGGCGTCGAGGGGGACCAGCGCCAGTTCGACTTCTACGCTGACTGCCGTTATTACCTGCAGAACATCCAGATCCCCTGCGGGTTCAGCCTCGAGGAGGTCACCGGCGACGACAGCACGTTCTTGCGGGAGCGCTTCGAGGAAGAGCACCGGCGCCGCTACTCCTTCGATCTCCCCGAGTCTCCCCTGGAGATAGCGAACATTCGCGTCATTGGGCGCGGCAAGATCCGGGGCGTCTCGCTCCAGGAGAGCGAGGACGGGGCGGGTTCGGACGCTTCCGACGCGTTGGATCACCACGAAGACGTGTACTTTGGCGGCGAGTGGATGGAGACCGCAATCTACGTGAGGGAAAAGCTCCGTCCCGCCAACACCATCCCCGGGCCCGCTATTGTAGTCCAGGTAGACACCACGACGACCATCGAGCCCGGATACAGGGGCACGGTCGACAGCTACGGCAATATCCTGATCGAGGAGGAACAAAAGTGACGGTCCACGAGGAAGCTCCGGACTTCGTCCGCGAGCACAACATTGACCGGGTTACCCTGGATATTATCGAGAACGCCTTGGGGAACATCCGCCACGAGATGGACCGGGTGCTGGTCACCACAGCCGTCAGCCCTATCATCCGCGAGCAGGCCGACGAGTTCCCCCTGATCGCGGACCGCAAGGGCCGGATGGTGGTCGGGCAGTTCGGGAGTCCTGTAAACACTGTCCTTGAGAACTCCCCCTACGACGCCTCGGACCTCGAGGACGGGGACGTGATCGCGGTCAACGATCCGTATATGATGGAGGGGAGCACCTCCCATCTACCGGACCTCTTGCTCATCCGCCCGATCTTCTACGAGGATGAGCACATCGGCTACGCCCTACAGTGGGGCAACCTCATGGACGTCGGTGGCTCGACGGCGGGTTCCATCCCGATAGACGCCCGCAGCATCTTCGAGGAGGGTGTTCGCATGCCGCCCGTGAAGCTCTACGACCGCGGCAAGCTCAACGAGGAAGTCCTCGCGATGTTCTGCCACAACAGCCGCACGCCGCGCGAGACCCGCGCGGACATCATGGCGATATCCGCCGGTACCGCAACCGGGGCGCAGCGGGTCAAGGATATCTGCGACCGCTTTGGTAAGGACACTTACCTCGAGGCTTGCGACGCACTCTTGGACCGGACGCGGAACAGCGTCATTCAGCTCATCCGCGAGAACGTTCCCGAGGGCGAGCGGTTCGAGTTCGAGGACTACACCGACGACGACGGATTGGGCAACGGACCGATCAAGCTAAAGCTCACTATGTGGCGCGAGGCCGATACGTTGCACCTAGACTGGACGGGGACCGACGAACAGGTTCCGGGGCCGGTGAACTTCCTCCTGAACAAGAGGATGTTCCAGATGTTCGTCGGGGTATTTTTGATTATGGGCTTCGACCCCACGATCTTGTTCAACGACGGCTATACCGACGTGATCAAGGTGACGCTGCCAGAGGGGAGCGTGCTCAACCCCAAACCTCCCGCTCCTTTGAGCAACCGCCTCGTCGTCATGGCGCGGCAGTTCGACGTGCTCCAGGCCGTCTACGCCAAGGCCATCGGCGCCTTCAAGGTCTCCGGCAGCTACGGGACGAGCCCGAACCTGGTTTACTCCGGCGTCAAGGAGAACGGCGAACCTTTCCAGACGATGGAGATCCTGTACGGAGGCATCCCGGCGCTCTCTGGCAAGGACGGCCTGGACGGGCACAGCTGGTGGCCGGAGTTCCTCGGGGTGCCCGCTGAGTACATGGAGAGCTACTACCCCGTGCTCATCGAGGAGTACTCCGCTCGCAGAGACTCGGGCGGCGCCGGCCAGTTCCGGGGAGGGTGCGGTGTCAAGAAGGTTTACCGCTTCCTCGCGGACGGGTCTATCACCTATCAGGACGACCGTCACCACACCTACCCCTACGGCGTAGACGGCGGGAAGCCCGGTGCGCCTTCCGATAAGACCTTGATCCGGAGGGATGGAGAGGAGATCAAACTGCCCTCCAAGGTACGCGACGTGCCCGTCCACGAAGGTGACCGCCTGGTGTTCGAGACCGCCGGGGCCGGGGGTTTGGGCGACCCACTGGAGCGCGACCCCGAAACCGTCGTGCAGGATATCCGTTGGAACCTGGTGAGCCCAGAGGCAGCCGAGGAGGAGTACAGCGTTATCCTAGACGACCGGAATGAAGTGGACACGGAGAAGACCGAGTCTCGACGCGAAGAGCTAAAGAAAGAGCGCACAGACCCTCTTCCGGAGTTCGACCACGGTCCGTTGCCTTCTCTAGAGAAGCAACGCGAGGAGGTCATCGAAACCCGGCGCCGCTTCGACGAGTGGCTCTCCGAAGAGCTCGGCTGAACGAGAGGACGGGCGAGTGCATATAGAAGGCTTCGGCGAACGCGGCGGCTTCGGCCGCCGACCCGCCCTCATAGTTGTGGATATGACCTTGGGCTTCACTGATCCGGAGTCCCCTCTAGGCTCCGACCTCGATGGACCCGTAGAAGCGATACAGAAGCTTCTCGAAGCAGCCCGACAGGCAGAGATCCCAGTGGTTTTCACCACCGTTGCCTACCGAGAAAGCGATAAGCTCACCGCCGCTGCGTTCATCGATAAAGTCCCCGTTCTCCTTACTTTGGAGGCCGGGAGTCGCTGGGCGAAGATAGATCCACGCATAGCGCCTCGCACCGAGGAGCCCATCCTTAACAAGCTCTTCGCCTCGGGCTTCTTCGGGACCGGTCTCTCAAGCCTTCTTACCGCTGCTGGGGTAGACACGCTCATCGTCACCGGTGCCTCTACCTCGGGCTGCGTCCGGGCAACGGTGGTGGACGCTTTGCAGTATGGCTTCAGACCTGTCGTGCCGCGCGAAGCTGTCGGCGACCGCAACCCCGACGCCCATAAGGCAAATCTCTACGACGTAGACTCCAAGTATGGCGACGTAGTATCCGTAGAGGAAATACTCGAGTATTTGGATGAGAAATATGCCCCCCGCGTCCGTTAACAATGAAGTACCACGCAATCTGATCTGCCGGAGGCGCTGCAGGGCGGACGCGTTCCCGAAGCCTTGAGGACCTGCCCGGGAGCGCACCGCAGTGGGCATGTACAGGTTTGTACAGCAGATCCCGTGCGTTGGTGTCAAAAGAGCCGGACCTTCTCCCGGCCCTTTCCTTTGCTTCTGCGTTTATCCTGCAAATAAGCGAATTGCGGAGCGGAGGAGGAGGGATTCGAACCCTCGATACCCCGTTCAGAGGTATAACGCACGGTGTGTTCAGGTGCGTTCGTGTAGGTACAGAATCCCGCATATCTAAGCCGATTCTTGGAATAGTGTACCTACGTGTACTCACGCGAACCCACCTGCATTGGTGTAGTAATTGGTGTAAATGGTGTAGCGGACTGCTAGCATTGGTCGCAGTTTCGAGTATGTATGAAGGTAGCTCCTTGGCTGCAAACAGTAGTTTGTGATAGGGGTTAATGAAGCTGCCGCACCCGTTTCGGGCCGGTCGGTGGCGTGCTCACACCCCGAGGCACGGGACGAAGCCAAAGCTTCCGCGCCCGGGGTGGCCGGTGGTCCGTGTGGTGTTTGCGACTTCTAGCGACACCGCAAGGCGTCGATAACGTCCTTGGGTCCCCGGAACTCCCCTTCGGGGAGCCGCTTGCGTACCTGCTTACGACTGCCCCCGGCACCCCATTCGCTTCCAGCCCGCCAACGAGCTCGAAGTGGATCTCTCCCTCCGTTGTGCGCTCTTCAGATAGCCCAAGGGTTCATTCTTTCGGTCCACTTGGCATTTTCTAGGTCATTCCACAGCCAGTAGTGAACCGTTCTGGTGACGGGTGTGAGGTCCAGTAGCGGGCCTTGCGGAATGGGGCGGGATATGGGGGGTAACCATCCGGCCGCCTCCGGGCGTAGCGCAGCGATCCTGTGGCGCAGGTAGGGTCCCCACTCGTCCCACAATGTTCTCGTGTCGAGTCGAAGCTCAGCCACGCTCCGTTCACCGGTGGGAAGTGGATCTAGGTAGAAATGAACATCCGGGCTCCGGAGATGGCCTATTCTCAACTCCAGATGACCGACTAACCGAGCAGGCAGCGTTGCCGCCATTGGCATATGGGGTGCCAGCTGGAGGAATATAGTTTCAATTATCTCTGCGTAGCTCTGCAGCGCCTCCTCTGCCACGATCCGCGCACGTTCGAGGAGGCGCTCGTCGGAGTACAGGTCCCAGCCATAGACCGGACCATCCTCACCAATCTTCTCTCTTGCCTCCTCAGACGTTAGGTCCCAGATGGGTACGGGCGAAGCCATCTCGGTTTCGCCTGCAGCACTTAGACGGCGCACTTCCTCAACCAGATGTCGGACTTCGTAGAACCTTTTTTGGGTTACACGGTTGATACCAGGCGGAGCCATGCGGATCCAGTCCTTATCCCACGCGTCCATCTCTTTGAGGTAGCCTTCGATCTCGTCGATCTCCACCGGCCATCTCTCCAAATGTCTTCTCCCCTTCATCTTGGAGAGAATGTCTTTTGCTGTCCGCCAGGCAGCCTCTTTGGCGAGCATTGGCGTCACGGCAGGCAACTTGCCGGCCTTCAGAACTTCCTGAAGCTCGTGGCGAAGCTCCTGGTAGGTGTTGCGCCATACCCACGCCGCCTGACGCTCGATCTTGAAACCGCCACGCCACGACGACCGCCAACCTCTGAGGATGAGATCCGTGTCGGTGGTCCGCGTGAACGGCACCACGTCCGGCAGCTGCGCCGGACCGACGTACCAGGCGTAGTCGCCTTTACCCTCCCGTCCGAAGATCGCGAGCGTCCCTAGCGAGCCATCGTCCCTGACGGGCGCGGATAACGGGGCCAGCGGACCGAGACCCTCTACCCACGCGCCCATCGCTCTCCTGAGTCGGTTCGCCACGTCCTCGACGTCCTCGCGAACGCCGTTCTCAACACGTCTGCGGGGTGTAATGAAGGTCGCGTCCACGATCTGAGAGGCGAAAGCCGGGGCGGATTGGACGATGGGCTCGAAGATCCTCAACACTCGCTCATGGCCGAAGTTGCCCACCGCCATCACAAGGGGGTAGCGCCAGCGCTCCAGGCGAGCGAAGTCGGAGGCGAGGTCTTTGGCGTCCACCTCTCCGAGTTCTAGCGCCTGGGCGGCGAACCACTCGCTGAGTATCTGCATAGAGAAGCGCAGAGCATCCCCTTGCTCGTGTACCAAGCCTGTACGGCGCAGCTGCCGCACCTGTATCCCGGTACCCGCGTCGGCGGCGCGTACGTACCCCTTACCCGTGTCGGTGATCATGACAGCCAAGTCTCGTAGCTCCTTGAGGTCAACTGTCTCGTCTGCCCTCTTTAAGGCGCGTTCGACTATGTGCGAGAGGAGTTCCCCCACCGAGCGCGAAGTGAAACTCAAGAGGTTCCTCATGTCGAGGCCGACGAGGGTAGCGAACAACGGCCTCTTGACGGCCTCGCGCACCGACTCTGGCAAGTGGTGGATGAGGACGCCTAGCACACGGTCATCTCTAGAGAATCTTCGTATCAGGGCCTCTGTCTCTCCTTCGTTGAGCTCCGGCAGCTCGAATGCCTCGCCGTGCTCCTTCTCCTCCTTGAGTTCTTGCATGGGCCGGCTGGCGACGACGACGGTAGTGTTAGCCCAGATTTCAGGGAGATAGTGCGCCTCGTTCAGCAGTCGCTGGGCCTTCTCGCGTCCCGCCTCCTCCAGGCCATCAACAAAAACGGCGGCCCCGCGCTCATTTGGCTTTCCGAGTGACGACGCCCCCGCTACGACCGCGTCTCGCAGCTTGCCCTCGACCTCTGCCGCCTCTACAAAAACTGGCAGCGGCGTGTCTTCGCCCTCGCGATAGCGCACAATCGCCCGCTGCAACAATCTGTCTAGTAGCAGCGACTTACCAGATCCAACCTCGGCGACGAGCACGACAACCGGTTTGTTTAGCTTCTCGCGTAGCCTTCGACCCGGTGCGCCTACCGTCGGGTTCTTCGCCATCGCCTCTGCTTCCTCGGGTGGTACCCCCAAGAGCGTCCACCGGCGTTTGCACCTCGCCCACGACTCGCGCTCTAGTTCGGTGGCCGTTGGTCCGGTGGGTTCTGTCCTGCGCAGAATTTCCCGGTTTGTTTTCTCCTGACTTTGGAGTTTCGCAACCGTAAAGTAATTGTGTAGAGGACTATCATCCGATGATGCTTCCTCCTTGAGCAGCTCGGCGAGTCGAAATGAATATACGGCCATAGCATGCTCGAAGCCCACCAAGAAGGTGTCGGGATCGAAGCCCAACGACTCAAAGCGCTCATGTAGCCACTCTGCTGGCAAAGTTTCGGGTTCGGTAGAGAGAGCCACAGTCATGACCTTCTCGCCGACCTCCTGATCTTCAAAAAAGGTCGTAAACTGTTCTCTTAAGAGTGCGAGCAGTTCCCGATCTTCGCCAATCAACTCAGTTCCCGCCAGCTCGGTCAACATCGCTGCCGACGCATGCTGAAAGACATGTTCTAGCTTGCGCTCTTGCGCATCTCCCAGAGCCGCGTCGCGAAGACGACTAGCTCCAGCTACCATGAGAGCCGAGGTCCAGTTTGCCACTATGCTGAAGGTAAAGGAATCCATCCCTTGAATAGTACCGCGACGCGCTATGGGCAGGAAATTATGATACTCCTCGCCTGCTTCTTGGTTCCGTTAGAAATCTCCAGTTTTCGTAGGGAGGATAGACAGAGGTTATCTTTTACACCCTATAATCTCTCAATCGCCTCTACCCCCTTAATCAGGCGAATCCCGCCCTCCAAAAGGGTTTGCATGCGTGAATAAGCCTCTTGAAAATCATTGACAGTGTTATGTAGATGAAACCAATAGACTGAAGGTTGTGAGTACTTTTCTCTCATAGTTGATGGGGGTAATAACGCTTGCCTCCTCATGGTTTCTATCGAAAAGTGGCGCAGGATCTGCGCAAGGAGGCTGAGACGTTGCGCTCTTGGTTTGGGAAAGTCAGTACAGTATACTTAGAGTACAACTGAATGGATCTCGGTCCGATCTAGCCCACAGGAGACTGTGGGCGTGTCAGAAATCTGACAATGGCGGTCCGTAGGGGCAGCGCCCACCGTGGGATCTGTAGTGATACCAGCAACGCTGGGCCCACTCGGAGGCAGAGACCACGAAGCCGCTGAGAAAGAGCGCCGTAGCAGCGTTCTCCCCTATGGGCCGCTCTATTTTGTTCGCCATGGGAGGCGCAAGGAGGACTGACGACGTGGCCGAGACCAAGAGCAAGAAGCATCTGCCAAGCTCGGAAGCGGTGAGGCACAAGGACATTCTCAGCCCGGAGGAAATGGCGACTGTGCTGGGCTGCTGCCGGACGACGGTATATTCCATGCTCCGGCAGAACCTCGTTCCAAGCTTTACCGTCGGACGGCTCCGGCGTGTCCGACGTACGGACGTGGACGCCTATGTTGGACAGCAGTTGGCAGCATCGCAAAAAATCTTGCCGAGAGGGTCAGCTAACTAGCTTGGGAGGATTCAGAGAATGCGTACAGAGAATTTAACGCCGCCTGCAGCGGCGCTCGAATTGGCAAAGGATAGAGTGCAAGTGTTCCCAGTGAACGGGAAGGTCCCCTTTAAGGGTACTCACGGCTTTTACGACGCCACAGACGACCTGGAGATCATCTCGGAGATGTTCGCACGATACCCAGGCGCAAATGTGGCTGCCCGTACGGGGCAGGCTAGCGGCCTCGTAATACTCGACCTCGATACAAAGCTGGCTGTAAAAGAAGCGCTGCGGCGAGGCGTGCCGGATGATAGGGAGACTTACTGGGTTCGCACATTGCGAGGCTGGCACATATATTTCCGCACCGAAGAACCGATCAGATGTTTCGACCCCTTCCCCGGCGCGAACTTTAAGGCCGAGGGCGGATACGTGGTCACACCGCCGTCGATTCACCCTTCAGGTAAACGGTATCGCCTTATCCCATCCTTTAGCGGTGCATGGGCTAACGTACCAGACTGGCTCCGTGAGAAGGCGAAGGAGTGGGAGGAACGTATAGCTACAACCGCACCTCATGACCTTACCGCAGACGGACCATCTATTCACGAGGGCGAACGAAATAGCAAACTGACCAGCATCGCAGGTTGGCTGCATGATGGGCACCGCAGCCTGGAGCGGCTCACTGCCGATTTGCTGGCGATCAACGCAGTCAGGTGTGTTCCTGCACTACCGGAGAGCGAAGTCTGCGGCATCGCCAATAAGATGCACCGCCGACCGCCGTGCACGCCTTCGGTGAAAGTCATGCCGGAGATCCTCGATCTCCTCGACCGCTTCACTCTTGCCGTCTTCTCGGAGGCATGGCGTGGTAGCGGGCTCACAGACCGAGACGTCCTGCTAGCCGCCGCTGCTTTCGCCCGCCACTACGGGACGATGATCCCGGCAGGCGTGCGCATCTCGATCAGCTACCGCGACCTCGCCCTTGCAGCAAGCGTCTCTCTGCCCACTCTTCGCAAAGCTGTCAAGCGACTCAGGGCCGCCGGTTGGTTGCATCAGGACAACAGCAACCGCAAGCGCAAAGAGGCCGGGGCTTTCGTCTTGCTCGCCAAACGCGCACACGTTTCACACTCACCCCCAGTTTGTCTAATAAAGGGATTGAGTGTGGAAGATATGCGCGTGCCTCGTCTCAGATGGTCA
>Ga0126313_10000754_pt1 | contig 15958 bp, 16 predicted proteins | sample Plot105A_FD_89954 | JGI IMG/M metagenome (GOLD analysis project Ga0126313, IMG submission 89954) | Serpentine soil microbial communities from UC McLaughlin Reserve, CA, USA - Plot105A | ecosystem: Environmental > Terrestrial > Soil > Grasslands | place: USA: UC McLaughlin Reserve, Lake County...
CGGGCGGATGCTAATAGAGGAGGATGGGCCCGTAAGGAGGCAGGATGGGAGTTAGGGACCGTCTGGACCGGATCGCGGCCTGGTTCGGGTTCGGTGTCGACGAGGACGATTACTACGAGGACGAAGAGGAAGAGGACCGCCGGTATGGAAACGAGGAGTACGCGAACGGCGCCAGAAGCACTGAGCCGGGGCCGACCGTGAGGCGCCTCGGCCGCGCGGAGCGCTCCTCGGCTTTCGGTACCTCCCTGGGGGATCTGTTCGGCAACGAGTCGTCAGCCAGGGGAGAGCGCTACAGCGCCAACCAGAACCCGCAGCCCTCGCACCTCAGGCCCGTCCCCGACCAGCGCACCACCCGCGTCAGCGTGCTCGAGCCTTCGAGCTTCAATGACGCCCAGAACCTAGCCGACCGCTTCAAGCGGCAGCAGCCGGTGATCCTGAACCTCCAGAACGTGGACGGGGATCTGAGTCGCAGGATGGTTGACTTCTGCTCGGGCCTGACCTATGCGCTCGACGGCAACATCCAGTCCGTCGCCAACAGGGTCTTTTTGCTCACGCCGCGCGACGTGGAGGTGAGCGCTGAGGAGCGCAAGCGCATCGCCGAGCGGGCGTTCTTCAATCAGCTCTAGGAGCCTTGTCGAGGGAAATTTGAAGAAGGTCGGGATCATCGGGGCGGGCAAGATCGGGGGCTCCCTCCTCTTGAGGCTCGCCGAGTCAGGCGGCTTCGACCTCGGCGTGAGCGACATCCATCCGGAACAACTGGGGCACTTCCGGGAGCTCGGCATACACACCACCTCCTCCAACCGCGAGCTCGCCGACGAGAGCGACCTCCTCATCGTCGCCGTGAAACCCTGGGACGTCACCCAGGTAATGGAGGAGATCTCAGGCTCGTTCGCTGGCACAGACAAGGCCGTCACGAGCGTCGCCGCCGGCGTCTCCATCGCCCGCATCTCCGAGAATCTTCCGCCAGAGACGGCGATCCTACGCGTCATGCCGAACGTGTGCGCCTCCGTGGGCCTCGGCTCCGCCGTGGTTACCGCCAACGAGGCGGGCCAGGCGGCGCTTTCGATGGTCGTGGACATCTTCCGCCACGTCGGCGAGGTGCAGGAGCTGCCGGAGCGCCTCTTCGACGCGGCGACGGCGCTGCACGGTTCGGGCCCTGCGTACGTCGCGCTCTTCGCCGACGCCCTGATACAGGCCGGCGTCAGGGAGGGCATACCGCGCGACGTTGCCCGCAGGCTCGTCGTCGGTACGATAGGCGGGACGGCGGTGCTGCTCAAAGAACGTAGCGCCCACCAGGTGCGTGACGAGGTGATGACGCCGGGTGGCACGACGGCCGCCGCGTTCGTCGCGATGGAGAAGGCCGGTTTCGTGGCCGCGGTCTACGACGGGGTCGAGGCGGCGACGGAGCGGGCGAGGGGGCTTGGCGGATGACGGTGGCCCTCCTGCAGCAGTTCGGGTTCAGCGTCGCCGGCCTGCTCGCTGGGGTGGTGAACTACGCTTACATCATACTGTTCGCGTTCATCATCGCGTCGATACTGTTCTCGTGGTTTCCCGGCTACCCTTCGAGCGGTTTCATGCAAGCGGTCTACAACGCCGTGAGGGCGGTCGCCGATCCAATACTGATGCCCATCAGGAGCCGCATACCGATGTTGCAGCTCGGCGGTTTCGGCATTGACCTCTCGCCGATCATCGCCATCTTCGGGCTCATAATCGCCAAGAGGTTGTTGCTCATCGTAATCGAACAGTTCATACAACCAGTGACGGGGTGATCCAGGATGCCTATACGGCCGATCGACATAAGGCGTAAGGAGTTCAAGAGCGGCTTCCGCGGCTACGACGCCAACCAGGTGGACGACTTCCTCGACGCGGTTGCCGACGAGTTCGAGCGCAACTACACGGAGAACCAGAGGATGCGCGAGGAGGTCTCGAGCCTGCGCGACCGGCTGCAGCAGTTCGAGGACCTTGAGGGCTCTATCCGCGCCGCCCTCGTCCACGCCGAGCACGCCTCCAACGACCTCAGGCGCGCCGCGACGAGCGAGGCCGAGGACCTGCGCCAGAGCGCCCAGAGGGAGGCGGACTTCACCATAAGGGAGGCGCAGACGCGCTCCCACCAGATGCTCGCCGACTCCTCGTCGCGCATCGAGCGCGTCCAGGATTCCTACGAGGCGCTGCAGGAGGCGAAAAAGAGCTTCACAAACGACTTCCGCCACCTCCTCAAGACCTACATGGAAATGATGGACAACATGGAGGTCTCCTTGGCCAGGGAGATAGAGTCCTCTCTGCGCGAGCGGCTCGACACCGAGTCCATCGCCGTGGTCCGCGAGGCCGCCGAGCAAGAGGCCAGGCCACCGGAGGACTCCGGCATCGGTGCGGTGGCTGAAGACGTGCCTGACGGCGAACGCACGGACCCCGGTCTGACCGTCTCCGAGGATGTGATCTTCGAGTCCGAAGAGGAGGTCATCGTCTCGACGGAGTCCGAAGGAGTAGACCCGGACGCCACCCGGGTCATGGAGACGGAACCCGCCGTCGCGGAAGAGCCCGTAAGCGAGGAAGAGTTCGCGGCCGCCGACGTCGCGCTCGAACAGTCCGAAGTCCAGGAAGAGCAGCCGACGGAAGTGCTGCGCACCGAAGACATGGAACCACTCGCCGAAGAACCCGAGCCGGGTGAGGCCCCAGCAGAAGAGCCCGAGGTAGAGCCGTCCACGGCCCAGGACGAGACTCAACAGTTCGAAGAGCCTCCCGTCTCCGAGCCCGAGGCTGCGGACGAGGTGGAGGTAGAGCGGGAAGAGACCTCGCTGGCCGAAGAGAGCAGCTCGCAGGAGTTCTTCGACACGGAAGGGCAGGAGCAAAGCGACAGCCGCGTCTTCAGGGCCAGCCGTTTCCTGCGCCGGCGTGAGTAGAGGCTTCGTTACCCCGACCAGGGACGGAACCCTGCTCAACCTCAGGGTCTCACCGGGCGCACAACGTACCTCCTTCGCCGGCATCTACGGCGAGGACGCCATCAAGCTCAGGGTCGCGGCACCGCCCGTGGAAGGCAAGGCCGACGCCAAGGCGGAGCGTTACGTCGCAGGGTTACTCGGGGTCGCGGCCTCGGACGTGTCTGTGGTCAGGGGCGTCTCCAGCAGGAACAAGTCCTTGCTCGTCAGGGGCGCCGAGACGGAAGACGTGCGCGAGATCCTGTCCGAGCACCTCTCATAGCGGGGTGACATTCGAAAGCTTCAAGGTAGAACCCGCGGAAGCCGGGGAGCGTCTCGACCGGCTGGCCGCGCGGCGTCTCGGGCTGAGCCGGAGCCTCGTGCAACGCCTGATCGGGGACACCTCGTTGCTCGTTGACGGTGAGGCAGCCTCTCCTTCCCACAAGGTCAGGGACGGACAACTCATCGAAGCGCGCCTTCCCGAAGAGGGACTTTCGCCGGAGGGGATCCCGGTCCCCATAATCTTCGCCGATGAGTACTTGCTAGTAGTAGACAAGCCGGCGGGCCTCGTCGTGCACCCCGGCGCGGGCAACCAGTCAGGGACGCTCGTGAACGGCCTACTGACCAGAGGCATATCTGGTGGGGATGACCCATCCCGGCCGGGCGTCGTTCACCGTCTCGACCGCGACACTTCGGGCCTGATGGTGCTTGCAAAGGGCGAGCCTGCGTACTCGAAGCTCGTCGAGATGATGTCGGCCCGGCGGGTTGGCCGCGTCTACAGGGCAGTCGTGGCGGGTGAAGGGTTGCCGGAGACGGGGACCATCGATTCGCCCGTCGGCCGCGACCCGGACAATCCCACGCTCATGGCCGCGGGTGTTGGTAAGCCCGCGATAACGCACTTCGAAAAACTCACTGAAGCCGCGGGACATACTGTGCTCCGGGTTCGGCTGGAGACGGGGAGGACGCACCAGATCCGGGTCCACCTCTCCGCCATCGGTTATCCGGTCTACGCCGACCCGCTTTACGGGACACCCATACATGACGGGCGCCTGTGGCTACACGCGGAGCATCTGTCTTTCGAGCATCCCGTGCAGGGAGAGCCGATGGAGTTCTGGTCGGAGATCCCCGAGGATCTACAGGACTCCGCCGCCATGCTTGGGGTCATCGCGTGATTCCGGAAATACCATACCGATTCCGCTTGGAGGGGAGCGCATTCGGAACGAGGCCATCGTCGGGCACGCCGCCCGTGTGCCTTCCCCGCGCTCCGTCATTTTGATCGACCAGTTGCGCGGTGCCGCTAGGCGGGTGGCTCTTTCCGAGACGGCGTTTGCGCATCGCGATGCCCCGCACGCCTGGTCGCCATCTCGATGTGGGAGGACGCGACCGAGGCCGAGGCCAACATCGGCTGGACGCGCTCTCTGGCGGCGACCGAGCCTTTCGCCACCGGCGGCGTCTACGTCAACGGCGCCGGCTCAGACACGTGGTCATCCGCCCTGTACGGAGCCAACTACAACCGCCTGGTCGAGATCAAAACCGCCTACGACCCGACATACTTCTTCCACCACAACCAGAACATAAGGCCGAAGGCAAAGAGCGCCGTGGAATCCCAGGTCGCGACCAGGACGGGCGCTGCGAAAGCCGGGCTGATCGCGGTGGGCGGAAACGCCCTCGCGCCTCGCAGGACGTTCCCGCAGAGCGGGACCGAACACCCCTTGACCTCCTCCGAGAACGCGGTGGCGCTCTTTGTCTGCTTGACGGCTCCTTCGTCCTCTGGTAGCTTGACGCTCGGCAAGCGATCCTTTAACGGCGTCCTGTGAGACGCGAAGGAGGCAGGTAGTGGGCCGATCTAGCGTCTACGAATGCGCCCATTCACAGGTGCTCACGCCGGACGGTCTCGACCGTTCGCTACGCCGCATCTCGCACGAAATCCTGGAACGCAACGCCTCGTGTCTTGACGAACTCGCGCTAGTAGGGATCCTAACCCGTGGGGTCCCGCTGGCGCAGCGGATCTCGGCCAACATCAGGCAGTTCGAGGGTGTTGACATCCCCGTAGGTTCTCTGGATATAACTCTGCATCGCGATGACCTGCAACAGAGAGATCCCGAGGCGAGGGGTAGCAACGTGCCCTTCGGCGTGACCGGCAAGACGGTGGTGCTCGTGGACGACGTGCTGTACACCGGCAGGACAGCGCGGGCGGCGATAGAGGCGTTGCTTGAACTTGGGAGGCCCGCGGCGGTTCGGCTGGCTATTCTGGTCGACCGCGGCCACAGGGAGTTGCCGATACGGGCGGATCACGTGGGGAAAAACGTACCGACCGCGCGTGGGCAGAGGGTGTTGGTCAACCTGGAGGAGACCGATGGGGAGGACGGGGTGATCGTCGTTGGAGACTAGAAGCTTTCTGAGCCTGGAAGATACGAACCGTGAAGAGCTAAAGGACATTCTAGACCTCGCGGCCGCGTTCGCGAATGGCCGCCTCAGGGACCCTCTCATTAGCAGGACCGTTTGCCTGGCCTTCTTCGAGGCCTCGACCAGGACGGCCGTATCTTTCGAGCTCGCGGCGAGGCGTTCTGGGGCGCATGTGATCACGCTCTCCGAAAAGGGCTCGGCCATCTCCAAGGGCGAGTCCCTGATCGACACCGTCGTCACCCTCGACAGCCTGGGGGCCGACGCAATAGTGCTCCGACACCCCGCCGCAGGGGCAGCAGCCCTCGCCTCCCGCCACACCACTGCGCCCATCATTAACGCCGGTGACGGCTGCGGCCAGCATCCGACCCAGGCCCTCCTCGACCTCTACGCCCTGAGCGACGCGCTCGGCGGCTTCGAAGAACTGGCCGGGCGCCGCGTCGCCATCGTCGGGGACATCCTGCACAGCCGTGTCGCCCGCAGCGTGATACCCGGGTTTGTACGGGCGGGGATCGAAGTATCCCTCGTCGCCCCCCGCACGCTACTGCCTCTCGACACGGAAGCGTGGGGCTTACCCGTCCTCTCCTCGGTAGATGAGGCCATGGAGTGGGGAGCAGACGTTCTGTACATGCTGCGGCTTCAGAAGGAGAGGATGACTGGCGCGCGAGTACCGTCCGTCGCCGAGTACTCCCGCTTCTACGGCGTGGCGCAGCATCACCTCGGGAACGGGGTACTCGTCATGCACCCAGGTCCCGTCAACAGGGGCGTCGAGATCTCCGGCGAGGTCGTCCTCGATGCCTCGTCCCTGATCTCCGACCAGGTAGCCTCAGGCGTGTGCGTCCGCTCCGCCGTCCTCGCCCTCTCGACAGGCGCGGTCCAGAGGGCCGCCGCGTGATCCGAGATTCCGCCGCCACACCCGAACTCGTAATTCGTAGGGCCCACGTCCTCGACCCGTCCACCGGCCTGGACAGCATCTTAGACGTGCGTATCTCGTCGGACAAGATCTTGGAGATCGGTGAAGGCCTGCGTGGTACGCGCGAGGTCGACGCCGACGGCCTCCACCTCTTCCCCGGCTTCGTGGACGTACACGCCCACTGGCGCACGCCCGGCCGCGAGGACGAGGAGACCATAGAGAGCGGCTCGGCAGCGGCGGCCGCGGGCGGCTTCACCGGCGTCGTGATGATGCCGAACACGGACCCCATCGTGGACCGCCCCGTGGTGGTGAGCGGGCTGGTCCGCCGCGTGGATCTGGAGTCGAGGGTCAGGGCTCGCGTCTCCGCGGCCCTCCACGTCGGGCTCGCCGGCGCGCGCCTGACGGAGATGCGCCTGCTGAAGGAAGCCGGTGCCTTCTGCGTCTCGGACGATGGGCTGGGAACGGCATCGGCCGGCGTGCTCAGGAACGGTATGCTGTACGCGCGCTCGGCGGGGCTGCCGGTGATCCTGCACTGCGAAGACCACACGCTCGCAACGGGCGTCGTGCACGACGGCGTCGCAGGCTCCCTCGTCGGACTCCCGGGCTCCCCGGCGAGCGCGGAAGACACAGCGACGGCAACGGCCCTCGTCCTCGCAGCCGAAACGGGGGCGAAGGTCCATATAACACACGTCTCCACGGCCCTCTCGGTGGCCCTTGTCGGTTTCTTCAGAGATGGGGCCGACGTGACGGCCGACACGACGCCCCACCACCTCACGTTGACGGACGAACTCGTCTCGACGCTTGAGGGGCTCTACAGGGTCAACCCGCCACTCCGGCCGGACGGCGACCGCTGTGGCGTCGAGGCCGCCTTGCGCGACGGCGTCCTCGACTTCGTGGCTACCGACCACGCGCCGCACGCGTCGGAGGAGAAGGAGCTGCCGATGGAGGAGGCCGCGCCGGGGTTTCTCGGCCATGAGACGGCCTTCGCCGCGCTTTATACCGACCTGGTCCTCGGCGGCAGGCTCTCGCTCGCGCGTCTCGTCGAGGCTATGAGCTGTGCGCCCGGCCGGTGGGTCGGGGAGGGGGGTAGCCTCGGGGTCGGGGCGGTGGCGGATCTCACGCTCGTTGACCTCTCTGAGAGGTGGGCGGTGGATCGGGACGCTTTGATCAGCCGTTCTTCTAACTCACCTTATCTCGGAAGGGCCCTGTCGGGTAGGGTGGTGACTACTATAGTTGGCGGAGAGCTGATACATGACACGACTGGAGCGAAATTTGGAGTACGTGCGTAGCAGGGCGACGCTGGTCCTCGAGGATGGGGCCGCGTTCGAGGGCTGGAGCTTCGCCGGGGAGGGCGAGGTCGCGGGCGAGGTCGTCTTTACGACGAGCATGGTCGGCTACCAGGAGACGATTACGGACCCTTCCTACCGGGGGCAGATCCTGCTCTTCACCTACCCGCTTATCGGGAACTACGGCGTGATTCCCGGCGACGACGAGTCCCGCAAGGTCCAGGCCTCCGCCGTCCTCGTGCGCGAGTACACGCCCCACCCGAGCAATTGGGCGAGCGAGCGCTCCCTGGCAGACCTTCTCGATGAAGAGGGGGTGCTCGGGATCGAGGGCATCGACACCCGCGCCCTCACACGCTACCTTAGGGACAAGGGCGCCATGCGCGCCGTGATCTCGACCTCAGAGTCAGACCGCAACGTGCTCCGCGATAGAGCAACCGCCCACCCCTCGATGGTAGGCCTCGACCTCGCTTCCACCAGCTCTGAGCTAACGGAACCGACCCTGCTACCAGCCTTCGGAGAGGAACGCTGCCGCGTCGTCGCCCTCGACTACGGGGTGAAAGGTTCCATTTATAAGGAACTCCGTAGCCGCGGCGCCTCCGTCCTCGCCATGCCGGGCTCGACGGGTTCCGAGGGGATACTCGCCGCGGAACCGGACGGGTTGTTTCTATCCAACGGACCCGGCGACCCGGCGGCTCTCGGCGAGGCGGTGGACAGCTTGCGTCCGCTGCTTGGCGAGGTCCCGACGTTCGGCATCTGCCTCGGCCACCAGCTCCTCGGGCTCGCCCTCGGTTGCGAGACCTACAAGATGCCCTTCGGCCACCACGGCGCGAACCACCCCGTCAGGAACCTCGCGACAGGACGCATTGAGATAACCAGCCAGAACCACGGCTTCGCCGTCAGGGAGGGTTCGCTCACGGACGGCGTCGAGTTGACCCACCGCAACCTGTACGACGGCACGGTCGAGGGCATCGCGAGCCCGGAGTTGCGGGCGTGGAGCGTGCAGTACCATCCAGAATCGAGCCCGGGCCCGAGGGATTCCGGTTATCTCTTTGAAGAGTTCCTGGAGGACATCTCCGAGAAGGCGCGGGCCTAGCGTGCCAAGGCGCGACGACATCTCGAGCATCCTGATCATCGGTTCGGGGCCGATCGTGATCGGACAGGCCGCCGAGTTCGACTACTCCGGCACCCAGGCCTGCCGCGCCCTGCGCGACGAGGGCTACCGCGTGATCCTCGTAAACTCCAACCCCGCAACCATAATGACCGACCCCGAGGTAGCCGACGCCACCTACGTCGAACCCCTTACTGCAGAGACCGTGGCAGAGATCCTGCGCCGCGAACGCCCCGACGCCCTTCTTCCAACCCTCGGCGGCCAGACCGCCCTGAACCTGTCCGTCGAACTGCACGAGTCCGGCGTCCTCGAAGAACTCGAAGTCGAACTACTGGGTGCTTCGATACCTTCGATCCAGAAGGCCGAAGACCGCCAGCTCTTCTCTGAAGCCATGCAACGCATAGGCCTGAAAGTCCCGGCAAGCCGCACGGTGAAAAGCTTCGCGGAGGCCGAGGAACTGGCCCGGGAGATAGGCTATCCTCTGATAATCCGCCCGAGCTTCACGCTCGGCGGCAAGGGGGGGGCCACGGCCCGCGACCATTCGGAGCTGCGCCGCGCCGTCGCGGACGGCCTCGACGCGAGCCCCGTAAAGTCCGCCCTCGTCGAAAAGAGCGTCACCGGCTGGAAGGAGTTCGAGCTGGAGGTCATGCGCGACCTCGCCGATAACGTGGTCGTCATCTGCTCCATAGAGAACGTAGACCCCATGGGCGTCCACACCGGCGACTCCATCACCGTCGCCCCAGCGCAAACCCTCTCGGACCGCCAGTACCAGGCCCTCCGTACCGCATCTTTACGCATAATACGTGAGATAGGTGTATCGACCGGGGGGTCGAACATCCAGTTTGCGGTTGATCCAGAGAGCGACGAGTACTACGTGATCGAGATGAACCCGCGGGTGAGTAGGTCGAGTGCATTGGCGAGCAAGGCGACGGGGTTTCCGATCGCGAAGATAGCCGCCAAGCTCGCTGTCGGGTACACGCTCGATGAGATCCCCAATGACATCACAAGCGCCACCCCGGCCTCTTTCGAGCCGGCGCTCGACTACGTGGTGACCAAGATACCTCGATTCGCTTTCGAGAAGTTCCCAGGCGCGGCGCCGAGGCTAACGACAAGGATGCACTCGGTGGGCGAGGTCATGGCGATAGGCAGGACGTTCACGGAGAGCCTGATGAAGGCGATGGCCTCGCTGGAGGTGGATCCCCAGGATGTGCACGCCGGCCTCGACGAGCCCAGTCCTTTCCGCGTCTTCGCCATCTTCGACGTCTTGCGCGCCGGGATAGACGTGCCGGAGATCTTCGAGCGCACCTCCATAGACCGCTTCTTTATCGCGTCCATAGCCAGGATCGTGGCCGCAGAAGGCTCAGTTTCGGAGCCGCTCGGCGCCGAGAACCTGAGAGAGCTAAAGAGGATCGGGCTCCCCGACAAGACCATCGCCGCGGCCTCGGGCAGCCCGGTGGAGGTCGTGCGGGGCGTAAGGCGGGCGCTCGGCGTCTCGCCGACCTACAAGTCCGTCGATACCTGCGCGGGAGAGTTCCCGGCCCGCACCCCGTACTACTACTCGACCTACGAGGAGGAGGACGAGGTAAGGCGCGGGGAGGATGCTTCGGTAGTGGTCCTCGGCAGCGGACCGAACCGCATCGGGCAGGGCATCGAGTTCGATTATGCTTGCGTCCACGCCAGCTACGCCCTCGTGGAGAGCGGATACGACGCGGTCATGGTCAACTCCAACCCCGAGACGGTATCGACCGACTACGACACCTCGACGCGCCTGTACTTCGAGCCGCTCACTGCCGAACACGTGCTCGAGGTAATCCGGCGCGAGGAGCCCGACGGTGTGATCCTGCAGTTCGGCGGCCAGAGCCCCTTGAAGCTCGCCCACGAGCTAGAGAAATCGGGTGTTTGCATTCTCGGCACCTCCCCCGACGCGATAGACCTCGCCGAAAACCGCTCACGCTTCGGTAGGCTCCTGGAGGATCTAGGCATCCCGCACCCCAGGTTCGGGACGGCATCGACCGCCGAGGAAGCAAGAGAGGTCGCGCGCGAGCTCGGGTACCCGGTCGTCGTGCGGCCCTCCTACGTGCTCGGCGGACGGAGGATTGAGATCGTCTACAACGACGAGGACCTCGACCTCTACCTCAGGACCAGCGCGGGAGCGAGCCCTGGGCACCCGACCCTCATCGACAAGTTCATGGAGGACTACACCGAGGTCGATGTCGATGCCGTCTCCGACGGGGAGGAGGTCTTTGTCGGCGGCATCATGGAGCACGTCGAGGAGGCGGGGGTGCATTCCGGGGACTCCTCGTGCGTGACGCCCCCGATCAACATTCACAGGGTGTTGCTGCAGAGGATCGAGGACTATACCAGGCGACTGGCGCTTTCCGTAGGCGTCATTGGGCTCATGAACGTGCAGTACGTGATGCGGGGCGATGATGTGCTCGTGATCGAATGCAACCCCCGCGCCTCCCGCACCGTCCCGTTCATTTCGAAAGCTACGGGGGTGCCACTCGCGAAGGTGGCGACGAGGGTACTGCTCGGCGAGAAGCTCAGGGACATGCGGCTCAGCTCCTCTACCGACGGACATTTCTCGGTCAAGGCGCCGGTCTTCCCGTTCGACAGGTTCGCCGATGTCGACCCGCTGCTCGGCCCCGAGATGCGCTCGACGGGCGAGGCGATGGGAATTGACCGCACCTTCGGCGGGGCGTTCGCCAAGGCGCTCACGGCGGCGGGGCAGAAGTTGCCAGTGTCGGGGCGGGTCTACATCTCCGTCGCCAACAGGGAGAAGCGGGCCGTCGTGCTCGTGGCGCGGGCGTTTGCCGACCTAGGGTTCGAGATCTCCGCGAGCGAGGGCACGGCGGAGGTGCTCAAGAACAACGGATTACCCGTTATGGTCGTGCCCAAGATCGGGGAGCTCGGCGAGGATGTGCTGGGTCTTATCGAAACTGGAGGCGTTGACCTCATCGTGAACACCCCCTGGGGCCGTGGGCCGCGTACGGACGGGTACCTGATCCGGCGCCGAGCCCTCACCCATGGCGTCCCCTGCATAACCACCCTTGCCGGCGCGGCCGCCGCAGTACAGGGCATCGAGGCCACATTGCGCGGCGGAACGAGGCGTGTGAATTCGCTCCAGGGCCTCTACGCGGCGAGAGCATGAAGTTCTACAGGGTAAACGTCGAGGAGCGCGAGGCGTTAGGCAGCTACACCCTCCTCCGCTACCGCTGGAACGGACCCGTCGAACCTGGACAGTTCGTGATGGCCAGGGCTGCCTGCTACCCTATCACCCTCGATCCGTTTCTGGCCAGACCCTTCTCGTTCTACGACCACGATGGGGGGGTGGCGAGCCTCCTTTTCGAGGTGCGGGGCCGAGGTACGGCACTCCTGGATGCTGCATCGTCCATCGAGGTGACAGCCCCCCTAGGGAAGAGATTCCGGATCGAACTAGGTCTGGGCCGCGCGGCGCTTCTCGGGGGGGGTATCGGCGTCGCGCCGCTCAAGATCCTGGGCCGCCACCTCGATGCGATGGGCGTCCCCCACGACGTGTTCCTCGGGTTCGCGGATGCCGCAGCCTCTGTCGTTGCCAAAGACTTTCCCGGCGCCGAGGTGGCGACGATGGACGGGGCGGTCGGGACCCGTGGTACGGTCCTGAATGCCTCCGGCGCGCTAACGAACTACGGCGCCATCTACTCCTGCGGCCCCAACTCGATGCTGGCGGCGGTCAAGCTCGCCGCCGGGAAGAACAGCCTCTGCCAGCTCTCTGTGGAGGAGAGGATGGGGTGCGGGAACGGCTCGTGCAACGGGTGCGTCGTGCCCGTGCACGGCGGCTACGTCAGATCGTGCATCGAGGGTCCGGTCTTCGACGCGGAGGTATTGGCGTGGTAGTGCGCGTTCAGGAGACCGGCGTTGACCTTGAGGTCGAGCTCTTCGGGATACCGTTACGGACGCCCCTGATCCCGGCTTCAGGAACGCTCTCGAAGGAGGCTCTTGATGAAGTCGAAGGTGTCTACGGGGCGATGTTACCGAAGACCACGACGCCGGTCGCAAGGGCGGGCAACCCGCCGCCCCGGGTTGCAGAGACGCCCGCGGGGATGGTCAACTCCATCGGCCTCCAGAATCCTGGCGTGGAGCGCTTCTTGCAAGACCTGGAGGTGTTCGATCTCGGAATCCCCCTCTTCGTCTCCGTGGCCGGCGATACCGTGGCCGAATTCGCCTCACTCTGTGAGATCCTCTCCGGCGACGAGCGCATCTCGGCCGTCGAGTTGAACCTCTCGTGCCCGAACGTGGAGTGCGGGGGCCTGGTGTTCTGCGCGGGAGCATCCTCTGTCGAGGAGTTAGTCGCCGCCTGCCGGTCCATCGTAGGGAACAAGCCCATCCTGGCCAAGCTCACGAACGAGGGCGTCGTGGAGAACGCCCGCGCCGCTGAGGCAGCGGGAGCAGACGGGCTTACCGTCATCAACACCCTTCCCGCGCTCACGATAGACGCTCGGGCGCGGAAGGTGCTGGTGCGGGGCGGCCTCTCGGGTCCCGCGATAAAGCCCGTCGCCCTCAGGGCTGTATACGACGTATCGGGCGTGGTGGACGTTCCGGTCGTGGGAAGCGGTGGGGTGGCGAGCGGCACGGACGTGGCCGAGTTCATGCTCGCGGGCGCGACCGCGGTGCAGGTGGGCACGACGAGCTTCGTGAGGGACCCGCAAGAGATCCTGGCCGAGTTCACCGCTTACCTGAAAGAAAGCGGTCTCGGAGCCTCACAGCTGACGGGGGCCGTACGCTCCCACGATCCCGGCGTGCCGGTCCCTCGCCCGAAACCGGTTCACGAAAGCTCACACCACTAGGGCCGCTGAGGGGACCCCATTCGGGCGCACAGAGGTGCGGGTATGATGACCGTTCATCTGTCCCGCGTGAGTGAAACGATCCCGGACCCCGACCCGGGAGTCCACCTCGTATCACGCTGCGATCGGATACGCGGTCATATTGGCAGGCGTCGTCGCCTCTCAGATCGCACTTGCGCGCAGCGCGCCCTAGGCTCGTACGCTTTGCGCGGAGCGTTTTCTGGTCAGTACCCGTCTGTCTTGCGCGTCGCTGCGATCATTCAGGCAGCGCTCGTAGTGCTCATAGTAGGTGTAGTTTTTTCGCGGGTCGGTGTAACCCTTCCGAGGTGGTCACTTGTGTCCCGTCGGCTTGTGCGGCTCGTGGTCGCGTTCGCATGTATCGGTCCCGTGCTGAACTTCCTCACGCCCAGTACCTCGGAACGCGTCATCTATGCGCCGACGAAGTTCCTTCTGCTGGTGAGCAGCCTCATGGTCGTTACCGGGAGGCCGTTGCCTGATTAGAGCAAGATCCCAAAACATGCCGCTTGCGACCGCGGAAACCCGGCGATCCGAGAGTCGAAACGACCAAGGTCAGAGAGCGGGTCGAAGGAGGCCCGTTCGCTCGGAGTGAACCGATTACCACTGTGGTTCTTGTGCTCCTTAGCGTTGTACACCGCTCGCTCGTAACAGGCTCGGGTAGCCTACTTTGACCAGCAAGATGGTTGAGCTGATCAGGCCGGAAGGCCTTATCTGGGGTATTTTGATCGCGTATGGAGAACGAGGACTCCACGAAGGGAGCGCAGCGGTGACGAACAAACGGTGGAGCGAGCTCAGCAGCGGTCAGCGGCGAGGCATCGTGTTCTTCAGCATGGTCCAGGTCGCGCTGCTGGTCGCGGCCCTGGTGGACATCTGGCGGCGGCCTGGGGAGGAGATCAGGGGCACAAAGCGGATGTGGGCGTTGGCTGCCTTCGTCAACTTCGTCGGCCCGATCTCCTACTGCGCGTTTGGCCGGAGGCGTGTCACCACTAGCTTCGACAAGCCACACGATCTCTGCGAATTCTCGCCTTGTACGTGCTCTTGAGAACGCGCATGATACCTACATGGAAGGACAGGTGGAGCGGCCCCATTTCGAAGAAGAGCAGCGCTTACCCTTATGGACAAAAGCTATCGTGCTGCTACCCGTGGTCGTCCTCGCCTATTCCGCCATTCAGATGTGGCTTGGGGGCCAAGGTACGTCGGCATCGCTCTGATCGTTACCGCGCTCGCCCTATTTTTTCTTCTTCTGACCGTGCCAAACTTCGTCCTCAAACTCCTTATTAGCATAGATTCGAGTCACCTTCGCTTAAGGATTTATCCCCTTGGGCTACCGGTGCCGTTCTTGCCTCCCAGGATATGGAATGTTCCGCTAAGCGAGATATCTCACTCGGAAGTGCGCACTTACAAGCCCCTATTAGATAGGGCGTACTGGGGGCCGCACCTTTGGGGCTTGGGTAGCGCGTTCGGCGGTGATCGATACCTTTACGCGATGAAGCCTGGCCTCTTCAGTGCACGAGGAGTGCAACTTCAGCTTAGAAGCGGCGAGAGACTGTTTCTCGGCTCGGAGCATTCCGAAGAACTCGCCGGCGCCATCGCCCTAGCCAAAAGCGAGAGCAACTAGGGTTATGTGCATCTTTCAGAAGGGTCGCGTCTATAGGAATGGGTTGCCACTCGGTTTTTCTCGAAACCGGACCGATCGGTCGGACAAACAATACCGAAATAGTCCATATTGGTGATGTGTCTAGTACCTGGCGCTTGCTATTGTCATACTCCTGAGGTGGGAGATCGGCCCGAAGACTAGGGTAGAGGCCGAGATACCCGCCCCGATAGACGCGAGGCACCGATGGAGCGGGAGGAGCCAGTGAGATGCGACCGGCTACCGCTACGGAGGAGCGCAGCCGGTCGTGGCGTTGGCTAAGTCAAAAGGGAGCAAGGTGAAGACGACGAGAAGGTTAATGGTGTTGGCGATCGGCATGGCAGTGGCCGCACTCACGGCGGCCTTGGCGGGGAGCGTGACCCCTGTGCATAGTGCGCCTGTGCTACCACAGGGGTTCACCCAGTCTCAGGTCGTAAGAAGCGGCTTGTCTAACCCCACGGACATGGAGTTCGCCCCCGACGGCAGGCTGTTCGTCACCGAGGATGCGGGCACAGTACGTATAGCCAAGCCCGACGGGACGCTCTCTACGTTCCTCAACATCTCAACCAAGGTCGACGCCAAGGGAGAGCGTGGCCTGCTGGCGCTTACTTTCGACCCCAACTTCTCGACCAACCACTACGTCTACCTCCACTACACTAAAAAGGCTACTTCCACAACCCCGTCTCACAATCGCGTAGTGCGCGTCACCGCCAGCGGCGACAAGGCCGTCTCTGGCAGCGAGAAGCTCATCTTCAGGCTGGGCAACCAAAGTGCCGCGAACCAGTTCCCCCAGTTCATGGGCGGGGCGCTAGACTTCGGCAAGGACGGCAAGCTCTACGTCGCCACCGGCGATAACGAC
>Ga0126313_10000755_pt1 | contig 15957 bp, 14 predicted proteins | sample Plot105A_FD_89954 | JGI IMG/M metagenome (GOLD analysis project Ga0126313, IMG submission 89954) | Serpentine soil microbial communities from UC McLaughlin Reserve, CA, USA - Plot105A | ecosystem: Environmental > Terrestrial > Soil > Grasslands | place: USA: UC McLaughlin Reserve, Lake County...
CATCGGCGCCATAGCAACCAGAGTATCCCTCCGACCATGGCGGCCAGTACGGTGTACTCCATAATCGGCGCATACTGCTTCACGCTAGCCCACTGGGCGCCTAGCACCCACCCCAGGATGATGAACGCTCCGTTCCAAAGGGTGCTGCCGAGAATGGTGTAGAGCATGAACCGCCTGAGGATTGGCATGCGCCTTATTCCCGCCGGTATCGAGATCAGGGCCCCAACAGTCGGGACGAGATGGCCGATTAGGATGGCCTTCCCGCCGTGCTGATCAAACGCCTCGCTCGACTTGTCTAGATCTGCTCCGCGTACGAGCTTAAACCGCTCGAGCCGACCGACGAGCCGGCGCAGGCTCTTCTCACCGATCTTGTGTCCCAGATAGTACAGCCCCAGCGAAGAGACTACCTCCCCCGCGGTTGACGCTGCCAGCACCAAAACGAATGAGAATCGCCCCTGGCCAACCAGGAAGCCGGCGAGAGCCAAGATCGGTTGTGTAGGGAGGGGTAGCAGATGCAAGCCGATCAACGCGGTCAGGACAAACACGCCTAAGTAGCCGGAGGAGTAGAGGGTTTCGACGGTCCACTGCTCGAGGACGGCGGGCAGGTCACTCATCGCGTATCTTTCACCGGTTCGTTACCCAACAGGGCGTTTCTAGGATCACACTGCCTATGCTTTGAGCGAAACCGTCCACAAAATCGTAGCGGTCCGAAGGGGCAAACTTTCTGGGAACCGCTTGTCTTCAACTTACAGGCACCTAAAAAGCCCGGGCACATAAAGCCCGCTTTGGATAGGAGGACCCCCTCCGGAGGATAACTGTGCCTCGGGTTTCTCTACACGTACTGGGCATCGTCACCTGTCGCCATACTCGGCGTCGACGCTCGAACGCCACTCGATGAGTTCTTCTCGCCGTTCAGCCATCTGTGCTCTGCCGTATTCGCCCGCGAGGTTGTGCTCTTCAAGGGAGTCCTTTGAAAGATCGAAGAGCTCGTCTGGCCGGTCGCCGTAGTGGTAGATGTACTTCCCGGTGCCCTCAATGCTCGCCAGACACGTCTCTTCAAACCAACAGCTGAAGAAGAGAGTGCGATCTTCGGGTATCGGGTGGAGCAGCGAGTAGCCCGGATACTCGCCGTTCTCCACCTCGTAACCAAGCATCTCGATCACAGTGGGCAGCAGATCAGTGTTGTTCGAGAGCCCCTCTACCTGCTCGCCGTGCTCGAACCACCCGGGGGCGTGGATCAGGAAAGGGACCTTGAGCCCCTCCTCATAGATGGTGTTGTTATGTTGCAGGAGGCCGTGCTCGCCAAAGCCTTCCCCGTGGTCGCCGTAGATGACGAAGACTGTGTCTTTGTAGAGCCTCAGCTCCTTGTATTGCTCGATAAGGTTCTTCAAGAAGTGGTCCTGCAGACGCATGCAGTTGAGGTAGCTGTTTAGCGGCTCTTCATTCGAGAAGTCCTCGCTCCCGTAGTGCGTGTTGAGGCACTGGTAGTCGTGGTGGCCCGTGCCCGTTAGGTACTCGGCCACGAACGGTTCGTCCTTATGCTCCTTTAGCCACTCCTCGCTCGGCTTTAGCATCATGTCGTCCTCGTAACCGAAGTAGTTGGTCTTCTCAAATCCCTTCTCATCCATAGATTCGAGCGGGTAGTACTCCTCGTAACCAAAGTTCCGCACGAGGCCTTGAAAGTCCTCAAACTTCTTCGTTGACGACTGGAAAAAGACGGTATTGTAGCCCTGCTTCTTGAGCAGGCCAGCGAGGCACGGGGCCGGGATGCCCTGGGGTAGCGCCTCCGTGGTCGTGGTAACGAGGTGCGAATATACTCCACAATTAGCGGAAATGCTGGCCTTGGAGGTGTGTGGTACAGTCGTATAAGCCCGCTCAGCTAAGAGGCTGCTTTTTGCTAGCTCGTCCAGAAAGGGCATAGTGTTTAGCTCCTGGTTGTAGGGCGTCACAGATTGGGCGCGCGTCGACTCGAGGTGGATTAGGACAACGTTGCGCTTCTCGGTCTGTGGCGTCGGCGAGAGCCTTGCGCGTGCGGCCGGGTTCTCGACAACAGTCCGGCCGACATCCTCTTCGGTGCCCAAATCCTCTACCCCCGTCACCACCAGGTTAACTAAAGGTGCCCTAGCCAACGACTCGTCGGCCACCACCGGCGCAGAGCCAATCAACAGCGAAAACGAGCCAAAACCCAAAGCCAACACAAAGAGACCAACGGGGCCCAAGTAAGAGGAGAAGGCCCCGGCTGTTCCGGCCGGGAAGGTTCCGCGCCAGCCTAGGCGTCTCTCCAGGGCGCGCGTCACGAGCGAGGGTCCCAAAACCGTGTAGAAGAGGGCAGCTACGAGAAGCACCCAGGCCACAACCGAGACACTGGCAAACATTGGCAAAATCTCCCCGGGATTGAGTAGGAACAGGGCGACGACGCCGTAGTCGAGCGGGGTACCCGTCTCCTGATAGTACTGGTGGGCGCACGTGGTCACGAGCACAACGAGCATTGTCGCTGCGTGGAAGAGGACGAGCACGACTCGTCGCGGGAGCCCCCCGCCAGGCGTTGCTGCGAAGAGTCCAACCCAGAGTAGAGCGTATCCTAGGGTAAAGAATGTATCCGACAGGATCGAGGGCAGCCCGTCTTCACCGGACAACGAAGTGATCGTCGAGGCTTTCAGGGCGAGGTTATAAGTGATGAAAGGTCCCAGGAGGCTGAGCAAGTAGATCCGGTCCCGAGGACTCAACAGATTCAGCCATACCTTTGTGTCTCTCAAGAGCCTCCTAAACAACGGTTGCCTTTGGTGCGTCGAATATCCTGGGTTCGGTTCTGGCTCAGTCTGAACCCCGTGTTTAGGAGGACCTTAGGAAAACTATATGGATCTTCCTAAAAACCGTAGCAGAAGCCCTAAGTACTACCGTTTACGGCTGAATAGTTAGGCCACGTCTGCTCAACGGGGTCGCTCCGACCTCATATCCGGGTCTGGCGTGGCCCTCTTTCTCCTGTCGCATCACTTCTACGCGATCGAGATTTGCCTACGGCTTAGGGTAAGAGTTTTTCACCCAGTGAATTTTGTCCTTGGGTGGTGCAGGTTCACCCAGAATTACGGTATTTTTTCTCGCGAAAGGAAGATGTTGACTGGTGGCCGCATCGGGAGGGTTGGGAAAAGCGCTACGCGCTACTGATGGGTGTAGAGAGCCAGCGTGCGGGTGCCTGTGCCCCTGCCAAGGACGTAGAACCCGCCCGATGTTAGCTCGCTGGGGAAGTGGGTCAAGAAAGACGAGGAGGAGGTAGAGCATGGCTAGTGTAATCCGACTCAATCCGGGCGGCTCCACCACGATGGAGAAGATCGGGTTGACTCTTGAGCAGGCCAAAGAATTGGCCACACGCTTGAGAGAGGCGGGCGAACCAGCCGGATGCGCTTGGTGCGTAGGGTTGGACGAGGAAGAAGAGGCGGACGGTTAACATAGGGTCCCCACAGTAGTTGCCCCCGACTCATCCAATACTGCTCCTTCTTAGTGACTAGGACTGGCGGACCGCCTCTATTCACCGAGCTGCCGAGAATAAGGGCTTCCCGGAAACTCAGCTTCCGGTATTGTCCGCGTTCTCGGAAGTTCGGCCCTTTCACTCGATCGTGGTGATGAAGAAGGCCGGGGCGAACCCCAAGGTGGTCACGAGCCCAACCTGCTTGCCCCCATACTTGAATACCTCCGGCATCATGGTGTCGGCCAGCATGGTCAAGAGCGCGCCGCCCGCGAATGACTGGACGAAGGCGATCGTTGCCCCAGAAGCTCCGTCGAAGAAGGCATAGCCGGCTAGCGCCGAGATCGCGCTCACCACGGTGACCAACACCCAGAGCCCCCAAGATCCTCTGGCGTCCCCAGCCACCCTTGGACAAGCCATCCGTCGAGGAGAGCGCCTCTGGCAAGTTGGAGAGAAACACCGCGGCCAGCATGGCGATGCTCACCCCTCCGCCCCCTAGCAACGACAGGCCGAGCACGATCGACTCGGGGATGCCATCCAGGACGGTACCGAGCAAGATAGCCAAACCGGACCCCGCATCCTGCCCTCCGGCAGCGCTCTTCCTCCTCTCCCCTCCGAAGTGGTCGATGGCGAGATCCCAGACGTAGCAGGTGAAGGCTCGCGCGAACAAGCCGAGCCCCACCGCCCCGCGCGCGCCCGCCCGCCGAGCCGAAGGCGTCCTCGACTAGCTCGTAGGCGATGGCGCTGATCAGGACGCCCGCGAGGTCGGCTACCCCAAACTCACTCGCAAGGTCCGCCGCGCCCTCAACCAAGCCCTGAACGCCGAGCACAAAGCTGGCCGTCTAAAAACCGACTGGGAGCGCGTCTGGAAGCCGAAGAAGAGGCGCTGACAATGGACCGTATTCAAAGTAAGCGTTCGCTGGAAACTCACCAGGCGGACCTCGGCCCATAAATATCGGCGGCGTCGTTCTCCTTCCACGTTCTCAGAGCGGTTTTCGGATGCGGTGCCATCGGCTCTCGCGTGATTGGAAGCTGCTCCCACATCCAGCCAGTCGTTCCCTATCGGACTACTCGGCCCAGCTCTTAGCACTCTTGACCTCCACCTCTACAGGCACATAAGGGCCCTCGACCTTGGGGGCGTTGAGCACCTGATCCATCCCATCCACCATCGCCTTCTTGAGCCACCCTTCAACCTTCTTGGCCTGGTCTTCATTACACTCGACCACGACCTCATCGTGCACTGCGAGGATCGGCACCGCTCCGGGACACTTGTCTCTACGCTCCCGAAGGTAAGCAAGGGCAAGCTTGAGCCCGTCGGCGCCCGTCCCTTGCACGGGGCTGTTGAGCCTCTCGGTGAGCTTCGTGATCCCGGTGCGGCGCCTGCCGGTGAGGGTCCTGGTCTCGGTGCTCCCCTTTTTGAGTTCCCTGTACTCCCGGTCGTGCCAGGCCTTCAAACCTGGATAGGTCTCGAAGAAGCCCCGCCAGTAACGCTCGGCCTCCCCGACCGTCATCTCTACGCCGTAGCTGCCACGAGCGTAATGGCGCAGGCCTGCCGGTCCCATACCGTAGAGGAGCCCGAAGTTGACGGCCTTGGCGAGGTTGCGGTCCTCCTTGCTGACCTGCTCTTTCCTCGTGATGCTCTGGGCGGTTATGGTATGTATGTCCTGGCCTGCGGCAAAGGCCCCTAGCATCCTCTCTTCACCGCTGATCTTGGCGGCAATTCTTAGTTCTATCTGGGAGTAATCGGCCTTCACCAGCACCCAGCCTTCGGGGGCCTCAACGTGCTTGCGGGCATCTGGGGGCAGGTTCTGGAGGTTGGGGTTGCTGCAGGCCATCCTGCCGGTACCGGCCCCTATCTGCCACCAGGATGGGTAGATCCTACAGTCGTCCTCGACCTTCTCTAAAAGAGAGGGCCCGTAGGTGCTCAGGATCTTGCTGGTCTTGCGGTACTGCAGGAGGGCACGGGCCAGAGGGCGGTTACAGCGGGAGAGCGTCTCTTCCTTCGTGTTCGGAAGATCGATACCCAGCAAGCCGAACGCCTTGTGGATCTGCTGGTGGCTGTTCCAGTTCCACTCCTTGCCTTCGGGGTGGTCAGGAGCCAGCCTCTTGAGTTCTAGCCCCAGCCGGTTCTTCTCTTCCTCGACCTGCTCCAGGTACTTCCGCCATCCCTCTACGTCGAAGGGGACCCCTGCGTTGGCCATCCAGATGATGGCCAGGAGCGCCCGGTGCTCTATCTCGGTGACCCTCTTAAGGTCCTCATCCTCCACCTTGGCTGCTAGCTTCTCTTGGAGCGGGACCAGAACTTTAGCGTCCTTGGCAGCGTAGATGAGCATCTCGTCGGTCAGCTCCCCGTCCCATTTAGCCTTTTGCTGTTCCTTGTCCAACTAACCTTCGCAAAGCCTTCAAATAGTCGTTGACGTAGCCAATCGTGCGCTCAAGCAACTCCACACGCTCTTTTTCACTCACCTCGTCAAGCTCCGGTCGGAAATAGCACAGTAATTCATACAGGGGGGTAAGCTTAAGGCCGTCGACGAAATCCATCGCTCTTAAGGAACCCTCCTTTGTAGAGGTGTAGATCTTCCATCGCTTGATACACAGCGTCTCTCGCCGCTCCGTCAGTGCGGTCCGAACGCATGAGTTCGAAGAAAAAGATAGCCTTGCTTGCTCGTGCCATTTCGTCGCTCTGGCTATTCTTTTTGTCCCCCTCACGTTCCATTTCCTCAGCCTTGAGGGCGAGCACGGCCGCGACGTAGGCTTCCTCCGTTCTTGACGGACCTACCAGTACTTCGGCTCCCCGGTAACCTTGCTCCGTCCTCCTAGGGTTAAGCAACAGTCGCATAACCTGTCCGCTACTGTGCCGTGCCAACTTGCTGTTCTCGTCCTCTTTGAGGGCGTCGCCTACCAGCGACCGTAACAGCGACTCTAGGTTCTCAGATGTACTCTCCATTGCTGGTGTGGCGCGGGCTTCGGACTCTGGTGGAGCGGCCCGCGCCGCGCCCCCTTTCTTCTCTTTAAACTTGTGACAATTCTAGCTTCGTACTTATCGCACATTCCAAGTACCGTCGTTTCTTATATAGCCAATGTGGATGTGATCCTCGTGGAGCTTTAGTTCATCTTCGTCCAGGATCCAACCCTCCTCACTTGAACGTCCGAGAGTTTTTGCCCAGCTTTCGGGGCCGATGATCTGATCGGGCCTCTCTTGCGGAGGGATACGGGAGATGATCTCGCCAATATCTAATACGTCCGGATCTGTACCGTTACCACGAACAGATTTGCCGTTCACCCATCGTACGTCTACGGCTCGACCGTAATAGTGGGAGTTTGGCAGGCCGCCTGCATCCCCATAGCTGTCGGGTATGAGTGGGCCATCGGGGATCCCCGGCAAGAAGTAGTGGCCCTCCTTGAAGGAGTCGACGCAGATCCTGTGTTCTTCCGTCACGGCTTGGAGAGTAGCCACGAGGCGTTCGTCCACCACGCCGCCTTCAAGATCACCTATCGCGTTACGTGAAGCCTCGAAGTTGCGGGTCTCCAGAAGCTCTCTCGCCTCGCCGGTTGCGCCTTCAGCTATCCTTTCGCCCCCTGGGATGCAAGGCCCGAAAGCAAGTCTTCCGCTTTCCCAGAGAACGAGCAGAAAAACCAGGCCGCAGAGCATCGCAATTGCAGCCAATACAAGGATCAGCCGCCGGAAGACCTTTTTTAGGCGGTACACTACTTAAACCCTTCTAGGACCTGCCCGGGCTGCACGAGGCTAACCAAACTTGAGAAGTAGCCAAGCAACTTGGCCTCTACGCTGGCGCTAGCTCTACCTTGGTAGCCTCTTCGCTCAGCATGGCGCGGAACTTCACTACCGGAGCGTGTGTATTCTGAGAACAACACGCCGGCTTCGCCGTAGTCCTCGGGGATGACCGTGCTCTCCGGGACGCCCGGCAACAAGTAGTGGCCTTCCTCGAATGCATGCACGCAGATCTGGTGCTCTGCGGCAACGGTCTGGAGGGTGGACACCAGGCGCGCGTCTACGATACCGGCCCTAAGGTCCCCTCCTGCTTTGCGCGAAGCCTCGAAGTTTGGGTCCTCCAAAAGCCGCTCTACCTCGCCGTCGGCAGGCTCGGCGCTCTCCCCTCCGAAGAGACTTCCGATGTCTATGTCGAGGCCCGACGAGCACGGTCCCAGAGCGAGGCTTCTGTTGCCCTCGCGAACGAGGGCCAGCAACGCCCAGCCGCAGAGCAACGCGGCGGCCAGCATCAGGACCAACTGTCCTGTCCTCCGGCCCCCGGATCTGCTCGCGTAGCTCACCGCTTTGTCCCCTCCCCGCAGGGCGCCACCTCGTCCTCCTCTTGGGAATCCGTACCTGCCTCGTTGCGCACCGGGGTTACTCCTACTTTAACCTGCCGACATATTCCCTCGTCGCCTCTTCGGGCTCGCTACCTCGTTAACCAAAGTACGAAAATCCCGCCTACGGGTTGCCCTTCCGGCTGCATGTCCCTTCCCCTATCACGAGGATAGGACGGATACTAGCGACAGAGTGATGCTAGTTTCTACCCGAGCAAAGTAGTGTATCCCGCCCGATTTTGAGAACCGTTTCCATTCTGTTGGCTTATCGTTACTGTCTTGTTACCCGCGCGGCGTATAAAGGATAATAAGGTTCCGGCGCCTGCCTACTCCTTTCTCCTTTCCCTTTTCCACCCTTCGGGCGCCGGGCCTTATTTTCTCACGTGCGGTAAAGACCGCTGATTAAGGAAACCGCTCGCTCGTTGCGGCTTGTAAGATACGACGTGCGGTGATCGTCTTGGGGTAGGAAGAGTTCGGGGTCGAGACGGAGGTGTCGAGGTGGCGCACATAAAGTTGGTCACGGAGGTGCCGGGGCCAAAGAGCAAGGAGATGGGGGAGCGCCACGAGAGGTTCGTGGCGCGGGGGCTGGCTCTGGGGTTCCCGGCGTTTATCCGAAAGGCAGAAGGGGCGATGCTCACGGACGTGGACGGCAACCGCTTCGTGGACCTCGCGGGGGGCGTCGGGACTATGAACGTGGGGCACTCGGACGAAGAGGTGCTGGCAGCGGCACACGAGCAGCTCGGGCGGTTGGTGCACACGGACTACACTGTCGCGCCGTACGAGATCTACGCGGAAGTAGCCGAGCGGCTCGTAGGACTCATCAAAGGGGCCGAAAAAGCGGCGTTCTTCAACTCGGGGTCCGAGTCCGTCGAGAACGCAATAAAGATGGCGCGGGCGTACACGGGCCGCAAGGCGGTGATCTCCTTCGAGGGCGGGTTCCACGGCCGCACCTGGATGGCGCTCTCGCTCACCAGCAAGACCACGCCGTACAAGCGGGGCTTCTTGCCGCTCGCGTCGGAGGTTTATAGGATCCCCTACGCTTACCCCTACCGGCCGCCGGTCGAGCCGCGTCCCGGTGAATCCTTCGGGGAAGCGTGCGCGGCGCTCCTGGACGAGGCCTTCGCCCAGCACGTCGCCCCCGAAGACGTGGCGGCGCTAATCGTGGAGCCGGTTCTCGGGGAGGGCGGGTTCGTGGTGCCTCCCAGCGACTACTTGCCCACGATCAAGAGGCGCTGTGAGGAGCATGGGATCGTGTTTATCGCCGACGAGGTCCAGTCAGGCTTCGGACGGACGGGCAAGATGTTCGCCATCGAGCACTCCGGGGTCGAGCCGGACCTCGTGATCCTGGCGAAGTCCCTCGCGGCGGGGATGCCGCTCTCGGCGGTGGTCGGCCGGGCCGGGGTCGTGGACGCACCGATCGAGGGAGCCATCGGCGGGACTTATCCGGGCAACCCCGTAGCTTTGGCGAGCGCCGCGGCCGTTCTGGACAAGCTCGAGGGCGGGGAGCTCTTGCGGAGGAGCCGCGAGATCGGGGAACGCATAAAGAGACGCTTCGAAGCTCTGGCCCAAAGAGTGGACCTCATCGGCGAGGTGCGGGGGTTGGGGGCGATGATCGCGGTCGAGTTCGTCCGCGACCGCGAGACCAAGAAGCCCGCTAAAGAGGAGACCGCCAGGATCGTGAGCCTCGCCGCCTCTCGCGGCGTGCTCGCCCTCTCCTCTGGCGTCTACGGCAACTGCATACGCTTCCTCTCCCCGCTCGTCATCACCGATGAGCAGCTCGACGAGACCCTCGACGTTCTCGAAGGTTGTGTGCTCGAGGTCGCTGGCGGCGGCTTCGCTCCCCGCGACGTTGACGCGGAGGCGCTCGTCAACCCGACCTAGGAGGTCGACCCGGAAGGAGCGGGGAGGTCCAGGATCCTCCGCCCCATTAAGCTCCCCACCAGCTCGACGGCGAGCTCGGCGGTCTTGTTCTTTTCGTCCAGGATCGGGTTGATCTCCACGACGTCGAGCGAGGTCACCACCCCAGCCTCGCTCACGAGCTCCATCAAGAGGTGCGCCTCGCGGTAGGTCAAGCCGCCGCGCACGGGCGTGCCGACGCCCGGCGCGACCTCCGGGTCCACCGCGTCGAGGTCGAACGAAAGGTGGACGCGCTCCAGGCGGGAGAGGTCCTCCAAAGCCTCCCGTACGACGCTCGCGATGCCGTAGGCGTCGATCTCCTTCATGGTGTAGGCCTTCGCCCCGGCCTCGATCAGGAACCTTCGCTCCTCGCGGTCCACCCTCCGTAGGCCCACGACGACGACGTCCTGGGGGCGGACGGACGGTCCCTCGCCCCCAACGTTCACCAGGTCGGGGTGACCGTAACCGCACAGCGCGGCGAGCGGCATGCCGTGGACGTTGCCCGAGGGAGAGGTCGCGGGCGTGTTGAAGTCGGCGTGGGCATCCACCCACAAGACACCAGTCCGCCCGGCGGCGGCCATCCCGGAGACGGTGCCGATGGAGACGGAGTGATCACCGCCCAAGAAGACGGGGAAGGCGTCCCCCGCCACGACGTCGCGCGCGGCCGCCGCGGTCCTCTCGCAGACCTCGCGGACGGTCTGGAGGTGGGGCATCCCCTCACGCCCTCCATCGTCCCGCTCTGAGACCTCCGGTATGGGCACGCCAACGTTGCCGAGGTCGGCGACGTCGTGTCCGAGCTCTTCGAGTGCATCCTCGAGGCGTGCATAACGGAGGGCGCTCGGCCCCATATCCACGCCCCGGCGGCCCTGCCCGAGGTCCATCGGAATTCCCAGCAGCTCGACCCGTCGCCCGTCATCCCGATCGTCTCCCACACGCAAACCTCCCCACCACCCCTTCGGCCGCGCTCCACGATCTTCTGCTTCTACGCGCAGTGTACAGACATAGGAGCGCATCTGCGCGAGGGAGACCATAGAGGAAAGTGGGCCGATCCCGCTACGGTTATCCTTTCGACTCCGCAAGCCATGGCGCCTCCTCACGGCTGCGCGCCCCAAGCTTCTCGTCACACACCTCAAAAAACGGGCGTCTTTGGTAAGAGATCTGATACGCTCAAGAGCGTGGCGATGCATGTCCAGCGGCTCTTCAGCATCGAGCGCGTGGACGAGGAGGCGTGGCGCCCGCTCGAGCCATCGGACTTCCCGTTCTTCGACATCGAGTTCCTGCGCGCTTTAGAGCGCTCGGGCAGCGTCGGCGACATGAGCGGGTGGTCGCCGATCTACCTTGTCTGCAAGGAAGACGGAGGGCGCGTCCTCGGCGCGCTCTGCCTCTACCTCAAGACGAACAGCTACGGCGAGTACGTCTTCGACTGGGAGTGGGCGCGGGCACACCGGGAGCACGGCCTCGCGTACTACCCGAAGCTCGTCGCCGCCGTGCCATTCACGCCTGCTACGGGCCCGAAGCTACTCGTGCGGTCCGACGCTGGCAACCGGACAGCGGTGACGAGTGCCTTGCTCGACGCGGCCCAAGAGCTCGGCAACGAGGGCCGCGTCAGCTCGTCGCACGCGCTTTTCCTCCCCGAGGAGGAGCTCGACGAGTTCGCGGGGCGTGGGTTCGCGGTGCGCCACTCGCTGCAGTTCCACTGGCGCAACCGCGGCTACGGCGCGTTCTCCGATTACCTGGACGCGCTGATAAGCAAGCGCCGCCGCCAAGTCGCGCGCGAGCGCCGCCAGCTCGAAGGCGAAGGCTTGACGATCGAGCGGCTCACGGGAGAAGAGCTTCGTCCCGAGCATGCGGCCCTGATGCATCGGCTCTACCTCGCAACGTACGACAGGAAGTGGGGCATCCCGTACCTCAACGGCACGTTCTTCGCCGAGGTCTTTCAGACGATGGGCGATCGCACACTCTTCGTCCTCGCGTACGAAGAGCTAACGCAGCGCCCAATCGCTGGGGCACTCTTCTTCTATAAGGGACGGTCGCTGTACGGGCGCTACTGGGGCGCCTCGGAGGGGAGGCGCAACCTGCACTTCGAGCTCTGCTATTACCAGGGGATCGAGTTCGCCATAGAGCGGCATCTTAAGCTCTTCGAGGCCGGCGCACAGGGCGAGCACAAGCTCGCGCGTGGCTTCCTCCCGTCCCTGACCTACAGCGCGCACGAGATTCGCCACCCTGGGTTCAGGCACGCGATCGAGCGGTACATCGCGGAGGAGAAGGAAGTGCTCCGCAGGGCCATGGCGGAGTACGCCCACCACGACCCGTACAAGAAGGTGGGGTAGGGGCAGCTAGAGCCCAAAAGGGCTTTTGTCGCCGATCCCCGGCGAACTCGGCAGGATGGAGTGCAAACCGCCCTAAAGGTTTGTCCCCTACACTTAACGCACGGCCATGGTAGGCAAAACCCTGTAAAACCGGTCGACTGTCGCCTGTCGGACTACCTTTTGTATAAACCTCGTCCCTACAAACCAGAAAGAGTAAGCTCCTCGACAATCGAGCCTCCGCGCTTGCCCACGTCGGCGGGTTGGTGCCACTGCTTTGCCAGCAAAGCACGGAACCGCAGCTCCTTGCTTTATGCCGTTGGGAAAGTACTGGCCGTCCTTTATTCTCCTCTGGTGGAACGAACACGCGTATACCGGAGGCGTAGGTTGGGGGCCGTGATCTTCGTGGCCGTTGCCGCTTGCGCCCTCTATGCCGGTACAAGTGCCGATGCCGAGCAGCTGCCCACCTCCCGCACCGTCGCACCCGGCGACACCCTTTGGTCCATCGCCGCCGATCACTACCCGCCCTCGGAGGATCCTAGGGTGGCCATCGAGGCCATTCGGGAGGCCAATGGCTTGGAGGGATACCGGATCCAACCCGGCACGCGCCTCGAGCTGCCTACCGTCGACACCTAGATCCCTGACCTTCGTCGGCTCCGAGTACATGCCCTTGCTTACCCGTCCCTCGTTTCCTTGCGCCGGGTTTCTTACAGCGTACGTCATAACTATTGACCCTATCGCAGGAGGCAAGCATAGCGGTCCAGGTAGCTGTAGGGGTACACCACAGCAGAAGCGGTATGAGAAGACCATTTATGCCTGCTACTATCTACCGGGTCAACAATTGTGAATGCTGCTGTATGCAAGGTCCTTCAGGCCGCTGCTAAGGCGTGCGAGCCTCCCCAGGACACGCTTCCGTGTTCTCCATCATACCCGTGCGACGCTCCTACTCTCCTACGGAACGTGAACCCAAGGCCATTCGGGAGATGCCCAGTCACGCCTATTTCTTCGAAACCTCGGACACCCACTACTATCTCCCCAACGGGCAAGAAACGACCGTGAACGCCCTGGAAGAAGCTCTCTTGGCAGCTTGCTGCCACCGCTGCTGCCAATCCTCCCGTGAAAGGGGATCTCGAACAAAAACCTTCCCGTTTGCAGGAGTTTCAGGAGAGCTGACGGACCTGAACTCGATCCAGGACTAACCGATACAAGGTCAGTCTATGTACGTTCGCGGCTGCTGCTCAATGTTCACATATCGGCTTATCTCTAGGCCAACTTCTCGTATGCGGTATTACCCGTTGCTCACCGATGTTTCTGGTGGGTTGGTGTACTAGCCGACGGACGAGCACCACTTGGATCACCGGCTGTGGTAAGGGAGCAGCACCTCTACCGCTCGCTCGTTCGCCGGTCCGAACAGAGCTGGTAGCGACCCTGATCTTATGGTCCAGCTGCTCGACGAAGGTCTTGCGGTCTTGTGCTCCTTCTCGTAGGGCCGAATCTTCTTTAACTCACATTCCGAGAGCCCGTCGAGCTTCTTTTTGGCCTCTTCGACAGTCAAGTCATCATATAAGGTCGACCTCACCCCCTCCAGAAAGAGGTTCCGGCGCCAGTAGCCGACTCCGCGCAGCAGTTGTAGAATGTAGAGCCGTTTCGGTGAGCGGTGGTGTTCGATGGAGCTTCCCGACACGGTTCGAATAGGCATCGTTCGTAACTATGCTGCGCGTATGTGACCGGCGACGAGAACCCTGCGAGTTCTTATACGCGACGCTAGGAAGCAGGTTCCAATAAGCGCAACCCGGGACAAGCAGTCGGTCTCCCCCAGCGAGTACAGCGCCTGGCTGTTCGACCTCGACGGGGTCATCACCGATACGGCCAGCGTGCACGCCGCCGCCTGGAAGAGGATGTTCGACGCGCACTTGCAAAAGGTGTCGGAGCGCGAGGGGAGACCCTTCGAGCCGTTCGAGATCGACCCGGACTACTACCAATACGTGGACGGCAAGCTGCGCTACGACGGCGTAGATAGCTTCCTGCGCTCGCGCGGTATCGTCCTCGAGTGGGGGAATCCCAGCGATCCCCCAGACAGGGAGACTGTCTGCGGTCTCGGGAACCGTAAGAACGTTATGTTCAACGAGGTTCTAAAGCTCCGGGGCGTGGAGGTGTTCGGGTCTTCGGTGGCCTTGATCCGGGAGCTGAGGTCCAGGAGCAGGCGCGTCGCCGTGGTCACGTCCAGCAAGAACTGTGACGTGGTGCTGGAGGCGGCTGGTATCCGGGACCTCTTCGATGCTAGAGTTGACGGCAACGTGGCTGCGGAGAAGAAGCTAGCCGGCAAGCCCGCCCCCGAGACCTACGAGGAGGCCGCCCGGATGCTCGGGGTGCCCTCGGAGCGGGCCGTCGTCATAGAGGACGCCATTTCTGGGGTCATGGCAGGCTGGGCGGGCGGCTTCGGCCTCGTCATCGGCGTGGTGCGGGGCGACGACCCGGAGGTCCTCCGGAAAAGTGGCGCCGACGTCGTCGTCCGCGACCTTGCAGAGCTCAGCCTGGTGTGAGGAGGAGTTGATTGGCTAATAAGCACATCGGCGATCTGCCGCACGCGCTGGCCCACGGCGACGAGCTGGCCGGGCAGCTGGCCGGGAAAGCGCCTGCCGTCTTCCTCGACTACGATGGCACGCTGACGCCCATAGTGGACCGTCCCGAGGACGCTGTCATCTCCCAGGGCATGAGGAACGCCGTCCGACGACTGGCCGGGCGGTGCCCGGTGTGCGTGGTTAGCGGGCGTGACAGGTGGGTGGTGCAGGAGCTCATGGGCCTCGACGACCTGATCGTCGCCGGCAGCCACGGCTTCGACATCTGGAGCCCGCAAGAAGGTACCATCGAGCGCACGGAAGGCGTCGGGTTCGAGGCGTTACTCGACGAGGTGAGAGCGCGGCTCCACGAGGAGATCGACCCCATCGAGGGCGCCCTGGTCGAGCCGAAGAAAGCCTCGGTCGCGGCCCACTACCGGCTCGTCCCCAAAGAGGAGCGGCCTAAAGTCAAAGAGGTTGTGGATACGATACTCGCCGAGCATCCCGACGAGCTGAGGGTTACGCCCGGCAAGATGGTCTACGAGATACAGCTCAAGCTCGACTGGGACAAGGGGAAAGCCGTGCTCTACCTGCTCGAGGCCCTGGGTCTCGATCGCGACGACGTGGTGCCTCTCTACTTGGGCGACGACGTCACCGACGAGGACGCGTTCGAGGCCATCGTGGACCGGGGCATTGGTATCTTCGTCAGCGCGGCCGACGACCCGGAGGTCGCCGGGCGGACCACCGCAGCCGACTACATACTCCATGCGACGGAGGAAGTGAGACAGTTCCTGGACACGCTGGCACGCTAACGGCTACGAGGAGGGTAGATGGTAGAGGAGAGGAGCAGGACCGCCGAGTCGAACTGGACACTCGCCTACGATTTCTTTGATCCCGGTGAGGAGGCTCTGCGCGAGGCGCTAACCTCCACCGGTAACGGCTACTTCTGCACCCGGGGCGTCGCCGAGTGGGCCGACGCCGACGATGTGCACTACCCGGGAACCTACATGCACGGCGGCTACAACCGGGAGACCACTATCATGGCCGGTAGACCGGTCTTGAACGAGGATTTGGTAAACCTGCCCAATTGGTGCGTGCTCAAGCTCCAGATCGAAGACGAGCTGTTCAGCCTCGACAACGTCGAGCTGCTCTCCTACCGACACGAGCTGGACGTCCGCAACGCGATGGTCGTGCGCGCCCTACGGTTCCGCGACCGGGCCGGCCGCGAGACCACCCTCCTTAGCCGACGCTTCGTGAGCATGGCCAACATGCACCAGGGGGCGATCGAGTGGACGATCACGCCGGAGAACTGGTCGGGACGGGTGTCGGTGCTCTCTGCGCTGAACGGCCGGGTTACGAATAGGGGCGTCGCCCGCTACCGGCAGCTCGAAGGTCGCCACCTGCG
>Ga0126313_10000756_pt1 | contig 15955 bp, 17 predicted proteins | sample Plot105A_FD_89954 | JGI IMG/M metagenome (GOLD analysis project Ga0126313, IMG submission 89954) | Serpentine soil microbial communities from UC McLaughlin Reserve, CA, USA - Plot105A | ecosystem: Environmental > Terrestrial > Soil > Grasslands | place: USA: UC McLaughlin Reserve, Lake County...
CAGAGTCACCGGCTCCGTGCCCTTTCCTTCGGGCTCGCCCTCGGGCGGCCACGGACTCATCCCCCACGCCCAGTTCTTGTGGTCGCGGTTCTGGACGACGAGTATCAGCGGCGTCCCGAGCGTCCGGCCGTGCCGGAGGCCGCCGCGCACCTCGATGCGATCCTGCTCGATCTGCTGGCGCGGGCTGCGGCCGTATCCCTGCTGGCGTCGGGCGAGGTCGGCGTCGATCGCCTCGCGGTCGAGGACGAGCCCCGCGGGCAGGCCTGTCAGGATCCCGGCGATGGCCGGCCCGTGCGATTCCCCGGCGGTCGTCAGATTCACGAGTTCAAGCCTACGGCGCGCCGCATGACCTCGACCGGCGCGGGCACGCCCGTCCAGAGCTCGAACGACGCCGCACCCTGGGCGACGAGCACTTCGAGCCCGTCGAGCACCCGAGCTCCCGCCGCGCGTGCCGCGGCTGCGGTTGCCGACGCCGGGTACGGCAGGTCGACAAGCGTCTGACCCGGCCGGAGCCGAACGAGCACGTCGTCCCGAACAGGAGTGGCGTTGATGACGAGGTCGTGGTCGTCCGTTCGTGGCGGCCAGTCGCCGCGCCGCGAGAACACCTTCGCGTCCGGCAGGCGCTGGCGAAACGCTGTGGCCGCACCGCCGTCGCCGATGACCGACGGTCGCTCGAAGTCGAGCCCGTCGAGGATGGCGGCGTCGGTGCTGACCGCGCGAAGCGGATCGAAGAGGAGCGTGTTCACGGAAGGCACATCCGCCTCGACGGCCCGCGCGACCTCGAGCTTGTGCGGTGCCGTGACGTTCGCGCCGGCAACTCCCAGCGCCTCGAGCCCCCGGACCGCAGTCTCCACGTCGCGCCGGTCGACGTCGCACGCGACGTACGTCCAGTCGAGCCCACGCGCAGCGAACGCGGCGTTCTGCATTCGCGGGGAGAGCGAGTGCGCGACCGGCGAGCCGATCAGCACCACGAGCGGCATCAGTAGCCGTATTTCGCCTTGTAGGCGTCGTGCTCTTGCTGGCTCGCGGTGAAGAAGTGGTGCACCTTGTCCGGCTTCCGCACGAAGAACAGGTAGTTCACCTTGGCCGGGTGGGCAGCGGCCTGCAGCGACGCCAGGCCAGGGTTCGCGATCGGCGTCGGCGGCAGGCCCGGAAGCTTTCGCGTGTTGTACGGGTTGTCCGAGTCGAGCTGCGACTGCCTGATCGACTCCGTCGGCGGGATGTCGAGGCCGTAGCGAAGCGTCGCGTCGATCCCGAGTGTCATGCCGGCCTTGAGGCGGTTGTAGATCACCGCCGCCACGAGCGGGCGTTCCTCGGGCGCGATCACCTCCTTCTCGATCATCGACGCGATGATCACCACGTCATACGGCGTGAGGTTCTTCGACCGGGCGTAGCGCATGTTCACCGCCGCCCAGTTCCGCTTGAAGGTCGCGAGCTGGTGGCTGAGGAGCTCGCGCGTCGTCGTGCGCTTCGTGAACTCGTAGGTCGCCGGGAACAGGAACCCTTCGAGGTTCGGCGGGCGGGCCTCGCGGCGGAACTGCGCGGGCACGCGCGCCGAGCCGTTCGTCAGCGCGAGGTAGCGCGCCGGCGAGAGCGTCGGGTTCACCTTCCGCTTCTCGCGCGCGATCTCGTTGACTTCGCCGATCCGCTCCGCCATCTGCGCCCGCGTGAAGCCCTCGGGGAAGATGATCCTCAGCGGCTTGGGCGCGACCGGAGCCGGCATGGGAGGAGGCGCCGCCTCCTCGCTGCCGCCGAGGACCGCCCACGCGGAGCCGACGAGCAGCGCGACAAGGCCGCAGACGAAGCCGATCGCCGCCCCCCGTCGGACGAGGATGCGTGTGTGTGACGGGCGCGTGCGGTGGCGCCGGGGCGGTGGGGTTACGGTTGTCGGTTGCTGGACCATTCGAGGTAGCTCGTCAGAAGGTGCGCCGCCGCGCGGGCATCCTCATCCCCGCCGGGCCCGGCAAGCCTCGTGGTGAACCGCTCGTCGAACCGCTCGACGGGGACGTCGAGGATAGCTTCGAGCCTTTCGGCGAACCGCTCCGTCTCTTCCGCCTGGCTCCCGCGTTCCCCGCGAAGGGTCAGAGGCAAACCGACGACCACGCGGTCGGCCTCCTCGGCGCGAACGAGCTCGGCGAGCTCTTCGAGCCCCTCGTCGCTCGCGGCCCGCTCGAGGATCCGGAGCGGCCGCGCGAGCGTCCCGGTCGGGTCCGAGACGGCGACACCGGTCCGCGCGGCTCCGTAGTCGAGCGCCAGCACCTTCACTTCAGCGCGGACGCGATCTCGCTCTTTGCCACCTCGTACGCTTCGGGGAGGCCGTCGGGATTCTTGCCGCCGGCCTCCGCGAGATCGGAGCGGCCTCCCCCGCCGCCGCCGATCTTCTGCGCCGCCTTGCGCGCGACCGCCACCGCGTCCAGGCCCTTGTCGACGAGCGAGCGGTCGAGGTTCACGACCAGGTACGCCCGTCCTTCGTCGACGGAGCCGAGCAACACCGCGTCGGCCTGCTTCGACTGGCGGATGCGGTCGGACAGGTCCTTGAGCTGGGAGCCCTTCAGCGCCTCGACCTCGGCGACGACGATCCCGTTCGACTCGTCGCGGTAGACGACCTCGGTCTGCGCCTGCTTCCGGCCCGAGCCCTTGCGAAGCTGCTGCACCTCGCCGCGCAGCTCCTCCGCCTCCTCCGAACGCGCACGGAGCCATGACCACGCTTCGCCCGCCGTGATCGCCTCGATCCGGCGCGCGCCGGAGCCGACCGAGCCCTCGGAGAGGATCACGAAGGGGCCGATCTCCGCCGTCGAGCGGACATGGGTCCCGCCGCAGAGCTCGCGCGAGTAGCCATCGATCTCGACGACGCGCACCTCGTCGCCGTACTTCTCCCCGAAGAGCATCGTCGCGCCGAGCTTCCGCGCCTCCTCGATCGGCGTCACGAAGGTCCGCACGGGCAGGTTCTGGAAGACCTTTTCGTTCACCGCCCGCTCGACCCGCTCTCGCTCCTCGGACGTCAGCGCCTTGTCGTAGGTGAAGTCGAACCGGAGCTTGTCGGGGCGGACCGCCGAGCCGGCCTGCCGCACCTGCGCGCCGAGAACGTCACGCAGCGCCTGATGAAGCAGGTGCGTCGCAGTGTGGTTCGCCATCGTCGGAAACCGGACCGACCACGGAACGACGGCACGCACGCGGTCGCCTTGGACGAAGCCCGAGCCGCCGAACGTCAAGACCTGGTCGTCGCCGACACGCGTCGCGCGCAAAAGCTCGGCGCGGGCGCCGCTGCCCTCGTGCTCGATGAAGCCGAGGTCGGAGACCTGGCCGCCGCCCTCCGGGTAGAAGGGCGAGCGCTCGAGCTTCGCCTGGAAGGTTCCGTCCTCGAGCTTCTCATACGCGAGGATCGCGGTGAGCACCTCGGTGGTCTCGTAACCGACGAACTCCGTCGGCCGCGAGCCGTCGAGCGAGATCGCGACGTCCGCGGGCTTCGTCCGCGAGCGGGCGCGCTGTTCGGCCATCAAGCGAGTGAACTCCTCCTCGTCGACAGCGAGCCCACGCTCGTGGGCGAGCTCGCGCGTCAGCTCGAGTGGGAAGCCGTAGGTGTCGTGGAGCTTGAAGGCGTCCTCGCCTGAGATGCGGTTGCCCTGCGCGATCTCCTCGAAGAGGCCCATGCCGCGCTCGAGCGTCTGCGTGAAGCGCTCCTCCTCGGCGCGGAGTGTCGAGCGAATCTGCTCCCGGTCCTCCTCGAGCTCGGGGTACCAACGGGACATCTGGTCGGCGACGACGTCGGCGACGCGCCAGAGGTCGCGCAGCCCGATTCCTTGCGCCTGCTGCACCGCGCGGCGGATCACGCGGCGGAGGACGTAGCCGCGCCCCTCGTTCGACGGCAGCACGCCGTCGGCGACGAGGAAGGTCATCCCGCGCCCGTGGTCAGCCATGATCCGGTGCGCCTTCGTCGCCTTCTCCGAGCTCTGCCAGGCGACGCCGCTCTCGGCCTCGATCCACTCCATGATCGCCTGGTAGCCGTCCGTCTCGTAGACCGAGATCACGCTTTGCTGGATCGAGGCCGTGCGCTCGAGCCCGAGCCCCGTGTCGATCACCGGCTTAGGCAGCGGCGTCAGCGTGCCGTCCGCGCCGAGGTCGAACTCCATGAAGACGAGGTTCCAGAACTCGAGGTAACGCTCGCAGGGGCAGCCGGGGCCGCACGTGGACCGGCCGCACGAGAGCTCCTCGCCCCGGTCGTAGTACATCTCCGAGCAGGGGCCACACGGCCCGGTCTCGCCCGCCTGCCAGAAGTTCTCGCTGCGCGGCAGGCCGACGATGCGCTCGCGCGGCTGCCCGACCTTCTCCCATGCGGCAATCGCAACCTCGTCCTCGCCCAGGCCGAGCTCTGGATCGCCGGCGAAAACGCTCACCCACAGGAGCTCCGGGGCGATCTTCAGGTGCTCGAAGAGGAACTCCCACGCGCGTTCGACGGCGCCCTCCTTGAAGTACTCGCCGATCGAGAAATTCCCGAGCATCTCGAAGAAGGAGAGGTGGTAGCCGTCGAGGCCGACCTCGTCGATGTCGGTCGTGCGGAAGCACTTCTGGTAGGTCGTCAGCAGCGACGCGGGCGCCGCCTTCTGGCCGAGGAAGTACGGCTTCAGGGGCTGCATGCCCGCGCTGATCAGCAGCGTGGACGTGTCCTCGGGCGGCGGGATCAGCGGCGCCGACGGCAGCCGCGTATGACCCTTCGACTCGAAGAACCCCAGGTAGCCCTCGCGGATCTCCGCCGTCATCCTCATGGCTCCGATTCTAGGTGTGCGGCCCGGCCGCGCCGGGCACGCCACGCCGTGCGATGCGCCGGAGCTTGAGGCACTTTCGGCACAGACACGCGCTCCTGACCTCGATACGATCGCGTCAGGGAGGAGGCTGGTCGCGCCTTGATTAAGGGAACGACAGCCGGGCCGCCCAGTCGCATACGAGCCGCGCGACCTCAGGCCCGGCGTCGGCGATCAGGTCGTGCCCGGCGCCTTCGATGAATCGGATCTCGGCGTCCGGGAACCGCTCGGCGAAGATCGGCGCCCACTTGTCGTTCTGCGACCGCGTGTCCTCCGGCTCCGTGGCCAGCAGCAGCAGGATCGGGATCCGCGCCTCGGCGACGGCCGGCCAGAACTCCGTGACGCGCATCTTCGTGATCCCGTAGAGCACCGCCCCTCGAACCTCGGGCTGGACGATCCCGACGAGGTGGCCATTCTCTTCGCGCATATCGGCGCTGAGCGCCTCGAGCAACTCGGGGGTCACCGGCCGGCGTAGGCCGTCCTGAGCCTCGGTCTTGAACTCCTCCTTCTTAACGCGGACTGTGGCCTCGGGCCTGGCGGCGTCAACGATCAGGTCCTCGAGTGACTTCCCGTGCGGGAAGTTGGGCGAGTCCTGATAGTCCATCTGCGCGCTGTCGACGAGAACGAGGCCGTCCACGCGCTCGGGCGCCTGCGCGGCGAACGCCATCGAGACGCTGCCGCCCCACGAGTGGCCAATCAGCACCGCTCGCTCGAGGCCGCGTTCGTCGAGCACGTCCCGAAGGAGCTCGACCAACGAATCGGGTTCGTAGCTCTCGGCTGGCAGTGACGGTGACTGACCGAAACCCGGGGCATCTGGGGCGATCACCCGCAAGCCCGCCTCCGTCAACGCCGGCGCGATCTCGGTGAGGTAGGCGCCTGACTGCACGGCCCCGAGCGCATGCCAGAAGACGAGCGGACGCCCGTCCGGCGAGCCCCATTCGCGAACGTGCATCGCCGTCAGGCTACTTCCGTCTCCTCGGCGATCTCCTCCCGAATCTTCTCGAGGGAGCGCCGGATCAGCCGGGAGACGTGCATCTGCGAGATCCCGATCTGCTCGGCGATCTGCGACTGGGTCAGGCCCCGGAAGAAGCGGAGGTGCAGGATCCGGCGCTCGCGCTGGTCGAGCACCTTGAACCCCGGCGCGAGCACGGCTCGGTCCTCGGAGATCTCGTACTCGTGCTCTTCAGTTCCGAGCGACTCGAGCGGGTCGAGCTCCCCGTCCTCGTCCGGCCCCGCCCCCGTCGAGAGCGAGACGGAGCTGTAGGCGCGGCCGCTCTCGAGCGCCTCGAGCACTGCCTCCTCCTCGACACCGGCGGCCTCGGCGAGCTCGGGGATCGTCGGCGAGCGCCCGAGCTGAACGGTCAGCTGCTCGATCAGCTTCGAGATCTGGACGTTCAGCTCCTGGAGGCCGCGCGGAACGCGCACCGACCAGCCCTTGTCGCGGAAATGCCGCTTGATCTCACCGATGATGTTCGGCGTCGCGTACGTGGTGAGCTCGACGCCGCGATCGAGATCGAACCGGTCGATCGCCTTGATCAGGCCGATCGCGCCGATCTGGACGAGGTCGTCGAGCTGCTCGCCGCGATACGAGTAGCGCCGCGCGAGCGAGCGGACGAGCGACATGTAGCGCTCGATCAGCTGCTCGCGGGCCTGGAGGTCGCCCTCTTCGTGGTACCGGCGCAGCAGCAGCTTGTCATCGTTGGCCATCAGTGCCCCGTCCAGTCATGCCGCCGAGTTTCTGGATCATGAGCACCAAGCCGGAGGCCGCACTGCCACAAGCCGCTATGCATGGCGGGTCGGGGCACTAGCCCTCGCGCTCGACTCGCTTGCGCAGCTCGATCCACGTGCCGTCGTCGCGCCCGGCGATGTCGTACCCGTCGACGACCGCCTCGAGCAGCCTTCGCAGCGACATCGATTCCCGCAGGTCACCTTTCAGCTCCGCGCGGATGCCGTCCCCCCTGAAGGGCCCAACCGCGGCGCGGAGTTCGCTGTCGGCGACGTCGAGGGACACCGTGATCTCGTCGGCGCCGTCGCGCCGCTCGAGCAAGCCGTCCAGCGCGAGCTCGAGGTCCTCGAGGTTCTCGACGGTGATGTCGAGGCGCGTCGCGAGGCCGCCTAGCACCAGGCGCGCGACCCCGAAGAAGGGACGCTCCCTCGGCATGGTGAGCGTAATTTGATCGGTCATGTTGCGGCGTCCACTCCCAGAACGGCGATGGGAGGCTTGGCGGTGCGCGATCAGGCGCTCGAAGAAGTTACCCGTCCGGCCCCGACGACGACGTCCCGCTCGTAGAGAACGGCTGCCTGGCCGTTGGCCACGGCGTGTGCCGGCTCGTCGAGTTCGACCCGAAAGCCGCGGGGAACCGGTTTCACCGACGCGCCGACCGCCGAGGAGCGATAGCGCAACTTCACGTCCGCGCGCTCGACGTCCACGAAGAGCTTGCCTGCGGCGCGGACGGAGCGGCGCGCGAGCGACTCGCGCGGGCCGACGACGACGCCGTTCGTCGCCGGGAGGGTCTTGAGCACATAGACGGGACTCCCCGTTGCGACTCCTAGACCCTTCCGCTGGCCCGGCGTGAAGCCCCAGAACCCCTCGTGCCTCGCGAGGACCGCGCCGGCTTCGTCCACCACCTCGCCTGAGGTCGGGACGAGACCACGGCGCTCCAGGAACGAGCGGTAGTCGTCGCCGCCGAGGAAGCACGCCTCTTGGCTCTCCGTCCGCGTGGCGACGGCAAGACCCGCGTCTGCGGCGTCCGAGCGCGTCCGTTCCTTCGTCTGTTCGCCCAGCGGGAACCAGATGCGGTCGAGCGCCCGTGGGTCGAGGCGGGCGAGCATGTACGACTGGTCCTTGACGGGATCCAGACCGCGCGCGAGCAACAGCCGCCCGCGGTGCTCGACCGTTCGCGCGTAGTGACCCGTCGCCAGTCGCGCCGCGCCTGCGCGCCGGGCAAAGGCGAGCAGCCGCGCGAAGCGGAAGAAGCCGTTGCAGCTGATGCATGGGTTCGGCGTCTCGCCCCGCTCGTAGCCACGGACGAACGGCTCGACGATCGCGCGGAGGAAGTCCTCGCGGGCGTCCAACGTGACATGGGGAATGCCGAGGCTGTGACAGGTTCGCCGGGCGGCGAGAACTGACTCGGGCGAGCAGCAGGCGCGTTCGAGGTCCGGGGCCTGCGGGTCGATCCAGAGCCGGAGGGTGACGCCGATCGCCTTCGGCCCCGCCCGCAGCAGCGCCACCGCGCTGTCCACGCCGCCGCTCATCGCCACCGCGACCCGATCTGGATCGCGGCGCGCACGAAAGATCGGGCCGATTGCGTTGGCGAGCGCGTCGACGGCCAGCTCGTCGCCGCCCACCGCGGCCGCCTGGAGCAATGTCAGTCCCTCGAGAGGACGCTCGAGCCCCTCGGCATCCGAACTGACGATTCGGTCGCCGTCGAAAGACAGGCGCACAAGACGCCACTCGCTCCCACGAGACGAGTCGCCAACCACCTCGAGCATTCGGCCAAGGTACCGGGAAGTCGAAAGGCCCGCGTGAGCGGGCCTTTCGAAAGTTGCTCCACCCTGCCGATGCCGCCGCGCCTAGCGAACCTGGACTGGCCAGGTGGGTGCCCAGCCGTCCCGGGTTCTGAGGCCCGGGCCGGACTCGAGCTCCCTTCGCGTGTGTGTTGGTTCACGTTTTGACGCGGTGCCACGCACAGGGTCGAGCAACCTCACTCTAGACGCTGAGAAGAGGCGAAACGCCAGCGGATCGTCGTCCGGTCGCGGACGCCGAGCTTGCTCGCGAGCGCCTCGGTCAGCCCGAACTGCGCCGCTGAATCGCCGGGGCCGCGGGCGAGCACTTGGGTCAGCACGACGGTGCCCCCGCGGGCGACGTAGATCTTCGCGCCGCAAGCGAGCACCGGATGCGAGACGCCGAGTGTCTTGCGCTCGAGCACCTGGCCGCACGCCGTCGGCCTGCCATAGGCGCGGGACGACTCCGGCCCTGCCAACGCGCGGTACCAGCCGCCTCCAGGCGCGGGCACGGCCCGCGGTAGGTCGCTCGAGCTGCGCGCGTCGCTGACTCGATGTCCGACGGCGAGCGCAGCAACGACGCCAAGGAGCGTCACGGCCCCGAGCAGGATCGCGCGCTGTGCGAGCGCGGGGCTCACGAAGCCGCGGCCGGCTCCTGCCGTCGCACGAGCAGCGGCGCGAACGACTCACGCACCAGGCCGTCGAATTCGAGCGGCAGGTCGCCGTCGGCGTTCGCGAACTCGCGCAGGTGGATGAGGAGGGCACCCCATTCCTCGCGGCGGTCGTCGCCGGCGGCGTCGCGAACTGCGCGTTGGAGCTCCCAGAGGTTCCACTCTCTCGGCGGTCCGACGACGACGGGCGCCAGCTCCGAATCGGGCTGCAAGTCGGGCTCCTGTGGAGATGGCGGCGGTGGTTCCGCACGCGGCCGTGTGCGCTCGGGAGGTGACTTCGGCCGCTCCTGCGGCAGCGGCGGCGGCGCGCTCGCGAGGATTGCCCGTGCGCTCCGCTCGCTGACCGTCGGCTCGAGCTCCGGCTCCAGCGCTCGCTCCGGCTCCGCCGACTGGACGTCGATCCGCTCGACGTGCGGCGGTGGCATCGGCTCCTCTGCTGCGAGACCTATCCGGCGCGCGGCCTCCTTCGCAATCGCACGTTCGAGCAGCGCGACGAGCGCCGCCGCGACGAACATCACGCCGGCGATGACGAGGGGGTCGAACCGCGCCAGGCCGAGACCGAGCGCAACGACCACGAGAAAGGCCGCTTCTCCCGCGAAGCGGATTCGGGCCGAGGGCATCTAGGCCCCTTCGCCGCTCGCCGCGCGGCTTCGCCGCCAAAAGCGCCGCCGCCGCGGCGTCTCCGGCTCGCGAATCTCCGTCACCTCCGCCGGCGGTTCGGGCTCCGTCGCGGCGACCGCGCGCCGTTGCAAGACGGGGAAGCGGGGCCCCTCGGCCCACACCGCGAGCTCGAAGAGGCAGACCAAGAGCCACGCGAGTGCCATCACGACGACGATCGCTGCGGCGCTCAACTCCGCGACGCCCGCGCCGATCGCGAGCGCGATCAGGAACGCGACCTCGAGCGCGAACCTCGGCCCAAGCCCCTCCACTATGAGGACAGGCTAACTGGCGGTCGGGTCGGTCTTGTCCGGCTCGGCGTCGTCCGCCGCCTCGACGGGCGCGGGCTCTTCGGCTTCCGCCTCGGGTGCCGCCGCGACGGGCTCGGGCCTCGTCGAGAGCTCCTGGGGCCGGGCCGCCTCGACCTCCTGATTGGCGGCCTGAACAATGGCATCGGAGACGCCTGAGAGCGCATCGTCTCCGAGACCCGCGGCTGCGAGGAGCTGCTCGGCGCCCTGCTGGGCGCGCGACATGATCGCGGTGGCCTGCGCGCGCGCCCACTCGAGCGTCTGCTCGACCTCGCCACGCGCAGCGTTCGTCAGCTCCGTGGCCTGATGACGAGCCTGCTCCAGCAGGCGGGCGCCGCGGGCCTCAGCCTCGCGGAGCTCCTGCGTCGCCTGGCGATTCGCGTCCGCGAGGAGCTGCCGCGCCTCGTTGCGCGCCGCGTTCACGATCTCGGCGCGCTGGCGCTCGCTCTCCTGCCGGAAGCTCTCGATCTCGCCCTCGCGCTTCGCAAGCTCCGTCTGCTTGCCCCGCACCTCCTGCTCGGTGCGCGAGATCTGTGCGGCTGACGCCCGCTGCGCGTCGCGCTCGAGGACGTCCGCGAACTCGGACGCTTCGCGGATCAGGTGGAGCGCGTCCATGCGCACGGCGTGTCCCGTCGGATCGACCTGAGCGCCCTGCCCGGCCGCCTGGAGGACCCTCAGTTGCGCCTGCAGTTGGACGACGTGCCGCCGGAAAGCCTCGAACGCGTCCTGTACGCGCTGCTGGTCGTACCCCTGCGCGGCGACGGGAAGGTCTTCCACCGACGGTAGCGAGGTGATCGCGGGCGGTGTGCGCTCTTCTTGGGCCATGGATTCCTCTCTAGTTCGCCGCGGGACGCGTGAACCTACCGAAAGTATGCAGGCTCAATCGGCGGATTTCGACCGCGGCGTTAATAGGCTGCACCGGCAAAGCCCTCTACGGTCGGCCCTCGCGCAGCGGGGGGCTTAGTTGAAGGCCCAGCTCCCGGAGCTGATCCTCCCCCACCTCGGTCGGCGCGCCGCTCATCGGGTCGAGGCCGGCCTGGTTCTTCGGGAAGGCGAGTGTGTCGCGGATGAACGGCTCGTCGAGCAACGCCATCGTCAGGCGGTCGATGCCGGAGGCGATGCCACCGTGCGGCGGCGCTCCCATCGCGAGCGCGTCGAGCAGGAACCCGAATTTCGCGCGCTGTTCCTCCGGCGAGATGCCGAGGAAATCGAACATCCGCGCCTGCAGCTCGGGCTCGTGGATCCGGATCGAGCCGCCAGCGAGCTCGATCCCGTTGCCGACCAGGTCGTAGGCGACCGCGCTCGCGGCGCCCGGGTCCGTGTCGAGCAGTGGCAGGCTCTCGTCCGACGGCCGCGTGAACGGGTGGTGCTGCGGCGTCCAGCGGTTCTGCGCCTCACTCCACTCGAGCAGCGGCATCGGCGTCACCCAGAGGAACTTCCAAGCGTCGCGGTCGATGAGCTCGAGCTCGCGGCCGAGATGCAGTCGGAGAAGGCCAAGCACCTTGCTCGCCAGCTTCGGGGTGTCGGCGACGAAGAGCGCAGTCGTCCCCGCCGCGCGGAACGACTCGAGCTCCTGTTCGGACAGGAACTTCGCGATCGGTGACGAGACCTCGCCGTCGTCGCGGAAGACGATGTAGGCGAGGCCCTTGGCGCCCCATGGCTTGGCCATGTCCTCGAGCTTCTGGACCTCGGCCCGTGAAAGCTCGCGAGGCACCTGGAGGTAGCGCACGGCCTCGGCGCTCGCGAAGACGCCGAACTGGGAGCCGCGGGTACGCACCGTCGCGTCCTGGATCTCGAGCCCGAACCGCAGGTCGGGCTTGTCAGAGCCGTACCTCAGCTCGGCCTCCTGCCAGGGCATCCGCGCGAACGGCGTCTCGAGCTCGACGCCGATGCACTCCAGCCAGATGCGCATGACGATGCGCTCCATCAGCGCGAAAATCGCCTCCTGGTCGGGAAAAGCCGTCTCGACGTCGAGCTGCGTCAGCTCCTGGAGGCGATCGGCGCGGAGGTCCTCGTCGCGAAAACAGCGGGCGATCTGGTAGTAGCGCTCGAACCCGGAGATCACAAGCAGCTGCTTGTAGATCTGCGGCGACTGCGGGAGCGCGAAGAACTTGCCCTGCTGGAGCCGGGTCGGGAGCAGGAAGTCGCGCGCTCCCTCGGGCGTGGGCTTGCCCATGATCGGCGTTTCGATGTCGACGAAGCCGTCGGCCTCCATCTCCTGGCGGATGATCGCGACGAGCTTCGCGCGGGTCCGGATGTTGCGCTGCAGCCGGTTGCGCCGCAGGTCGAGCCAGCGGTAGCGGTAGCGCAGCGTTTCGTCGACGTTCTCCTCGTCGAGCTGGAACGCAAGCGGCGTCGAGCGGGAGACGACCCGGAGCTCGTCGACCTGCACCTCGATTTCACCGGTCGGCAGCTTCGGGTTGACCGCCTCCGGCGCGCGGGCGACCACCTCGCCGCGCGCCTGCAGCACGTACTCGTTGCGGATCTCGTGGGCCGTCTGCGCGGCCTCGGGTGCGCGCTCAGGGTTGATCACGAGCTGCGCGATGCCGGTCTGGTCACGGAGGTCGACGAAGATCAGCCCGCCGTGGTCGCGGCGGCGTGCGACCCAGCCGGCGACGGTGACGGTGTTGCCGACATGCCCGGCCCGGAGCTCACCCGCTCCCGTGTCGCGCCAGCTCACGCCTCCAGCTCCGTCACGATCGCGTCGACGTCGGGCGTCTGCCCGGGCTCGACCACCTCGATGCGGCGGGCGCCCAGCCGGCCCGCCTGCGTCCACTGCCCCTTCACCGATCGGCCCGCGTAGTCCATGTCCGCACTGACGCCGCGCCGGCGAAGCTCCGCGAGCGCTCTGGCGATTGCCTGGCGATCAGCCCCGTCGTCGGCGACGAAGAACACGTCGACCCCGTCCGGCTCGGCCTCGACGTCGCCCAGCGAGAGAAGAAGGCGCTCGATGCCGGCGCCGAACCCGATTGCCGGCGTTGGGGCGCCGCCGATCGCTTCGATCAGGCCGTCGTAGCGCCCGCCTCCGCAGATCGAATCCTGCGCGCCGATGGCTTCGTCCTTGAACTCGAAGGTCGTGCGGGTGTAGTAGTCGAGGCCGCGTACGAGCGTCGGACGGAGCTCGTACCGCACGCCCGCTGCGTCGAGGAAGGCGCGCACCTGCTCGAAGTGCTCGCGACAGGCGCCGCACAGGGCGTCACCGATCTTGGGCGCTGCTTCGAGGGCCGCTTGGACGCGCTCGCTCTTCACGTCGAAGACGCGGAGCGGCGTCGTCTGGCGCTTGGCGCGCGCCTCCTCGTCGAGCTCTGCGTCGTGCTCGTCCAGCCAGGCCTCGAGCTGCCGGAGGTAGGCGGGGCGGCAGTTCGCATCTCCGATCGAGTTGAGCTCGAGCACGTAGTCCGCCACGCCCAGCCGGCGTAGGAGCTCGTCGTAGAAGTGGAGCAGCTCGGCGTCGATCGCCGGGTCGTCCGTGCCGATCGCCTCGACGGACAGCTGCCAGTGCTCGCGATGGCGCCCTTTCTGCGGGCGGTCGTACCGCCACATCGGGCCGATGGTGTAGAGCTTTACCGGCTGGGGGTCGCGGTGCATGCCGTGCTCGAGATAGGCGCGGCAGATCGGCGCGGTCGCCTCGGGCCGGAGCGTCAGCGAGCGCCCGCCGCGATCCTCGAACGTGTACATCTCTTTCTGGACGACGTCGGAGCCCTGGCCCGACGTGCGGATGAAGAGCTCCGTGTCCTCGACGCCCGGCGTGACGATCTTGCGGTAGCCGTAGAGCGCGCAGAGGCGTTCCGCCTCCCCCACGACCCGCTGCCACAGCGGCTGCTCGGAGGGAACGACGTCGTGGGTGCCGCGCGGAGCCTCGAACTTCACGTGGCGGCGCGTAGCCCCGCGAGAAACGGGTTGCTCGCCAGCTCGGCGCCGAGCGTCGTCGGCGGGCCATGGCCCGAGAGGACGATCGTCTCGGGGTCGTAGCGCGTGATCAGGTACTGGATCGAGTCGAACAGGCGCTCCCAGTCACCGCCGGGCAAGTCGACGCGGCCGACGGAGCCCGCGAACAGCACGTCCCCGGAGAACAGGTAGGGCTCGGCGTAGTACGCCACGTGGTCCGGCGAGTGGCCGGGCACGCTCGTGGTCTCGAAGCCGATGCCCGCCAGCTCGAGCTGCTCGTCGCCGGTGACCTCTACCACGTCGCCTGCCCAGGGGCGCACCTCGACGCCGAACGCGCCGTAGAGGCGGTCCGCATGCGCGAGCACCTCACGTTCGCCGCGCGGAACGTAGACGGGGGCGTTCGTCGCCTCCGCAAGCTCCGCGACGGCTCCGATGTGGTCGTAGTGCGTGTGCGTGATCACGATCGCGGCGACACGGTACGCCGGCGCGAAGCCCGCGGACCCGGGATCGATCACGACCGCGTCCTCGGCGGTTGGATCGGCGCGGACGACGTAGCAGTTCGTCTGCGTCGGACCGAGCGTGTGCGTGTCGACGACCGGAGGCACCGTCCGGCGAGTCTAACCCCGGCCTGGAGCGGGATAGGATCGCGCCGTGCAGAGCTGGAACCTGCTCGAGCTGGAGACGCGGCAAGGGACGCGAAGCCCGATCGTCCTGCACTCGACGGACGAGGCTCGGGCGGTGTTGATCGGCATCGATCCCGGCCAGGAGCTCGGCGACCACCAGGTGCACGAGCATGCGTACATCGTCGTTGTCGGCGGTCAGGTGCAGATCGAGTCGGCCGGGGAGACGCTCCAAGCCGGGCCCGGAACCCTCGTCCGCTTCGAGGAGAAGGAGCGTCATCGCGTCTCCTCGGCAGAGGGCGCCAGGGTGCTCATGATCCTCGCCCCCTGGCCGGGGCCGGGGCACTACCGCGGCAGTTCCGGAGCGACGCCGCTCTAGGTCTTGCGCCCGACGGCGCCGCGTTTGACGTACATCCGATACATCAGCGCGTCGATCGCGTAGCTGAAGGGGAGGAAGAACGCGAGCAGGAACGCGGTCTGGAACAGCTTCTGCGCGATGGTCAGGTCGGCGCCCAGGAACGTCACCGTCAGGAACATGATCGGCGCAAAGATCAGGCCGCGCTTGCCGACGCGCCGCCACGACGGCGGCTGAACCTGTCGCCCCCCGCTCTGGCGACGAGGAGCCGCGGTCGCACGCTTGCCGTTTCGCGACGGCGGCTCGTCGCCCTCTGGCGGAGCGTCGACCTCCTGCCCTTCGTCGTCGACCCAGACCTCTTCCCACTCGTGGCGGCGCTCCTTCTGCCGGCGCCGCCTCTGCTTCCTACTCGGCATTGGAGTCAGCCTAGCGCCGCCAGAGCGGCTCGCCGTCCTTGACGACGGCAGCGACGACGTCGCCACCGAGGTGGTAGGCGAGGTAGCGCCAATCCGGGGCGCCGAGCAGGACGATATCGGCGTCGTAGCCCGGCGCGAGGCGGCCCTTCCGGTCGGCCCGTTGCAGGACGGCTGCGGCGTTGACCGTGCACGCGCTCAACGCCTCCGCAGGCGAGAGCCGAAGCTGGGTGCACGCAAGCGAGCACACGAGCGGCAGGCTCTCGCAAAACGCGCTGCCGGGGTTGAAGTCCGTCGCCAGCGCGATCGCGGCGCCGGCGTCAACGAGCGTGCGTCCGGGCGGCATCGGCCGCCCGAGGAAGAGCGCGCTCGCCGGGAGAAGCACGGCCGTGACGTCGCTCTGCGCCAGCGCTTGAACCCCCTGCTCGCTCGTGGCCTCGAGGTGGTCGACCGAAGCAGCGCCGAGCTCGATTGCAAGGTCGACGGCGCCGAGCTCGGTGAACTGGTCGCCGTGCAGCCGCAGGCGTAGGCCGGCGTCCGCGGCGGCGACGAGGTAGCGGCGAGCCTGCTCCGGCGTGAACGCGCCGCGCTCGACGAAGGCGTCCGCCGCCTCCGCGAGCTCCGCAGCGTCGGGAAGAACCTCGGCGATCAGGAACTCGATGTAGGCGTCCGCATCGTTTACCTCCGGCGGGACGGCATGCGCGCCGAGGAACGTGGGCACACCGCCCGCAATACGGATC
>Ga0126313_10000757_pt1 | contig 15949 bp, 12 predicted proteins | sample Plot105A_FD_89954 | JGI IMG/M metagenome (GOLD analysis project Ga0126313, IMG submission 89954) | Serpentine soil microbial communities from UC McLaughlin Reserve, CA, USA - Plot105A | ecosystem: Environmental > Terrestrial > Soil > Grasslands | place: USA: UC McLaughlin Reserve, Lake County...
CCATGGTGCAGCGCTCCACGCTGGCCCCCGAGGAGCAGAGGTCGTGGGAGCGCTCGGGGGTCCGCTCGGCGCTCCTGGTTCCTCTTGGTCTCCCGGAGGGAACGTGGCAGGGCCTGCTAATGGTCGCCTTCCGGAAGAGGTCGCGCTTTTCGGGGCGTGCCGCCCGTGTTTATCTCACGGTGGCCTCGCAGGCGGCCGTGGTGCTGGAGAACCTGCGACTGGTAGAGGAGGCCAGGCGGGCGGGTCGTCGGGGAGGAATCCTCGTAGAACGACAGAGGCTGGCGCGGGAGATACACGACACCCTCGCGCAGGGTTTCACCGGGGTCATCACCAACCTGACCGCGGCCGAGCTGGCCGGAGAACCTCACCTCGTGGACGGGCCTTCCGCACGCTACATCCACGACGCCAAGCGCATCGCGCGCGACAGCCTGGCGGAGGCGCGCAGGCTGGTGTGGGCTTTGCGACCGGCGTTGCTCGATCGTTACTCTCTCCCCGAGGCCGTGGAGAGGCAGGTAGCGGCATGGTCCGAGCAGACGGGCGTGAAGGCAGTAGTGGCGACCAACGGCGCGCCGCGCGAGCTACTCCCCGAGGCTGAGACGGCGCTTCTCAGAGCGATACAGGAGGCCCTGACCAACGTGCACAAGCACGCGCAGGCCGGAGTGGTCAACGTGACCCTAACCTATATAGAAGACCGGGTCGTTATCGACGTGCTGGACGACGGCGACGGGTTCGACCCCGCGGGCGTCAGGACCCCCGTCGGGGCTCAGGACGAGGGAGGCTTCGGGCTCATTGGGATGCGCTCGCGCATCGAACAACTAGGCGGTAAGCTCGTCGTCGAGAGCACGCCGGGCGAGGGAACCGCGATCGTCGCAGAGTTGCGTGCCGCCGGTGATATCGAGGAGGTCAGGTGACAGAGCGCCGCGTCAAGATCCTCGTCTGTGACGATCACCCCGTGGTTAGGTCGGGCCTCCGGGGCATGATAACCAGCCAGCCCGATCTGGAGGTGGTCGCCGAAGCAGCCGAAGGATCGGAGGCCGTATCGCTCACCGATCGCTTCAAGCCCGACGTCGTGCTAATGGACCTGAGGATGCCAGGCATGGACGGCGTGACGGCGACGGCAGGCATCAAGGCCAGGCACCCCGACACTAACGTCCTCATACTCACCACCTACGATACGGATGCCGACATACTCCGCGCGCTGGAGAAGGGGGCCACCGGATTCCTGCTCAAGGACGAGCGCGAGGACAGGATCTTCGATGCCATACGAGAGGCCGCCAGGGGCAGGACGGCCCTGGCACCCGGCGTGGCGTCTCGCCTGGTAGAGAGGTTGCGGGGGGACGCAGACGCGCACGTTAGCGACAGGGAGATAGAGATCCTCATGCTCGTGGCGCAGGGACAGAGCAACAGAGAGATCGCGCGCGAACTCCACATCAGTGACTCGACGGTCAAGGCGCACATGCTCCACATATTCGACAAGCTCGACGTAACCGATCGTACCGCGGCCGTTACCACCGCCGTCAGGCGCGGCATCATTCGTCTGGATTAGGGCGGTCCGCTTCTCTTTTCGGCCGATCGCTTACAGCTAGAGCAGGATGCTGCGGGCGAGGAAACCACCGGCGCAGAGCAGCGGGACGCCCAGCCAAAGTAGCGAGGGACCACCTGTATCGGGGAGCTTCTCGGGGTCAGTAGAGCTCTCGTCTTGCGCCTCGGCCGTCCCCCCTGGGTCTTGAGAGCTCTCGTCTTGCGCCTCGGTCGTCCCCGCGGGCTTCTCGGAGACCGCTTCCCCGACGGAAGCCACGTCCGGCCCGCCCGTGGCGTGCGGACGTTCGGCCGCGGAGACGGCATTTCCCTCCGCAGCCTGAGCCTCCTCAGAGGAGGACCGGATTGCGCCCGAGGCCACGATCGCAGCGTGCGCGGCGTGATGCGCCGCCGCACGGCCAGCTCCTAGTGCGACACCTGGCGGGTAGTACTGATCGTACTGCGCACTTGCAGAGGACGGGCCGTCCTGCGAGGGCTGCGATAAGGCAGGAACCGGAAAAAGCAACACCCAGGCGAGAGCCGACACCAGTAATGACCACCTCATCTTCCCATCACTCCTCCCGTTTGCGTCAGCCAACCCTACGCGACCTCGATGATCGCATTGTAACAACGTTCCTGCCTCCACCGCATCCCGCGCGAAACGCCAAGCCACAAGGGGCCGGAGGTGCCAACGTTCCGGCCCCTTGTAGCTTTCGTGCTGGCTACTTTACTTGGTGAACTCGAAGTTGGCCCTGTACTCCTTTCCGTCGGCGAGCTTGACCACGAGTTGCCTGCACCCCGTCCAGTTCCTCTGTGTCTTCCAGACGTAGGTGTAGAGGTCCGTGGCGGGGTCGTAGGTGAGCCCGCTCGAGTTGGCGGTAACCGTCTGCTCTACGGTGTCGACGGGGTCCGTGGATCCGCACGGCATCGACCCGCTCCTGGGGAAGCTGGACCCGTCCGCCTCGGCAAAGATGTCCAAGCCCTGATCCCCACCCAGGGAAAATTTCACTGGTATGGCGCTGCCTGCTCTGACACGGTTCAGTACGTCGGGGTTATCGACAGGGCTGAAGAAGCCGTCGAAGTCGTAGACGACGCTGTACGTGCTGCTCTCCGAGGTATTGTTGTCGACCTTGTCCGATGCCCGCACGGTGAAGGTCTTCTGTCCCACCGAAACGGTGTCTATGCTTTCGCCATCGGGTACCGTCCCGACGCAGGAGTCCAACCCGGAGCCGGAGTCGGAGCAGGTGTATTCGGCCGGGAGGGTCTCACCGAGAAGGTACTCGGCGCCGTCGGCGGGTGTTGCGATATTCACTTCGGGCCCGGTCTTGTCGATCCCGACGACGAAGGTCTCTGGTTCTTCGGCGTTGCCCGCGTGGTCCGTGGCAAAGTAAGTTATCGTATTCTCACCCTCGGTGGTGATGTCGAACGTGGTCCTGTCACCATGCACGGTATTGACATCACCATTGATACTGTAAGAGATCTCTTTGACGTTCGAGCCGCCTTCGTCCGTGGCGTCGAGCGTGACGGTTACGTCCTCGTTGTTCCAGATGGCGACGTCGGGCTTGGGCGAAACCGTGCGGTTCGTATTGGGTGCGGAAGCATCGTTCGGCGTCAGGACGAACGGCCGCACCAGACCGTCCTTGATCGCCGAACCGACGATCTTCCCTGACTCGCTGATCGCGTAGGCGTCAAGCAGTTTGAGCGAGGGATCGGGGGGGATCAGGGTATCGAGGTCCTTCATCACGCCATCTTCCCACAGAAAGGCACGGTTTGGGATTGTGCCGCTGGCGGCTCGCGATTGTCCGACCACGCGTCCGTGCTCGTCGATGGCGCGGGCCATGCTGTAGGTATCGCCTGGCAGGGTCCCGAGATCTTCCATCTTCCCATTCCTGTAGATAAAGGCTCGTCCCTGGACGGCGGTCCTGGAGCTGTAGGACCATCCGACTATCTGGCCGGAGTTGTTTATCCCAAACGCTTCGCTGTAAGGCTGCCCGGGGAGGGTACCAAGACCTGTCATACTGCCGCCGGAGTAGAGGAAGGCCTTGCCGTGGTCCTCGTCACTACCTGACTCACCGACCACCTGACCACGGTCATTGATGGCCCAGGCCTCACTGTAGTGATCGTAGGGCTCTTCTCCTTCTGGCAGGGAATCGTTTGGCAAGGCCCCGAGATCTTTCATCTGCCCATTTTCATAGAGAAATGCCCGGCCTGACATGATCAGACCCGAACTGGGCAACATGCTCGATCTACCGACGATCTGTCCTGGCTCGTTTATGGCAAAGGCCTCGCTGGAAGGGAATTTTGGCAACGTCCCAAGGGGGGACATATGCATCGTGCCCTCCGCGTCCTTCTCTGCCACGAAGGCCTGTTGCTCAGTGCCAGTGGCTAAGACGCGCGAAAACCCGACTACCTGGCCCTTGTCGTTTATGCCACGCGCCGCGCTGGTAGGGCCACCAAGCGTACCGAGGTCCTCAATCGATCCACCGTCCCAGAAGAAGGCTCGTAACTGCAGGGGGGTGACGTTTGGGAACCGCTTTTGCGCTTGTCCGACAACCTGACCAGAGGTGTTGACACCGCGGGCGATGCTTTGACCCTCGTTGGTTTCGAACGAGCCGAGAATCTTTGCAGTGTAGGTCGTGTTTGCAGCGGCGGCCGGCCGCGCATCGACACCGACGAAGGTAAGAGATAGGGCTGATACGAACACCGCGGCACACACCGTCGCAGCGAACATCGGTATCGTCTTTCTCATGGCGGCCTTCCTTTCCTTGGCATGTCTCACCTGCTACTAGAACAGCCTAGCAGGCCAAGAGGCGAAGGCGCATCGAGCAAATGGTCAGTTTTCGTAACCAAGCGGTCATTTCCGCGTCCTCAGTATGCCCGCCCTTGCTGGGTACGCGGGTAATCGTCTGAGGGTTACCCGAGAATGCTTCTAGCTCGCCTCCGGTTCTCCAGCGCTCTTGGTAGACCGGCGTGCGATCTCTTTACGGACGGAGGGGGCTACCTGCGTACCGAATAGTTCGATGGCGCGCATCACCTTTTCGTGGGGCAGCGCGCCGATGCTGATCTGCGCCATGAAGCGATCATGGCCGAAAAACTCGTGCTGGAGGAGGATCTTCTCCGCGACCTCCTCAGGGCTGCCGACGGCGAGCGCCCCGCGTGGCGAGCGTCCCATCTCGAACTGCCCGCGCCCCATCGGCGGCCACCCGCGCTCGCGACCGATCCGGTTCATCATGGCGGCGTAGGTCGGGTAGTACTCGTCGCCAGCCTGCTGGGAAGTCTCGGACACGTAGGTATGAGAGTTGATGCCTACCGGCAGTCGCGCCGGATCGTGGCCGGCCCTTCTCGCGGCCTCGCGGTAGAGGCTGACCAGCGGCGCGAAGCGTTCGGGCTCGCCGCCGATGATCGCTACAGCCAGCGGCAGGCCAAGCATCGCGGCCCGGACGACCGACTGCGGCGTCCCCCCGACGGCGATCCAGATGGGCAAAGGGTCCTGCAGTGGACGCGGGTAGACGCCGGCGTCTTCGAGCGGCGCGCGGTGATGGCCCGACCACGTGACGCGCTCGGAATCGCGCAGCTCAATAAGTAACTCGAGCTTTTCGGAGAATAGATCGTCGTAGTCGTTCAAGTCGTAGCCGAACAAAGGGAACGATTCGATGAACGAGCCGCGGCCCGCCATGATCTCCGCCCGACCCTCCGAGATCAGATCGAGCGTGGCGAAGTTCTGGAAGACGCGCACGGGGTCGTCGGAGCTCAAGACCGTGACCGCGCTAGTCAGGCGAATGCTCTTCGTGCGGGCCGCCGCGGCCGCCAGCGCCACGGCCGGCGAGGAGACCGCGAAGTCGGGCCGATGGTGCTCGCCGACGCCGAAGACATCGAGGCCGAGCTGGTCGGCCAGCTCGACCTCCTCGAGGAGGTTGCGCAGCCGCAGTGCCGGGTCGATCTCAGGTCCTACGTCAGCGAAGGTGTAGAGACCTAATTCCAATTTCGATTCCTTTCGGTCCGTTACAATCGTCTGCCGGAGAGCTCGTCCGTTTTCGCCGCCATAATGAAGTCGTTGCGGTGAAGGCCACCGATCTTGTGCGTCCACCAGGTGACCGTCACCCTGCCCCACTCGGTGAGCAGCGCGGGATGGTGCCCTTCCTCCTCGGCTTGTTCGCCTACCCTGTCGGTGAACGCCAGTGCCTCGGCAAAGTTACGGAACCCGAAAACGCGCTCCAACCGCTTGATGCCCTCTCGCTCCACCACCTTCCACCCCGGCACCCACGGTCGCATCTCTCCTATCTCCGCCTCGGTTAGCGTAGGTTCGCCGCCGCGGCAGGCGGTGCATTTCATCTCCGATAGCTCGCTCATGGGCCCCTTCTCTGCAGGCTCGTAGTTAGGATGCTAAGTGTATCCTCCGCAGGGACGCCCTGGCACCCCAGGCGGTAGACGGAGATGATCCCGACCTTAGCCGCTCCGGCGGAATCTACGCGTTGTTGTGTGGGAGGACCGGTCTTCTACGGTCCTGTGATGGCCTCGTCTCGAGGTCGTGCGTCAATTTTGTCGTTCATCAACCTCTTCAAGTTCGTGGTACCAGAAGAGCAACCAGTGGCCCTCATCAAGGAGGACGTCGAGGGCGGCGTAGCCGGGGTTTCCCCACCTCTGGACGATCGTGCCCTGCCTGCCGCGCAGGTTCGCGGAGCGATGGTCTTCCCTAACCCTTACCCGTTTGCCTACGCACGCTTCCTCGGACCTCACGGGGATCTCACGTCCCGCGAGTTCGAGTGCCGGCGGTTCGCACGCGGTATCCCCGGTTCGCCCTTCGGATGCTCCCAGAGCAAGAACGCGTTGCCGTCGGGGTCGCGGAACATCGCCTGCTTTCCCCTGGGCGTCTCGGTGGGCGGCAACTCGAAAGCGACGCCCCTAAAGAGGAGCTCTTCGTGGATCATCTCGATGTCGTCGGTGGAAAGCACGATGACCCGGTACATGCCGGGGAGCATGAAGGACGACCAGGTTACCAGCATCAGCGAGGTGGCAGAGTTTTTCGGGGCCACCTCAGACCAGTGCATGCCCTCCCTCCAAGAACTGTCCACCAGCAACTCGAAGCCCAACGTGCCCACGTAGAACTCTCTGGCCCGCTCCTGGTCGCCGACCGGTACCGACACCGACTCTACCTTGACGCTCTCGATCATCTCCTCCGCCCATCAAACACGTTTGCCTCGTGGTGCGCCACCTGGGCAGTCTAGACGGCCACCGTTAGCCGCTCGTTATCTGGGAGGATCAATACATTAGTCAAGATTCACTAATTCGTCGGGATTTTCTCCTTCTCAGACGCTGCTGCCACCTCCGATACCTGCGTCGCGGGCGCGGATGACAGCCTGCGCCCTGTCGGCCACCTGCAACTTGAGCAGGATGTTGGAGACGTGATTTCTGACCGTCTTTACGCTCACGAAGAGCTGGGCGGCTATCTCCTGGTTGCTCTTGCCCCGCGCGACGAGGACGAGGATCTCCTCTTCACGCTCTGTGAGCTCAGGGAACGCGCGCTGGGCCAACCGCGGGACGGAGAAGAAGCCTATGATGCGCTCGGCCACCCCTGGCCCGAAGACGGCCTCCCCGCTCGTCACCGCCCTGATGGCGTGCACCACCCCCTCTCCGCCGGAGTCTTTGAGGAGGTAGCCCCTGGCCCCCGCACGCATGGCGGCGAACACCGAATCGTCGTCCTCGAACATGGTGAGCATCAAAACACCAACGCGCGGGTTCGTCCGCAGTATCTCGCGGGTGGCCTCTATCCCGTTCAGGCCCGGCATCTTTATGTCCATGAGAACGATGTGGGGCTCGAGTTCCTGGGATAACCGCACCGCTTCGTCGCCGCCCGAGGCCTCCCCCACCACCGCGATGTCATCCATCCGGTCCAGACGCCCGCGCATACCCTCGCGGAAGAGGGGATGATCGTCGGCTATCAGCACGCGAACGGTGTCCTTCATGCTCCCTCGTTTCTCTTCGGGGGTACTTCTTTTTCGGCCTGGAAGGGGAGAAGCGCCCTGACCAGGGTGCCGCCACCCTCCAGGCACCTCACGGTGCACCTACCCCCCAGTTCCTCGGTTCTCTCGCGCATCGAGATCAGGCCAACTCCCATCCTATCGTGGTCCCTGATGCCCCTCCCGTCGTCTTCCACCTCCACGACAAGGCCGGGCGCCTCCTCATCCGACCGTATGCGGATCGAGCAGTTGCTCGCCCCGGCGTGTCGCACCACGTTGGCGAGGGCCTCCTGGACGATCCTGTAACACGCGACCTCTACGGCCGCCGGTAGTCGCGACAGTTCCTCCGGGTTCTCCACAGAGATGCGCAGGCCGGCCGGGCTGTACTGGATCGCCCCTTCCTCGAGCGCCCCAACGAGGCCGAGCTCGTCGAGGGCGGGCGGCCTCAGCGCGTGGACCGAGCGCCTGACATCCGAGACAATCTCTCGAGCCCGCCTGGAGAGCTTCGCCATCAACGCGGAGGCTTCGGGGTTCTCTGAGACGAGATCTCCCGCGGTCTCGAGCTCGAGCATAAGCGCGGCCAACTGGGGACCGACCCCGTCGTGCAGATCCCGCCTCAAGCGCCGCCTCTCCTCCTCCCTGGCGCTGATCAGGCCCTCCCTCGACCTCTGCAGCTCCGCGTTGGTCTGTTCAAGCTCGCGGTTGGCTTCCCCCAGGTCGGCGCCCGCGCGGAAGGCCTGCGTGCGGCTGCGCGCGAGCATCCAGGTGATGCCGAAGAGCAAGAGACTCACCCCGACACCGCTCACAAGCACGAAAGCGGGTAAATTGCTGCTAGCGCCCCTCTCGAATGCCGGCAGCGTGGCGAAGTAAAGGCTCCACTCGTGCTTATCGAGCCGCGCTCCGGCTGCCTTTATTAGCCTCACCTCGGAGAAGAGAGCCGCATTCCGCTTCTCCCCCGCGTTCCTCACCCCGTTTTTGTCGTAGAGCAGCGAACTTGAGTTCGCATTCTCACCGTCGTAGACCTCAAAGTCTATGGCAGGGTGGAACGTTTTCCCAAAGGTGTTGGCGAAGAGCTCATCCGCTCTGAAGGTACCGACGACGAATCCTCTCAAGGTGCGTCGCCGTTCGGCAATCAGGTCCTCCGGCTCGTCCTTCTGGAAGGCTGGCAGATCCTCCTGATACACTGGCAAATACACCACATAGCCTTTCCTCAGGACCACATCCGCCCCGGAGTGTGAAGAGGCCTCGGTGAGCACGTAGTCCATCCTCGTCGCCTGCGGATAGCCAGTATCCCGCGCCCGATCCATGACCGACCGGTGCGCGGGATTAGAATACGCATCGTAGCCGCTCATCTTGTCGTTAGCCTCGTCCGACGGCGCCACTAATTCCAGGGGGAAGTAGGCCGAGCGTTCGCCATCTGAGTCTGGCCACAGATCCCGCACGCCTTCTTCCCTGGCCTCTCGGGAGAAGGCCTTCCTCTCGGTTGGCCTCACGTACTTCGCAAAGCTCAACGACTGGAGCCCCTCAAGTCGGAGATTCGGCCTAATGCTCCTCACGTAGCCATCCCAATCGTCTTGCTCGACCGAATCGCCCACCAGCAATAAACCCCTGGCGCCGAACATTGCGTCGATATTGGCTTTCACCCGACGGTAGATCGCTGCCTTCGTCGCCTGGGTGGTCTCGTCGAACCGGGCGCGGTTCTGCGCTTCGACGCTCTGACGGACGTAGTACCAAGATGCGAGGGCCGTAAGAAGGAGTGAGAGCATGAGCACGGCGTAAGCCGCCGCCCCGCGCCTGAGGTGGCGCCCGAAGCGGGCGAGCCCCTGCCGCAGCTCTGCCCAGCCGGCCTTCATAGTGCCGACCATCTACGACACCCTGGCGGCGGGTAGCCGGCGTTCATGAACCGCGGCGAACGACCACCCGTTCCTGCCCTGACAGGGCCCCGTCAAGTCGGGTTGTGATCTCATCGGCGGTTCGCTTTCCCGTTCGAGCCTCTCCTAACCAGTAATGATGGCACCGGACACGGCCAGGCGCATCCGAGACGGTGAGCGACGCCTGTTTCCGCCCTCGCATGGTCCTCTTCGTGCCCGTGCTCGCCAGACGTCGTTTTTCCTCTCCGGGACCGACTCGAACGTGGTCTCTGCCTCAACCCTAGATGAGAAAGCGTCCCGCCGTCATGGGCCCAGGTCCCGAGTTGGACGGGAATTTGTCGCCGAACCGTTCGGGACGGGTGCCGAAAGGAGACCCGACACCTCAGCGTTTCGTCCCGTGCCAAGAAGGCGGGCCGCGTACTCGACCCGACTCCCGAATGGGAGGGAATCATCTTCCCGGGCGCGTCGGGACGGTTGCTCATGACGGTGGGATATCCCGCTTTCTAGGCTTCTTTACGTAGTGGTAATGCGCTCCGGCAGGGGATTCTCATCCGTCGGAGACGAGAGAAAGGAGAGGCCATGAACGAACGGACCACGGGAGAGTGGGCGGCGGGCGCGGCAAGACGGTTCGCGTGCGTGTTGACCCTCGTGCTGCTCTTGTCGAGCATCGGGGTAGGTAGGGACCTCGGGACCGGAGCGCAGGGGTTTGCGCTACAGGTCACGTCAGGACCCGCCCGGGCAGACACGCCGGCCGGGGAGCTGGTGGATGGTGACGGCTACGACGACACGCAGCTCTCGACGATGAGGCGTCACAAAACGCATTGAGGGTATCGGGCTGGCCGGAAGGCGATCCTTGGCCGATCAATAACGTCAAGGATCGCCTTTAGTCGGAGGGGGCAGTCCTCTCTCGGTCACCCAGGCGGAGAGCCTGGAGCGGGAGTTCAGACCGAGCCTCTTGAGTATCCTGGTGATGTGGGTGGCGACGGTGTGCTCGGAGATGGAGAGCTCTGAGGCGATCTGGCGGTTCGTGAACCCTTGTGAGACGAGGACCGCCACCTCTTCCTCGCGGGCGCTGAGCACACCGGAATCCCCGACCGGGCGGCGTGAGGATGAGGCTGGTTCCTCGGCGGAGAGGGCGTACTCGATAGACCGCTCCGGCGACATGGCCCGTCCTTCCGCCAGCGCCGTCTGCCACGCAGCCTCGCCCAAGACCGAACGTGCGGCAGACAGATAAGGTTCGAGCACCGTACGATTCTCGGGCTGCAACGGGATGCCGAGCTCCTCACGCCGCGCCCCGGCCGCTCCCCACAGCCGTGCCGCCTTTCGTGCCATGCCCTCGGCTCCGGCGCTGCCCGCCATTATCTCCAGGCAGTCGGCGAAGTGCTGCCTGTCACCGGCCTTCCGTAGCAACCCCAGGCCCTCCTCCACAAGCACCCGCACCCGTCCGCTGTCGCCCTCGGCTAAAGCCGCGAGGGCCGCATGCGTCAGGCCTATGGCGATGTTCTGACCGTCGCCGATCTCCCGGAACAGACCCAGGCTCTCTTCGAGCAGCGCCGTAGCCTGCCCGGGATCGCCGTGTACCAACGTCGTGATACCGAAGTTGCCCAGAGAGACGGCTGTCCTGCGCACGTTCCCCGTCCCCCGGCTCAACACGAGCGCTTCACGAAAATACACTGCCGACTGCTCCGGGTCTCCCCTGGCCGACGCCAGTACCCCGAGGCTATCGAGTATACCGATAATGCCCTCGCTCTCTCCCAGTTCCCGGTACAACGCCAGGGTCTCCTCGAGCAGCGAAGTCGCCCGCTCGTATTCTCCCCGGTCCAGCGCCAGGGATCCCAGATCCCCCAGGGCGTTCGCTACGCCTCTCCTGTCACCAACCTTCCTGTACAGCCCGAGGCTCTCTTCGTAGGCCAGGCGTGCACGCTCGTAATCGCCCTGCGGCTCAGCTATCCATCCCAACCCGTCAAGGGCCCTGGCGCGCGCGGTCTCCGGTACCGAGCGGCCCCTGACAGCCGCCTCCAGGTAGGATCTTCCCTCGCTCAAGTAACCCCTCGTGTACCAGAAGAGGCTCAAGGCGCCCGCCAGCCGGGCTCCGAGGTCCTCCTCGAGCGACCAGGCTAGCGCGGCCCTGAGGTTATCGTGCTCCTGCTCCAGACGGTCCAGCCACTCCACTTGCCGCGGTCCCCTGAGACCGGGCTCGGCCTCTTCGGCCAGGGCCAGGAAGAACCGGGCGTGTCGGCGCCTGATGTCATCCTCCTCGCCGCCCTCCACGAGCTTCTCCGAGGCGTACTGCCTGACGGGCTCGAGCAGCCTGTAGCGTGCCCCCCGCTCCCAGCTCTCCTCGGCTACCACGAGCGACTTCTCGACAAGGGTTGTGAGCAGCTCCACGACCTGCTTCTCCTCGACTCCGCCTCTACCCGCGACGCTCTCTGCCGCTTCCAGGGTGAAGCCGCCGGCGAAGACGGAGAGCCTCCCGAACAGCGCCTGTTCTGGCCCACCGAGCAGCCCGTAACCCCAGTCCAGCGTTGCCCTCAAGGTCCGGTGGCGGCGGTCCGCGGTCCGCGCGCCCCGCGTCAGCAGGTCGAGCGAGCGCCCTAGCCTCTCGGAGATCTGGCCGGCAGAGAGCATCCCGATCCTGGCCGCCGCAAGCTCTATGGCTAGCGGTATACCCTCGAGCCCGATGCACACCTCGGCCACGGCGCGCGCGTTCTCGGGCGTGAGCCTGAAACCGGGATGTGCCCTGTAAGCACGGTCGGCGAACAGACTGACCGACTCGTAGCCTTCGAGGCCCTCCACCGTAAACGTCTCACCGGGCACCGAGAGGGAAGGCACCAACCATGTCGACTCGCCCTCCGCGCCGAGACGCTCACGGCTCGTGGCGAGCACCCGCGTCTCCGGACAGGAGTTCAGGAGGGCCATGCTCAGGTGTACCACGGCACTGGTGAGGTGCTCACAGTTGTCCAGGAGGACCAACATCTCTTTGTCTGCCAGGTTGTCGAGGAGGCTCTCGAGGAGGGGACGGCCCGGTTGCTCCTCCAACCCTAGAGTACGGGCCACCTCCTGGACGACGAGCCCTGGTTCGGAGAGCGGCGCGAGCTCGATCAGCCACACCCCGTCCGGGTAGACGCCCACGAGATCCCTCGCTACCTCCAGGGCCAATCGGGTCTTGCCCGCTCCTCCGGTACCGGTCAGGGTAAGGAGTCGCGTCGTAGCGAGCGCCCTCTTGACCTCGAGTATCTCCCGCCCGCGTCCCACGAGGCTGGTTCTCGGTTCGGGCAGGTTGTGCCTGCCGGGGTCGGGTACTTCCTCGTGCGGGGGGCCGGCTAGCGACGGTGGCCGCGATGGAAACACGCCTGCGGCTATCTCGTCGCGCAGCCGGCGGGTCGCGGCGCCGGGCTCCGTACCGAGCTGCTCGGCGAGGGTCCTCGAGAACTGCTCGTATCGGGAGAGCGCCTCCTGCCGTCTTCCGGAATACGCGTAGAGGCGCATTAAACTGACGTGCGCATCCTCGTCCGCAGGTTCTTCGGCCAGGAACCCCTGCAGCGCCTCGACACCCCGTTCGTATTCCCCGCGCTCCTCGTACAGTCCGGAGAGTTCGATCTGCGCCAAGAGAAAGGTCCTGCGGAGCTCCCCCCTCCTTTCCTCCGCCCAATCTTCATAGCGATCATCGGGTAATAGCTCGCCCGCGTACAGGCCGAGGGCTGCCCTGTAGGCTGCGGGCTCCCTGGTGCGACGGGCGGTTGCCAATGCCGCCTCGAAGGCATTCACGTCTACCCACAGGTCGCCTTCCGGACACAGCGCAAGCGACTTGCCCTCGCTCGCAAGGTAGATGAATCCTACGTTCGGGTCGAGTACCTTGCGGGCGGCGTGAAGGACGCTGCGCAGGTTGTTGGAAGCCGACTGCCTGCCCGAGTCGGGCCAGAGCAGGTCCATAGCCTGCTCCCGGTGCATGCGGTGGCCGGGAGCCAGGGCGAGCAGCTTGATAAGGGCCGCCGACTTTCTGAGGCGCCAGGCGTCCTGGGTGATGCTCCTGGAGCCCACGGAGACCCCGAAGCCATCGAGTAGCCTGACGCGCAACGGTTGCAGGCCTGCGCCCCGGCGCGTGAGGTTCTCGACGTATGTTCGTTTCCCGGTAGGCATCGTTCTCCCGGCAGCCCTCTGCTCCCGCCGACGAAGGTAGTGTCACCCTTCAGGCTCACAGCGTCATGCAACGTCACCAGAGTAACAACCATCAGGCGCTGGAGCATCCCCCAAACAGCGTATCTCTAGGGTCGGGCCTGCACAAGCTTTCAGCCCATCAGCGTTAGGACAGGAGCGAAAACCGACGGCTGAAAGCTGATCGCTCTAATACCGGCGGCCGCGTTGGCGGGCGATGTCGAAGCTGGCGGAATCGGATACGGCCATCACGGCCATCACGCCGCACTGAACCGGGTCGCTCACCACCAGGTCTGCCGCTGCGGGCACGGTACCCGGCATGTTCAGCGAGAGCACGATTATTCCCTTCTCCCTGATCTCACGCACCGCGCGGGCGACCTCCCCGCCCATGAGGGCGCCTGCCAGGACCAGCGCCACAGCCCGCGGGAGGCGGGCCACGGCCCTTGTAGCCGCTGCGAGCTCTCCCTCGCCGACCAGGGGGATGGTGTCCACGGAGATCTTCTCCCCGCGGATGTTGTGCCTGTCGGCCTCCGCGACCGCGCCGATCACCACCTGCCCGACCTGCGCTCCCCCACCGACCACGATGATGCGCTTGCCGTAAACCTTCTGGAACGAGGGCGCCCGCTCGACCGTCCGCACGTTGGGCAGCGCCTCCAGGTCGGCGATCAGGACATCCGCGGCTTCGGCCTCGACATCCTCCAGCTCGAAGTAGACCGTAGATAGCCCATCGCGCTGCTCGGCGATGTCTACATGGGCAATGTTCGCCTCGTGGTCGAGGAGCACCCCGGTCAGGGCGTGCAGCGCACCTGGCTCGTCAGGCGTCTGGACCATCAGGGCCAGGGGAGTGTTACTCTCGGCGCTCTCGCTCATGAACCGCAGTGTATAACCTCCAGGTCCCCGCTTCTTCCGGACCTGTAGTCATCGAGGGAGCTGCCTGGACGCCGAGGGCAGCCGGCACCCCCGGTTGCCCTTCATTCCCCGCCGAGCACGCGTTGCTCCATCCACTGATTGCGGAATGCTCCACGCGGATCGAGCCGCTCGATCAGGCGGACGAAGTCGGGCAAGCGCCGGTATAGCGGGGCGATCGTCGCCGCCTTCGCATCGAACAGCTTGCCCCAATGCGGGCGTGCCTGGAACGGGGCCAGCGCGTGCTCGAGCCGGACAATCGCGCCCCCGAGCTCGTCTCGCCAGGGCTTCCAGGTGAAGTGAATACCGACGGTGTCTTCCCCGTAGTTCATGCTCATCCACAACCGGTCCGCGGCTACCGTACGAACCTCGGACATCTGCAACAGGGATCGGATCTCACCCGCGAGCGAGCGCACGGCCTCTATGGCACCCACGGCGTGCCGGCGCGGGACCAGATACTCCGACTGTATCTCCTCGCCACTGCTCGGGGTAAACCCCAGGCGAAAATGGGGCAGGCGGTCGGCCCAGAAGCCGGGAACCCCCAACTGTGGCGTGGAGAGGCTCGCGTCCAGTCCAGGTATGGGATGCCGGTCGACCACGGCCGCGACTGCTCCGAAGAGATCATCCTCGACCCGCTCGGGCTCTGTCGTCACCCGGCTCTTGACCCATACCTGGTCCAAGGCCTCATCCCAGCGGGTAAAGGCGCTCACGCTGTAACCGCACGAGGTGATCTCGTCGAATCGTTCGTAGAGGGTCTCCCAGCTCAGGCCCTCGAAGACCCGCTGACGCACCTCGTAGGCCGGTTCCACCTCCAGGGTGATCCTGGTGAGGGCTCCCAGCGCGCCAAGGCCGACCACGAGGCCGTCGAAATCCGCCTCTCCCCTGGCGGCCTCGACGATCTCACCGCCGGAGGTCACCAGCTCGAGGCCGGCCACGGCCGTCGCGAGGTTGCCGTTCGTCACGCCCGAGCCGTGCGTCGCGGTAGCCACGGCGCCCGCAACGGAGATGTGGGGTAGCGAGGCGAGGTTGTGCAGGGCCACTCCTGCGGCGCGCAGCGCCTCTACCAACTCACCGTACGTCATGGCCGCGTTGAAGGTGACCGTGTTTGCCGCATGGTCGATGACGACGTTCCTGGGAAGGTGCCTGAGCGTGATGAGCTCCGAGGAGTCGGCGATGTCGTTGAACGAGTGCCTGGAGCCCAGCACGCGCACGTGCGGTGCGTTTGCGATAATCTCTTGCGCCTGCTCTATCGTCGATGGCCGGTGCAGTTTCTGCGCCCGGTACGTGTAGTTGCCGGCCCAGTTTTCCCCGGGAGAACGGTCTCGCTGGATCATGACCTTCCTCTCTCACTCCGTGGTCCCGGCCCAAGACGGCTGTGGGTGATCTGGATTTTGCGGACGGCTTCCAGCAGTTCTACGTGCGACGTTCAGGTCGTCGCTTGGGACCTCGGCGCTACCGTCTAGCTGGTGGCCTGATGCGGGGGTCGAGCTCGCCCGATTCGAACACCCGCTCCATATGCTCCCTGCAGGCGTGAACCAGCTC
>Ga0126313_10000758_pt1 | contig 15947 bp, 15 predicted proteins | sample Plot105A_FD_89954 | JGI IMG/M metagenome (GOLD analysis project Ga0126313, IMG submission 89954) | Serpentine soil microbial communities from UC McLaughlin Reserve, CA, USA - Plot105A | ecosystem: Environmental > Terrestrial > Soil > Grasslands | place: USA: UC McLaughlin Reserve, Lake County...
CGGAGGATCCGCGCTTCGCGCGCGACTTCGCGGCCGACACGGGCTACGTCCCGCGCGGCGTCATGGCGGTCCCGCTCCTCCACGAGGAACGTGGTCTCGGCGTCCTCGAGGTACTCGACCGCGAGACGGACCGGCCCTTCACGCTCGACGACATGAACCTGCTGGCGCTCTTCGGCGCGCAGGCGGCGATCGCGCTCGACCTGCTGACGAAGGGGCGGAGGGCGAGCGCGCTCGTCTCCGGCGGCGAGGACGAGGCCGAGGCGGTCGTCCGCGTCGCAGCCGCGCTCGAGCGCCTCGAAGGTGTGGAACGTGCCACCGCTCGCCGGCTCCTCGACGCGCTCGGCGACGTCCTCGACGGCCGGTCACCCCGGGCCTAGCCGGAAGTCCGCGTTGGCGCAGGCCGGTACGCTCCGCCGGATGCTCGGCCTGCACGAGCTGAACGGGATCCTCGTCGTCGTAGCGACGCTGCTCGCGGCCGGCTGGGGCTTCATCTTCGCACGCCGCGGGCGGACGCCGGGGCGCCTGTACGCCCACCTCCTCGCGCTCTCGCAGTCGCTCGTGATCGCGCAGGTTGCGCTCGGCCTGCTGCTCCTCTCCGACGGGAGGAGGAACGCGGACGAGCTCCACTACGTCTACGGCACGCTCGCCCTGCTCGCCGTGCTGTCGCCGTGGCTTTACGCGCCGCCCGTGCCCGCGCGCCGGCTGCTCTGGTTCGCCGGGGCGAGCTTCCTTGGCGGCGCGCTCGCGATCCGGGCGTATACGACGGGAGGCGGGTGAGCATCAGCCCGGCCGTCCGCGGCTTCGCAATCCTGATCGTCATCGCGGCGGCCATCACGGCGTTCCAGCTCCAGCTGGCGCTCAGCGTCGTCCTGCTCATCCTCCGGATCGCCTTCCTGGCGGCGATCGCGTTCTTCCTCTACGTGCTCTGGCGCAACAACCGACACGAGATCGCGACCTGGTCGACCCGCGCGCGGGTCGTGTTCTACGGGGCCGCGGCGCTTGCGATGCTCGACATCGCGGCCGCGTTCGTCACGACCTTCCCATCGGGCGGAGCCGAGGCCCTCGCGTTCTTCGTCGTCCTCGCTGCCTGCGGCTACGCGATGTTCCGCGTCTGGCGCAGCGAGCACACGTACGGCTACTAGGGGAAGGCGTGCGGCTCGAGTTCCTCTTCAGGATGTCGATGCGGTACGAGGAGGGCAGCTGGCACCGGCCGTACGGCCCAGGGGAGAGGGACGAGGCGCTCGGGTTCGGCTACGGAGGCGGTGAGGTCAGCGGCGAGATCGATGGGACGATGATCTGGGCCAACTTCCCCCGCCGGCGACAGGACGGCGTTTGGACGCCGAACCTACGCGGAAGGGTCGCGGCGACGGACGGCAGCGAGCTCCTCGTCGCGATGCGCGGCCAGAGCGTCCAGGAGAATGCTCCGGTGTACCGGCGCGCCATCCTCGCCAGGATCGAGCTGACGACCGAGGCAGAGTCGTACCGTTGGCTCAACACGTGCTTCCTCGTCGGCGAGGGCGAGATCGACGAGGAGCGCGAGAACTGGTGGCTCGACGTCTACGTCTGCATCAACGAGCAGGCGCAGGGCCCGCCGGCGCTGGGGCACGAGCCGCCGGAGCGCTTCCGCCAGGGTGGCCGCCGAGCTAACCGGCCCGAACGTCCGCGCGCGCGCCGTCGAGCGAGTCCAGGATGGCGTGGATCTCCGCCGCCTCGCCGACGAAGATCGGCACGTCGCGCTCGGTGTAGCGGCTCGCCTCGGTCTCGCGCAGGGTCATCATCAGCTCGAGGAAGTCGGACGGCTCCTCGCACTCGAAGGCCGTCATGAACTCCTGGTCGTCGATTCCGAACGAGTACGTCGTGTGGTTCGTGATCGTGACGAAGCGGCTCCCGACGTCCGCGTGCTCGGCCATGGCGCGGCCGCGATCCTCCATCGAGAGCGAGTACCACTCGCGCTTCTTCACGAACGGGTACACGACGAGGTACGGCGCGCCCCGCGGGATCACCCGGCGGTGCTTGCGCTTCGCCTCGAAGTACTTCGACGGGCGCGTCGCGGCGAGGTACGAGTACGGCGTCTCGAGCCAGCCGGCGAGCGGCGTCGCGTTCAGATCGGTCTGGAGCTCGCGCAGGTCCTCGAACCGATCGGTGAGCTTCCAGAGCATGAAGTCCGCCTCCGGCCGGACGCCGACGAGGCTATAGGCGCGCACGTCCATCCGCTCGGCCCATTCCTCGAGGACCTCGGCGTAGGCGTCCTTCGCAGCCGCGCGCTCCTCGAACGGAAGCCGCCGCCAGGCTGGGTCGACCCGGTGGAGCGTGTAGGCCACGTACTGCTGGACGTTCTCGTCGGCCACGGGCGAAATGTAGCTAGGCCGTTGCGCCCCGGACACAACTTGCGCGACCCACGTGACGCTTTCGGCCGTACCCTCCTCGGGGTGGAGCCCGCTGCCCGCCTGGCCGAGCTGATCCGCGCGAACCAGCCGTGCGTGGCGCTCACCGGCGCGGGCGCGAGCACCGAGAGCGGCATCCCGGACTTCCGGTCCCCGACCGGGATCTGGGCCGAGTTCGACCCGATGGAATACGCGACGCTCGGCGCCTTCCGGCGCGATCCCGAGAAGGTCTGGCGCTTCTACGCACCGCGGTTCTCGATGCTGAGCGACGCGGAGCCGAACCGCGTGCACCTTGCCCTCGCGGAGCTCGAGGCGCTCGGGCTGCTCAGTGCCGTCGTCACGCAGAACATCGATCGCCTGCACGAGCGTGCAGGCAGCCGGAACGTGGTCGAGGTGCACGGGTCGATCCGATGGTCGTCGTGCCGGGGCTGCGGCTCGACCTACGAGCTCGGGCGCGTTCTCGATCTTCTCGAAGCCGGTGACGGCGCCCCGCACTGCGAGGCGTGCGGCGCCGTGCTCAAGCCAGGTGTCGTCTTCTTCGACGAGCTGCTGCCGCCGGAGGCGCTCGACCGAGCGTTCGAGTTTGCGCGCGAGGCCGCGCTCCTCCTCGTCGTCGGCACAAGCCTCGAGGTGTGGCCCGTCGCCGGTTTGCCGGACGAGTCGCTCGCCACCGGCTGCAGGGTCGCGGTGGTGAACCAGGCGCCGACCCAGGTCGACGGGCGGGCCGAGCTGGTCGTCCGCGAGCCGGCCGGAGCGGTGCTGGAGGCCGTGGTCGCAAGGCTACGCTAGCCCGCATGGCCACGGTCGCCAAGACCCGCGGCGAGCGCATCGAATCGCAGCTGAAGACCCTACCGCCGAAGCCGGGCGTCTATCTCTTCCGCGACGAGCGCGACGCTGTCCTTTACGTCGGCAAGGCGAAGTCGCTGCGTTCCCGCGTGCGATCGTACTTCCGCGGCGGCGACACGCGGCAGGGGCTCGAACGGATGGTCGGCCGCGTCGAGCGTCTCGAGGTGATCGTCACGCAGTCGGAGAGCGAGGCGATGCACCTCGAGCAGAACCTGATCAAGCGACACCGGCCGCCGTTCAACGTTCGGCTCCGGGACGACAAGTCGTATCCGTACATCGCCGTCACGGTCGAGGACGACTACCCGCGCGTCATGTTCACGCGGGAGCGTCATCGCCGCGGCGTCGTCTACTTCGGGCCGTATGCGAACGCGAAGAAAGTGCGGGAGACGCTCGACGTCCTGAACCGCGTCTTCCCGTACCGTCCGTGCGAGGGCCCCCAGCCGGGGCGCCACAGCGGCATCCCCTGCCTCGACTACCACATCGAGCGGTGCCTGGCGCCCTGCGTCGGCTACGTGTCGCAGGAGGACTATCGTGCGGTGATCGACGGCGTCGTCGAGTTCCTCTCCGGTGAGACGCGGCCGATACTCCGCGAGCTCGAGGCCCGCATGGAGGACGCGGCGCGCCGTCAGGAGTTCGAGGAGGCCGCGCGCTACCGGAACCGGCTGTTCTCCGTCCGGCACCTCGCCGAGCGTCAGGCCGCCGACAAGCGTGCCATCGGGACGGTCGACGTCCTCGGGATCGCCGCGCGCGACGACCGCGCCGCCGTCCAGGTCTTCCCGCTTCGGAGCGGGCGCCTTGTCGATCGGCACAGCTTCCACCTCGAGAACGTCGCCGGCCAGGACGAGGACGCGCTCCTCGAGACGTTCTGCCTCGAGTACTACGGAAGCGCTCCGAGCGTGCCGCCCCTCGTCGTGCTGCCGCATGCCGCGGCGCCGAACCCGGCGCTCGAAGAATTCCTCTCCGAGCGGCGGGGCTCGCAGGTCGAGGTGCGGCCCGCACAGCGCGGGGAGAAGCGGCGGCTCGCCGACCTCGCGCACCAGAACGCCGAGCTCGCGCTCGAGCAGGACGCCGCCGACGCCGAGCGCAAGCGTGCGCGGAGGATCGAGGCGCTCGAGGAGCTTCGCGAGGTGCTGAACCTCGAGAGCCTGCCGCTGCGGATCGAGTGCTACGACATCTCGAACATCCAGGAGGAGTCGCCGGTCGGCTCGATGGTCGTGTTCGTCGACGCGATCCCGAAGAAGGCGCACTACCGGAAGTTCGGCATCCGCCACGCGGGAGGCCAGGACGACTTCGCGATGATGGGCGAGGTGATCTCGCGCCGGTTCGCGCGACTGAAGCCGGCCACCGACCTCGCGGACTACGACGAGAGCTTCGCGCGGACGCCGAACCTCATCGTCATCGACGGCGGTAAGGGCCAGCTGGCCGCCGCGCTCGCGGCGATGCAGTCCTTCGACCTCCCGCGCGTGGCCGTCATCGCGCTCGCGAAGCGGGAGGAGGAGGTCTTCCTGCCCGGGAGCGCCGACCCGGTGCGGCTCGACCCGGGATCGCCTGGGCTCCAGCTGCTCCAGCGCATCCGTGACGAGGCACACCGGTTCGCGCTCGGATTCCACCGGCAGCGGCGGAGCGCACGGTCGCACGAGTCGATCCTCGACGCGCTCCCCGGTGTCGGTCCGACGCGGAAGCGCGCCCTCATGCGCCACTTCGGCTCGCCCGAGCGACTCGTGGCCGCGTCATCCGAGGAACTCGAGGGCGTGCCCGGCGTCCCCGCGAAGACCGGCCGGCAGATCTACGAGGCGCTGCACCGGGCGGGGGCGGCATAACCGAGCCCGTCCGAAGCGAGGAGGGCGCCGAGCCGCCCGTCGGGCCGCGCGCGGTCTTGCACCTCGTCTCGACCCGTAACTTCGGCCCGTACTTCGTCGGCAACGCGCTGTCGGCGAGCGGCCTCTGGTTTCAGAACCTCGCCGCAGCGATCCTCGTCTTCCGCCTCACGGGCTCGGAGCTCCTGCTCGGTGTGCTGACGTTCTCGCAGTTCGCGCCGACGCTCCTGCTCGCGCCGTGGTCGGGGAGCTTCGCCGATCGATTCGACCGCAAGCGCCTGCTCCTCGTGACGCAGCCCGTTTCCGCGCTCTTCGCCGGAACGCTCGCCCTCGTCGTGGCGCTCGACGTCGCGACTGCACCTCTGGTGATCGCCCTCGTCCTCGCCGTGGGCGTCGTCGCGGCGCTCTCCGTGCCGGCGCAGCAGGCGCTGATCGCCTCCCTCGTACCCGCGCGCGAGATCCCCTCGGCGGTCGCGCTCAACTCCATGACGTACAACATCGCCCGCGCGGCCGGGCCGGCGCTCGCGGCGCTCGTCATCGCGACGCTCGGGCTCACGGCTGCTTTCGCCGTGAACGCAGCCTCCTACCTCGTTTTCGTTGCGGCCCTGCTGATCGTCCGGCCGCGCCCGCAGGAGCGGGCCGCGCGCGGCGAGTCCCGGCTCCGGGACAGCCTCGCGCTCGTTCGCCGGGAGCCTCGGCTGCTCGCGTACCTGCTGATCGTGATGGCGGTCGGATTCGCCTCAGACCCCGTCAACACGCTGGCACCTGCGTTCGCCGAGGAGTTCGGGTACCCGGACACGACCGCGGGATTCATCATCGGCGTCTTCGGCGCCGGAGCCGTCACGGCTGCATTCCTCGTCGCCGGCCGCGTCGCGGGCTCGCGCGAACGGATGGCGATGACGCTCGCGATCCTCGGGCTCGGCGTGCCGGCGTTCTCGCTGTCGCCCTGGCTATGGCTGGGCCTGCCGTTCCTCTTCGCCGCCGGGTTCGGCTACCTGAGCTCGAACACCGCGGCCACGAGCCGGCTCCAGCTCGAGTGCGCCGAGAGCCAGCGGGGCCGAATCATGGCGCTCTGGAGCGTCGCCTTCCTCGGCCTCCGCCCGATCGCGAGCCTCATCGACGGCGCCATCGCCTCGGCCGCGGGCGTTCGCGTCGCCGGCCTCATCCTTCCGCTTCCGGCACTCGCGGCCGCCGCTGTCCTGCTGTGGATCGGCCCTGAGGGTCGCCGCAGCGGGGCCGCTCGCGTGACCGCGCGGCGCGCGTTGCGCTAGGAGGCTTGGTTATGCCCTCCTCGGAGGGCTAGATCGCGCCGCCGGCGCCGTCGTCGGCCATGTACGGGTAGCGGTAGTCGCGCGGCGGCACGAACGTCTCCTTGATCGTCCGTGGGCTCACCCACCGGATCAGGTTCCACATCGAGCCCGCCTTGTCGTTCGTCCCGGACGCCCGCGCGCCGCCGAACGGCTGCTGCCCGACGACCGCCCCCGTCGGCTTGTCGTTGACGTAGAAGTTCCCGGCCGTGTAGCGAAGCGCTTCCTCGGCCTCGAGCACCGCCTCGCGCTCCTCGGCGAAGATCGAGCCGGTGAGGCCGTACTGCGCTGTGCGGTCGACGACCTCGAGCGTCTGCTCGAACTGGTTCTCCGGGTAGACGTACGCGGTCACGATCGGCCCGAAGAGCTCGTCGCGCATGAGCGCGAACTCAGGGTTCGTCGTCTGGATCACCGTCGGCTCGATGAACCAGCCCTCCGAATCGTCCGCGTCGCCGCCGACGACGATCTCGGCGCTCCCGTCGTTTCGCGCGAGCGTGATCGCTTCCGTCTGGCCCTTGAACGCGGAGTCGTCGATCACCGCGCCCATGAAGTTCGAGAAGTCCGTGACGTCGCCCATCTTGATCGCGCTCACCTCAGTCTCGAGGCGCCCGCGAATCTCCGGCCAGAGGTTCGACGGCATGTAGAGCCGCGAGGCGGCCGAGCACTTCTGGCCCTGGTACTCGAACGAGCCGCGGACGATCGCGGCCGTCACGGACTCCGGATCGGCGGACGGGTGCGCGACGATGAAGTCCTTGCCGCCGGTCTCGCCGACGATCCGCGGGTAGTTGAGGTACCGGTCGATGTTCGACCCGACCGTCTTCCACATACCCTGGAAGACCGGCGTCGAGCCGGTGAAGTGGATCCCGGCGAGCCGCGTGCTCGCGAGCGCGGCGTCGCCGACGGACGCGCCGGAGCCGTAGACGAGGTTGATAACGCCGGGCGGCAGCCCCGCCTCCTGGAAGAGGCGCATCAGGTAGTACGCAGATACCATCGCCGTCGAGGCGGGCTTCCAGACGACCGTGTTCCCCATGAGCGCGCAAGAGCTCGGGAGGTTCCCAGCGATCGCCGTGAAGTTGAAGGGCGTGACCGCGAAGACGAACCCCTCGAGCGGCCGGTACTCCATGCGGTTCCACGTGCCGGTCGACGAGATCGGCTGGTCCGCGTAAACCCGTGTCATGAACTCGACGTTGAAGCGGAGGAAGTCGATCAGCTCACAGGCGGCGTCGATCTCGGCCTGGTGCGCCGTCTTCGACTGGCCGAGCATGGTGGCCGCGTTGAGCGTGTCGCGCCACGGGCCGGCGAGGAGCTCGGCCGCGCGGAGGAAGACGGCCGCCCGGTCCTCCCACGGCATCCGGCTCCAGTCGTGCCACGCATCCTGCGACGCCTCGATCGCGTGCTCGACCTCGGCCGCGCCGCCCTGGTGGACGTCGGCGAGCACGTGGCTCTTGCGGTGCGGCATGACCGCCTCGCGCGTCGTCCCGGTCGTGACGTTTTCGCCGCCGATCACGAGCGGAATCTCGACCCGCTCGCGCTGCATCTGCTCGACCCGGACGCGGAGGCTTTCGCGCTCCGGCGAGCCCGGCGCGTAGTTCCGGACGGGCTCATTCGTCGGCGTCGGCGGGCGGAAGATCCCCGGGGCGCTCACGGGGCCCGATTGTAGGCTGGCTCCACGTGCCTGTGACGATGCGTGCGTATGACGCGCCCGGATTCGGCGTGGGGGAGCTCTGGTTCGACGGCGACCGTCTGGTGTGGCATGACCTGCCGGCGGCCCGCGCCGCCGTGGCCCTTCCGGACGTGTCCGCCGAGGGGGCCGGCCGCACGCCACCCACCGCATCGAGCGTAACGCGAAAAGGCGCACGTGTGGCGCGCGAAAAGCGCCGGGACCGTGCGGATTTCGTCGCGGAACGGATGCGGGCGTTCTTCGCCGGCGAGGACATCTCCTTCGACGAGGTCGACCTCGATCTCGACTGGGTGACGCCCTTTCAGCGCGCGGTCGCTGAGACGCTTCGGCGCGTTCCGCGCGGCGAGGTCGTCACCTACGGCGAGCTCGCCGTCCTCGCGGGCTACCCGAACGCCCAGCGGGCGGCCGGGACGTTCTGCGCGGGCAACCGCTTCGGCGTCGTCATCCCGTGCCACCGCGTCGTCTCCGCGAGCGGCCTGGGGTCCTACGGCTCGCTCGGCCTCGACTACAAGCGACGGCTGCTCGCCCTCGAGGGCGTTGTCGTGGACGGAGCGCGGCCGGCTGCGCCGGCGGCGCCCGGGTGAGCCTCTCGGACGACGTTCGCGGCGAGCTGGCGGCCATCGATCCGCACCGCGCGTGCTGTCGCCTCGCCGAGCTCTCGGCGCTCGTGCGGTCGGCCGGAAGCGTCCACCTGCGTGGTCGTGGGCGGGTCGGCGTCCACCTCGAGGTCGCGAGCGCCGCGGTCGCGCGCCGGGCGTTCGCGCTCCTCCGCGGCTGGGGGGTCGGTGCCGAGATCAGGACGTTCCGCCGACCGGCGTTCGAGCGTGCGACGCGCTACCAGCTCCACCTCGGCGACGAGCCGCGGGCCGTCCAGGCGCTGCACGAGGCGGGCATCCTCGACGCGCGGCTGGCACCGCTCGAGCGCCCGCCGAAACGAGTCGTGGCGAAGGCGTGCTGCCGCGTCGCCTACCTCCGCGGCGCGCTGCTCGCTGCCGGCTCGGTCTCGGGGCCGCGGAACGCCCACCTGGAGCTTCGCTCCGCCGACCTCGACGGGGCCCGCTTCCTCGCCGAGCTCGCGCAGACGGGCGGCTTCGCGCTCCGCATCCGCGACCGCCGCAGCCACGCGATCGCGTACCTGAAGGGCGTCGAATCCGTGGCCGAGCTGCTCGCGGTCCTCGGCGCGCATGAGTCGGCGCTCCGCCTCGAGGAGGCCGGCGTGCTCGCCGCCACGCGGGCGCGCGCGAACCGGCTTGCGAACGCGGATCATGCGAACCTCGTCCGATCCGCCCGCGCGAGCGACGTCCAGCTCCGCGCGATCGAGCGCCTGCGCGGCGAGGGGCGCCTCGAACGGCTCTCGCCCGACCTGCGCCGCACGGCCCTCCTACGCGAGCGGCATCCCACGCTCTCGCTGCGCGAGCTCGCCGAGCGATCGCGTCCGCCGACGACGAAGGCCGCCGTCCAGCGACGTCTCGAGCGCCTTCGCCGTCTCGCCGAGAGCTAGGAGGCCTCTTGGTGAGCGGGCCGGAGGGGAAGCTCCGAGGACGACCTCCCCCTCCGGTTTCAGCCGCGCTCCGGACCTTGGTGTCGGACGGGGTCTGAATCCAACACCGGACGAGCGCGGACCCGCTCGCGGGTGAGTATGCAGGATCGGCACGGGCGTTTCCATCGGTTACCAGAAACTCCCTGGAACCGAGTGGCGATTCGACACGGCTAGGATCGGCGGCGCGACAGGGAAGCGACAGGGAGGGACCGGATGAGCGTGCGCGTGGGCATCAACGGCTTCGGCCGGATCGGGCGGAACTTCTTCCGGGCGGCTCGGAAGCTCGGCGCGGACGTCGAGATCGTGGCGGTGAACGACCTCGGCGACGCGACGACGATGGCCCATCTCCTCAAGTTCGACTCGACGCTCGGGCCGCTCGACGCTGACGTCGAGGCGGTCGAGGGCGCGATCCGGGTCGGCGATTCGGAGATGCGCCTCTTGAACGAGCGCGACCCGGCCAACCTGCCGTGGCTGGACTTGGGCGTGCAGGTTGCGCTCGAGTCGACCGGCCTCTTCACGAAGCGAGAGGGCGCACAGGCCCATCTCGAGGCCGGCGCGGAGAAGGTCCTCATCTCGGCGCCCGCGACCGATCCCGACGTCACGCTCGTCCTCGGGGTCAACGACGACGCCTACGACCGCGAGAACCACCGCATCGTCTCTAACGCGTCCTGCACGACGAACTGCGTCGCACCCGTCGCGAAGGTGTTGCACGACGCCTGGGGGATCGAGCAGGGGTTCATGACGACGATCCACGCGTACACGAACGACCAGCGGATCCTCGACCTCCCACACAAGGATTTGAGACGCGCGCGTGCCGCGGCCATCAATCTGATCCCGACATCGACCGGCGCCGCGAAGGCGATCGGCCTCGTCATCCCCGAGCTTCAGGGCAAGGTCGACGGCGTCTCCGTCCGCGCGCCCGTCCCGACCTGCTCGATCACGGACCTCATCGTCCAGGTCGGGAGCGAGGTGACGCGCGACGAGGTGAACGCCCGCTTCGAAGAGGTCGCCGACACCGGCCCGCTGGAGGGGATCCTCCGCTACTCGACCGACCCGCTCGTCTCGTCGGACATCGAGCAGGACTCGTACTCCTCGATCCTCGACGCCGACCAGACGATGGCGAAGGGCTCGATGGTGAAGGTGATGAGCTGGTACGACAACGAGTGGGGGTACTCGTGCCGGCTCGTCGATCTCGTGCAGCGCCTCGTTTAGTGCACCGTCCGCGCTCGGTTCGCGACGCTGACGTCTCTGGCAAGCGCGTCCTCGTCCGCGTCGACTTCAACGTCCCGCTCGAGGACGGGCGGGTGGCCGACGACACGCGGATCCGGGCGGCGCTTCCCACCATCGAGCTTCTTCTCGAGCGCGTCGCCGCGGAGGTCGTCCTCATGTCACATCTGGGCCGGCCGAAGGGCGAAGACCCCGCATTGTCGATGCGACCCGTCGAGGCGCGCCTTCGCGACCTCGTGGACGACGAGCGCATCCGTGTGCTCGAGAACACGCGCTTCGACCCCGGCGAGACGGCGAACGACGACGCGTTCGCGCGCGAGCTGGGCGAGAACGGCGACCTGTACGTGAACGACGCGTTCGGCTCGGCACACCGTGCCCACGCATCGACCGAGGGCGTGGCCCGCGTGCTCCCGGCGTACGCGGGTCTCCTGCTCGAGCGCGAGCTCGAGGAGCTCGGCTCGCTCCTCGAGTCGCCCGCGAAACCGTTCGTCGCGATCGTCGGCGGCGCGAAGGTGGCGGACAAGGTCGGCGTGCTTCGCGCGCTGGCCGACCGCGCGGATGCGCTCCTGGTCGGCGGGAAGATGGCCGAGGACATCCGCGGCGAGAGCGAGTACGCGGAGCTCCGCGCCGAGCTTCCGACCGACGTCGTCGCCGCGGCCGCGTTCGAGGCCGACGCGGAGGCGCGTGTCACGCTCGTCGACGACATACCGAGAGGTTGGCTCGGGCTGGACATCGGACCCCAGACGCGGACGGACTTCGCCGAGCGCATCGCGGATGCGAAGACGGTGTTCTGGAACGGTCCCATGGGGGTCTTCGAGTGGCCGCGCTTCGCCGAGGGGACCAAAACCGTGGCCGAGGCGGTGGCGACCGCGGACGCGCACTCGGTCGTCGGCGGGGGCGACTCGGTGCGCGCGGTCGAGGAGCTCGGGCTCGCCGAGCGAATCGATTGGGTCTCGACCGGAGGCGGCGCCTCGCTCGAGCTCCTGGAGGGCAAGGAGCTTCCGGGCGTCGTCGTGATCCCGGAGGCGTGATCCGCTCGCGTTCTAGGATCTCGCCGCCGTGCTGATCGCAGGGAACTGGAAGATGTTCAAGGGGCCCGCCGAGACGCAGGACTTCTGCGGCGCGCTCCGCGACCGAATCGGGCCCGGGGCCGTGGAGGTCGCCGTCTGCCCGCCGGCTGTCTCGGTTCCGGTGGCGGTCGGGGCGCTCGCGGACACGGACATCGCCGTCTTCGCACAGAACGTCCACTGGGCCGAGGAGGGCGCCTTCACCGGCGAGGTCAGCGCGTCCATGCTCGCGGAGCTCGGCGCCGCTGGCTCGATCGTCGGGCATTCGGAGCGGCGCCAGTACTTCGGCGAGACAGACGAGACGGTCGGGCGCCGGACTGTGCGCGCGCTCGAGTCCGGGCTTCGCGTCATCGCCTGCGTTGGAGAGTCCGAGGAGCAGCGCGAGTCGCGACAGACGGAGCTTGTCCTTCGCCTCCAGGTCGAGTCGCTCCGCGACGCCGTGGGCGATCACGACCGGCTCGTGGTCGCCTACGAACCGGTCTGGGCGATCGGGACGGGGAAGACGGCGACGCCGGAGCAGGCTCAGGAGGCGCACGCATTCATCCGCGGGATCATCGACGTGCCGATCCTCTACGGCGGCTCCGTGAAGCCGGACAACGCGGAATCGCTCCTCGCGCTCCCGGACGTCGACGGTGCCCTCGTCGGCGGCGCCTCGCTTGACGTCGACTCCTTCGTCTCCCTGTGCGAGACCGCGGGCCGTACGACCTCGTAGCGCTCGTCGTCCTCGACGGGTGGGGCTGCACGCCTCCGGGGCCGGGGAACGCGGTCGAGCTCGCCGAGACGCCGGTCTTCGACGACCTCTGGGCGCGCTTCCCGCATACGACCCTCGACGCCTCGGGCGCCGCCGTCGGCCTTCCCGACGGACAGATGGGCAACTCGGAGGTCGGCCACCTGACGATCGGCTCGGGCCGCATCGTCGACCAGGACTTCGTCCGCGTCAACCGGGCGATCGAGGACGGTTCGCTCTTCGCGAACGACGCCCTGCGCGGTGCGTTCGTGCGCGCCAGGGAGCTCGGAGGCAACGTCCACCTGCTCGGCCTCGTCTCCTACGGCGGCGTGCACTCGCACATCGACCATCTCCGCGCCCTGTTCGACCTCGCGCGGCGCGAGGGCATGGAGAAGCGGACGTTCGTCCACGCCTTCACCGACGGTCGCGACGTGTCGCCGCATGCGGCCCGCTCCGACCTCCGTGAGCTCATGGACGAGGGTGCGCGGATTGTGACCGTCTCGGGTCGCTACTACGCGATGGACCGCGACAAGCGGTGGGACCGGACGGAGCGGGCTCTCGCGGCGATCGTCTCGGGCGAGGGAGCGACGGCCGACGATCCGGTGGCCGCGCTGGAGGCGAGCTACGCGCAGGGGGTCACGGACGAGTTCGTGGAGTCGGTCGTCCTGCCCGGGCCGCGCCTCGATCCGCAGCGGGACGCGGCGGTCTTCTTCAACTTCCGTCCCGATCGCGCGCGCCAGCTCACCGAGAAGCTCCTCGACCTCGACGTCGACCTCGTGACGATGACGTGCTACAGGGGCGACTTCTCCTGTCCCGTCGCGTTCGAGCAGCAGAACGTCGCCGAGACGATGGCCGAGGTGCTCTCGGAGCACGGCCTCCGCCAGCTCCACGTCGCCGAGACCGAGAAGTACGCGCACGTGACCTACTTCTTCAACGGCGGAGAAGAGCACGAGTGGGACGGGGAGACGAGGATCCTCGTCCCCTCACCGCGCGACGTGGCGACGTACGACGAGAAGCCGGAGATGTCCGCGGACGAGGTCGCGACGCGGTTCGAGGAAGAAATCGGCGGCCGCTACGCGTTCGCGGTCGTCAACTTCGCGAACCCGGACATGGTCGGCCACACGGGCGTCATCCCGGCGGTCGTCCGGGCAGTCGAGACGGTCGACGCGTGCCTCGGGCGAATCGTCGGGGTCGTCGATGCGCATGGAGGCGTCTGCCTCGTGACCGCCGACCACGGCAACGCCGAGCAGATGCTCGAAGCCGACGGCGAGAACGCGCACACCGCGCACACGACGAACCCCGTTCCGCTCGTCGTCACGGGCGAGGGCCTCGAGCTCCGCGAGGGCGCGTCGCTGTCCGACCTCGTCCCGACGTGTCTCGCGCTCCTGGGGCTCGAGCAGCCCAGCGAGATGACCGGTACGACCGTCGTCCTGTCGTGAGACGGCGCTTATACTGGATCGCCCTGGTGTCGCTTCCTCAGCCCGATCCCTCAATTCTCCGCAAGGCGCAGACGGGCGACGAACGTGCATTTTCCATCATCCATCGCGCGTATGAGGTTCCGATCTACAACTACGTCCTGCGGATGGTCAACGACCGGGCGCTCGCGGAAGACCTGACCCAGGACGTCTTCCTCCGCGTCTACCAGGGCCTGCCCGGCTTTTCGCTCCGTGCGCGCTTCACGACGTGGCTCTTCCAGGTGGCGAAGAACCGCGTGCTCGACGAGCTCCGCGCGCGCGAGCGCAAGCCGCAGAGCGTGATGCCGGTCGAGGACATGCCTCCGCTCGATGTGGTCGACGACGCGCCGCTCGAGCGGATCGAGGCGATGGACGCGGTCTGGCGGGCCGTCGGGGCGCTCAACCCCGACCTGAGGATGGCGCTCCTCCTCCGCGACGTCGTCGGGCTCTCCTACAACGAGATCGGCGACGCGCTCGAGATCACGCTCGCGACGGTGAAGTGGCGGATCTACAAGGCGCGCGAGGAAGTCCAGCTCGCGCTCGCGCGCGAGGGGATCTCGCTCTCGACCTCATCCGACGAAGCGGTCGGCGTCTAGCCTAGCCGGCGTTCTCGCGCAGCCAGTCGGCGAGATTGCGTGCCTGGCGGGCGGGGTCGGATGCCGCCGGCACCGGCTCGACGCGCGGTACCGCGTGCTCCGGCAGGCCGTCACCGGACTCGCCCCTACCGGCGAGGACGACGACACCGGTCACGACGGCGAGCAGCACGAGGACGGCGACGAACGCGACGACTAGCGCCCGGCGGCCCGCCCAGGCACGGCGCCGTGCACGGAGGACGCGCGTGGCCGCGGTCGACGTACGGTGGACGCGCGTCTGCTCGGTCGGCTCGCCGGCGAGAGAGGCTGCAAGCTCTGCGGCCGATGCGGGCCGGTACTCGGGGTTCCGCGCCAGGCAGCGCATGATCGTCGCCTCGACGTGCTCCGGGACGTTCGGGGCCCGGTCCCGGATCGGCTCGATCGGCTCCTCGGCGATCGAGGCGAGCTGGGCGAGCGTCTCGATCTTGCGCGGCGGCGTCCCCGTCAGGAGCTCGTAGAGTACGGCGCCGAGCGCGTAGAGGTCTGCCCGGTTCGTGACGGGCTCGCCGGCCGCCTGCTCCGGCGCGAGGTACGAGGCGGTCCCGAGCACCGTGCCCGCGGACGTCAGCTGCGTCGCCTCCTCGCCCGCGCGGGCGATGCCGAAGTCGGCCATCTTCAGGATGTCGTCGCGCCGAACCAGCAGGTTCCCAGGCTTGACGTCCCGGTGTACCACGCCCTGCTCGTGCGCGTACTGGAGGCCGCGGCAGGCCTGGTCGGCGAGCTCGAGCACGCGTGCGAGAGGGAGCGGGCCGTCGCGGCGGATGAGGTCGTCGAGCGCGATGCCGTCCACAAACTCCATGACGATGTAGAGGCGCTCGTCCTCCGCGCCGAAGTCGTAGACCTGGACGACGTTCGGATGCGAGAATCGCGCGGCCGTCGTCGCCTCCCGTCGGAAGCGGCGGCCGTACTCCTCGTCGGCGGCGAGCGATTCGTCGAGGATCTTCACGGCGACGGGCCGGTCGAGCTGGCGATCGTGGGCAAGATGGACGACGGCCATTCCGCCGCGTCCGAGTGCCTCGTCGAGTGCATAGCGACCCGCTGCGAGCGTCAGGTCAGTCGTCCTTGCCATGCCCATTGCCCTCCCCGTTGCCATGCGGCTCGTGCCCGTGCTTCGGCCCCTTCTTCTGGTGGTCGCCGCCCTCCTCGTCGACCGGAGGCGGAGCGGGCTGCGCTCCTTCGACGGACGCGACGAGGCCCGCGATCGCCTGCCTCAGGTCGGCCCGGAACGGGCGCGGGATGCGGCCGGCCGCGATCGCGGTCTCGAC
>Ga0126313_10000759_pt1 | contig 15932 bp, 12 predicted proteins | sample Plot105A_FD_89954 | JGI IMG/M metagenome (GOLD analysis project Ga0126313, IMG submission 89954) | Serpentine soil microbial communities from UC McLaughlin Reserve, CA, USA - Plot105A | ecosystem: Environmental > Terrestrial > Soil > Grasslands | place: USA: UC McLaughlin Reserve, Lake County...
CAACCGCGTGGTGCAGGCGAGAGTGCTCGGCACCGACGCGACGAACGACCTCGCGCTGCTGCAGGTCGAGACCGGCGGGCTCAAGCTGTCGCCGCTGGCGCTCGGCGACTCCAGCACCGCTCAGGTCGGCGACCCAGTCCTCGCGATCGGCAACCCGTTCGGGCTCGATCGCACGCTCACGACCGGCGTCGTCTCCGCGCTCCAGCGCCAGATCACGGCGCCGAACGGCTTCACGATCCAGCACGTGATCCAGACCGACGCGCCGATCAACCCCGGCAACTCGGGCGGCCCGCTGCTCGACGCGGCCGGCCGCGTGATGGGCATCAACTCGCAGATCATCACCGGCGGCGGTACAGGCAGCGGGAACGTCGGGATCGGCTTTGCGGTCCCGATCAACACGGCGAAGCGGCTGCTGCCGCAGCTCAAGCAGACCGGCTCGGTGGTGCATGCGTACCTCGGCATCACCGGCGCGACGATCGACGCCTCGCTCGCCGACCTGCAGCTCAAGGTCGACAGGGGCGTGCTCCTGCAGACGGTCCAGTCGGACGGCCCGGCCTCGAAGGCCGGTCTGCATGGCGGCACGATCGAGAGCCAGCTCGGCGGCGCGCGCATCATGCTCGGCGGCGACGTGATCCAGTCCTTCGACGGCAAGGAGATCGACTCGATGAGTGATCTGACGGCCGAGATCGCAAAGCACAAGCCGGGCGACCGGATACGCCTCGGCATCCTGCGCAGCGGCGATGCGAGGCAGGTGACGGTGACGCTCGGGACGGCGCCGAGACAGGCCCCATCGCAGTCGCGCACCCAGTCGCCGTAGCGGCCATCTACGATGAAGGCGTGTCCGACGGCGCCCCCACCAGCCGAATCAAGTTCTGCGGGATCACCCGCCTGCAGGATGCCGAGCATGCGGCCGAGCTCGGCGCCTGGGCGGTCGGGATGATCCTGTGGCACGGATCGGCGCGCCGCTGCTCGCGCGCGGAGGCCGAGGCGATCGGCGCTGCGCTGCATCGCCGCACCGAGGTCGCCGGCGTGTTCGTCAACGCGCACCTCGACCAGGTCGCCGAAGCCGCCGATGCGTTTGGGCTGACGCTGCTGCAGTTCCACGGTGACGAGGGGCCCGTCTTCTGCGGCGAGGCCGCGCGCCGCACCGGCGCGAGAGTGATCAAGGCGGCCCGCGTCGCCGGGCGCTCCGACATCCGTGACCTGCGGGCGTTCCAGACCGACTTCCACCTGCTCGACGCGTACGTGCCCGGCGAGCAGGGCGGGACAGGGGAGACGTTCGCCTGGGAGCTGGCCACCGAGCACCCGCGCGACCGCCCGCTGATCCTCAGCGGCGGGCTGCGCCCGGACAACGTCGCCGACGCGATCGCGGCTGTGCGGCCGTTCGCCGTGGATGTCGCGAGCGGAATCGAGCGGGAGCCGGGGATCAAGGACCACGCGAAGATGACGGCGTTCGCGGAGGCCGTGCGCGCCACTGCGCCGCGGCCGGAGCTTGCGGACGAGCCCGCTGCCGATTCCGAGGCGCTGCCGGCCGTGGAGCCCGAGCACGCCGCATGAGCGCTGGCCTCGAGCATCGCTACGGTCCCTACGGCGGCCAGTACGTCCCCGAGACGCTGATGCCGGCGCTCGCGGAGCTGGAGTCCGCCTGGCTCGACGCCCAGCGCGATCCCGCCTTCACGGAGCGCCTCAGCGAGCTCCTGCACGACTACGTCGGTCGTCCGACGCCGCTGTACCTCGCCGAGCGCCTGAGCGAGGCGGCCGGCCGCACCGTCTACCTCAAGCGCGAGGACCTCAACCACACCGGCGCGCACAAGATCAACAACGCGATCGGCCAGGCACTGCTCGCCAAGCGCATGGGCAAGCCGCGCATCATCGCCGAGACCGGCGCCGGTCAGCACGGCGTCGCGACGGCCACCGCCTGTGCGCTGCTCGACCTCGAGTGCGTCATCTACATGGGCACCGAGGACATGCGCCGCCAGAAGCCGAACGTCGAGCGGATGGGACTGCTGGGGGCGACGGTCGAGCCGGTCGAGGCCGGGACACGCACGCTCAAGGAGGCCTGCTCGGCAGCGATCCGCGATTGGGTCACGAATGTTGCCACGACGCACTACATCCTCGGCACCGCGGCTGGGCCGGCGCCCTACCCGGCGCTCGTGCGCGATCTGCAGCGGGTGATCGGCGAGGAGGCGCGCGCACAGATCCTCGAGCGCGAGGGACGGCTGCCGCAACGGGTGATCGCCTGTGTCGGTGGCGGCTCGAACGCGATCGGCATCTTCACACCGTTCATGGCCGACGCCGACGTCGAGCTGATCGGCGTCGAGGCGGCGGGGGAGGGGATCGACACCGGTCGCCACGGCGCACCGCTGACGGTCGGCGAGCGGCCGGGGATCCTGCACGGCGCCTACTCGGCCGTGATGCAGGACGGCGACGGCCAGATTCTCGAGGCGCACTCGATCTCGGCCGGACTGGACTATCCGGGCGTCGGGCCCGAGCACGCCTGGCTGCGCGACACCGGCCGCGCACGCTACGAGGCCGTCACCGACACGGAGGCGCTCGCGGCGCTGCAGCGGCTGGCCCGGCTGGAGGGCATCATTCCGGCGCTGGAGTCCTCGCACGCCATCGCCTGGACGTTGGCGAACGGCGGGAGCGACCTCGATGTCGTCTGCCTCTCGGGTCGCGGCGACAAGGACCTCGCCGAGGTGATTCGACGGATTGAGCCGGAGCCCGCTCCCGCCGACGACGCCGACCACGACGCAAGCGTGCCGGGCGGCCCGGCGACGACGTGAGCGACGTGAGCGGCATCGACCGCATCGCCGGGGCGTTCTCAGCGAGCGGCAAGCGGGCCGCGCTGATGCCCTATCTGATGGGCGGCTTCCCCGACATCGCGACTTCGCTTGCGATCGGTGAGGCGTACGCCGACGGCGGGGCCGACCTCGTCGAGCTCGGCGTGCCGTTCTCCGATCCGCTCGCGGACGGGCCGGTGATCCACGCCGCGGGTGTCGAGGCGCTGCGCAACGGTGCGACCGTCGATCAGATCCTCGAGCTGGGCTCGTCGCTTGCGCCGCGGCTCCCGGTCGTGTTGATGTGTTACGCGAACATCGTCTACGCGCGCGGCTTCGAGGCCTTCACGGCGGCCCTGCGCGCGCATGCCATCAGCGGCCTGATCGTGCCCGACCTGCCGCTCGAGGAGGCGCCGGAGCTGCGTGTCGCCTGCGACGAGCAGGGCATCGCGCTCGTCCCGTTGGTCGCTCCGACGACGCCGCCGGAGCGCTTGGTGCGCATCAGCGAGCTGGCGCGCGGCTTCCTCTACGCCGTCTCGCTCGTCGGTACGACGGGGGAGCGTGGCTCGCTCGACGCGGGCCTTGCGGACTTCCTGGAGCGCGCGGCGGCGGCGAGCGAGGTGCCCGTCGCGGTCGGCTTCGGCATCGGCACGCCGGAGCAGGCCGCTGCCGCAGTCGACGCAGGCGCCGCCGGCGTGATCGTCGGCAGCCGGCTCGTGCGCGCGGCCGGCGAGGCCGCCGATCCCGCCGCCGCGGTGCGCGAGATCGTCGCCGGGATGGCCGATGCCTTGCGCGCGCCTTCCGCGGACCCTGTTCGCTAGGATCCCGCCCGCAATGGGCCTCGCACTCACCACCTCGCTCGCGTTCTGCCTGTGGGTCGTCCTGTGGGCGATCGGCGTCAAGAGCTTCGACGCCTTCATGATCACGATCGTGATCGTGCTCATCGCCGGCACGCTCAAGTCGCTCGCGAAGTTCCTGCCCGGCGCCGGCCGCACCAGCGGCCACAGCGGCGGCTGGTGATCCTGCCTCCGACGCTCTGAGAGCGCCGGGGACCAAGCCGGGCGGGGGAAGCAGGGCGAAGCCTGTACTTCGTACTGGCGAGCCCGATGACCCCGATCCGGCGCCGGTATCCCGGTGCTCTCAGCCGAAGAACGTCTTTGCGATCTCCAGATACTGGAGATCGACCGTCTTGATCCCGTCGACCGCTTCGAGCGGGATCGACGTCATCGTCGTGCCCTGCAGCGCGACCATGCGACCGGTCTCGCCGGCCATCACGAGGTCCGCGGCGTGGACGCCGTACTGCGTGGCGAGCACGCGGTCGGTGGCGGTCGGCGTGCCGCCGCGCTGCACGTGGCCGAGCGTCGTCACGCGCGTCTCGTAGCCCGTGCGGGCCTCGATCTCGACCGCGAGTGCGGCGCCGATCCCGCCGAGGCGGGGGTAGCCGTAGCTGTCGACCTCGTCGGAAGCGCGGATCTGGCGCTGCTCGCCGGACCCGAACGCGAGCTCGGCGCCCTCCGCGACGACGATGATCGAGAAGTCCTTGCCGCGCTCGTGCCGGCGCTGGATCGCCGCCGCGATCTCCTCGACGGTGAGCTCCAGCTCTGGGATCACAATGCCGTCTGCACCGCCGGCGATCCCGGCGAAGACGGCGATCCAGCCGGTGTTGCGACCCATCACCTCGACGACCATCACGCGGTCGTGCGACTGCGCAGTGGTGTGGAGGCGGTCCAGGGCGGAAGTGACAGTCTGGACGGCGGTGTCGAAGCCGAACGTGTAGTCGGTCCCGACGACGTCGTTGTCGATCGTCTTCGGTACGCCGATGACCGGCAGGTCAAGCTCCTCGGACAGGCGGCGCGTGATCATCATCGTGTGCTCGCCGCCGATCGCGATCACGGCGTCGAGCGGGTCCGCGGCCTGTGCCGCGCGAACCTTCTCCAACCCCTCCGGCTCGCGGAATGGGTTGTAGTTCGAGGTCGAGAGGATCGTCCCGCCGAGCGGCAGGATGCCCGAGACGCCCTTCTGGTCGAGCACCATGTGATCGTGCTCCGCGAGACCGCGGTAGCCGCGGCGCAATCCGACCGGCTGATGGCCGTGCAGCAGCAGACGCCGCGCGGCGGCTCGGATGACTGCGTTGAGTCCGGGGCAGTCGCCGCCGGCGGTGAGGATCCCGACCCGCATCTGACGGTGAGCCTAGCCTCTCGACGCGGCGGCAAACCGCCGAGACAGCCCGGCGAGGCGGCGAGGCAGCCCCCTCGTCGCGCCGCCATCCTAGAATCCCGGCCGGTGTTCGGCCGCGCCCTGCTCCGATTCGCGCTGACGCTCCCTGCGTGTGCGCTCGCGCTCGCCGGTTGCGGAGGCGATGAGAGACAACCTGATCCGCGCCTGCGCGGCCCACAGCTGACGATCTACAGCTCGTCGCCGCAGCGCGGTCCGCTCCAGGCGGTCGCAGCGGACGTGCTCGATGCCGAGCGGCTCGCGCTCGAACAGGAGGACGGCCGCGTTGGGCGGTATCGCGTGCGCCTGATCGGGCTCGACGCCTCGACGCTGGGCGCCGGGCGCTCCGATCCGGCACAGATGTCGCAGAACGCACGCCTCGCGGCGGAGAACCCGCGCACCGTCGCCTACCTCGGCGAGCTCGCGACCGGCAGCTCGGCGATCTCGATCCCGCTGCTGAACGAGGCGGGGATCCTCCAGGTCAGCCCGCTCGACACGGCGATCGCGCTGACGACGAGAAGCCTCGCCGTCGCCGGCTCGCCGGAGCGCCTCTATCCGAAGCTGAGAGAGGTGGGGCGGACGTTCGCGCGCGTCGTGCCGTCGGATCGCGGTCAGGTCGACGCGCTGCTCACCGACATGCGACAGAGCGGCGTGAGACGACTTGCGATCCTCACCGACGAGGATCCCAGCGGCCGTGCGATCGCGACGAACCTGCGCGCGAAGGCGCGCGAGGCCGGCATCGCCGTCGTCGCGCGCGAGGAGATCGATGAGCACGCCCCGCGGCATGACGACGAGATCGCCCGCATCGGCGAGGCGCACCCGGATGGGGTGCTCGACGCGACGGGCGCACGCCCGGGGGCGTCGCGCCTGTGGCGCCAACTGCACGCAACCGACCCGCGGCTGAAGCTGTTCGCTCCGGCGCACCTCGCGGATCCGAGCTTCGTCGCAGGGCTCGGGCCGGCGGCGGCGGTCGCCCACGTCACCCAGCCGATCCTCGCCGAGGGGGACGACACCCGCGCGGCGTGGGCCTTCGCGCGCGCGTTCGCGCGCCGCTACGGGCACGCACCGGACCCGAAGGCTCGCTACGGCTATGAGGCGATGCGCAGCGTGCTCGATGCCATCCGCCGCGCCGGGCGGCGTGCGCCCGGCGGCTTGATCACGCGCGCGGCCGTCGTGCGCGCATACTTCGAGACAGCTCCGCGCACCAGCGTGCTCGGCCCGTACGCAATCGACGCGGCGGGGGACACGACGCTCGACGACTGGGGCGCCTACCGCGTCGTCGACGGCCACCTGCCCTTCGCCGAAACGCTCAGCGGCGGGCGCGGCGGCGCCTCAGGCCAGCGCTGAGCGCAGCGCCTCGTCCAGTTCGGGGTGGGCGAATGCGTAGCCGAGCGCGAGCGGTCGCGTCGGCACGGCCCGCTGTCCGGTCGTGACGATCTGCTCCATCTCGCCGTAGAGCGCCTTCAGTGCGAGCCGCGGCACCGGCGCCACCGCGGGACGGTGCAGCGCACGTCCGAGCGCCTTCGAGAAGTCGCGGTTGGTGACGGGCTGCGGGGCACTGCCGTTGAGCGGGCCGCTCCACGCCGCTCCGTCGAGCGCCGCGAGATAGAGCCCGACGAGGTCGTCGACATGGATCCACGGCATCCACTGGCTCCCGCCCGCGACGGGACCGCCGACGCCCGCCTTGAACGGCGGCAGCATCTTCGCAAGCGCCCCTCCGTCGGGGTCGAGCACGATGCCCGTCCGCACGAGCGCGACGCGCACTCCGAGCTCGCTGGCGGCCTGCGCCGCTCGCTCCCAGGCGACGCACACCTCGGCGAGGAAGTCCGTCCCGGGCGGGTCGGACTCCGGGACCTCCTCGTCGCTGCGGGGCCCGTAGTAGCCGACGGCCGAGGCGGAGATGAGCACGTGCGGGCGCGGCTCGGCACTGCGCAGCCCGGCGACGAGGTTGGCCGTGCCGCTCTCGCGGCTCATGCGGATGCGCTCCTTCGCGGCGGCGCTCCAGCGCTGCGCGACCGGCTCGCCGGCGAGATGGATCACGCCGTCTCGGCCTTCCAGGGCGCTCGCCGGCGCGGGCTCGCCGAGCGGGTCCCAGCGCTCGGCTTGGATGCCGGAGCCGAGCTGCTCGCGGGCACGCGCGGGGTCACGCGAGAGGACCGTCACCTCGTCGCCCCGCCGCGCGAGCGCCGCGACGAGGCGCGTGCCGATCAGCCCCGTTGCTCCCGTCACCGTTACCCGCATCCATGCCTCCTGTCGAACAGTCGTCGCAGGAAGATACGTCTACCCACCTCGCGCGGTTGTGAGGCGGGACCTGTCGAACGGCGGAGCGTCAAGCGGCGCCGACGTGCAGCTCGTCGGCCGGTGCGAAGCCGAGCTCGTTGCGCGCGTGGGAGAGCCCGCTCTCGCGTGCTTGCTCTGCGACCGCGGCGGCAACGGCCGGGGCCACCTCGCGGTTGAAGACGGAGGGAACGATGTAGTCCTCGCGCAGCTCGTCGGTGGGAACGCAGTCGGCGATCGCCTGTGCGGCGGCGACCTTCATCTCCTCGGTGATGGAGCTCGCGCGCACGTCGAGCGCGCCGCGGAAGATGCCGGGGAAGGCGAGCACGTTGTTGATCTGGTTCGGGTAGTCCGAGCGTCCCGTCGCCATGATCCGCACGTACGGCGCGGCTTCCTCGGGCGTGACCTCGGGGTTCGGGTTCGCCATCGCGAAGACGATCGGGTCGGGGCGCATTCGCGCCAGCGCCTCGGGCGGCATCACCCGCGCGCCGGAGAGGCCGATGAACAGGTCCATCCCGTCGATCACGTCGCCGGGGCCGCCGGAGAGCTTCTCCGGATTCGTGTGCTCGGCGTACCAGCGCTTGACGGCGTTCATGGTGCCGTCGAGATAGTCGGTGCGCTCGGTGTGCACCGCGCCGCGCGAGTCGCAGCCGATCACCTCGGTGACGCCGGCGCTTCTGAGGATCTTCGTGACCGCCACGCCGGCCGCGCCGAGGCCGACGACGAGCACGCGCAGGTCGGCGATGCGGCGACCCGTGAGCTTGGCGGCGTTGAGCAGGGCGGCGAGCACGACGACGGCGGTGCCGTGCTGGTCGTCGTGGAAGACCGGGATGTCGAGCTCCTCCACCAGCCGGTCCTCGATCTCGAAGCAGCGTGGGGCGGAGATGTCCTCGAGGTTGATGCCGCCGAACGTCGGCGCCATCGCCTTGACGATCGCGACGATCTCGTCCGGGTCCTTCGTGTCGAGGCAGATCGGGAAGGCGTCGACGCCGGCGAACTCCTTGAACAGGACGGCCTTGCCCTCCATCACCGGCATCGCGGCGGCCGGGCCGATGTCGCCGAGGCCGAGCACCGCCGTCCCGTCGGAGACGACGGCGACCGTGTTGCGCTTGATCGTGTACTGGAAGGCCTTGTCGGGGTCCTCCTCGATCGCCTTGCAGACGCGTGCCACGCCGGGCGTGTACGCCATCGAGAGGTCGTCACGCGTCTTCAGCGGCAGCTTGTTGCGCTGCTCGATCTTGCCGCCGAGATGGATCTGGAACGTGCGATCGACGGTGTCGAGCACGCGGACGCCGTCGAGCGCCTCGAGCGCAGCGGTGATCGCGCCCCACGTCGCCTGCTCGGCGCACAGGGCGGTGATGTCGCGGACGGTTCTGCCGCTCTCGATCGCGACGAGGTCGACAGCGCCGATCGTGCCGCCGGCATCTCCGATCGCGCTGGCTACGCGGCCGAGCATCCCGGGCCGGTCCGCGATCTCGACGCGGATCGTGAGGCTGAACTGAGCGCTCGGGGTGGTGGCCATGGGCGTTGAGTCCTTCGTTGCGTTGAACGGGAAATGCGGATTATATTGCCACGAGGCGGTTCGCGCTTTCCGTATCGTGGAACTAGCAGGAGCGCAAAACGGCGGGCACCGGCCGCGCCGCCGGGCACCCTAGAGTTCCACGCCGTGAGCAGAGACGGCGCCGGTCACGACGAGCTGTTCCTGATCGACGGGAACTCGCTTGCCTACCGTGCCTTCTTCGCGTTGCCGGAGTCGATCGCGACCTCGACGGGCTTCCCGACCAACGCGATCTTCGGCTTCGCGTCGATGCTGGTGAAGATCCTTACCGAGTACGGGCCGAAGGCGACGATCGTCGTGTGGGACCGCGGCCACTCCGGGCGCAGAGAGGTCTACGCCGACTACAAGGCACAGCGTTCCTCGCGGCCGGACCTGTTCAAGCAGCAGTGGCCGCACCTCGAGCCGCTCGTGGAGGCGTTCGGCTACGGGAACATCTCGGTCGAGGGCTACGAGGCGGACGACGTGATCGCCTCGATCGCCGAGAAGGCGAAGGCGGCGGACGTGCCGGTGATCGTCGTCACCGGCGACCGCGACTCGTTCCAGCTCGTCGACGAGGGCGTCTCGATCATGGCGACTGCGCGCGGCATCACCGAGACGAAGCTCTACACGCGCCAGGGCGTGATCGACCGCTACGGGATTCCGCCCGAGCTGGTGCCCGACTTCATCGGGCTGAAGGGCGACACGTCGGACAACATCCCCGGCGTCCCCGGCATCGGCGACAAGACCGCCGCCCAGCTGCTGCAGGAGTACGGGACGCTCGAGGGCGTCCTCGAGCACGCGCCGGAGATCAGAGCGACGAGACGGCGCGAGAACCTGATCGCCCACGCCGAGAATGCGCGCATCTCGAAGCAGCTCGCGACGATGGTGCGCGACATCCCGGTCGACGTCGACCCGGTCGCGTTCGTGAGCGCCGAGCCGGACCGCTCGCGCCTGCGCGAGGTCTTTCGCGAGTTCGAGCTGCGGGACCCGCTGCGGCGGCTGGAGGAGGCGCTCGGCGGCGACGGCGAAGGTGAAGAGGCGGCACCGCGTCCGGAGGCCGACCAGACGCTGCGGGTACGCCTGCGCAGCGCGAGACTCGACGCCCTGCCAACGCTCGGCGACGGCTCCGCCTCGGAGGTGGCGCTCGCCGCGCACGCACCGGAGCAGCCCGAGGGGGAGTTGTTCCCCATGAGCGAGGCATGGCGCTTCGGTGCGTACGCCGGAGGAGACGAGGCGCTCGCCGGCGAATGTGCCCTGCCCGACGAGCTGGCCGCGGCGCTCGGCGAGCGCCCGGCACTCGCGCACGACGCGAAGGCGCTCGGCACGGTGCCGGCGCGGCTCGCGCACGACACGCTCGTCGCCGCCTATCTGCTTGATCCGGCGCGGCGCTCCTATCCGCTCGACGAGCTGTGCGAGGAGCGCGGGATCGGCGCCGAGGCCGAGGACCCCACCGCCGCGGACGCCGTGCTGGTGCACGCGCTCGCCGCCGCGCAGCGCCCGCAGATCGAGGAGCGCGGCCTCACGGAGCTGCTGCACGACGTGGAGCTGCCGCTCGTGCGCGTGCTGCGCGAGATGGAGCGGATCGGTCTCAAGCTCGACCGGGAGCGGCTCGCTGCGATCCGCACGCGCGTCAACGACGAGGTCGCGTCGCTCGAACGCGAGATCTGGGACCTGTGCGGCACGGAGTTCATGATCGGCTCGCCGCAGCAGCTCGCCGAGGTGCTGTTCGTCAAGCTGGAGCTGTCGAGAAAGAGACGCGGCAAGACGGGCTACTCGACCGATGCGCGGGTCCTCCAGGCGATCCGCCACGAGCACCCGGTGATCGAGAGAATCGAGCGCTGGCGCGAGCTGACGAAGCTCGAGTCGACCTATCTCGCCGCGCTGCCCGGGTACGCCGACGAGCGCGACCGCATCCACACGACGTTCAGCCAGGTCGTCGCCGCGACTGGCCGGCTGTCCTCGAACGACCCGAACCTGCAGAACATCCCGATCCGCACGCCGCTGGGCCGCGAGATCCGTGCCTGCTTCATCGCGGAGCCCGGCAACGCGCTGCTGGCGATCGACTACTCGCAGGTCGAGCTGCGCATCCTCGCGCACATCGCCGGCGAGGAGGTGCTGAAGGACATCTTCCGCCGCGGCGAGGACGTCCACACCGCCACCGCGGCGACGATCCTGAGAGTTCCTCCGGACCAGCTGGACGCCGGCTCGCGCTCGAAGGCGAAGATGGTCAACTACGGGATCGTCTACGGCCTGTCGGCGTTCGGCCTCGCCGACCGGCTGCAGATCTCGCGCGAGGAGGCGCAGGAGTTCATCGACCGCTACCTCGAAGGCTTTCCCGCCGTGCAGGCGTTCATCGCAAATACGATCGAGCAGGCGACGGAAAGCGGGTATGTGACGACGCTCATGGGCCGCCGCCGTCAGATCCCCGAGTTGCGCGCGCGCAACCGGCAGGTGCGCCAGCTGGGTGAGCGGCTCGCCGTCAACACGGTCATCCAGGGGACGGCGGCCGACGTGATCAAGGTCGCGATGGTGCGCGCCGAGGCCGCCCTCGGCGACTCCGGTCTTGCGACGAGACTGGTGCTGCAGATCCACGACGAGCTGCTGTTCGAGGGGCCCGCCGAGGAGGCCGAGCGCGCGCGCGATCTCGTCGTACCGCAGATGGTCGGCGCGCTCGAGCTTGACCCGCCTTTGACCGTCGACGCGGGCATCGGCCCGAACTGGCTGGCGGCGAAGTGAGCACATCGGCCCCGATCCCGCGCGGCTCCGCGGTGCCCGCGGGCCCGCCGCCCCCGACCACCCGTCCCGAGCCGACGCCGCGGGCGATCCTGCGCACGGTCCTGATCGTCCTGTGCGTCGTCTTCGCGCTGTTCCTGATCTACGAGCTGCGCAAGCCGATCAGCTGGCTCGTGATCGCGACGTTCCTGGCGATCGCGCTGTCGGGCCCGGTGAACCTGCTGAGCCGCAGAATGCCGCGCGGCTTCGCGATCCTGATCGCCTACCTGACGCTGATTCTCGTGCCGATCGGGATCGCCGCACTGATCATCCCGCCGCTCGTGAACGAGCTGACCGACCTCGCGAAGAACGTTCCGAAGTACGTCCAGGACGCGCAGGACTGGCTGACGACCAACCCGACGCTGAAGAGACTCGACGACCAGTACGACATCGGCGCGAGATTGCAGCAGAAGGCGGAGGAGCTGCCGACGCACCTCGACGACGCCGCCTCGACGCTGTCGAGCGTCGGCAGCACGGTCGTCGGCTCGCTGTTCGAGGCGTTCAACATCTTCGTGCTGTCGATCTTCATGGTCGCCGGCGGGCGCCGCTGGATCGACCGCGGGATCACGCTTGCGCGCCCCGAGCACGCGCCGCGCATCAGACGCGCCGTCGACCGCATCGCGATCGCGGTCGGCAACTACGTGGGCGGCGCCCTGTTCCAGGCGACGATCGCCGGCATCACGACGTTCATCGTGCTGACGATCCTCGGCGTTCCGTTCGCCGCGCCGCTGTCGGCAATCGTCTTCATCTTCGACCTGATCCCGCTCGTCGGCGCGACGCTTGCGGCAATCGTCGTCGGCCTCGTGACGGTCTTCAACGACTTCCCGCTCGACACGATCATCTGGGTGATCTGGGCGATCGTCTACCAGCAGATCGAGAACAACGTGATCCAGCCGCAGATCCAGAAGCGCGCGGTCGAGATCCACCCCTTCATGGTGCTGGTGTCGGTGCTGTTCGGCGCGACGCTGTTCGGCATCGTCGGCGCACTGCTCGCGATCCCGTTTGCCGCCTCGCTGCAGATCGCCGCAAGAGAGTGGTGGGACTACCGCAACGCCTCGCAGGTCGAGATGCCGCCGGGGGTCGACCTGCCGGAGCCGCCGCCCCTGCCGCCCGACGAGCCCCTGGCGCGGTTGGACCTGCCGCCGGGCGTCGATCCCGAAAGAGCGTAGCCCGCGCTACCAGCGCCAGCGGTCGGCGGCTGCGAGCGCCTCGGCGATGGTGGCGTTTGTCGCGCGTGCGGCCTGCTCGGCGCCGGTGCGGATTGCTGCCAGCGCGCCCTCGCCCCGATCGGTGCGTGCGCGCCAGCCGCCCGCGATGCTGCGCGACGCCGCCGCCACTGCACCGAGGCCGGCGTCGTCGAGAAAGCCGGCGAAGTCCTCCGGCCTGCCGCCCTGGGCTCCGAGACCCGGTACCAGCAGAATCGCCCGTGGCATCAGCGCGCGCAGCACCGGCGCCTGCTCGGGGTAGGTGAGGCCGGTGACGGCGCCGACGTCCGCATAGCCGCGCTCGCCGACGCCGGCGGCGCCCAGCGCGTCGACCATCCGCGCGACGCGCTCGTGCAGCAGCTCGCCGTCTGCTGCGGCGACGTCCTGCAGTTCTCCGGACGCGGGGTTGCTTGTGCGCACGAGCACGAACAGGCCCTTCCCGAAGCGCCGCGCGACGTCGATCATCGGCTCCAGCGACTCAGGGCCGAGATAGGGGCTGACCGTGACGGCGTCGGCGTCGTGGACGGGCAGCTCGATCTCATCGCCGATCCGCACCCGGCCGAGCGCCGCTGCGGCATACGCCGCCATCGTGTTGCCGATGTCGCCGCGCTTGGCGTCCTCGATCACGAGCAGTCCGGTGGCACGGGCGTGTGCCTCGACACGCTCCAGCGCCGCGACGCCGGCTGAGCCGAGCGCCTCGAAGAAGGCCGACTGCGGCTTGACGGCGGGGACGAGGTCGGCGACGCCGTCGATCACCGCCGTGGAGAACGCCTCGACGGCCGCAGCCGCGCCCGCGAGGTCGGCGACGCCGTCGAGCAACTCGGGCGGCAGCTCGCGCAGGTCGGGGTCCAGGCCGACGACGAGATGGCTGCGCGTCGCGTCGACGCGGTCGATCAGTCGGTCGGCAAAGTGGTGGGGGACCTTCATCTGCGCTGCGAGTCTAATGAGTGACGGCATGTAGTCCAGCAAACTCCTCCAATGTAGCGTCCTTGGCTACAACTTCGTAGTCCAGTCGGCTACTATCATCGCCATCGCTCTCAATCCGTTCATCTGGGATCGTCCGCTCGAGGATCCGGCCAAGATCGTCGGCATGGACGACTTCGCGCGCGAGGTGGCCCTTATCCTGAAGGCGTCCACCAACGTGGCGATCTTCGGCTCTCGCGACACGGGCAAGTCGACGTTCCTCACCAGCCTCGATCGTGAGCTCGCGATCGAGCACGAGGACGATGCACCGCCGTTCGAGATGGTGCGCATCGACCTCAAGCGAGCCCTCTCGATCCCGGCCTTCATCGCGTGCGTCGACGATGCCCTGCGCCAGCATCCTCGCCATGCCGTTCGACGAGCGGCTGCTCGCGAGCTCGAGGTGATGGAGCGTGAGCTCGGATTTGATCTCAAGCTCCTCAAGGGCAGCGTGCGGCGCGGCGGCGCGCGTCAGCCAGGTGGTGCCGAGGAGATGCTCCATGCGCAGCTGCGATCGCTGACGCGCCTCGCCGATCGTGTGGTCGTCTGCTTCGACGAGTTTCAGCGCCTCAACCGCTGCCCGGGCGAGCCCCTGGCGATCGTCGGTTCGGCGCTCATGGGCACCGGTCAGGGCAACACGTCGGTCCTCTTCACCGGGTCGATTCGCGAGTACCTCGAGATGCTGCTCAACAACAGCCGCGAACCGCTCTTCAACCAAGCGACGAAGAAGCGCCTTCCGTCGATCCGGCGCGCCGACTTCCACGAGTGGCTGGCGTTTCAGTTCGAAGCGACCGGCCGGGAGATCGAGGAAGAAGCACTCACGCATCTGCTTGCGATCAGCGAGGGGCATCCTAAGCGAACACAGCAGCTCGCGTGGGGGGCTTGGCAGCGCGGCGGGCGCCACCGCATCGGCGTCGCGGACGTGCAGGGGGCCTTCGAGGAGCTGATGGACGACCAGCAGGCGGACTTCGCGGTTCTCGAGGAGATGCTCGCCAACGGGGAGGAACAGGAGGCGACCGAGCGCAAGGCGCTGTATCTGCTTGCGGATCATGCCGGTGAGGGCCTTGCCAGCCGGGCACTCGCCGAGCGCTACGGCCTGGGCGCCCACACGACGGCGCGAAAGGCGATGCCGCGGCTCGTTCGGCGCGGCCTGGTCGAGCAGGCTGATAGCGGACACTGGCGCATCATCGACCCGTTCCTGGCCGAATGGCTGCGTCGCAACTCGCCGTTCGGCGACTGAGCGACCGGGTTCGCCGGCCGCCGCTGCGCTCTACGATCCGCGCGTGACGGCCGGTACGCAGCCTGAGCTGGCGAGCGCGCATGAGCGGGTTGCGCTGCTCGCCGACGACGGCAGCTTCGAGCAGTGGGACGCCGACGTCGTCTCCGACGATCCGCTCTCGTTCTCCGACACGAAGCCTTACCGCGAGCGGCTTGCCGCCGCGCAGGAGGCGACCGGCCTTGGCGAGGCGGTGTTGACCGGCCGCGCGACGCTCGACGGCCGTCCGTTCGCTGTCGTCGCCGGCGAGTTCGGCTTCCTCGGCGGGTCGATCGGGGTTGCAACGACGGAGCGGATAGCGCGGGCGTTCGAGCGGGCTGTGGAGGAGCGGCTGCCGTTGGTCGCACTGCCCGCGTCCGGTGGCTCGCGCATGCAGGAGGGAACGCTGGCGGTCGTGGGGATGGCGAAGCTGGCGACCGCCGCAGGGCGGTTGCGGGCGGCCGGACTGCCTTACGTCGTCTGCCTCACGCACCCGACGACCGGCGGCGTCCTCGCCTCGTGGGGATCGCTGGGGTCGGTGACCTTCGCTCTGCCCGGCGCGCTGGTGGGCTTCGCGGGACCGCGCGTCGTCGAGCTGCTGACGGGGCGGCCGCTGTCTTCTCGTGTGCAGCGGTCCGAGACGTTGCTGGCGCAGGGCCTGATCGACGACGTCGTTGTGCCCGACGCGCTGCGGGCTGCCGTTGCGCGGATCTTCGCCGTCGCTGCGCCTGGCCAGGCCACAGCGACCGCTGGCGCACCCTTCTCGCGGTCCGCTTCGCCCGCGCCCGCGCCCGTGCCAGGGCCGGCCGGTGCTTCGTCCGCCGGCGGTCAGCGCGACGCCTGGACCTCGCTCCAGCACGTCCGCGACAGACGCCGCCCGGGAGCTGGCGCGGTGCTCGATGCGCTCGCAGAGGACGTCACGGTCCTGCGCG
>Ga0126313_10000760_pt1 | contig 15930 bp, 9 predicted proteins | sample Plot105A_FD_89954 | JGI IMG/M metagenome (GOLD analysis project Ga0126313, IMG submission 89954) | Serpentine soil microbial communities from UC McLaughlin Reserve, CA, USA - Plot105A | ecosystem: Environmental > Terrestrial > Soil > Grasslands | place: USA: UC McLaughlin Reserve, Lake County...
CGCTGAAGTTCAGCGTCCCGCCGCCCGTGTTGCTGACGTCGAGCGTCTTGCCCGCCGGCGCGCCGCCGCCCGCCGTCGCGGCGAACGAGAGGGATGCCGGCGCCACGGCGAGCGCGGGCGGCGGCGGCTGGGCGGCGACCGTGAGGGTCACGGGCACCGTCGCCGGCGAGCCCTGCACGCCGGACGACGTCACCGTGACGGTCGCGTTGTAGGTGCCGGGAGCGAGTCCCCCGAGGTTGGCCGTCACGCTGAGGTCCTGCGGCGCGGACCCGCTAGCGGGCGCGACCGAGAGCCACGCCGCGTCGTCGGTCGCCGTGAACGACAGCGAGCCGGAGCCGGCGTTGGTCACGCCCAGGGTCTTGGCCGCCGGATCGGCGCCGCCCTGGACGCCGGAGAACGACAGGCTCGACGGCGCCACCGCGAGCCGCGGCGCGGGCGGCGCGCCGCTGCCGATGGCGGTCGACATGTCCGTCGCCACCTCGGCGGCCGACAGCGCGCGGTCGTACACGCGGATCTCGTCGAGCCGCCCCTGGAAGAACTCCGGCCAGATCGCGTTCCCGCCGATGCGCAACGCGCCGGACGTGCTCACGAGCTGCCCGGTCACCGCCTTGCTGGTGACCAGCGCGCCGTTGACGTAGAGCCGCAGGGTCGCGCCGTCGTAGGTCGTCGCGAGGTGCGTCCAGCTGTTCACCGGCACCGTCGCCGGGCTCCGCACGTCGGACTCCGAGCCGGTGTTCGCGTGGCCGCTCGCCCGGCCGGTCCCCTCGCTCGCGTACAACGCGTAGGCGAGCGCGCCGGGGGCCTCCTTGATGATCGCGGTGCGCCAGCTCGACCCGAGCGCGCCCGGATTGACCCACGCCTCCAGCGTCATCCCGGATGCCAGGTCGAGCGACGCGGCGTCCGGCACGGTGACCCAGTCGTCGAGGCCGTCGAACGTGAGGGCGCCGCCGAACCGCCCGGACGTGGTCCGGGTCGCGCCGGCGACCGCGCCGTGGTTGGCGCGGCCGGAGGCGTCGAGCGCCTGTGCGCCGCTCGCCTCGTCGAAGCCCCAGGCGCCGACCAGGCCCGGCAGGGCCGTGGCCTCGGCGAACGTCGCCCGGTAGGTCGCCGCGCTTGCGGGCGCGGTGATCGAGTGGTTCTGCGCGCCGCCGTCGGACCAGCCGGAGAACACGTAGGTGCGACCGCCGAGGGTCTGGGGCGCCGGGGCGCTGAGGCCCTGCGTCGAGCCGGCGATCACGGTGCGCGTGAACGGCGCCGCCCCGCTGAACGAGCCGACCGAGAGCTCGAGGCCCGCCGGAGCTGTCTCGAACGTGAGCGCGACGGTCTTCGGATCCAGCCGCCGCTTGACGACGTCGGTGAGCCCGGCCGCGTCGGTGGCCGTCAGCTCGAGCTCGAGGTACGACGGGTACTCGTGGTCGGGCGCGACGAACGTCCCGGACGCGATGCCGCTCCAGGTCTGCACCGTGTGCGTGTGGCAGTCCTGCCCACCGGCCCCGCAGTGTTGGAGGAGGAGCTTCCACGACAGCCGCGAAGCCGGCACGGCGGCGCCCTGCCAGTCGGTCGCGCCGCCGCTGAAGCCCAGCTGGTCGCCGACGGTCCACGTCGTGCCGGCCGCCGGCGTGTCGATCCGCGCCGCCGGCGGCGAGCCCGCCGTGATGGTCACCGTGGCCGTCGCCTCGAGCCCGCCGGCGTCGGTCACGCGCAGCTTCGCGATCACCGTGCCCGGGGCCGTGTAGGTCCAGGTCGGCTGCGCGGCCGTCGAGTCGTCGAACGCGCCGTCGCCGTCGAGGTCCCAGGCGTAGGTGAGCGTGCCGCCGTTGGGGTCGCTCGACGTGGAGCCGTCGAACTGGACCGCGAGCGGCACCGCGCCGCTGGTCGGGGTGGCGCTCGCCCGCGCGGTCGGTGCGGCGTTGGGCGGGCCGTAGCTGATCCGGCGGACCGTGCCGTCGTTCAGGTTCGGGTAGTAGAGCGACCCGTCCGGGCCCTGGACGAGGTTCACGACGCCCGTCGCGCCCGACGCGAAGCTCTCCCGCTGCGCCGGGTCCGGCAACCCGTTCGCGCCCTTGGGCATGAACCAGATGCAGCTGCGCGAGTAGTCCGCGAAGAACAGCCCGTCGCGGTAGCGCGCCGGGAACGTCGAGCCGGTGTAGAACGCGAGCCCGGCGACCGACGACGTGCCCGACGGGCAGGCCTCGCCGGGGATCACCTTGTCGGCGTGGCGGTACGTGTAGTGCGGCGCGGTGTGCGCGGCGGCGCCCTGGCTGTAGAGCGTCTCGCACAGCGACAGGTTGAGGTTGTCGTAGGACGCCATCCGGCCGGCGCCCTCGTAGCACGGCCAGCCGTGGTTCGTCACGCCGGCGGTGGGAGCCGGGAGGCGGTTGATCTCCTCCCACTCGTTCCAGCCGACGTCGCCGGCCCACACCTCGCCGGTGCCCGGCCGGATCGTGAGGCGGAACGGGTTGCGGAAGCCGTAGCCGACGATGCGTCGCGTCATCGGATCCGCGTTGCCGGCGGCCGGGTTGTCGGGCAGCGCCGCGCCCGTGTCCGGGTCGACGCGCAGGATCGTCCCGTCGCCGCCGGTCGGGTCGGTGGCCGAGCTCGAGCGGACGTCCTGGCTGCGCAGCGCGCCGCCCTGCGCGGTCGGCGCGGTCATCGCTCCGCCGATCCCGCCGGGCGGATCGCCGCACGGGTTCACCGGGTTCCCGTCCTGGCCGTAGTCGGCGAAGTTGAACGACGCGCCGTCGCCGGCCGACACGTACAGCGCGCGGCCGGGGCCGAACACGAGGTCGCCGATGGAGTGGCTCGGGTACTGCTGGCACCAGTCGGTGATCAGCGGCGTCTCGATCCCGCCGGCCTGCAGCCGCGAGAGCCGCCCGGACACGACGCAGCCGTCGGCCGTGGCGCCCGGCGGCGTCGGGCAGCTGTCGCCCCAGCGCGGGAACGTCGCGCTGGACGGATCCTTGTTGTACGTGTAGAGCACGTAGACGTACGGGCGCCCGTTCGTGAAGTCGGGATCGAGCGCCATGCCGAGCAGCCCGCGGTCCCAGAAGTCGTGCACCGCCGTCGAGAGGTCGGCGAACACCGTGGGCGTGGTGTCGGAGAGCGAGTCGAACTCGAGCACCCGGCCGCGCTTCTCGGCGACGAACACGCGGCCGTCGGCGGCGAAGCGCACGGATGTCGGCGCCGTGAGACCGCTGAAGGCGGTGGTCTCCTGGAAGCCGGCCGGGACGATGGCGGACGCGCCGGTGGGCAGCGCGACGAGGAGCAGAAGCGCGAGCAGCAACGACCGGATGACTGGCATCCGCCGACGCTATTGCGCGCCCAGCGGAGCCAGCCTGCCTGAAAGTATGGTCTTGGGCGATGACGGTGGAGCGCCTCGTCACCGCGCGCCTGCGCGGGGAGCCCGTCGGCCCGCAGCACCGCGACGGGTTGGTCGCGATGCTCGGCGACCCGCGCGTCGGCGCGACGCTCGGGGGCGTCGCCTCACCCGGCGAGGTCGACGCGCTGATCGCGCGCGCCGCCGGGCACTGGGCCGAGCACGGGTTCGGCTGGTACGCGTTCACCGACCGCGAGACCGGCGCCCTGGTCGCGCGCGGCGGCCCGAAGACGGCGCACGTGGCCGGGCGGGACGAGGTCGAGATCGGCTGGACCGTCGCGCCGGACCGCTGGGGTCAGGGGCTGGCGACGGAGCTCGGCGCGGCCTCGCTGGACGTCGCGTTCGGTCCGCTCGGCCTCGTCGACGTCGTCTCGTTCACGCTCCCCGACAACGTCGCGTCCCGGCGCGTGATGGAGAAGCTCGGGTTCGCGTTCGAGCGCGACACCGTCTACGCCGGACTGCCGCACGTGCTCTACCGGCGGTTCAGCGCCTCCAGCGCGCGGTCCACGTCGCGCTCCGTCGTGTAGAGGTGGAACGAGAGCCGCAGCGCGCCGCCGCGCCCGGCCGCCATCACGCCCGCCTCCTCCAGGCGCTCGGCGGCGTCCGGCGCGAGCCCGCGGACCGACACGATCGCCGACTCGGCCGGCTCGAGCCCGAGCCCGTCGCGCAGCCGCGCCGCCATGCGGAGGTCATGCGCGTGGACCGTCTCGATCCCGACCTCGTCGAGCAGGGCCAGCGCCGGCGCGGCGCCCACCCAGTTCAGCCACGCCGGTGAGAGGTCGAACCGGCGCGCGTCGCTCGCCAGCCGGAGGGGCGGGCCGTAGTAGGACGCGGGGACGTCCTCGCCGGCGTACCAGCCCGCCGCGTGCGGGACGAGCTCGTCGCGCCGCTCGGCACGCACGGTGAAGAACGCGGTGCCGCGCGGGCTGAGCAGCCACTTGTACGCCGCGCAGCCGGTGTAGTCGAAGCGCGAGCAGTCCAGCGGGAGCCAGCCCAGCGCCTGCGTGGTGTCGACGAACGTCCGCACGAGGTGCTGCGCCGCGGCGGCGGCGAGCGCGTCCAGGTCGGCGACGCGGCCGTCGGCGCTCTGCACGGCGCTCACCGCGACCAGGTCGTGGCGTCCGTCGATCGCGTCGAGGAGCCGGTCGAACGGCACCAGCTCCACCGTCACGCCGCGGCGCTCCTGCGCCAGGAACGGGAACAGCAGGCTGGTGAAGTCCTCTTCGGCGGCAAGCACGCGCGCGGCCGGCGGGAGCGAGGCCGCGACGAGGCCGGCGAACGCGGACAGCGCCGATCCGATCGCCACATCGCCGGTGTCGACGCCGGCGAGTCGCGCGAAGGTCGCGCGGGCGGCGCCGACCGAGCGGTCCCAGCCGTCGAAGCCGGTGCGCCCGTGGCGCCACTCGTCGGTGGCGGCGGCGAACGCCTCGACCGCGGTGCGCGGCGGGAGCCCGTAGGTCGCGGTGTTCAGGTAGGCGTACTCGGGTGAGAAGAGCCGCTGCGCGGCGGCGAGGCGGGAATCGGTGGTCGGATCGGCGACGGCCATGCCCGCCAGGGTGGCGGACGTGGTGCGGCGGCGCAAATGCGGATCGCCTGGAGCAGCTCAAGACGATCTCTATGGATCTTGGCCCTATGCCCGGTTTCCGCTGATACGTTGGCGTGCATGCTCGACGTGCGGCGCCTGCAGATGCTCCGAGCGGTGTCGCGCGAGGGGTCCGTGTCGGCGGCCGCCCGGGCGCTCGGCTACACGCAGCCCGCGGTCTCGCACCACATCGCGCGCCTGGAGGCCGAGGTCGGCACGGCGCTGATCACGCGGCTCGGCCGCGGCGTCCGGCTCACGGACGCCGGCAGCGCGCTCGTGGAGCACGCCGAGGCCGTGCTCACGCGGCTCACGGCGGCCGAGGAGGAGGTGGCCGCGATCGCCGGCCTGCGCGCCGGACGCGTGCGGGTCGTGACGTTCCCGTCGGGCAGCGCAACGCTCATGGCCGGCGCGCTCACGCGCATGCGCGCGGCGCACCCCGGCGTCGAGGTGTCGTTCGAGGAGGCCGAGCCCGAGGACGCGATTCCGCAGCTGCGCGCCGGCGACGCCGACCTCGTGCTCGCGTTCTCCTACGCCGCGGTCGGCACGCACGACGGGCGCGACCTGGAGACCGTCGAATTGCTGTACGACCCGTCGCTCGCGGTCGTGCATCCGAACCACCCGGCGGCGGCGGACGCACCACCGCTGGCGCTCGAGCGGCTCGCCTCCGACACGTGGATCGCCGGGTGCGAGCGCTGCCGCGGCCACCTGCTCCACCTGACGCGCGCGGCCGGCTTCACGCCCGGGATCGCGTATGCGACCGACGACTACGTGACGGTGCAGTCGCTCGTGGCGGCGGAGCTCGGCGTGACGCTGCAGCCGGCGCTTGCGCTGGTCGCGGCGCGCCGCGACGACGTCGCGATCCGCCCGCTCGCCGGCGATCCGGTGCGCACCGTGGAGGTCGTGATGTCCGCGGCCGAGCGGCGCCCGCCGGCGGTGGTGGCCATGCTCGCCGCGCTGCGCGCCGCGAGCGCCGACCTCGCCGCCACGCCGGAGGCGGCGGCGCTCGGGATACGTGTCCGGTGCTCGGCGTCCGGCTGACCGTGTCGAGCGATGTAGCCATCCGCCGGGCAGCCCCCGCCTGCGCTCCGGGAGGTACATCAGCTCGGCGTCCGGCTGACCGTGTCGAGCGATGTAGCCATCCGCCGGGCAGCCTCCCGCCTGCGCTCCGGGAGGTACATCAGCTCGGCGTCCGGCTGACCGTGTCGAGCGACGTAGCCATCCGCCGGGCAGCCTCCCGCCTGCGCTCCGGGAGCTACGTGAGGCCACCGAGGAACAGGTCAGTCGCAAAGCGCGTGGCGCCGTCGACGTCGGGCGGCTCGCGCTCGGCCATGCGCGCGCCCAGCTCCACGCCGATGGCGACCATCGCGTGCGCGCAGTAGTCGACGTCGACCGCGGGCAGGACGCCGCGCGCGACCAGCTCGGCGAGGTCCTCGGCCAGCTCGGCCGCGCCGAGCGGCACCTCGTGCTCGAGCCCGGTGGCGCCGAGCACGTCGAGGTTGCGGCGCAGGAACGCGAACGTCGCCGGGTCCTCGACGATCGCGGCGAAATAGGCGCGGTACCCGGACTCGATGAACTCGGGGAAGCCGCGGGCGCTCGCGCGCGCGGCGCGCACCCGGCGCCGGACCGCCGCGCCGGTCTCCGCCACGACGGCCCGGAAGACCGCCTCCTTGTCGGGGAAGTAGTTGTAGAACGTGCCCGACGCAAGGCCGGTGCGGCGCACGATGTCGCGCACGGCGACGCCCTGGTAGCCGAGCTCGCCGAACACGGCGCGGGCCGCGTCGATCAGCGCGGCGCGGTTGGCGGCCTTCGTGCGCTCGCGGCGCCCGCCGGCGGCGTGGGTCACGCCGCCGCCGCCGCGCGCTTGGCGCCGCGGGCGCGCTCCCGCCCGGTCGCGAGCACGTAGTCCTCGAAGTCGACCTGCATCGTGTGCCGCTTGGAGGCCACGTAGCGCTTGAACATCGCCCGCCGCTCGGCCTCCATGTCGGCGCGCATCGCGGCCGGCGGAGGAAGCACGTAGCGGCCGGCGAGGTGGTCGCAGATCCACGTCGACTGCAGCTCCGCGAGCGGCATGATCGCGCCGATCGGCTGCAGCAGGCCGACGAAGTAGATGTCGGGGATGTCCGGATGGAACACGCGCCGGAACAGCGGCAGGTCGTTGTCCGGCGCGGAGATGAGGTCGGGGTCCAGGAACGGGAACGTGACCTTGTAGCCCGTGCAGTAGACGACGACCTCCGCCTCCACGTCGCTCCCGTCCGCGAACCGCACCGTGCGCTCCGTCAGCTCCGCGATGTTGGGCTTCGGCGTGATCTCGCCGTGCGCGATGCGCGACAGGATGTCGTCCGAGACCGTCGGGTGCGCCGAGCCGAACGGATGGTCCGGCTTGGGCAGGCCGTAGCGCTCCATGTCGCCGACGACGAGCTTGAGCGCCGCCGACTGCACCCGCCGCCGCAGCGCGTACGGCACGCGCGCCGACGTCGGGATCGTGTCGAGCGGGCGGCCGAACAGGTACTTGGGGATCACCCATGCGCCGCGGCGCGCGGCGAGGTAGGTGCGGCGGGCGACGAACGAGGCCTCGACCGCGATGTCCATCGCCGAGTTGCCCATCCCGAGCACGACGACCGCGCGGTCGCGGAACAGATCCGGGTCCTCGCCCGTGTAGTGGTGCGAATGCAGCTGCACGCCGGCGAACCGGTCGTGGCCGGGGAAGGCGGGCTCCGGCCAGCGTGGATCCCAGTGGTGGCCGTTCGCGACGATCAGCGCGTCGTAGGCGCGCGTCTCGCCCTTGTCGGTGCTGACCTCCCAGCCGCCCCCCGGCCGGCGGTCGGCCCGGGTGACGAGCGTCTCGAACGTGATCCGGTCGCGCAGCCCGAAGTGGTCGACGTACGCGTCGAAGTAGGCGGCGATGTGCGTGTGGTGGGGGAAATCCGGATACGACGCGGGCATCGGGAAGTCGGAGTACTCCATCCGCTCGCGCGACGTGTTGATGTGCAGCGAGCGGTAGGACGACGACATCCCGTTGCGGTTCTTGAACACCCAGTTGCCGCCGACGCGGTCGCTCGCCTCGAAGCAGTCGAACGCGAAGCCGCGCTCCTGCAGCGCCTTCACCGCGGCGATGCCGGACGAGCCGGCGCCGATCACGCACACCCTCACGTTCGCGAAGGTAGCGGAAGTTGACGGGGGCGTCACGTTTCCCGGATGCCAGGATGAGGCCATGGACTACGAGGCGGCCGAGGTCAAGGCGTCCGGTGGCGTCGTCTGGCGGCGCGCGCCGGGCGGTGCGCTCGAGCTGGTCGTGGTGCATCGCCCGCGCTACGACGACTGGTCGCTGCCGAAGGGCAAGCTCGATCCGGGCGAGAGCTGGGAGGAGGCCGCGCTCCGGGAGGTGCTCGAGGAGGTCGGGCTGCGCTGCCGGCTCGGCCCGGAGCTCCCGACCGTGCGCTACCGCGACAACAAGGGGCGCGAGAAGGCCGTCCGCTACTGGCTGATGGAGCCGGAGGACGGCGCCGCGCCCTTCACGCCGAACGACGAGGTGGACGAGATGCGCTGGGTGGACGTCGCGGCCGCGGCCGCGCTGCTGAGCTATCCGCACGACGCCGAGCTGGTGCGGGTCGCCGAGGACCACGCATGAACCGCGACCGCTTCCCGGGTCTCGCCGGCGGCTGGGCCCGGCTCGACGGGCCCGCCGGCACGCAGATGGTCGATACGGCGATCGACGCGATGGCGGCGTTCATGCGCTCCGGTGACAACGCGAACCACGGCGGCGTGTTCACGGCCGCCCACGCGACGGACGCGTGCGTCGAGGCGGCGCGCGCGGCGGTCGCGCGGCTGCTCGGGGCGGAGCCGCGGGGCGTCGCGTTCGGGCCGTCGATGACCGCGATGACGATGCGGCTGTCCGCCGCGGTCGGGCGCACGCTCGCGCCGGACGACGAGGTCGTGGTGAGCCGCCTGGACCACGACGCCAACGTGCGCCCGTGGGTGATCGCGGCCGAGCGGGCGGGCGCGACGGTGCGCTGGGCCGAGCCGGATCGGGACACGCTGGCGCTGCCGGCGGCGGCGGTCGAGGCCGTGCTGTCGGAGCGCACGCGCTGGGTCGCGGTGACCGCCGCGTCCAACGCGTGCGGAACGGTGCCGGAGCTCGCCGCGATCGTCGCCGCGGTGCACGCAGTCGGCGCGCGCGTCTCGATCGACGCCGTCGCGGCCGCTCCCCACCGGGCGCTTGACCTGGGCGCGCTCGGCGCCGACACGCTCGCCTGCTCGGCGTACAAGTGGTACGGCCCGCACGTCGGGGTGCTGTGCGCGTCGCCCGCGCTGCTGGAGGAGCTCGAGCCCGACAAGCTGCGGCCGTCGCCGGACGAGGCCCCGGACCGGTTCGAGCTCGGCACGCTCCCGTTCGAGTCGCTCGCCGGCGTGACCGCGGCCGCCGAGTACATGCTCGAGGTCGGCTTCGACGCGATCCGGGAGCACGAGGAGCGGATCTTCGCGATCGCGCTCGAGGGGTTGGCGGGAGTCGACGGCGTGACGCTCTACGGCGACCCGCCCGACCGGGTGCCGACGCTGATGTTCAACGTCGAGGGGATGACGTCGGCGGAGGTCGCCACGGAGCTGGCCGCGCGGCAGGTGGCGGTGTGGGACGGGAACTACTACGCGTGGGAGCTGGAGCGGTTCCTGGGCCTGGATCCGGATGGCGCGGTGCGCGCCGGGTTCGTGCACTACAACGACGAGGTGGACGCGGAGCGGTTGGTCGAGGCGGTCCGCGATGTCGCTTCGACGCGGGTTGGTGTTGCGGCGGCGCGGTCGTCCGGTGAGGCGCCGGCGTAGGCGGTTTCGGGGACCGACAGCCGAGCGCGTGCCGGCCACTGCATGATCACGACCGCGCTCAACACGAGCGCGCCGCCGATCAACTGCACGACTCCGAGCGACTCCCCGAACGCGGCCGCCGCGAGCGCGACCGTGACGACGGGCTCGAGCGTCGAGAGGATCGACGCCGCCGACGGCCCGACGCGCGCGAGCCCCGCGAAGAAGCACAGGATCGCGCCCACCGTGCTGACCGCGGCGATCGCGCCCAGCCACGCCCAGCCTTCCGCCCCGAAGCCGAGCTCCGGCCCGCCGCGCACGACCGATGCGACCGCGAACGTGCACATCGCTCCCACGCACACGAGCGCGGCCAGCGCGACCGGGGAGACCCCGGCGCCGACCCGGTCGCCGGTGAGGATGTAGAGCGTGTACGCGACGGCGGCGCCGAAGCCCATCGCCGTGCCCAGCGCGTCGAGGCTGCCCGAGGCCGCCCCCGCCAGCACGAGCGCGGTGCCCGCCAGCGCGATCGCGAGCGCCGCGACCCGGCGCGCCGTCGCGCGCTCGCGGCCGAGCGCGACGGCGCCGACGAGGACGAGCGCCGGATAGACGTAGAGGATCAGCGCGAGCAGCGACGCGTCCATGCGCTCGAGCGCCCCGAAGAACAGGCCCGACTGGGTCGCGTAGCCGATCGCGCCCATCGCCAGCCCTGCGAGCACCGCCCTGCGCGACAGGCCGCGCAGGGCGTCGGTCGCGCCCGCGACCGCGAGCAGCAGCGCCGCCGCCAGCGCGAAGCGGACGAGGAGCAGGTCGCCGACCTCGACGCCGGCGTCGTACGCGAGCTTGCCGAAGATCGCCATGGCGCCGAATCCGGCGGCCGAGAGCAGGCAGAGGAGCGGTCCCACGAACCGTCATGCTGGCAACGGGAACCGTTCACGTCCATCGCGCATTCGTGCACACCACCGTGTAGCGTTGATGAACGATGCTGGACCTCCGCCGCCTCAAGCTGCTGCGCGAGGTCGACGCGCGCGGCACGGTCCACGGAGCGGCCCGGGCGCTCGACTACACCCCGAGCGCCGTCTCGCAGCAGCTCGCCGTGCTGGAGCGCGAGGCCGGCGCGAAGCTGCTCGAGCGCAGCGGCCGCAACGTGCGGCTGACCGACGCCGGCCGGGTCCTGGTCCGCCACGCCGCGACGCTGCTCGACGGCGTGGAGGCGGCCGAGGCGGAGCTGGCGGACGTCGCGACCGGCCGCCCCGCGGGAGTCGTGCGCGTCTCGGCGTTCCAGTCGGCGTTCCTGTGGATCGTCGCGCCCGCGATCGCGGCGCTCGCCGAGCGCCATCCCGAGGTCCGCATCGAGGCGGCCGAGATCGAGGTCGAGGAGGCCGTGCCGGCGCTGCGGCTGCAGCAGCTCGACGCGGTCGTGGGCGACGAGTACGAGGACCAGCCGCGTCCGGTCCACGCCGACCTGCAGCGCGAGCCGCTCGTGCGCGAGCAGGTGCGGCTGGCGCTGCCGGCGGCGCACCCGCTCGCGCGCCGCCGCCGCGTGCCGATCGCCCGGCTCGCGGGCGCGAGCTGGGCCGCGTGTCATCCCGGCACCGGCCACCACGAGATGCAGATCCGCGCCTGCCGCCAGCTCGGCGGCTTCGAGCCGGACGTGCCGTACGCCTCCGACGACCTGCTGATCCTGCTGGAGCTGGTCCGCACCACCGGCGCCTGCGCGCTGCTGCCCGACCTCGTGCTCGGGCACGGCGCGCCGCCGGGCGTGGCCGTCCGCCCGCTGGCGGAGGGATCGATCGGGCGCGAGATCTTCCTGCTGACGCGGCGGACGCGGACGCCGGCGGTCGAGGCGGTCGCGACCGCGCTCAAGGCGGCCCGCGCCATGACGCGGCGGTAGCGGCGATCGCGCTCGCCATCGATGCCGCCGCTCCCGCGCCGCGGCGCGCTACGACTGCCGGCTGGTCCCCGTCTGGGGCGCGCCGACGACGTCGGCGACGTTGTCCTGCTCCGCGTCGGCGCGCATCGCGTGCTCGGCCCGCGCCATGTCCGCCAGCGCGCGCTTGTAGTCGTGCGGCATCACCTTCACGAACCGGGGCAGGAACGCGTCCCACTCCTCCAGCACCCGCGCGGCGACGGGCGAGAGGGTGCGCAGGTGGTGCTCCTCGACCAGCTCGTGCAGCTCGATCGCGTCCGCCTCGCCGATCTCGTCGAACCCGACCAGCTCCATGTTGCAGCGCGCCGCGAACGTTCTGCCTCGGCCTGCGGCCTCGTCACCGCTTCGCTCGTGGCGGTCGAGCACGTACGCGATCCCGCCGCTCATGCCGGCGGCGAAGTTCCGCCCCGTCGGGCCGAGGATCACGACGCGCCCGCCCGTCATGTACTCGCACCCGTGGTCGCCGACGCCCTCCACCACCGCGCTCGCGCCCGAGTTGCGCACGGCGAACCGCTCGCCCGCGAGCCCGCGGAAGAACGCGCGCCCCGCGGTCGCGCCGTACAGCACGGTGTTGCCGACGATCACGTTCTCCTCGGCCGCGAAGGCCGCCTCGTCGGGCGGCCGCACGGACAGCACGCCCCCGCTCAGCCCCTTGCCCGAGTAGTCGTTGGCGTCGCCGACGAGCGACAGCTCGACGCCCGGCGCGAGCCACGCCCCGAACGACTGCCCGGCCGATCCGCGCAGGCCGAACCGGATCGTCTCCGGCGGCAGCCCGCCGGCGCCGTGCACCTTGGCCACCCAGTGGGAGAGCAGGCCGCCGACGGTGCGGTTCACGTTGCGCACCGCGAACTCGCCCGTCACGGGCTTGCGGTGGTCGATCGCCTCGCGCGCCGCCTCGATCAGGTCCCAGTCGAGCGCGCCCGGCAGCGGCGAGAGCTGCGGCCGCACGCGCCGGCGCGGCGCATCCGGCGGCGCGTCGGGCGCGGCGAGGACGAGCGAGAGGTCGATCCCGCGCGCCTTCCAGTGGTCGACCGCGGGCGCCGACTCGAGCAGCTCCGTGTGCCCGACCAGGTCCTCGTAGCGGCGCACGCCGAGGCGCGCCATGAGCTCGCGCGCCTCCTCCGCCACGTAGAACAGGTAGTTGACCACGTGCTCGGGCGTGCCCTCGAAGCGCCGCCGCAGCTCGGGATCCTGCGTCGCGATCCCGACCGGGCAGGTGTTCAGGTGGCAGGCGCGCATCATGATGCAGCCAGCCGCGATCAGCGGGGCGGTGGAGAAGCCCACCTCGTCGGCGCCGAGCAGCGCGGCGACGACCACGTCGCGCCCCGTCTTCATCTGCCCGTCGGCCTGCACCCACACGCGCGAGCGCAGGTCGTTCAGGACCAGCGTCTGCTGGGTCTCGGCCAGGCCGATCTCCCACGGGATGCCCGCGGACTGCAGCGACGAGAGCGGCGAGGCGCCCGTGCCGCCCTCGTGGCCGGAGATGAGGATGTGGTCGGCGTTGGCCTTCGCCACGCCGGCCGCAACCGTCCCGACCCCGACCTCGGCAGCGAGCTTGACCGAGACGCGCGCGCCCGGGTTCGCGCAGCGCAGGTCGTAGATCAGCTGCTTGAGGTCCTCGATCGAGTAGATGTCGTGGTGCGGCGGCGGGGAGATGAGCGCGACGCCCGGCGTCGACGCGCGGATCTTGCCGATGTAGCCGTCGACCTTGTGGCCGGGCAGCTGGCCGCCCTCGCCCGGCTTGGCCCCCTGCGCCATCTTGATCTGGATCTCGTCCGCGTTCGTGAGGTAGTGGATCGTCACGCCGAAGCGGCCCGACGCGACCTGCTTGATCGCCGAGCGGCGCGAGTCGCCGTTCGGGTCGGGCGTGTAGCGCGCCGGGTCCTCCCCGCCCTCGCCGGTGTTGGACCTCCCGCCCAGGCGGTTCATCGCGATCGCGAGCGTCTCGTGCGCCTCACGCGACAGCGAGCCGAGGGACATCGCGCCGGTCGCGAAGCGCTTGACGATCTCCGCCGCCGGCTCGACGTCCTCGAGCGGGATGCCGCCGTCCTCGCGGAACCGGAAGCCGAGCAGCCCGCGCAGCGACGCGCGCCGGGCCGACGAGTCGTTCATCTCCGCCGCCCACTCGTCGTAGCTCTCGCGGCCGCCGTGGCGAACGGCGTGCTGGAGCTTGGCGATCGCGCCCGGGTTCCACTGGTGGTGCTCGCCGTCCCTGCGCCATGCGTAGACGCCGCCGACCGGCAGGAGCTCCTCGGCCGCCGGATACGCGCGCAGGTGACGGGTGAGCGTCTCCCGCGCCAGCACGTCCATGCCGATGCCGCCGATCCGCGACGCCGTGCCGGTGAAGTGCCGCTCGATCAGCTCCGGTCCGAGGCCGACCGCCTCGAAGATCTGCGCTCCGTTGTAGGACTGGATCGTCGAGATGCCCATCTTGGAGAGCGTCTTGAGCAGCCCCTTGCCGATCGCCTTGACGACGTTGCGCTGCGCCTGGTCGAGCTTCCTGCCTCGGCCGGAGGCCTCGTCACCGCTTCGCTCGGGAGCGGCCACCTCGGCGAGCGACTCCATCATCAGGTACGGGTTGATCGCCGAGGCGCCGTAGCCGATCAGCGTGGCGAAGTGGTGCACCTCCCGCGGCTCGCCGGACTCCAGCACCAGCCCCGCCTGCAGGCGCGTGCCCTCGCGCACGAGGTGGTGGTGCACGGAGGCGACGGCCAGCAGCGACGGGATCGCGACGCGCGTCGGGCCGACGCCGCGGTCGGAGAGCACGAGGATGTTGGCGCCGTAGGCGATCGCCTCCGCGGCCTGCTCGCAGATCCGCCGCACGGCCCACGTCATCCCCTCCGGGCCGTCGGCGACCGGCCAGGTGATCGGGATCGTGTGCGAGCGGAACACGGACGAGTCGACGCCGCGCAGCGCCTCCAGCTCCGCGTTCCGCAGGATCGGGTGCGGGATCACGAGCTGGTGCGCGTGGTCGGGCCCCTCGGTCAGCAGGTTCGCCTCCGACCCGACGCCCGTCCGGATCGACATCACGATCGACTCGCGGAGCGGGTCGATCGGCGGGTTCGTCACCTGCGCGAACAGCTGCTTGAAGTAGGAGAACAGCGGCGGCGCCTGGTCGGAGAGCACAGCGAGCGCGAGGTCGTTGCCCATCGAGCCGATCGGCTCCTCGCCCTTCGCCGCCATCGGCGCGAGCAGCACGCGCAGGTCCTCCTGCGTGTAGCCGAACGCGAGCTGCCGGGTGCGCAGCGGCTCGCGCGGGACCCGGCCCTGGCGCTCGGGCAGGTCCTCGAGGCGGACGACGCCCTTCTCGTACCACTCGCCGTACGGGCGCCGGGTGGCGATCTGCTCCTTGACCTCCTCGTCGGCCACGATGCGGCCCTCGGCGAGGTCGACCATGAACAGCTTGCCCGGCTGCAGCCGGCCGCGCCGGAGGACGTTCTCCGGGCGCTCGTCGAGCACGCCGGACTCCGAGGCGAGCACGACCCAGCCGTCCTCGGTCTCCATCCAGCGCCCGGGGCGCAGGCCGTTGCGGTCGAGCGTCGCGCCGATGACGCGGCCGTCGGTGAAGGCGATCGCGGCCGGGCCGTCCCACGGCTCCATGACACAGGAGTGGAACGCGTAGAACGCCCGCAGGTGGTCGGGCAGGTCGTCGCGCTCCTCCCAGGCCTCCGGGACCATCATCATCACCGCGTGCGGGAGCGTGCGGCCGGCGAGCACGAGCAGCTCGAGCACGTTGTCGAACGTGGCCGAGTCGCTGCCGCCGGGCCGGACCACCGGGAGGACCTTCCCGAGATCGGCGCCGAACAGCTCGGACGCGAGCTGCGACTCCCGCGCGCGCATCCAGTTGACGTTGCCGCGCAGCGTGTTGATCTCGCCGTTGTGCGCGATGTAGCGGTACGGGTGCGCCAGCTCCCAGCTCGGGAACGTGTTGGTCGAGAACCGCGAGTGCACGAGCGCGAGCGCGGTCTTCGTGCGCGGGTCCTGGAGGTCGGGGTAGTAGCCCAGCAGCTGCGGCGCCGTGAGCATGCCCTTGTAGACGATCGTGCGGCTCGAGAACGACGGGATCACGAGGTCCGGGCCGGCGGCGAGCTCGGCCACCCGGCGGATCACGTAGAGCTTGCGCTCGAACGCGTCCTGGTCGCCCGCCAGCTCCGGCGACGCCGCCACGACGAGCTGCTTGATGTACGGCGCGAACCAGTTGGCGGTGATGCCGACGTAGTCCTTCTCGACCGGGATGTCGCGCCAGGTGAC